>ERZ808286.10-NODE-10-length-164120-cov-9.431292_pt1 | contig 164120 bp, 129 predicted proteins | sample MGYA00521276_ERZ808286 | MGnify/ENA primary metagenome ERZ808286 (study PRJEB31516, sample SAMN03275607) | gut metagenome | biome: mammalia-associated habitat; material: feces | host: Papio cynocephalus | place: Kenya | collected 2012-08-01 ... | reverse complement strand
GCAGAAAGATTATACCGCAGACGAAGGACAGCAACACTATTGTTTATCCTTCTTTATTAAAATGATTATACCACTTTATGAATTGTTAAAAGTAAGCGTCAATTACGGTATTCGAATGTGATTTCAAAGCCGCTTATTTGATATCACAAATGTTTTTAGAACTTTTTGGAAAGGATAAACTCGTAGGGAAATCGTGAAAAGCGATGAAAATGGATGAAAATAACGTGTCAAGTCCTGAAATTCACTATTTTCGGAACTATAATATAAGTAGATAAAAGGGCTTTGCCCCATTTGCTTACGATCATGGAGTACGTAAGGGAACAAGACTCCTTAACAAAAGAAAGAAGGAGGATTTTCTATATGACCAAATATGAGTACAAGGTTTTAACTGAATCCGATCATCGTACCTTAGAGTACACCCTTAACAGATATGGTTCTGCCGGATGGCAGTTAGTCAACATCGTTTGGAACAATGATGAATCTCTTTTGATTGCTACGTTGATAAGAGAAAAATGATTCGCAGATCTTGAAGTAAATCTGGTGCAATATTATTCGTTTTGCTGTGATTTTTTGAAATCAGTCAATTCATCAACGCCGTCATTATATTGATGGACGATTTCCTCAATAACTGATATGAGTGTCCTTGTTTGTTCGTTTGACTCAGAAATTTCATTTTTGAAAGTTATTTTTTCTTCGAGCTCTTTTGAAATTAAGAATTTCATAAGCTTAGAAAAGTCAATTGCTTCTGCAAATGCATAGCTTTCAACTACTTCGTTGTTGTCTTTAACGAGTAAAACTTTGTTATTAGCATCTTCAATTGTTTTTAGAATCATATCTATATTCTCCTATTACGTTTCCGTATTTTAAGTTTCGATTCGAGAAGGAGGGGGCACCGCCATCAAGAATGCTTAAGATTGTTTCTTTATCATTTGGGGAATCAATATAATGATTTGCGTATCTTATTTCGTTTTCGTTGGTCGCATAGATATAGTTGAATGCATCAGCGTAAACAGCTACGGAGGGGTTGTGGGTGATGAAAATGAGCTGTTTAGTCTTTTTCTTTTCTTTAATTAATGGCACAAAATACTCGCTTATATAGTTGTTATCAACGTTATCTTCTGGTTGGTCAAACAAAAGAATTGTCGAATTAGAATCAAGCGCTAATTCTATATATGCAATACTCTTTCGGCCCAATGAGGAATCGGTAATATTTTCAATTTTTCCACTATTTTGAAAATTATTTAAGTCTCCTACTGATTTTATTGAATCTTCTGAAACCGTCGAATCTTTAACTTCAAACATGATATTTTTCTTGATGATGTTATCGTCTAAGAACTTATTATCGAATTTCTGGTATATATTAGAAACATTTGATTTAAGCGTTGTTCCTCCGTTTAAATATTCTCTTAATAATGAAATTCCACGTTCTGAATGACCCTTTTTTATTAAGGTTTCATCCAAAATTTCATTTAAGGATTCCTTGATGTCAATGGTAGACTTTGACTGGTAATAAGCAACGAATAAGAACTTATCCTTTTTGTTTACAACCATCTTCGGGAGAACAACATTAAAATGCCTGAAAAGGTATTCAATTTTCTTGAATTGTAACAGCGTTTTAAGATTATTCTTAATTATAGATATGGCATTTTGATAATCTGTTTTAGCTTGAGCATTTTGTCTTTTTTGAATACTAGATACTTTTTGAACAGCTTGTATTTTTGAATTGATTGTTCCGATTAAATTGTTATAGATAGAAATTTTCTTATCATATAATTTTTGGTTATTGGAAAATAATTTTCGGAGTCTTTCAATTCCGGCCTTACTGAAACCGATTTTTTCTACTTCTTTTTCATAGGAAAGGATTGAAGTGTTCAAATTATCGAATTTAGTATTTAAATCGGTAGCATCAATTTTTGTAACATCTTTGAATGAATAAGATTTATATTCATTGGCATTTTTAAGATAGGCCGTAATAGATTTATAATTCGTGTTATATGGCTTAAGTTCTTTGAATAATGATTTAATTGATTCAAATTGTGTGGATTGTAGCGGCTCTGTCTCCTTGAAATATTGCTTGATTTCGTTCTCTGTTTTTGAGGGATCGTTGAAAATGTTGGAAATTGTGTCCTGACGGATATACGAAAGCGAACCAAGCTGGCCGCATGATAGTTTTTGCCCATCAAATGTTTCACAGCAAATTGAATTTTCGTCGACTTTATGCGTGCTTAAATATTTTGAGAGCTCTTTATCTTCTTTATCATAGAGTTTCAAAATTATGGACATAAGTAGCGATTTTCCACTAGCTCGTTTTCCAACTATGGCATTTAATCCTACAGAAAAATCTATTGCTTGTGTGACGCCATCAAGTTCAAACACTAAACGCTTTATGAAGTTATCTGGGTTATTGTTCATGTTTTGCCCTAATTCTTGAACGTTTACTCTAGATATAGGGTCGAGAACCGCCATTTCAAGGCTTTCAAATGGGCGCTCAATACTCCCGTAGATATAATTCATGGCCTGCGGAGAATAATCTTCGGCATTGTGCCAATCGCTGAAGTGAAAATACGAAAAACAGCCAGCGTATTTTTCTATTTTGCTCGCAACTGAATAAACCAAATTGTGATCAGCATCATCGAAATCAATTGATTCCCCTTTTAGTGTTTTGGAAATTTTTCCAGTTAGTTCACTTATGCGACTTTCGTTCATGTCACAAAAAGTGTGATTAAATTCTTCGGAGAGTTTATAATAGGATAAAGCCCATTGATTAGCTGACGTCTTATTAAATTTAATTGTGCTGTCGTATGCTTTGAAAATACGTTGCATTCCGCATTGTTGAAACTTTTTAACCGAATCAATATCTTTGTGTTTTGTTAGCGCAGAAATCACCTTTGATATTCCACCGGATTTGTCTGCTTCAGGGAACATGATAAAATCCAATTTGCTTTGGTTCAAAGCATCGATAATATCACTTAATTTTGGTCTCTTTCTTTCTTTATATAACTCAGAAATTGTTTTTTCAATTGTGTCGAAATTGGAATTTAATGAAAAGTAGAAATTGGCTTGGAATTTCTTGGCGTTTTCAACGTATATATTTAGCTCGGCGCCAGGAATAAAAGAAATTTCTTTTCCCTTTATCGCCTCAGTAAGTTCTCTATAAAAATTTGAAGAAAAGTAATCATGATCGGTTACACTGAATAGATCAATTCCTGCGTTTTCTAAGATATTAACAAACTGCAGGGCGCTCATTTCTCTTACTCTTTTTGGATCGTATTTTTTTGAATAATAAGAATGTGTGTGCAAATCGATATTAATCCATTTATTCATACTTTCCCCTTTCTAAAAGCGCTATTCCTATTTGCCGAATTCTAAGAACCCTTTTGTAAAAGCGTCGGGATTAATGAATTTCTTTTCGCCAACGGAAAAACGAACAGTAAGATATTTGTCTTTCTTATCTATATTTACGATCTCACCTTCACCGAATTTGGCATGGACCACTTTTGCACCGACTACAATCTTAGAAAAGTCTATGTTCATCGCTTCTGTATAGTCGTTTACCTGTTTCAAGATAGGCTTGATAGTGGTCTTAACTTTATTATCTACAGGTTCTGATTTATCCGTGTTAGAAGGTTCAGGTGGAATTGGAGCATCGGAATTCTTCATCGTAGCCTGCTGATTGTAGAAAAGCTTCTCGTATTCCTCTCTTCTGATGACAGTGTCCCAACCTCCGATATCCTCGCTGGTATGTTTTTCGATGCCAGTATAGGAAAGAGAGGAGTCCTCGTATCTCTTGAATTTGAAGATGGCATCGTTCATCAAAGAAGCATTGAAGACACCTAAAGAACAGAGCAACTCGAAGTCTTTGACATCCAAACCTGTGACTTTCTTGAAAAGGCCAGGCTCAAGCTGGGTGATGACATCCTTGAGGCATCTTTCTCTGTAGTCGGTGAGGTACATGAAGACAGGGATTCTTGTAGCGAACTTAATGAGCTTCTCCTGGATTTCCTTTCTCTTGGATTTGTATTCCTTTTCTTCTTCGGTGAGTTCCTTCTTTTCTTTGGGAGTGAGCTTCTCATCCCCGTCCTTCTTGGCTTTCTTGACGTGTTCGGATTTGTTGATGATTGTCTCGATGTCGGAATTCAGAGAACGGAAACCTTCGATGCTCATCAAGGCATCCAACGCGTCTTTATTGTTCAAGAGTTTGTTTAGCGTATCGTTGTCAACGTTGACCAAAAGAGCGGACTCCCATCTTCTGGCAAGCAAAGTGGCGGAAGTGCCGGCCATGGCGATATCCAGTACATCCTGGGCGTTGATCTGCTTCATCGTTGAACCGTCATAGGCAAGAACCGGAAGGAAGCTGATGAATTCGGCAACCTTCTTTTCAGGGTCGGAGCCATCCGGATTGAGACGGCAGGAATAATCCGAAATCTGTCTTAGAGCGCGGTCCAAGGCGAAATCGAAGACGTAACATTCTTCCTTGAGTATGGTTTCCGTGCCATCCGGGTTCTTCAGTGTCCAAGGGGATTGGACTCTGAAAGCGGACTGGAAATATGTTTCCGGAGATTTCAGATTTCTCAGCATGAAGATTCCGGTCCATGGACGGATAGTAACGCCTGTCGTCAACTTACCGCATGATAAAGTGATAGTTTTTGTTTCAAGCGGCGACTTGCCATCTTTCTCCATTGAATTGATGACGGGCTTTACCGCATCTAAACCAATACCAGCTTTTGTTCCGGCACAAAGGTTGATGGTGTAATCGTGATAGAAGGCGTTCTGACGTTCTTTCAACAGGTTATACATAGCCTCGCACGAAGCAACGTTAGGCAGAAACCAAAGTGTATGAGACAGGACGTACAAAAGACGGGTATCCGAGAACGGCATCGGAGGACGTTTGTCCTGCCCTAATTTAAGGTCATCGATGCTCGCGGAGAGATATTGCCCTCTGATTAAATCAAGCCATTTCTGGACTTCGTTCTTGTATTTGAATGTGGCATTTGCCCCTTTTCCTTCCGCGGAGAAGAAGACATTGAGGTCGAATTCGTTGAATTCTCCGTCCATGGCAACTTGCTTGATGCTGTCCGGAATCTGATAGGTCATCAGAACCATTCTTGGCAAGGACAAATAGGGGTTGTCAGACCCCTTCCAATTCTCCTTTGCTCTTTGCTCATCAGAATAGGTCCAGTTGTAAATCTGTTCTTCGATGAACTCACCGCTGTTGATGGCTCTAAATGGTGTTCCTGAAAGGAATAGGTAATAGTTTGTAGTGATAGGAAGGAATGTTTCGTTATAGGCGTTTCCGGCTTCGTCGTTCTGGTATTTCTCGACATCGAAGTCGGCATCGGCTTCCTCATCGGGATTCTCAAAAAGCTTCTTTGCGTTCTCACGCCAAGCGCCGAAATGATATTCGTCGAAGATGACGATGTCCCAGTTTTCGGCATGAATGAATTCGTTCTTCGCTTTGATTCCGCCGTTCTCATTCGTTCCAAGAAGGTTCTGGAAAGAACCGAAGACGACGATTGGTTTGCTTTTGTCACAGGCTTCAAATTCTTTGTCCAAACTGGTGCTCGAATCTTTGGCGTCGTTATCGGAAACAAACTGCCATCCTTCGAAATCAATATGTGTGAGCAGATCCTCTTTCCAAGCAGATTCGACTGCTGGTTTGAAAGTAAGGATAAGGATTTTCTTCAGACCCATTCTCTTGGCAAGCTCATAGGAGGCAAAAGTCTTTCCAAAACGCATCTTGCAGTTCCAAAGGAACTTCGGTGCCTTATTCGGCTCTTCCTCTTTGGCTTTCTTGAAGTATTCTTCCGTGTATTGGACGGCTCTGACCTGTTCTGGTCTCATCTTGAACGTAGCTGTTCTTCCACGTGTTGTGATGATGCCATCTCTGACTTCCAGGATGGCTTTCTTTACATCATCAAGAGTGCATTTGAACCATTCGTTTTTATCTTTGCCATCATAAAGCTGTTTTATCCTTTCTCTTTTAAGAACGGCATGGATGTCATGATCCATAAAGCATGTTCCATCGGAACGCATGGCAGACGTGACAAAAATAGTTTTGTGTTTCAACCCGCTAGTGTGCAGCTGCTCGTTGATTCTGTCTTCGTAATCTCCTCGATCTGTATATCCGATTTTCAGATAACCATTATGGGAGGGAACATCAGGAAGAGTGTAGACATAAATGGTAGGTTTGACCTCCGGTCTTTGCTTGAAAAATTCAGTTGCCATCGGTTAGTCCTCCATTGCTTCGACATTGTTTTCGATAAAGTCTATTTCTTTTTGATCTAAACCATATTTTTCGTAAAGTTCTTTATCTGTCCAAGGCTTGGAGAAGTCTTGAAGTGGAACGTACTGATAAACTTCTTTGGTGCAATGTTGCGTGTTCTTTTTCACACCAACGAGGGCTCTGAAAAATTTTGTCTTCCAATACGACAAACAATTTTCTGTTTGCTCTTTAGTTTTGAAAGGACCAAATTGTAAGAAAGTTTCTGTACATAAATCACCAGGTAATCCTAAAATCTCATCTGCTGTTTTCTCACCGAAAGTTCCGGCACCATAACTTTCAGAAACGAATAATTTGTATGATTCTAACCCATTCTTTTTTGTTAGTGGATAATTGTGCGGTATATATCTTTTAACTCTCTTTAAAGACTCCAATCCATAGATTGTGTAGCCGCCAGTAATTGCCTTTTCGCTAAGGGCAGGATATCCATATTTTCTTGGATCTTTAAAGAAATCGCCAGGCAAAGCATAAGGTTTACGTGCTGAAACGATAGTAGCAAAAGATTCTTCATGCCTCTTTTGAACTTTATCGAATATTGAAACAAGTTCATTGTTTCTAATGAAAACTTCGCAACCAGGTTCTAATAGATGTCTATCAGATTCGATCTTTCCTTGGTTTCCGTTGTCATTGATGATATGAACCATAGGGCTGGTTTTATCTCTATCCCAAAGGAAATAGTTAACACCACCTTTGATTTCAACGCCGGTAAAGCAAAGAGAAGCATCCTTGAAATCATGAATGATGGACAATCTATTATCGTGGAGCATTTCATTTCTGAAATCGTCCAATCCTTTTCCACCTGTCATCCATCTAGAAGGAACAATCATGGAGAGATATCTTGGCTTTAGCTTTATGGCCTGTTGGATGAACTTCTGATAAATCGGGCTGGCACTGGCTTGTGCCCCTCCGTCATTAAGCTGATAGGGTGGATTACTGATAACGACATCGAACTTCATCTTGAATACCTCCTCCACATTCATTCCGTGAATGAATTCATATGCGTGCGTTTCTAAATCTTCTCTTTTCTTACCACCGAGCTCTTGTTCGCTTGCTCCGCAGTAAATACATCTTCCGTTCTTGAAGGTGTGGTTGCAGTTCTTGAATCGAATATTTCCATCCGCATTTTCAAAATGGGTGATGGAGAATTCGCTGTTTGCGTATTTGGAACAATAGACGCCACGTCTTGAAAGAAGACTCGTAAGTTCTGTGATGGCGATTCCGTATAACTGTTTATGGAAGATATGATCGACTCTTTCCTGAAGATCAGGAATCTGATTCTCTAGTCCCTTGATCAATCTTTTTGCGATTTCTCTTAGGAAGACACCAGTCTTGCATGCTGGATCAAGGAACGTCGTATCCGGATTCTCGAACAGCTCCTGTGGAAGCATATCGAGCATCTGATTGACGACATCTGGGGAGGTGAAGACTTCATCGTTTGAAAGATTGGCCAAGCAGCTCAATACGTCAGGGTTATAAACCTTGCTGAATAAATCATCACTCATAATCTTTTAACCTCTTGTAGTTCATTACACTCCGATGGACGAACTTTCCTTCTCCGTTGTTGTTATTGTCGAAGAGGGATTCTTGTCCATCCTGGTCCTTCTTAGGATTTTCGTTCTGCTTTAGAATCTCGTCGAATGTATACTCGCTTCTGGATAGCTGAGGGCCCGTAACGAATCCCCATTCGCTGAAAAGAATCGGATTTTCCGTATCGCTTCCGTTCTCGTCGACTTCATGGAGTGTCAATGCATTTCCGCAGACGATGTTCTTGGAAAGGATGAACCGGATGGAATCCCGCATATCCTCGCTGCATTCCTTCTTGCAGACGGCTTTATATTGTTTATCCCAGATTCTGAAAAGACGTTCCCGACACGAAATCACGTTGTCCATCATGATGTCCACGCCATAAAGGCTAGATACCGCAAGCAAAGAGTTCTTTTCAAAATCCATTACGCTTCTGCGGTATTTTTTCTTCACGACGGCTAGTTTTCTGTCGAGAATCTCGGCAAGAAAATTCCCGTCACCACAGGCAGGCTCCAGGAATCTGGAATCGATTCTCTGCGTTTCATCGTTCACAAGGTCACACATCGCCTTGACTTCACGCTCATTGGTGAAAACTTCGCCATGGTCGACGACACGCTTTCTGGATTTGATCTGCTTGTTCGTTTTCTTTTTCGTTTCCTTGGGCATCACTCGTCCACCTCAATTTTGTATTTTTTGAAATAAGGAGCGAGTTTCCGTTTTGCTTTGATGGTCGGCTTGTGAGAGCCTCTCTCCCATCGGTTCACAGTCTGGAAGGAAACGCCCAAAAGATTGGCTAGCTCCGTCTGCGACAATATCAAAGTGGTTCTCAGCTTCTTGACAGCTTCTGCATAGGTCATAGGTTCGCTCCTGTTCTGTTTCAAAAGTATACCATTTTCATCTCATTCTGTCGATGAATAGGGCAATAAAAATACTGCTTCCGTCTCAGTTCTTGACCAACTGTTTAAGATATTCGCGAAGGTCGTCGTCTTCTGCGTAGATGAATGTTCCTTTAACGCCACGGGTGAGAAGGACTTTATAGGTGTTCCGAATTAGTCTTTCAGCCAAGGCATCATCGGCTGTTCTGATTCCGCTTGCGGAATCGCTATGGGCGTTCCTCTCCTTATGGAATTCAATCTTTCCCGTTTCCTTGTTGTAGGTCAGGTCTTTTCCGATGACGACCCCTGCGTATTCGACTTCCAGGCCTTGGATGGTGTGAATGCAGAAGACGTTCATCTTCTGAGTTTCATCGAGAACAGCGGCTCTATCCGCTTTCTTGATGTTCCATCTGAGATTAACACCATCGTCATACTCAAAATCATATTTATCAGGTTCATACTGGCTTACCCATTCGTGTGTATAACCTGCCATCAATCTCATTTGATGCCCAGAATCCCATAAGGTCTGCCATTCTTTCATCATGTCTTTCATGGAATCCATGATTTTCAGTTTGTACTTCATTCCTTTGAGAGAGACAGGGTCATTGTTATAGCCAAGGAAGTGGTTTACAAAGGAAATGTATTGCTCTCCTCCGACGCATCTAAACTGGGAAGAGAGAATCATTCTGTCATCTTCGATGACCTTTGACCCGTATTTTTCCGCATATTCCTTTATCTGCTTGATGGACAGGTCATCGGAAGTTGTGACGACCTGATCCTCGTCAATCAGAAACACGTTGACTCTGGATGCGTTGAAGAGCTTGTCGATGACATCGACGTTTCTCTGCACACCCCATCCGAACTTCCATTTCAGCATTCGGTGAGCTTCATCCACGATGATGCAATCGAAATCAAAGGCAGCCGATTTTGCACAAGCGGCAGGTGTCTTGAATAACTCTTTGATTGCCTTCTTCGTGAAGTCTTTGGTCAGGATATCGCTAAAATAGGTTCGGGGAGTGAAGTTTGCCGTCACATAGCAGGCGTTTCTTCTTGAGGAGCCATCCTTTGGGTTCATCAGTTGTCCAAGTGCGTTGATGGCGACGATGGATTTTCCTGAACCCGGTCCGCCTTTTACGATGAGTGTTCTTCTTTCCCCTTTTTCTAAAGCTTCTTGCACTTCGCTTACGATCTTCGAAACAGAATAGGACTGTTCGGCATCATAAGAGAAGAAGGGGTCTCCGTTGATGGCATCGGCCACCATCTTGGAAAAGCCTTCGCTTGGTCTGATCTGGGAGCTGTCAATCTCATAAAGAGTGTTGTGACTATAGGGTTTCTTTATATATTTGGCGATGAATTCGCTGAGTTTCTTCTGGTCGTCTTTGAGAAAGGCAGGAGCCTCATGGACAAGCGGATATTCCTTTTCGTTCTTTAAAAGGACTTCGTATCCTTCCGGCATGTTGTGAAGATAAGAGCAGGCGTTCACACCGACCTTGTTGCTGTAGATGTATTCGTTGAAATCCTTCATGATGTTTGCATAGTTCAATGCCTGATAGGATGGATGCCAATAGTCATCGACGCCATGTCCGCCATCGGTGACCACATAGTCCTTCAAGGATGATCTTCTTACGGAACTCCATTGCTTGAGTTCGATGAGGATGACATTCTCCTTGTCATTCTCGTCTTTCCCGAAAATGAGGAAGTCGACTCTCTGCTTTGTGTCGACAAGCTTGTATTCGACGCCGACACCCGCTTCCTTCGGGATGGAATTATCCTTCAAAGCTTCGGCGACCTTTGGGAGGGAATGAATCCAGGAATTGTATTCGCTTTGTGAGCCTCCACCGATATGGTTTTCCTTGAATTCGCTTAGAAGAATGCTTCCGATTGCAGGATTAAGCCCTCTGCAATTGTTTATGAAATTTCCGACAGTATCGCTATATAAGATCATCGGTCCACCCTCTCATTTCCTGACTTATAGTTTATAACAAAGATATGTCAGCCCGGTAATTTAATAGAGAAAAAACGATTGAAATACCTTATGGTCGAAACTCATTGTTTCTTTAAAAGTGTAAAGCAATGTACAAAATCAAGATTCTATTTCGTGTATTTGACGATGAAAAAGCCAAAATAATCAAGAATATAAGCGCTTTCAACAAATCTTATGTTTAAATATTAGGGAGCCTAGGGAAGTTCTAGGTTGTTGTCCTGGCAACGTGATTAGCAACTCACCACCCGATTAACGCAATAACGGCCTGGTTGCTTTTCTGTCTGCCTGATTCGGGGAAAGGATTCTGATACAGACAGGCAACGACGACCTGCTTTTTTCACTTGTCTGTTCTTCTGAAAGGAGGACAGTAGAAGGCTATCAAGATAATAACGATAGAAATTGTCTCGAAGAAATCGGGGAAGACCATAAAGGTCTCGCCTCTCTTCCGAAGACGAAGCGTATCAAGTTCCTCACCCAGGCCTACTATGATTATAAGCATAAGGAGAAGAGAAGACGCAGAATCCTTTCCCTCGAATCCATGCTGGAGGACTGGACGGAGTCCGAGGACGGTCTCATCGATGATAGTCTCAATCCGGAAGAGCAGTGCCTCAAGAATGAAAGTGACACTTCTCTTTGCGAAGCCATATCAACACTCAACGGCAGGCAGAGAAAAGTCGTGTCTGAGTTTTTTGATAATTAGGAGATCAAAAAGAGAATTGGCTAAGGACATGGGCAGGACTGCGCAGGCCATGTCCATGTATGTCATATAGGTCTTAGCAAAGCTAAAAGAATTGCCTGCCGGAAAGATTTAAAAATTTTTGATTAGAGTTGGACATAGCGGTGTAGCATAAAGATTGTGCAATAAACGAGCCCTTTCTCCATTGAAGTATCTCTCGTATATGTCTTCCCACCAAGACGCATGTCAGATTTTTACTCTATAAACCCGAAAACATAGTCTTTTCCTAACTCTTAGGAATACAGAAAAAGCCTCCGGTTTCGTTATTCGAATGACCGGAGGCTTTCTTTTCCTTGGTGGGCGTAACAGGAATCGAACCTGCATGCCAATGGCACAAGATCCTAAGTCTTGCGTGTCTGCCAATTCCACCATACGCCCAAAAGAAGAATAGTGTCATTGAAAGGAGGGGGACTCATTTCAAGGACAGAATATTTTACCGCAGAAAAGAGGAAGAAGACAAGATAGGACAGGGGTCAATGAAAAGACCCCTGTCCTATCAAAGTTTTGCTTAGCCTAACCGAAACCTATTTGTACTTGTAGAAGCCTTCTCCGGAGGCCCTACCGAGCTTTCCTTCGTCGATGTACTTCTTTAAAACCTTGGCCATCAGTTTGAAGTTATAGGGCCTCCTCCTCTTTCTGAGGATGGGGGACAATAGCCCTGGAACCTTCTGATACTGCCTGACGATGTTGTAGGCAGTGTTTAAGCCGACCGTATCGAAGATCTGGAAAGGACCTTTCGGCGCTCCTGTCCCTCTTGTCCAGGCTAAGTCGATGCTCTTAGGGTCAGAGACCCCGGAGACATAGAGGTCAAGTCCGGAAAGAAGGAAGGGGACGAGCATGGAGTTTAGAAGATAGCCGCTCTTCTCCTTTAAAACTGGAAGGGCAATCCTGCGGATGTCGTTGGCAAAGGCAACAACTTCATCAAAGCTCTTCTGGCTAGTCTGAGGCTGGCTCATAACCTCGGCCGTGTTATTCTTCCAGATGGAGTTAGCAAAATGCAGGGAAAGGTACTTGTCCGGGCGTCCGGTATATTTTGCAAACCTGGAGGGAAGAAGGGTAGAGGAGTTTGTGACTAAAACTGTCTTCTGTGGAAGGAGTGGGGCCAAGGTCTTATAGAAAACAATCTTGTCCTTTTCGTTCTCAGCCCTAGACTCGATGACAAGGTCTGCGTCTTCCACCGCCTTCTTCCTGTCTAACTCCAGCTTTAGGGAAGAATAGGCTTTTTCGACCTTATCTAGGCAGGCCTTGGCATCGAAAGAGTCCTTATCGGCAAGGCCAAGGGCAAAGACATTGTCTGCCTTCCCTTCCGGAGTATCCCTCTTCTTGATGGTTTCGATATAGGTCTCCTTAAGATGGTCGATCTTCGGCTGGGTACGGGTAATACTCGATTTACTCCGTAACCAGATGGTCACCTCGAATCCGCAATAGGCGGCCTGGAAGGCAATCTGGCTTCCTAACACACCGCCACCGGCAACAACGATTTTCTTGAAACTCATAAAACCTCCTTGTTGTTTCAATTGAGAGTCAATAAAATCATTATAAAGGAAGAATATGTCTTAAGAAAGCCTTTTCATAATTCTTAGTCTCTTTTGACGACGGAAACAAAGAAAGTCTTCTTTTCGCCTTAGCCGGTCATTAGGATTGACAAATTGATTAAAAGTGTTTAGCATTAAACAGTTTTTAGATAACCTGTATAGTAGATAAGGAGCATAGTAATCATGAACAAAAATAAAGCGACACTGCTTTCTCTTCTCGCTTTTCTTCTTCCGTTAAGCGCCTGTGCCAAGAACGAACCGACTGCAAGACCTTCTGATACGGAAGGTAGGCCCTCCATAGAAAAGCCCTCTTCCCCTCAAGGCTCTTCTACGCAAAAGCCTTCTTCGGAGCAGGGACTTCATGTCGATAAGCGCCTTACCCTTTTTAGGCAGGGAGACCTCTATAAGGATGCTATCCGTGCCATCTATCTAAAAAGGGACGGGGTAGAAGGAGACATCGATTGGACATCAAGCGACGAAAACATTGTCGCCATCGGAAGTAATCCCTTAAACGGCAAAAGGCCGGAAGTGAATCTGATTGCAAACGGGTATGGAAAAGCAATCATCACGGCAAGACTGAAAAGTAATGAAAGTATCTATTCCCAGTATGAAGTCATGGTCTCCGATGACTTCACGCTAAGGAGCGAAGAGAGGTTTTCGACTGTCTCCTCTTCGAGGAAGAGGGAGAGCGTAGAGACCTACTATTCCTATGACGTCAACTATGTTCCAAGCCAGAACGGAAAGAGCACCGGGGTGACGGTATTCGAAGAGAATGAAGACCAGTCTGACTCTCTCACACCGAACCTTACCGATGCCTATCAGATTAACGTTACAGAAAGCGATGGAAAGACCTTTGAAAAGAAATACGTCCGGGACGGACGCTATCTTGCCAGCGAATACCTCGACTTCCAGAACAATGTCCGGAAGAAGGTGCTCACCAATACCGACGAGGACCAGACCAAGAGGTACTGGGAGGCTTCTCCGTATTTTAACTATCTTGGCTATTCTTCTGCCGTGACTAAGGACGACTTTGCCTCCTTTGACCATGGTCAGACCTATCACTTTATCGGCGGCTATGAGGCGGCAAGTGAAATCTGCAGGAACTTCTATCAGGAAGACAGGACACCGGATGACAGGTACTTTTCCGTAGAAAACGGAACCATATCTTCCTTCCATGTCGTCGTCGACCCTTACAAAGGAAACACGAACGACAGGGAGAACATAGAAAGGAAATACGGAAGGAAGATTACTTCCTCTCTATCCGAGTTAGGAAGCGCCAAGATTGATCATCTACAGAAATATCCTCATCAGTCCTACCAGGATCCGATTTCAACGACGCTCGAGACAAGGAAGGGACTGAAGAACTACGTCTCTTCCGTCATCCGGAAGACAAGCGGGAAGGCGGATGAGAAGACGGTCTATACTTACACCGAGGATACGATCGACATTGTCTACTCGGTCGGTGGACAGGTCCTTAGCCATACCGGCGTCCATAAGGTCGACGAGAACAATTACTACGAGTATGAACATGACGATAAGACGAATACCACAACTATCACCAAGAAGCACAATTCGGTCTTTGACGGAACAGACAGCAGCGGAAAGAAGGTGAACCGTTATCCGACGTTTGACTTCGCGGCCGAAATCTTTGATCAGACAAGCGAGGCAAACACCTTTGTCTCAAGAGGAAGTAATGCGCAGTTCATCTCCTACTGCTCCTATATTCCGACAACCTGGACTCTCTTACATACCTATGTCGGAGAGGGAACGATCGTCCTAGGCGAAAACAACCATCTGAGCAAGGCCAGGGCGAAAAGGAGTGACGGAACGACGGATTACGAACTGACGATTGACTATTCCTCCTATGGAAGTGCACAGGTCGGTATTGACTTCTCTAAGGCAACTGAGCCCGCCCATCCGACGTCCTTTGAAGAAGCCTATCCTTCCTTGGCGAAGGAGAGGAAGGCATGGAACATCTATGATGCCGTCCCCTTCCTCTACTATGAGCCAGGCTATAGCACCTCCGTCCTATGGGAACGGGCCGATGGCACAAATCCGGAATGTGCCTATATCCGCACAAATAGGCTTGACGATGGACAAGAAGCCATCGTCACCAAGTTCATTTCAGACTATAAGCAGCTTCTTCTTGATAGCGGATATACTCTGACGAGTGATAAAGATAAGCAAGGCTATGATCTTTACCAGAAAGGGGACTATAAGATCTCAATCGGAAACGAACTGAACTGGAATAATGAAGCCCGTCCGGCCGCCTTTATCCGGGTCTATTCCTCTCTTCTCACTCATCCGGAAGAATAAGGATGACATTAGGATATGAAGAGCGTTTACGCTTAACTCCAATTAGCAACTTCAATCATAGAAAAAAAGACTGCCGTTCGATGCGGCAGTCTTTTTTTGATGAAGAGAGGAAACTAGGATAGACGCGTAGCCGAGAGCTGGACCATGGCCCCGAATTCTTCTGAGTTATTGGTGGCGAAGGTAATCTCAGCGTTACTTCCGCTGTAATAGAAGTCGGCAGTGTTGTTGGAATAGGTCCAGGTGACCGAGCCATGGTCTAGGACGATGGTTGACCTTGTCAGGGATACAGGACGGTCCTCATATCTCCCCTTCTCAAGGAAAGTATAGGTGAAGTCATAGGCCTTCCCGACGACAAAGGTGTAACCTGTCCCTTCCTTATTCAGAGTCAATGTCCCTGTTCCGTCTTCCTTATAGACGATGGTGAAGGCATCCTTTACCCTCGTGGAGGAGTTCCTGGAAGGAACGTCTCCGACCCAGGAGCCGACCACATTCTTCTTCACCTCTTCGACGGTTTTCTTTTCGATGACCGTGTAGGAAACACTCGTCTTGACGCTTGGGTCGGTTTTGCTTCTTACTTCCACCTTTCCTTCCCCAAGTCCTACGTTCTTCAGGGAATAGCCTCCGTCTTCTTCCTTGACGACTTGGATGATCTCCTCCGTCAGGGAAACGACCTCTATCTCATCTAAGGAGTTATCCGGAGTCTTATAGATATACAGGGTCTCCTTATCCCCCTTGTAGTGGAAGGAAGAATAAGTCGCCGCCTTGATGGAGGTAAGCTTAGGGGAGACGACCTTGCAGGCGACTTCTTTCCTGATCCCGGTTTCGGAGACAATGGTCAGGGTAGTCTCGCCAAGTCCGATGGCCTTGACTACGCCATTTGAGGAGACGGAGATTACTTCCTTGTTGCTGCTTTCGGTAATGGTCAGTTTAGAATCAAGGGCCTTTTCCGGAACGGGGGATTCGGCCATGGCTTCCACATACCTATTGACAGGGAAGGAGAGGGCATCTTCTTTCTTCTTTTCTGTCCCTACTCCGTCCCAGGAGTAAAGGGCGGGAGTATAATCTCTCCTAAAGTAGTCAAGAGGATTCACCGCTTCTTTCCCTTCGTCAAGGCGGGAAGAGTAGCTATAAGTAGACTTAGTCCCGAAGACGATTGTGACAGCATCCTTGACCTGGCTTAAAAGGGTGAGATTCCCATTTGAATTTCCTTCGTCGTCCACTTCCGGCTGATATTCCTTATAGTCATAGGAATAGGAAGCAAGTCTTCCTTTGCCGTCCAGGAAAACGTCGATGACGGCAGCGAACTTGTACTTATTGTCGCCGATTGTCTCTTCCCAGCCCTGAGTGAGATGATAGCTGATCTGATTGCCTTCCCTTTTTGGCGTGATGTCATCGACTCCGGCAACAACGTTCTTGCTGACTTTCGAGGTATAGAAGGTATACAGGGAGTCTAAGGCGTTAAGCTTCGTTTTGTTCTGGTAGGTAAGAGAGGAATTCCCGATGGAGGTCTTCTCCGCCTTGTCCTTATCCTTCCCCTTTCCATAGTCAAGGATGGAATAGAAGGTGCCATGATCTATCTCCTTTAAGGAAAGATAGGTATCCTCTTCCACTTCCTTATCGTCCTTGTAGTCATAGGAGATGGTCTTCTTCTCCTTTCCGGAAACAAAGAGGGCATCGTTAAAGAAAGCCTCCCCATTCTCGCTCTTTTCCGTGACTTTGTCGGAATAGAGACTCAGTTCATAGGAAAAATAATCGCGGTGGTAGCTGACTCCCTCTTCATTTTCCTTCTCTCTTCCGCTTTTGTCGAGATAGTCAAAGAGGGAAGAGACGGTCGTAGGGGCATGAAAATCAAGCCAGCCTCCCTGGCTAGCCGAAGGAGAAGTAGACGTGGTCTGGTTTTCACTGCCACTAGAAGGCACTTCAGAGGGAGAAGAGGGCTTAGGGGAAGAAGACTCAGAAGGCTTCCCGCAGCCAAGAAGGGACAAAGAAAGAAAAGATAACAAAAGTAGATTCTTTTTCATTAGTCAAAGCTTGAGAGGTTCTTTCTCTCCTCTCCTGTCCTTTCCAAAGTGAAAGAGGTAACCGTACCAGAGTAGTCATAGTTAACAAAGCTGCCCTCTGCCAGATTTTCGCTTATGGCCGAGAAAGAGGTAAAGCCACGGTTTGTATAATAGCTTCCTTCCGCGCCGCTGATTTTAAAGGTGAGGCTCGTTTCGTCAAAGGTCCAGGTGAAGGAGGCTTCGCTTTCGTAAGCACCATACCTTCCGGTTGTGCCAGTCTTATATTTTCCGCTTCCATCCTCATTGAAGTTGACGACACCCTTATAGCCGCCTCCTTCCCCGTAGAAGGTCTTACTTAAGACGTTGTTCTTGAACTTGGAAGCATCAGGCTTTTCAATGACTTCGAAAGAAATGCTTTCCTTGACTTCGCTATTCTGTTTCGAAGCAACCGTATAGGATGCCTTGCCTAGCTTAGTCCCCTTGACCGTATAGGTCCCATCCTGGTTCAGGCTAAATTCGGCTTCTCCGACAGAGTCATCGTTCTTACTGATTGTGACTTCCTGATCGGCTTTTTCCGGAAGGAGAGAAACGGTAAGGGAAGCCGTCCCGTTGAGATAGATGTGGCCAGGGATGTTGGCCGAAAGCGAAGATGGCTTTGGCTCTACGGAGGTGACTTTGATTTTCTTTTCCTTTCCGAATCCGTTATCGAAGACAAGGGTGAACTCCCCTTCTTTCCTCACGGTCAAAGTTTTCCTGTCGACATACCCCTCTCCCTCCGCTACTTCTTTCAGATGGGGAAGAATCAGTGTCGGCTTATTATCCTTAGGAAGGAAGGCAAAGGAAAGAGTCGAACCGTTCTCCACGATGGCATTGCTCCTATCGGCTTCCTTGCTTTCCCCGGAAAGCGAATAGGAAAGGGAGATATCATAGTCGTCCATGGCGAAAGAGGAGATATCCCTCTTATTAAGAGTCGGCTTATATCCCCGTTCCCTCTTAATCTGATAGGTGCCCTTAACTGTCCCCTTGGCCCCGTCTAAAGGGAGCTTTATCGTCTCGTCGTACTCTCCATCCCCATAGCTGACTTTCGTCAGCTTAGCCTCTTTAAGGAAACTGTCCCCGTCAAAGACAAAGGAGAGATTTACGCAGTCCGTCCCGGTCCAGGATGTGTAGTAGGCTTTCAGATCAAACGATGCACTCTTTTTATCCTCGGACACGGACTTTGTGATGTCCTTAAGACAGTAGGATAAGGAAGGAAGGGACTCCTTGTAGTCCTCGAGTTTGAAGGAAGCATTATCGGCAAAGAACCTGTCATAGATGCTCTTTGCCCCGCCTAAGGAGGAATAATTTAACTTAGCATCGCTCTCTTTAATTTCATCGACACCGACTGCTTCGCTATCATCCTTAATGATGGTCTTAAAGGAATAGGTATCCGTGACTTCCGGCGCACTGCCAAGAGAGGAAGAGGAAGTAAGGGAATAATAGATATTGTCCTCTCTTCCTCTTTCCGAGGAATAGTAAGTGGAATAGCTGTCGCTGACATTGCTTTTCTGATGTCCCTTGAGGATAAGGACGTCGTTCTTTCCCGCCACTGCCTCATAGTCCTGATAGGCGACAGTGCCGTAGAAATTATCGTTGATCAAGCTTCCTTTCTTAAAATAGGTTCCTTCCACGCTCCTTGCTTTTTCAAAGTAGGCTTTGAAGGAGGCGACATTGTTTGGAAGGGAGGAGGCATCGACGTCCTTGGCCTCTAGGATTGAAGGGTCTCCAAAGGCTTCTGACTTCACCTCGATTGTCACATCATGGCTTGGCCTAGTGAAGAAATAGGTCCCTTCCTTGTTGAAAAGATGGGCAGTCTGAGAAGTTACGGAAAGAATCTCTTCTTCTTCACTTGTCAAAGTGAAAGAGACTTCTTCTCCAGGAAGTGCCTTCCCTTCGCTAAGTCCGTTGACTTCCGCCTTGACTTTATCGCTCTTATCAAAGGAGAGAGAATACTTTGTCTCTTCCTTTGTTGTAGTAGAGGAAGAAGAGGTAGAAGGTGTAGAGGGTAAAGTAGAGGGGGTAGAAGGAGTTTCCTTGCAGGAAGCAAGGGATAGACTCCTTAAGGTGACAAGAGAGAGAAGAAATTTCTTTTTGTCTGCTTTCATGAATAATATCCTCCGTTTAAGAATGAAACGAAAAAATCTGTTTCCCGCCTGTCGAATGGACTGACTGTCGGTAAGACGAGTGAGCAGTCCGACAAGGGAAAAACGGGATTCATTCTACTGAAAAGACTACACGAAAGCAAGGAAATGACTTTTTCTATTCACTGACATAATAGAATGCCTAATACCTAAAAAAGAAACCGGGAGGAAAAGGATAACGAAATTGCCTATGAGATTTCTGTCATCTATTTTATTCTAATTAGCACATCCTAGATGGCTTTTTGCCTAGTGGCTTCTAAGAAATAAAGAAGGCCATCCTAGCGCTTCCGGCTTTGTTTCTAACTTATCTCATCCCGGAAAGAATCCGTATTCTCAATAAACTTAAAGAAGCAAGGGATCCTTTCCCTTGCTTCTTTAAGAGATGTTTTATCTTAAGATTATAGGTTGTCTATCCGGCTAATCCTTGACTCCACATCGGCATCCGAGGGCATACGATAGTCTCCTCTAGGGGAAAGGGACAAGGTGCCTACCTTCGGACCGTCGGGAAGGCAGCTCCGTTTAAAGGCCTGGGAATAGAAACGCTTATAGAAGCGTTTCAGGCTATCCTTCCTCTCTTCCAGGGGAAGGGAAGGATAGGCTAGGGAAGAAAGGAGAAGAATCTTCTCCGGCTCATAGCCGTAGCGGAGGAAATAGAAGAGGAAGAAGTCGTTTAAGTCGTACTTTCCGATCTTCTCTTCCGTCCTTTGGGCAATCTTGCCGTCCTTGTTTGGAGTAAGCTCCGGGGTAATCGGGGTAGAGAGAATGGAGAGCAGGGTCTCTTTCAGTTTCTCTTCCCCGCAGTAATTGGCATAGGAAGAGACTAAATACTTTACCAGGGTCTTCGGAATTGAGGCATTCACCCCATAGTTGCTCCTATGGTCTCCGTTATAGGTGCACCAGCCAAGGGCTAGCTCGGATAAGTCCCCTGTCCCTACGACAAGACCATTTCTCCTATTGGCGACGTCCCTAAGGATATACCTTCTCCTTCTGGCCTGGGCGTTTTCATAGGCCGTGTCCTTCTCTCCAAGGTAGGAGAGAGGGTGTCCGATATCCTTAAGATGGCGCTCTACTCCTTCGTGGATATCCACCTCATGGATTTCCACACCGATTTCCTTCCTTAGGTCTAGGGAGTTTTTATAGGTGAGGGAAGAGGTGTTTCCCTTATTCGGCCTGGTGTAGCCAATCAGATTCAGGTCCGGAAGAAGCTTCTTTGCTTCCTTCCTGACCAAAAGGGCGAGAGTGGAATCAAGTCCACCGCTTACTCCGATGATCAGGTTCTTCCTTCCTGTCTTTTCCGCCCGGGTCATCAGCCCGTGTGCCTGGATAGAGAGAATGGTCTTTGTCCGCTCTTCCCTTTCCTTGTCCCCCGGAATGAAAGGATAAGGATTGACACAGTAGTCTTTTTCCTTCAGGCAGGCAAGAAGATAGGGGAAGGAAGCTTCCTCTTTTCCGCCAAGGCGGGAAAGAGAGAGAGGAATCTCTCTCCTCTCTTCCTTCCTTCCTTCGAAGGAAGTCTGATGCCTGCGGTTATAAAGGGACTTCTGATAGTCGAGAATCACCCGCTTTGCTTCACTTGGCTTTGGATAAAGCCTGTCTAGGACAAGGCTTCCGTTATCCCCGGCTAGCCTTTGCCCGGAAAAGACAAGGTCCGTAGAACTTTCGTCGCTTCCTGAGGAGACATAAAGATACTGGAGATAGCAGTCCCCGGACTGTCCTTGGACAAGTCTTCTCCGGTACTCTCTTTTCCCGATGATTTCATCGGAGGCGGAAAGGTTGAGGATGACATTCGCCCCTGATAGGGCTAGATGGGTGCTTGGCTTATCCGGGACAAAAAGATCTTCACAGATTTCGATTCCGATCTTCCTTTCTCCGGAAGAGAAAATCAGATCGGTTCCAAATGGAACTTCTTCTCCGTCAAAGAGGATGGTATCTTTGACGATTCCTCTTCCTTCCTTAAACCAGCGTTCTTCATAAAATTCGCTATAGTTCGGAAGATAGGACTTAGGGACAAAGCCTAGCACCTTTCCTTCGTTTACTACGCAGGCGACATTATAAAGGGAGTCATCCTTTCTAAGAGGAAGGCCGAAGACTACCCTTAGTCCCTTTAGGTTTCTGCTCGCTTCCTTTATCTCCTTGACTCCCTTAAGGCAGGAAGAAAGTAAGGCCTGCTGGAAAAAGAGGTCTCCGCAGGTGTACCCCGAGAGGGAAAGCTCAGGGAAAAGAAGAATCTGGCTGTCCTTCTCTTTGTTCCTGACGGAAATAATCTCCTTTGTATTAAAGGGAACGTCCGAAATCTTCCTTTTCGGACAGCATAAGGACGCCTGATAAAAGGTATTGTTCATTTTTCAATCAGTTCCTTTCTGATTTCCTTAGGGACATAAAGGGATACATCCTTCTTCTCCTTAATCCTCTTGCGGACCAAGGAAGAGGAGACGTTCTGATACTCTTCACTAGGCGGAATCAGAGTGAAATATCCTCTTCTTTCCTTAAGATAGGGAGTGGAAGAAAGAATCTTCTCACTATTCTCTCCGTTCCGGGAGAGCAGGGCGAAGCCGAACTCTCTTCCTATCTCATCGACATATTTCCACCCCTTTTCAAGCTCAGCAAGCTTATCACTTCCAAAGAGGAGCCTGATTTTAGAATATTCTTTGCTTAGCTCAAGAAGGGTGAAATAGGTTCTCGGCTGTTCCTTCTTTTTAAGTTCGATGTCGCTTACCACCCTGAAGGGATAGTCCTTGGCAATCTCTTTCAGCCTAGTCAGCCGTTTTTCTTCGCTATAGGCGAAGTCCTTCTCCTGGACAGACTCGATATACTTCGATTTCGAGGGAACGAAGATGACTTTGTCATAGTGAAGATACTCCCTTGCCTTTCTGGCAAGAAGGATATGGGCGATGGTCGGAGGATTGAAAGCCCCGGCAAAGACAAGGGCCTTCTGTTTACAAGGTTCCCCCATGGAGCTTTTCGTACCTTTCCTCACGCCTTTCATAGACCTTCTCGCTCCTATCCACGTAGTGGACATGGGGGACTTCCCTTCTTAGTTCGCTTTCCCAGACATGGTGTTCGAGCTGGTCCTTGACATACTCCTTCTTCTCCTTGATGGAGGGAAGAGGATGGTCAATCTTTCCTTTTACGATGAAGGGGACAAGAAGCTTCTCTACCCGCTTAGGGACAATCACCCGCTTCCGTTCGAATTCGTCACGGTCAAGGGAGATGACCGTGACAGGTTCTCCCGCCTTAATGACTTCCTCGTCCAAGGTGATGATGTCGCATTGACCCTGGTCGTTTTCGTCAAAGACACGCCATGCCCTAAGCTTGCCCGGGATAATGGCCTTTGAGGCAGAATCAGAGCACTTCCTCTTTGGCTCGTAGCTTCCGTCTTCCTTTTTGACGGCGACAAGCTTATAGACTCCGCCAAAGACCGGATCGGCCGAAGAGGTAATCAGTCGTTCCCCTACCCCGTAGGAATCAAAGTGAGCGTTTTCATAGATTTCCCTATTTGCCCTCTTATGTTCGTCAAGGGAGTTAGAGGCGACAAGCTTAATATAGGGCTTGCCTGCGGCATCAAGGGCCTTTCTTAGTTTCTTATATTCTCTTGCAAGGTCTCCGGAATCTATCCGGGCGGACTTGACTCTCTTATTCGGGTCGTTTGGGTACTTCTTAATCCTTTCGTCATCGATTTTAATTAGGTTCGGAAGTCCGGACTGGAAGATCGAATAGGTGTCAAGCAGCAGGGAAACATTGTCCGGATAGGTTGTGGCAAAGGCACGGAAGGCATCAAGCTCGCTAGGGAAGAACTCGATAAAGGAATGGGCAACCGTTCCTACCGCCTTGACATCGCTTCCGTACTTCCTTTCGGCCAGGCAGTTAGCGGTTCCTATGCATCCACCTAAAATGGCGGCATAGGCACCCTCATTTCCTGCACTTTCCCCCTGCGCACGGCGTGTTCCGAATTCCCTGACGTTTCTCTTTCTATGGGTAGCAAGTCCGGAGACTCTTGTTGCCTTTGTGGCAATCAAGGAATGGAAGTTCCTTGTCTGGAGAAGATAGGTCTCAATCAAAATGGCCCCCACCCTGTCACATTCGATTCTTACCCTCGGGACCTGGGGATAGCAGACAGTGCCTTCCTTTAAGGCATACCTTGTCCCCTTCCATTTATAGGTAGAAAGGTACTCAAGGAACTTATCATCCCTTCCTTTATAGCGGAGATAGGCAATGTCCTTATCGGTAAAGTGATAGTTTAAAAGGAACTTTGTGAGCTTATCCTGTCCGCAGGAGATGGAATATCCCCTGTCTTCCGGATTTTTCCGGAAGAACCTGTCGAAGACAAGGATCTTATCCTTGAATCCGTTGAGGAAGAGGCAGTTTGCCCTGGAGAACTCGTAATAGTCGGTAACCCTGGCCGGGTTGTCGTAATCCTCGTCCGGGATGAACGGTTCTGCTTTAATCATGATGAAATAATCTCCTAACCTCTTTATTATAAGGCATTAGGAAAATACGCGGATGCGAAAATAGGAAGAAAGAACGGATTTTCCCTTTCGCTCCCTGCCAGGGGTTTTGATTCTTTTCTTTTGCTTCTGCGGTAGAATAATGAGGATGTTTTAGGAGGCTATATGGACCAGAAAGAATATGCGGAATCCCTTTCCGCCCTACAAAGGCAGAAAGAGGAAGAAGATGAGCGCCTTTCTCTCTCCCTGCGGGAGAGCAAAAGACAGCTGAAAAACGCAAAGAAGAATCTGAAAGAGGAATTCAAGCAGGAAAAGAAGGATATCAGAGAAGAGAGAAGAGCGAACAAAGAAGACTTCCTTGGAAAGAAAGAATTCCTCAGAGGGAAATTCCTTGGCAAGCACAGAAAAGGCAAGGATAGAGAAAAGGAAAGGAGCACAGAGGAACTCTATAACCTTAGACGGAAGTATAAGCTTCCCCGCTATACAAGAGGAGAGGAGATCTTCAATAGGGTAAGCCATATCGTGGGTGCAGGGATGGGCCTAATCAGGCTAGTCCTGTCGATCATCTTTTCTCTTAAGCTTCGTCCCGGAGACAACCTCATTCTCTGGTCAAGGATAACCTTCTCCTTGACGAGCATCTTCCTTTATGCCAATTCCGCCATCTACCACGGCCTATACGTCAACCGGGGAAAGACCGTATTCCAGGTCCTTGACCATTGCACAATCTATGTCCTCATCGCCGGAAGCTACACCCCGATTGTTTTAATCGGTCTAGCCTCTCTTACGCCATATCATTACGTCTATCTTGCTTTTGTCTATGCTCTTGCCATCCTTGGGGTCGTCCTTAATGCCACAAGGAGGAGAAAGAAGCCGGTCAAAGTCATTTCTAGGATTATCTATATCGCCTTAGGCTGGTCAATCATCTGTTTCTACCCACGACTTGTCTTATCCTTAGGCTTGTCTTCTGTTTGGCTGCTTATTGGCGGAGGCATTGCTTATACGGTTGGTTCGATTCTCTATGGAATCGGATCAAAAAAGAAATACTGGCATTCCATCTTCCATATCTTCTGTCTGGTTGGAACACTCCTTCAGTTCCTAAGTGTCTTTCTTTATCCGGTTATCGGATTGTAAAAGAACAATTTTCCAAAGCGGAAATCGCTTCTGTTTTTTATCTTACTCTGCCAGACCTTTGAAATCACGCATAGCGGAACAAGTAACTTCCCTGAGGTTTTTTAGCATTCCAATACGGTTTGAATGGATATTACCGGAAAAACGGCAAATGCTGATTCTTTTTTGAATGAGGATGAGACTCTTCCGACTATCTTTTCCTTACCAGATTAGAGTGTTTGATGCCCCATGCAGTTCTCATGTTTTGCTGAGGATAGGCAAGAACATAAGGCTTTTTCGTCGCTGTATGTCTTTCATTTAAAAACCAAAAGAATTAGGCTCGCTTGGGAATCGGTAGATGATTATGGAAAGCGAAGAAAAATGTGGATGGGAAATGGATTGGTATTTGAAAAAAGTATATTGTTTTTCTCCTGAAAATACAATAAAATTGTATTTGGTGGAGAAAATGATATATACTACCGAACAATTAATTGAAAAATATTCCAATTATCATAACCCGATGGACAAAATCAAACGTCTTAATCAGCAAGGAAAGATTATCCGCTTGATTAAAGGGGTTTATGTTGACAACAGAAATGAAAACCCGTTTTCTTTGGCCGCCTGTGTGTATTCCCCATCTTACATTAGCTTTGAATCTGCTTTAAGCTACCATGGACTGATTCCGGAAAGAGTCTATAGGATTACCTGTGCGACTTCTGCTAGAGGAAAGAACAAAACCTATAAGACCCCGTTTGGCATTTATTCCTTCCATGATGTTCCGCTTAAGGCATTTCCTTTGGGCGTAGATAGGATAGCGGATGAAACTGGCTTTTTCTACAGGGCTTCCCCTGAAAAGGCACTATGCGATAGGCTTTCTATCAAACCTCCCGTTTTTTCTCTGAAACAGCTTCGTCAACTTCTTTTTGATGATAGGAGAATTGAGAGAACTGATTTTGAGTCTCTCAATAAGAAGGACCTCGGCATACTTACTGGTTACTATGACAAACGTAATCTGAAATTCCTGAGAAAAAGGGTGATAGGAGGAGTGAAAAATGAATAATATTCTAGAAACCCAGCTTCGTAAATATGATACCTCTTCTCTGGAAAAGAAGGAAAATGCGTTAAAGGAAATCGTTCAGGAAATCACACTTTGCGGATTAGCAAAAGCAAGATTCTTTGATAAGGCGGCTTTTTATGGTGGGACGGCCCTGCGGATTTTCTATCAACTTGACCGCTTTTCGGAAGATCTTGACTTTGCTCTCGTTAAAGAGGATCCTTTTTTCGACTTAAGTGCATACTTTCCTTTTGCCGCCAAAGAACTGAAATACTATGGATTAAAAAGGAACGTAGTGCTAAAAACAAAATCAAAAAGGGCTAATATACAATCCGCATTTGTAAAAGGAAACACCTTAACACAAAGGAGGACAGTCTTTCCGGAGTCTTTGGAAACAAAGAAAATCGTTTCAAATCAGGTCTTAAAAGTAAAGCTTGAAGTAGATATTCATCCGGCACTTGGTGCAGGATATGAAACGAAGTATTCTCTGTTTCCTTTTCCTTACCAGATTAGAGTGTTTGATGCACCATCCCTGTTTTCGGGAAAAATCCACGCAATTATCTGTCGAAACTGGCAAAGCCGTGTAAAAGGGAGAGACTTATACGATTATCTCTTCTATCTGGCGAAGTCTATCCCATTCAATTTAACGTATCTTCAGAAGAAATTGGAGCGGTCAGGAGTAATTTCCGCTCCTGCATCGCTAAGTCTCGAAGAAGTGAAGGGACTTCTTCGAGACCGTTTCAATAAAATTGACTTTAAGACAGCCACTGAAGATGTCAGACCCTTCCTGCCGCATCCGGAAGCTTTGGACCTGTGGTCAAAAGAACTGTTCATTTCGGTTACCGATAGTCTGAATTGTTCATCATAACGATCTTCCTTAGGAGAAACCTCTAGGAAATAATCGGTAAAGCTCTTTCTCATGCCGATAATTCAATAGTAGTCCCTTCCTTTGGGCCAGGCAGGGACTAAAAAGCTTATAGGAAAAAGAATCTTTTGCAAGAGGAAGGGCAGGATTTTCTCGTTCTACCTGTATCTTATAATCCGTTGCCTTTGGTAATTCTTAGACGAAGAAACGGAAAACAGGAAACAAAAAAAGACATCCGTTAGTGGGTGTCCTTGTTTTCGCTTTTCGGATTCTTTTCCGGATTCTTACGGACATAGTTAGAAGAGATGGTAGTCAAGGCAACGGCAGCAAGAGTCAGGAATACGGCAATACCGCCGATAATCGTCCTCAAGATTCCGGTAAGTGCAATTGGGTTTGACGAAGTAAGAAAAATTACGCCGGAAAGGAGAATTCCAAGACTGATAAGGAAGAAGAGAGAGAGAAGGGATATAAAGATTGCACTTCCCTTTTTGGACAGTCTGGATATTCCGAACCTGATCTTCGCAATGAGTTTACCAATCATTCTTTGAAATGGTGTGCCCTAAGGGATTCGAACCCTTGGCCTCAAGCTTCGGAGGCTTGCGCTCTATCCAGCTGAGCTAAGGGCACTGAGAATAAAAAATGGTGGCCGAGACGAGAATCGAACTCGTGACAAACCGCTTAGGAGACGGTTGCTCTACCATGCTGAGCTACCCGGCCAGCCGTATGAAATTATACACCTCTCTTTACAAAAAGGAAACAAAAAAATATTTTCGCTCCTGTGAATCTACTCCCATGTCTTAAGGATTCTAGTGATTTTTTTGTAATCACTTAGGAAAGATTATTCCTTTTTGAGTCCGACAAAGGAGTATTCCGTTCAATAATTTTGATAGATATTTCTTCCCGTCTATTTTAGATATTTAGCTTACAAAAGGGAGAAAAATGTTCAGAACTAGGCATGGTCTTTATTTGTGCTTCCTTGTATTTATGTACTACTTAGCGGAAAAAGCAAGCAATCTAATAAATTCCAAAATATCTATTGAAATTTCCAAAATGGAAACTATAATGAGGATAGGAGGTAATTGAAATGGCCAAAACAACAGGTCAGATTGTAAAAGATATCCTGAAAAAGGAAAAAATCAGTCAGAAGGAACTATGCAATAGGACAGGCATTTCCGAATCAGCAAGGTCTAAGTACCTTTCTTCTGAGAATAATCTTAGAGGGGATATTCTTCTTAAGCTTTCCAAGGCACTCCATGTGTCCGTCAGTTTCCTTCTAGGACAGGATGAATCGATGCAGAATGCTTTTTCTGTCTGCAAGAGTGCACTTCTTGCCCGAGGAGGCGAAGAACTTTCCGAGGAGGAAAAAAAGGAACTCATCAATATCATTCTTTCCCGATGAACTATTCTCAAATTGACGATTGCGTGGCGGATCTTTATGAGGACTATAAGATTGGGACTTATGGGTTTGATTTGTTCAAAATCGCTACAGAAAGGGGGATTGATGTGGTACCTTATTCTTCCTTTGGCAAGAACCGGGAAAAATTTATCCGCATGGATCCTGATGCCTTTTCTTTCTTCAATCCGAAAACTCAGAAGCCTGAGATTTTCTATAACGAAGCCTCAATCGCAAAGGCCCGGATGAAGTTTACTCTTGCCCATGAAATCGGACATATTGTTCTTAGGCATGTATTTCATGTCCCCTCGTCTTCAATGGAAGAAGAGGCAAACGTATTTGCCAGATCTTTTTATCTCCCTCAGATCATCCTTGTCCGCCGGAATATCGATACAATTCCTTTAATGGTGGAAAAGTTCGGGATTTCTTCCGATTATGCAAAGGTGATTTTTACACTTCTTGAGAAAAGAAAATTTTTTCATCCTGAGGGTATCCCATTTACTCCGGCTGAAGAGAGACTCTATTCTGCGTTTTGTCAAAATGAGTCGACTAAAAGAAAGGAATGAATATGGGTTCTAGAGGGGTTAAGTATTGGGCACTGGAAGAGGAGAAAAAACGCAATTACTACACAAAATTCCAAATCCATGATGCGGAAGTCCTTGTCGGGAAGCAAAAGAGCTTCCATTCCCTCCCTGAGGTGTCCCATAAGGCCGATGCAATCTATAGGAAGCTCAATCCTGACGGGACGTTCCGGGAAAGGAGAATTTTTAAGGACCATAAGCTGAGGGTTGAAATTGGATATCATGGGGAAAAACACTTGGCCGGTAAGAACGTAGCCATCCTCCATGCGCACGACATCAACGGAATTGAATACCATAAGCACCCTAAGGCACGTCATCTTACGGAAGAGGAATTTGTCAGATACAGCCCCTATTTTGTCGGACTGGATCTAGAAAGGATAAAACGATAATGATAAACGGAGATGTGATGGACTTTCTTAATCGGATGGATAGGAACGAGTGGACGGTCCTTTATAAAGGAAAGTGCTATTTCTTCGAGGCGAACTATTTGCCGGATTGCGACAGGACATCGATTGAGATCCAGAGCTGGAAGGCCCATACGGATGACCACATAGACATCATTGATGAAACGAATGAAAAGGGGGAGCTTATTGATTTCACCTATCTTGAACTTCCAGAATTCCCAACCTACCATGAGGCAATCAGGGACTTCCTGAAGCGGAAGCTGTTTGATGACAACACCAAGACCTTCTTCCAGGTGCAGAACGAGAGGGAGTGGCTTGGCTAAGTCTTGGAAGGAAAAACTCAAATGGTGAAAGGAGCATTTATGCCTAGTTATTCAGGTGATGAGCTATTCGGAATTCTTCGTCCTCTTCCTCAGAGGATAAAGCGGGGAGCGTATTCCATACCGGTTGTTCCAAAAGTCCAAATTGATCTTAAAAATCTTGGAAACGGTATCTTTCTGCAGGGATTCAAGAACTGCACGGCGAAGGACGTACACTGCGAAAGCAAGATTGTCCATTTCTTTCTTAACGACAGAGAATTGGACCGGATTTATAGAAAGCCATTGAAGTACGTTCCGACATTGGTGAAATACAATGCGGTCAGGACCCCTGACTTTAGCAGATTCAAGGAAAGGGATGAGTTCGGGATTATAAACGCAACTTACAAGAACCGGTATGTTGGCGCCCTCTGGTCCTCCTATGGAATCAAGGTGATTCCGACAATCGGCTGGGCAGGGGAAGACTCGTTCCCTATTTGCTTTGAAGGGGTCGAGCAAGGATCGACGGTATCGATTTCTACGCTTGGAATCCATTCCGACAGAGAATGCGTTGATGCGTTTTTAACCGGATTCAAGCAAAGGAAGGAGAGAATCCGCCCTTCTAAGATTATCTGTCTTGGCGACTTTGTCGCCGGTATGGACACGGAAAACGTCTTTTTCGTTCCTTACCGTGAATCCTTTGGAAGACAGTTCAAGAATGGATGGCAGCTTAGACTCTTCGATGAGAAAGGGAAGGTGCAGTGATATGGGTTCCCGCGGAACAAGGTATTGGGCTTTGGAAGAAGAGAAAAGCCGGAACTATAAGACGGCCGGCTATGTTCTGGATGCGGAAGTCCTTGTCGGAAAGCAAAAGAGCTCCCATTCCCTCCCGGAGGTGTCCCGTAAGGCAGATGCAATCTATAGGAAGCTCAATCCTGACGGGACGTTCCGGGAAAGGCGCGTCTTTCAAAACCATAGGCTGAGGATAGAGATTGCATACCATCAGGAAAGAGAACTGTCCGGGGATTATGTTCTTATCCTCCATGCCCACGACATCAACGGAAAAGAATTCAAGGAACACCCTAAGGCACGTCATCTTACGGAAGAGGAATTTGCCAGATACAGTCCCTACTTTATTGGACTGGATCTAGAAAGGATAAAACGATAATGATAAACGGCGATGTGATGGACTTCCTGAATCGGATGGACAGGAATGAGTGGACGGTCCTTTATAAGGGGAAGTGCTATTTCTTCGAGGCGAACTATTTGCCGGATTGCGACAGGACATCGATTGAAATCCAGAGCTGGAAGGCCCATACGGATGACCACATAAATATCATCGACGATGTCGACGAGAAGGGTGAGGCTATCGATGGAATGTGTATCGAGCTTCCGAAATTCCCGACTTACCATGAGGCAATCATGGACTTCCTGAAGCGGAAGCTGTTTGACAACAACACCAAGACCTTCTTCCAGGTGCAGAATGAGAGGGAGTGGCTTGGGTAAAAAGATTTTGTTTCTAGAATTGGAAAATCAGCTTCTTTTGTCCCATATAAGATAAAGGAGGCAGGTTATGGTGAACCTAAAATTACCCGCTTTTTCCCTAGTTTGCTTTCTGACCTCGTTTTCTATTCAAAAAGGTGAAAAAGGGAGGAATAAGATTCCCTTTATTGATATTCCTTCGTGCAAAAACAATACGCTTTTCTACTCGGAAAGGGATACTACAGAAAATCATCTTCCTGTCGACTTCTATGCCCCTGCTGCCTGTGAAGGCCATCTAGGAATAGGAGGAGAACATGCCCGTCCGTTTGAAAAAAGACTTGATCCCATCTGGGTTTGGGTTCCGGAAGGGCGGATTGACATCGGAATAAGGTTTGCCCAGGAACTTGAGTTCCTTTCCAAGAACACCGAAAGGAAGGCTCTTGGTTTTTCCTTCGATTTTACCATCGACGGAAAAAGCTATAAAAAGACATTCCGGAAGGTAGTGAACACGATAGCCGATATGTTTAATGAGGAAGGGAAGAAGGACGATAACTATAACGAGGAAGTTCTGAAAACATCCTTTTTCCGGTGGAATGAGAACACAATCAATCTACGAATTGATTTGAACGGAAACAATAGGTTTTACTTGAATTCAGTTGATTTCTACTATGGTGACCTGCCAAAGAAAGTGGCCAAGGTCTATCTTCTACCTCAGAACGAAAATTCCCGTTATGATATTGAATACAACAAAGACGAATGCCATCTCTATGATGATGAATATTCCTTGAATGTTGGCACAAAAGCGGAATTTTCTCTCTCGTCCCCCTATGGAAGCTTCTTTGGAAGGGATTATCTTGAGGATTGCTTTGGAGTGCGGAAATCAAGAAGCGACGATTTTGTCATTCATGACAACAATATTGTTTCGGAGGGCGGCTCCGATTACTTTTATGCCGGACACCTTGCCCCGATTGGAACCGAATATACAATCACCTTGAAAAGCAGCTATAGGCGGTACGATGAAAAAATCATCCTTCATCTGACTGTCTCCGATAAAAAGCCGCCATCCTTTTATTTTCCGGCCGGGAAAAGCATCCAAAGGAGCTACAAGAGTGACTTTGCCTCATCTAGAAGTTATGAGAATAGCGGAGTCCTTATTTCCGACAATAAGGATGACATTCTCCAAAGGAGACTAAGGCAGAAAGACGGCAGCCCGATTCCGGAAAAGACCTGCGGAGAGTTTGCCTGTCTTCTTCAGGCCTGGGACAGGGCCGGTAATCTCCGCGAGGAAGAGGTGTCGGCCACTCTTGTTGACGATGTTCCGCCAAGTCTAGAGAGGGAGTATTCCGATCTCTTCCTACCCAAAGACAACCAGAAATCAAAAAAAGAGCTTCTTTCCCTTTTTATGGCAAGAGACGACATCGATGCCCGACCTCTTTTATCCATAAAGGAGGATACCTATTCCACAAGATGGAATCAGCCAGGGAACTACCGCTTCACCGTCCTTGCGAAAGACAAAGACGGCAATGAAGGAGAAAGGACAAGGAATATCCATGTCTTAGAGAGCTTTGGGGAGTATTACAGGAAGGAAGGCTTTCTAAAGGCAAGGGAAGGAAACGTCCCGACCAGGGAAGAAGTGGTTTCCCTGTTTATCCAAAGCGGGCAGATTGAAGATAAAAGCTATTCCGCCATTACTCAGATTGAAGGGGAGAGACTAAGCAAGGAAAGGAAGGCCGGAGTCTATCCAAGGAAGATAAAGCTTATCCAAATCGAGGGGAAGGAATCCGTGTTTCCTTTCACCCTGGAAGTCCTAAAGAACGAGGAAAGGCCCCTAGAAGAAAAAAAAGAATCCTTCTGGCAGAAAATCGCATCTTTTTTTAACCGCATCTTTTCTGCGATTGCTTCCTTTTTCCAAAATCTCTTTGGCAGATAGGAAGCTCCTCTTTTGTTGAAAACAGAGACAAAGGGAAGCGGATTGCCTCTTCCGTCCTATCTTTTCTTTCTGCTAAAATCAATTGCACTTTGCCCTCTCTTGGGGTATCATTATTGAGCTATGCAGCTGTGGCGGAACTGGTAGACGCGCTAGATTCAGGTTCTAGTGGTTTCCCGTGGGGGTTCGAGTCCCCCCAGCTGCACCACATTCGGCACCGGAATAGATACGGAAAGGTATCCTATGCCGGTGCTTTTTTCATTGTCTTTAAGGGTGTACACAAAGGGATCGGCCATTCTTTTCCTTACATTTTTCTGGATTTTGACCATTTGTTTACAAAGCTTTACAGGTTTCTGGTAGAAGTGGGTTTTCGTTTTTCCTTATAATTCCTTCGTTAGTCACTAAAAAAGGAAAGAAAAAATGAAAAACAGAAAGATTCTTCTCTTAGCCGTGCTTTCTCTTCTTGCCTCCTGCGGAACGAAGCCTTCCGTAAGCGAAACGACGGACAAAGAAAAACCTTCCGAAAACACTGCCCCTCGGATCAGTGAAACCGTCAAGGAGACGGCATCCACTGGTTCATCCTCTTCCAAACCTTCCGAATCTGCTTCGACTTCTACTTCTCCTGCCGCTTCGGAATCTACTTCTTCCTCGGCTGGGAATGAGGAAAAGAAGGGAAGGGTCAGAATCAACGAAGTCGAATCGGATGGGACGGACGGAGAATGGGTCGAATTAAGGAACATCGGCGAGGCGGCCATTGATCTCTCCGGATATTTTCTTACCGATGACAAAGGACTGGAACGTTTGACTGAGAAGAAGACTACTCCGCTTCCTGCCTCGACCCTTCTTAATCCCGGTGAGCTTCTGGTTCTTGAGAACGGAATTAACTTTGATTTCGGACTTGGCAAGGCGGATACGGCCACTCTCTATGATAAGAACCAGAACGTTGTCGACTCCTATGCCTACACGACTCAGGCAGTAGGAAGCTATTCCCGTCTCCCTGACGGAACGGGCGATTTTATCGATCAGGCTTCCACAAAAGACAAATTGAACAGCACGGCCAAAGAAGACCCGAAGGATGACCCGGTAAAAGACCAAGACATCAAGATTAACGAAGTCAATTCTTCACCGGATGATTGGGTTGAGATTTTCAATAATGGCGAAAAAACCGTCGATCTTTCCGGATACGAAATCCGGGATGATTCGGATGACCATCGCTTTAAGATTTCCGATGGCGTCACTCTTGAAGCAGGAAAATTCTATGTTGTCGAGGCCAATACCGCTGGAACCATCTATGACGATACGGCAAAGCAATACGTCAGCGGGAATTTCCAGGATGCAGTAGGACTTGGAGGCGGAGACTCTGTCCGTTTATACGACAGCTCTTCTGCTCTGATCGACGAGTATTCTTGGACGGAGCATGCCTCTTATGACGGAGATGAGGCTAAGGCATCCTATGGACGCTATCCTGACGGAAAGGGCTCCTTCACTTTGACAAAGGAGACCAAAGAAAAGGCAAACGATTGGTATAAACCGGATGTTGTCATCAATGAAGTCGAATCCAAGGATCCAAACGGCGGACCGGACTATGTCGAAGTCAAGAACACCGGAACCAAGGATATCGATGTTTCCGGATGGTATCTTCTTGACAATGACCCTGTCGGACATAAAGGCGAAACGACTCCTTTGGCATCCGGCACCACGTTAAAGGCTGGCGAATATCTTGTTTTCGAAGGCGACAAGAATTTCACCTTCGGACTTGGAAAGGCTGATACCGCTACTATTTATAATAAGGACGGAATCGAAGTCGCTTCCTTCGAGTGGACAGAGCAAGCTAATGGCGTCTATGCCCGCATTCCGGACGGAACAGGCGAAAGGCAGGACTATCCCACTGCTTCAAAGGGAAAGTCCAATCTCATTGTCACTGCGGCTGTCTTAAACGAAGTTCAGTCTAATGATTCCAATAAGGGACATGACTGGGTTGAGCTTGCCAATCCGACGGATGCCGAAATCGACGTTTCCGGTCTTGTTCTAAAAGACGAGAAGGATGAGACTCCCTACACTATCCCTCAGGGGACAAAGATTCCGGCTAACTCTTTCCTTGTCATCGACAGCTTTGAATTCGGCTTAGGAAAGGACGATACGGTCCGTCTGTTTGAAAATGGCAACAGGGTCGATTCAACGCACTGGACTGGCCATACTAATCCGACATACGGACGCTATCCGGATGCAAACGGAACGACCTGGCAGAGGACAAAAGAGGCGACGAGAGGAAGTGCCAACAAATTTGCCGGCATCCCGGACAAGATTGCCTGGCCTGGCGACAGTCAGGTGACTGCCTACGATAAGACCACGATGTTTCTTGAAGACTCTTCCGGACTCGACTTCCGTAACGGAAAGCTCTATGCCGTCGATAACGGAACAGGTAAGTTCTGGTCGCTTGACGTGAACAAAACCAACGGTTCTTTGGCCTTCTCTGCCGGATACGAGAACGGGAAAATCGTCCGGTTTATCAAGGATAAGAGCAATGCTGCGGCTAAAGGCCCGGATACCGAGGGCATTTCCGTCGATGAGGCCGGAAACGTCTATTTCGCTTCCGAACGCGACAACAGCAATAAAGGCGTGAATCAGAATACGATTCTTAGGGTGAACAATAGCTCACTTAATCAAAAGGACATTGTCGCCGACAAGGAATGGGATATCACTTCACTTCTCCCCCAGGTTTCCGCCAATAGGGGCATCGAAGCCGTCGAATGGGTCAGCAAGGACTCTGTCGAAGGTAAGCTTCTTGATCAGAACACCAATGCCCTCTTCTCGATGGCAAATTATCCTGATGCCATCGCCGAAGGAATCTTCTTTGTCGCCTTAGAGGATAACGGACACGTCTATGCCTTAATTCTTAACTCTGACGGCACAGCGAAAGTCATCCAGGATATCGACTCTAAGATCGGCGGAGCGATGGCCCTTGACTATGATGAGGACGAAGGCTTCCTTTATGTCGCTTCCGACAATGGGTACAAGAACCTTACGGCAAAAATCAAGCTGAACGGAACTAAGGATAGGGATATCGTCCACCTTCTTCCCCCTGGCGGTCTTGATGTCAACGGAAATTTCGAAGGCTTTGCCCTTGCCTCTAAGGACTATGCCGTCAACGGCAAACGTCCGGTCTACCGGTTCATGGACGGGGTGTCCTCTAACGCCTTATGGATCGGTTCTAGGAACGTCACTGCCTAGGCTTCTTCCGCCACAATAAAAAAAAGGGACGGGCAGATAGGCTGCCCCTCCCTTTTTCCTTCCTAGATAAGGGAAAAACCAAGGAGAGTAAGTCAGTGACTTGTCTTCTTTTAAAAGAAGCGGTGTCGCCTTTTTCTTTGAAAGGGGTAACATCTAAGGTAAAATAAAGCCATGAATGGAGGAGGAAAACAACCATGGACGAGAAACTAAACCCTTTGTTTACGCCTTGGAAGATCGGAAACCTGGAGATCAAAAACCGTATCGTAAGGACCTCAAGGGGTGGCACCGATCTTTTCGGATGGAGGGAAATCAACCATTTCGACAAAGAAGGGGCTAAGTTCCTTCTTGATAAGGCTAAGCATGATGTCGGTCTTATCCTTCCCGGCTGTCAGCCTGTCTATAATCCTAGGCTTGGCCAATGGCTTTACCGGAAAAAAGGAAGGTTCAAGAAGGTCAGACCCTTCAGGGACGAAATCCACAAGAGCGGGGCTAAGCTCTTTGTCCAGCTTACGGCCGGCTTTGGCCGTTCCTTCACTATCTCCGACAGGAGGGAAAAGCTAGCCTCCAATAAAGTCCTCAACGTTCTTTCTAAGCCCTTTAGGAACTTTGACAAAATCTGTGCCTCCGCCTCTCCCTGTCCTAACCGCTGGTCGGATAAGGTTCCTTCCAGAGAGAGGACGAAAAAGGAAATCGATAAGTTCATCATGGCCTTTGCCAAGACCGCCAAGCTATTAAAAGATAATGGAGTGGACGGAGTGGAGGTCCATGCCGTCCATGAAGGCTATCTTCTCGACCAGTTCACGCTGAAGTACATTAACCATCGGAAAGACGAATATGGCGGAAGCAGGGAGAACCGCTACCGGTTTGCCATCGATATCGTCAAGGCCATCAAGAAGGAATGCGGCAAGGATTTCCCTGTTTCCCTGCGCTATTCCGTTCTGTCTAAGACGAAAGGATTCCGGAAAGGGGCGCTTCCGGGGGAAACCTACACGGAAGCAGGACGCGACAGGGAGGAAAGCGAAAAGGCGGTAAAGCTTCTCTCCGATGCCGGGTATGACAGGTTCAACTGCGACAACGGAACCTATGATGCCTGGTACTGGGCCCATCCGCCGATCTATAGGCCGGAAAACTGCAACCTTCAGGATGTGGAGGCCATCAAGAAGTTTACCGACAAGCCTGTCGTCTGTGCAGGACGTCTTGATCCCTTTGTGGCAAGTGAGGCCATCAAGGAAGGAAAGATCGACGGAGCAGGGTTTGCCCGTCCCTTCCTTGCCGATCCTCACTGGGTCAGTAAGAGGAAAGAAGGAAAGAGGGAGGAAATCCGTCCCTGCATCTGCTGTCATAACGGCTGCTTCAATAGGTGCAAATACAATGGCCATGCCAATGACCAGGATTTGAATGATTCCCTTCATCTTTCCCGCTGTGCCGTCAATGCCGAGACTAGGCAAAGCACGAAGCATTTCATCAAAAAGACAAAGAAGCCGAAGAAGGTGATCATTATCGGTGGCGGTATCGGGGGAAGGGAAGCGGCCCGTGTCCTGAAACTCCGCGGACATGAGCCGGTTATCTACGAAAAAAGCGACCATCTTGGCGGAGTCTTCGTAGAGGCTTCTGCCGCCTCATTCAAAGGAAAGCTCAGAGAGCTTCTTGCCTGGTATGAAAAACAGAGGAAGGATTTAGGAATCGAAATCCATCTTAATCATGAAGTCAAAGACGTCTCTTCCCTTAAGGCCGACCATTATATTGTCGCTACCGGAAGCAAGCCGAAGTTCTTCTCTTCGGTTCCTGGATTTGGTAAGGCGATTGAGGCAGTGGAATTCCTTAAAGGAAAGCCGGTTGGGAAGAATGTCGTTGTCCTTGGAGGCGGCCTGACTGGGTGTGAAATCGCCTATGAGCTCTGCCTGAAAGGAAATAAGCCGACCATTGTCGAAAGGAAGGATGACTTAGTCGCCCAGAAAGGTGTCTGCCTTGCTAACTCCTCCTATCTGCGGGAATATTTTGCCCTCCATGACGTTCCTGTCTATCTTCAGACGAAGATCAAGGAAATCAAGGACGGAGAGGTCATCTGTATAGGCAAGGACGGGAAGGACATCACGATCCCCTGCGACAGTGTCATTGCCTCTGTGGGGTACAACCCTTCTCCGATTGCAAAGAAGAGCGGCAAGGTCGACTTAGTCGGCGACTGTGACGGTATAGGCAATCTCCGGAATGTCATCTGGGGTGCCTATGAAGCCGCAAGGAAGATTTAAAGGAGAAAATCATGTATAACCCAAAAAGGCAGTTGACACAGGAAGAAAAGGAAATTCTGGAAGGAAAGCAGGGAGAGACCAAAGCCAAAAGGAGGGAATGCCTTGTCCGCTACGGGGATATCTTCGGAGCCAAAAGAAGGGTGAAGGTCACCCATAAGAAGGGACATCTTGTCACAAGCTTCGGACTTCAGCTTCTTACCCCAATCTATCCTCTGATGGATGAGCTAATTAAGGCAGGACTTGTCTCCGAGGAAGGCTTTACCTGTGACCCCCGCCCTAGGGACTATCAAAACGTCACCGCCAATCCTCTTGAGAAGCTTGTCTTCAACCACTTCAGGTATTCGACGCAGAAGCATTATGAGGAACAGCTAAAGAAAGTCGGAAGGAGAGACGACAAGGGCTTTACCTGTACCTGCTATCTCAAGGAAAACGGAAACACTCCGGAAAAGGGAGACATCATCTCCTGGGCGGAAAGCTCCGCGGTAGTCTTTGCCAACTCTGTCCTTGGTGCCCGCTGCAACCGGAATTCCGGTGTCTACGACCTCTTTGGCATCCTTCTTGGCGAGGTTCCGGAATTTGGGTTCCTTCTCGATGAAGGAAGAAAGGCAGACTATAAAGTCATCATTAAGTGTTCAAAGCTTCCCGAGGCCCAGATCCTCGGCTCCGCCATCGGAAGGAAGGTCAGGGAAAAGGTTCCCTATGTCATCGGATTGGATAAGTGGCTTAAGGACCTTCCGGACGAGGATACCCTTGCCTACCTAAAGGATTTCGGTGCCGCTACGGCAAGTAACGGAGCTGTCGGACTTTATCACATTGATAAAATCACCCCGGAGGCGAAAGAGCTTGGCGATAAGCTATTCAAGGAAGAGAGGAAGGAATATGTCATTGACGATGAAGAGATTGAACGCGTCTATCATAGCTATCCGGTCAGGTGGAAGAAGAAGTCCGCTAAGCCTCATAAGTGCTTCATCGGCTGCCCTCATCTTACCCTTAAACAGTTAATTGACTGGACGGTGAAGAGGGAAGAGGCATTAAAGGAGTCCGGAAAGAAGAAGCTTGTCATTGATACGGTCCTCACCTCCTCTCCTCATGTCATCGACGAATTTAAAAAGAGCGAATACTATCTTCGTCTTCTCTCTCTTGGTGCCCATCTCTCCTATATCTGTCCGCTTAGGTATATCGACAATCCTCTCTGCCATAGCCGTCCTTTGATCACCAATTCCAATAAGCTGCGGACCTATACCTTTGCCCGCTATGAGAAAGACGAAAAGATTCTTGCCCTGATTACCGGAAAGGAGAAATACTAGAAATGAAAGAGTTCCACGGACGTCCCCTCTTTGCCAAAGAGTTCAAAGGGGAGGCGGTTGTCTCCCATTATGGCTTTAACACTCTTGCCAGCTTCCAGTCTTCTTTGCTGAAGAAGTCCTGCAAAAATGTCGTCGTCTCCGATCAGAACAATCCCGATCTATTCAAAAAGGAGATCACCGGAAAGATTCTCTGTCTGCCTCAGACAATCGGGTCGACGACCGGAGGCCTTGTCCTCCAGACGGCCGCTAACCGCCATCTTGCCCCTGCGGCCATGCTCTTTTCCGAAACGATTGACCCTCTTGCCGCAAGCGGCGTCGTTCTCTCGAATGTCTGGGAGAAGGTGCCTCTTCTTTGTATCGACCAGCTCGGTGAGGAGTTTCTTTCCGCCGTTAAGACGGGAGACATAATCACCATCAAGGAAGACGGAACGGTGATTGTCGGATAGCCCTTCGAAATCGTATCCCTTAGTTTCATCAGGTTTGCAACGGCCATAGGACTGCTTATGGCCGTTTTCTGTGGCAAGGGAAACAGATAAAAGATGATACTTCTTTTCCTGACCCCTTGCTGAAGTCCCAAGACGAGTAATGGATCAAATCACTACCATCCGCTTTTGGCTGGCTACGGAATAATGGAAAGAAGGAAAAAGGGATAATTCTTTCTGTTAAAGTGAACGACATGCCCAAACCCTTCCGAGGCCGTATTGTAAGCTAAGTCCACCAGGGTGGCTTTTCCTCTTCAGGCATCTCTCTTATCAATTTTTCTATGGCTCTTCTTACAGTTATCTCTGACTACTTTCTTTTTATGGCCATAGGAAATAAACCGGGATTGCAAAATATTGCTGAGCTAATCCTAAGCCAAAATGATTGATTGGAATTGACATATATTTTCTCTGAATAAGGGGCAGATAGATAGAAAAAAGATGTGTTATCAGAAACATCCATCCTTGCTTCAAACGCAAGTGAATCTCGCCAAGGTTACGCTAAATGTTTCAACTGACAGTTTAAAAAAGTTTCCTTCGGAGTTGCTCAAATTCCGCTAACCAAGGATAGAATTCTTCACACTGCCGTGACTTGACAAGAGAAAGGCCTTTCATTATCCTATTTTCGCATGTGGTACTAGCCTTGACTTTGGTTATCACTCATGAAAGAGGTAAAAATGAAAAATTTCAAGAAGGCTTTTGTAATCTCAACCTTGCTATTTTTTCCTATGGCGGGGATACTGACATCCTGCAAGAACAATGTCAGCGAGGAAATCCGATACGGAACAGTCTCTGTCGCGGAAGGAATCAGTGGCGGAAGCGTCAGTGCGACAAGGCTTGGGAACGTAGCACTCGAAACTGAGGTTACAATCCTAGCAAGTCCGGACGAAGGATATGAGGTCGACTCCTATTTCCTCAATGACGCCAAGCTTGACTCCAATACGTTCAAGGTCAAGGAAGGGGCCAATGTCATTAAGGTCACTTTTAAAGAGGTGGCTCCGTTAACCGAATACGGAACAGTCGAGGTCATCTCTTCGAAAGTCAATAACGGGACAATCACCGCTTCCTTAGAGGATGGGACGGAGATTGATAAAACCAACAAGCGGCTCAAAGTCGGAACCAAGGTCATCGTAAAGGCTACTCCGGTCAATAAGGCCTATCAGGTTACCTCGGTTAAGCTGAACGACAAAACCGAAGTCGCTAAGGGCAGCGACGGAAGCTATTCCTTCCTTGTCACGGAGGGAAAGAATTTCCTAGGTGCCGACTTTGACCTAATCCATCCCGGCAAGGGCCTGATTGACTTAGACGAATCCTATAAGAACGGTACCGTTTCCATCAAAAACGGAGAAACTGAAGTCAAAAACGGGGACACCGTCGATAAGGACACGGAATTATCCATTGTTGCTACCGCAAATGACAAATACATTGTCCGCTATGTTAAAGTCAACGGGAAGGAATTGACGAAGGAAGAAGGAAAAGATGGCTACACCTTCACTGTCGCCGAAGGCTTAGTCTCGATTGAAGTCAGCTTTGTCTTTAAAGCAACATCCTTATCCATCAAGATTCCGGAAACCTGGATCAAGCAGGAAAGCCGCTGGGGAGACTATTATCTTGTCGAGCAGGGCGAGACCTATGACCTGGATGCCACACTCGCTCCGGAAGGAAGCTATGCGGAGTTAGTCTGGAAGAAGGGCGACTATGATAAAGACATCGAAATCAAGGACGGAAAGCTTACTGTCCTTAACGCAAGCGAAAACACTAACACCATCACTGTCAGCCTGAAAGACAACGACTCCATCCAGGCAGAAGTCGATGTCAAGCCGATTTCCGGCGGCACCATGTTGGCAAGGAAGCTCAAAGACAAACTGGAAGCCGCCAAGACCTATGAGATTTCCAACACAAAGAAAGTCACTTTCCGCTCCCTTGTCAATGACGACTACAGCAATCAGAACGACCAGTACGATTTCGAAAGCTATTCCGATGGCTATAGTGTCACAAAGAAGACCGACAAGGACGGAGCGGTAAGTTACCTCTATCAGGGTATCGAGGAGAACACCTTCTATACCTTAAAGAAAGAGGGAGCCAAGGTCTCTTCCTTAGGAAGTACGGAAATCAGTGACAGCAATAAGGGCGAATATAAAAATTACCTTGCCACCTTCGGTTCTGCCGAATTCCTGGATAACAGCGGCCTAGGAACAAAGTATACAGGCTTAGCCGATCTCTATCAGAAGAGGATTATCGATTCCGCGTTCTCCCTCGAGGGAAGCGAAAAGGAAATCCGTGCTTCCCTTGTCGGACTTGAGGACACAGACGGATACAAGTTCACTTCGACCTGTGTGACAACAGGACTCCGGGGAGTAAAATACAAGACGGATGTCACCTCCTCTCTTTCCTTCAATGCCAAGGGAGGAATCGATGCCTTCTCCTATAAGCGTGTCGACCACGAAATCGACAGCGAGGGCAATCCTGTCGCCGGGAAGAAAGACCAGATAACGGAATATACCGCAACCATTGAATATGGAACCAAGGAACAGGATCCAAACCGCTATTTCAATTTTAATGACTATTATTACACTGCCTTTGACCTGAGTCTTTTCACGGACAAAAGTGATAAGGCCGGCACAAAGCTTGTGGCGGACAAAGACGGGAAATACCATCTCTATGTCTCCCAGTACGCTTACGGAGAGCTTTCCAGAATCCTCCCTTCCACCGCCATAGCCGACATCGACGAAATCAAGCTAACGAAAGATGAAGGACTTAACGCCTACGGAAGCGTGAAGTACGGGTATACGTTCTATGCGCCTAAGGCAGGGGAATATAAGGTCACCTTCCAGAGCAAAAACGTCACAAAGACTCTGACCTTTGCTGTTGAATACGCACCGATTGAGAAAGTGGCCTTTACAACCGCCCCTTCTTCCCTCTACTTCAACGACAAGAGCGAAATCAAGGCATCGGTATCCCCTAACGGAGTGGAAAACAAGAATGTTCTCTATACGATTGAAGGGGAGGATCTAGGCTGCAAGATTGTTAAAGAGGGGAGCAAGTACAGGCTGCAGGCTGGGTCTACTGCCGGAAAGATTACCCTCAAGGCAACCTCGGAAGGGGACAAGAGCAAATCGGCTACAAAGGAAGTCGAAATCAAGGAAGCACCCTCTATCTATGACGTTGTCAAAGGGAAGAGCTACCTGGTTTCCAAAATGGACTACACGACCTATGACACTACCTACTACACCGTTTCCTTTACTGATGTTTCCAAAGACACTTTGAAAGGCAGCCTTACCATCGAAAACGAAGGGTATTACGGAGAAAAGACCACAGTCGCTTCCTTCTCCTTTGATGTCGCCGTTAAGGGAAGCACTCTTACCCTGACCAACATCACCTGCAGCACAGAGTCCTACAAAGATAAGTTAGGAAGCACGAGGACAGGGAACCTGAAGTCGGATGGCACCTTAGACGGAATCAATATCACCTTTGACGGAACAACGCTCAAGCTATCCGAAAAGACAACCTCCGGCGGTGAAGGCGGCGATTGGGGATACGACTATTAAGGAGATTCTTTAAAATGAAAAAAACGAAATTAGTTTCTTTGCTCGCCCTCCTTCTTCTTTCCGGATGCGGAAAAGAGGAAGTAAGCGAGGTTAAACTCAACGAAATCCAAGGCATCATTGCCCCTAAGGAAACGTTGGTCCAGGGAGAATCGATTCAGCTTGCCCTAAAAGCCCCATCCGATATCGATGTCAGTTGGTCCGTTTCCAATAGTCTTGCCTCCATCGATGACCAGGGACTTAGGACAGTCAAAGACAGGGACGGCTCTTTCCTTGTCACGGCAAGTTATGGGGAAAAGAACGAATTCAAGGCATCGAAGCTCTTTACCATCCACACCCCCAGTATTAAGGAGCTGACCAAGATGAGGTATGACACAGGAAGCGGATACAATTATACCATTACCTGGACAGGTGAATTTTTCGACAGCAAAAACAATGCCGTAGACAAGGAATATATCCGGAAGAACGAAAAGACCGATGGGGACAATGATCCTGTTTCTCTCTATGAGGACCTTGCCGAAAAAGGCAATGTCTATAAGGCAGAAAGGGATGGCTATTACTTCAAGTACGGAATCGACGGTAGCGGAAACGAATATGAAGGAGGAGGCTATAACTCTCCTGATGGCTATGTCCACAACTATGATTTCGTAAACGGACAGTTCACCGAAAGCGGAATTGATCAATTCCTCGGAAGGGCAGGCATCCACGATTATAAGGAAGGATACACCGGCGACCTCTCCAAGTTCGCCTCCGACGAATTCAAAATCGAAGACTCCGGACTGGTACTAAACAACGATAAATCCGCCTTCATCTATGATTCAAAAAAGGACAGGAACGATTTTAAAGGCGAGGAATCCTACTCCATCGACTATTCCATCCCTCAGGCCGTCTTCAATACGGTGGATGGTTCTTACGCAGGCAATTTCAATGACCAGGGCTTCTTCGATGATCTGACCGGAACAATCTCCTATACGGACAAGGAAGTGAATAGGGCTTTTGATTTCAAAAATGTCGCCTTAAGCGATTCCGGAAACGCCTATACCTACCGGGCAAAGTTCAGAATCTCGGATATCGGAACAACCCTTATCCCCGGATTGAAAGAACAGATTGAAAAGGATAAGGTGAGCTTAGGCAAGTAAAATGAAAAGACGTGCAAAGCCCTTTCTTCTTTCCTTCCTTCTTTTTTCCTCATCGTCCTATCACCTTACATCCTGCCAGAATACGGTAATCAACGAACCGCTGACTCTAAAAGGGGAGAGGAAGGCCTACCTTGGGGAGTCCTATCAGTATACGGCAAACAAAGAGGCTGTGATTTTTTCTGTCAGCGATAATACTTTTGGCGTCATCTCCAACAAGGGAGTCTTCACGCCCATCAAAGCGGGGAAAGTAACGGTTTTTGCTTCCTTAGGAGAGGAAAAAGCCCAGATTGAAGTGTCTATCTATTCAAAGAAAGGCGATAAGGCCTATGCTTTGGAAGTAACTTCCCTTCCTCGTAAGACAAGCTACAATACCGGGGAAGTCTTTGACAGCACCGGGAGGAAGGTCTCTCTTATCACCTACGTCGAAGGGGAAGTCTCAAAAAGACAGGAAACCCTCAACTATGTGACAGACTATGACGGAAAGCAGTTCACTGAGGCAGGCGATATCCAAATCACCGTTTCTTCGAAGAACAGCTACTTTAATATTGCACCTACATTCTTTACGGTTAAGGTCAACGATACGTTCAAGGACTTCAAGGATCAGGTTCTCTCCTTAGGCAAAAGGACAAACTATACCTTAGAGTTCACAAACGGAAGCGTCTCCTATCTGGCGAAGTATAAGGACACGGCTTTCAGTAACGGCATCTTTGATAAAGACAATAACTATATCGACATCCGGGAAACAAACGGAACAGTCAACAAAAGGGTCTTCGTCAATAAAGACGGGGTCCTTAATGCCTCCTTCTATAAGGAAAATAACGTCTTAGAGCATGAAGTCACCAATGACTATTATGTGGACGCCAATACCGGGGAGAAATATCATCCGGATACTCTCTACTCGGTTCCTTCCTTCGATTTTCGTCCCGAAGTCGATAAGGAGGAGCTAAATAAGTCTTTTGAGAGGGATAAGGATTCCTATTCTTTCTCCGCTTCCGTCCTCACCTTCTTCTTCGAAAGTCTCGGATTTGAGAAAAACGAACTCTCAGGCTTGAAGCTAACCTCATCCAAAGCTCTAAGCAGGGAAAGCCAGGTCTATTCTCTTAGCAATCGGTTCACCATGAAAATCTATGATATCGGAAAAACCGAAATCAGTGAGCTTAAGGGAATCCGGGATACCTTAAAAGGGGTCAATCAGTATCAGCATATCCTAAATTTTATGGACTATGTCAGACTTGGGGACGAAAAAGGCTACACCTTAGAGGACTTCCCTTCCTTAGAGGGGGTCTATAACTACTACCTAAACAGCGAGAGTAGTTCGGATTCCGGTCGTGCCTTAATCGGACAGGCAAGGAAAAACCCTCTTCCGGACTATGATGGAAAGAGGAAAGGACTTTCTTATACCATTACCTTAAAACTCGATGACTACCAGGGCCTTAGTATCCATCAGTATCTTTCAAAGGATAAGACCTGGCTATTTTCCGTCAGGTATGATGAGATTAACCACCTTGTTTCTTTTGTCGTCTTCTATTATCAGGGAAGCTACGACAGCTACCTAAGCAAAGAGAAATTCCATCAGTTGATTGAAAAACGGCTGCAGATTCCCACTTCATCTTTCATGGACGGAATTTACGATAAAGTCGTTTTCTTTTCTAATCGTTCCCTCTCCGATACTCTCTTAGAGAAGGCAAGCTACCGTCAGCTGAAAGACGGGGAGGGAAAGAATCTCCTCCAGATTGAAACGGATGTTCAATACGAAAAGACGGCTAAGATGGCGGTAAGCAATCTCCAAAACAGGTTTGAGACGGAATCCTTCGCCAAAAAGGAAGTCAAGGACAAAGACGGGAACGTCTCTTATCTCTACTCTAAAAACAGGGGAGAGAAGACCTTAAGTGCACAGGTCGGTTATCAAGTGGATTCCTCTTCCGGTCTTCCTGTCTATAAGCTCTTAGTCCTCTTCCAAAGTTAGTTATTCGGCCTTATGCCCTGCCTAATCATGAAAACAGGAAGGGCTTTTCTGATCGTAAATGATTAATCGGTGGGAAAAGGAATAATCTATTTTTTAGAACCACCATTTTAAAAAACTTACGGGGGCCGTTTTCCAAAATCTACCAAAGAAAGCAAAGATTGCTTTAAGTAGCCTGGCATTCAAAATTTCAACAAGAATAAGGATGAGCCGTGCTAACTCACCATTTTCTATCAATCGGAAAGGCAATTGAAGTGGATTATAAATTCGTTTTATTCCTTAGCCAGTCGAGGGCATAGATGATCTTGATGCCGTTATCATCTTTAATGGGTGCTTCATCCCTTGTAAGGATCCTTTTGGGATAACTGTTCTTTAATCCTTTCAAAGGAGCGATTTCCTGCTGGTAGGTGGAATCCTCTTTGACCGATAAGGAGACCTGAATTAAATAAGTATTTTCCTTGTTCCGGACTACAAAATCAATTTCATTGGTGTCATGCTTGCCTATCCTGACTTGATATCCTCTTCTGATTAGTTCTAGGTACACGACATTTTCTAGGATATGTCCCTCATCCTGACCTTTGATTCCACAAAAAAGATTGCGAAGGCCTAAGTCTGCAGCATAGTACTTTTCCTGTGACTTCAGCCTCCTTTTGCCTTTAATGTTGTATCGCTTGACTTGGTAGACTAACAGAGAATCCATTAACGCCTGCAGATACTTCTCGACTGTTTTTTCGTTCACTTTTCTGCCGTTAGAAGACAAGGTGTTGGAAATCTTATAGGGATTAAGTCGACTTCCGATGTTATCAAAAACAAACGAAGGGATACTTTGCAAGATCCTTACATCGCTAATGTGATACCGCTGGATGACATCTTTCACAAGGATAGTCGAATAAAGACCATGAAGGTAATCCTGTATTGCTTTCCAATCTGGAGAAGGTAGGGGAACGAGGAGAGGGTTACATATTGGTTATAAAGAGAAAGGAGGGATTTACTCGTGTCAAATGCGCTCACATATTCCTGGAAAGACAAAGGAAGCCTTTTTAATTCGACATATCTGCCAGAAAGCAAAGTAGCTAATTCAGAAGACCTAAAATAAGCATTTGACCCAGTTAAGTAGATATCCGTATTTGGCTGAACAAAGAGACTATCGACCATTTTTTCAAAACTAAGACAGTTCTGGACTTCATCTAAAAAATATACGTCCTCTTATCCAAGACCAATCGGTTCTTAATAAAGAAGTATAGTTCTTTATAATCCCTGCCCTGATAGGTTAGGTCTTTCAAATTAATCTTGATAATCTGTTTTTCCTCACCCCCGTGGTTTAAAATATAGTCGATAAAAATATCGAAAAGAGTGGACTTTCCGCATCGCCGGATACCGCTTACAACTTGGATAATGTCTTTCTCTGTGTGTGAAAGCAAAAAATTTAGATAATCATTTCGCTCTATCCAAGCCATAGATGTTCATCCTTCGTATTCTTTCACGACTTCGACTGAGAAAATGAAAGTATTCGTAAAAGAATCCGAAAACCTATAAAAGAAAAGAAATATTCGTATTCTGTTAGTGGAGTGGCATAAAGTTTATATAGGGGAGCCTCCTAGAAGGCTAGCCTTCAAGGAAGCCGACTATTTCGGCTGGGGCTGCAGCCATGAAGAGGATAACGCAAACCTGCCAGCTAAGCGACAGGGAACTGAAGGCGGTGCTGAGATGGGAGACTTCTACGACCTGATCTGGGAGTCGGCTGACGCGTGAGGACTCGGGGACGATGCAAGAGGCCTGTCTTTTCCGCTGTCTCAAGTCATTTGGAAGATTGCCTCTTTGCCCATGACCCCTGAGTTAACTCAGGGGTCATTTTGTTTGCTCCTCCATTCTCATTTCATTTTACAATTCAGATCCTTTTTTAAATCCAAGGATAGTTTCACTTTTTCTCTTTTCATTGAAAATAATGGAATCGAACATTTGAAATGAAAATGCTCATATAAATGTTTTTTAAACTATTGTAACCGCTTTTTATTTCTTGATGCCGAAAACATATGATTCAATAGTAATAAACAAAGGGGAGGGAATTAAAAATATGATAAAAATTGTTTCGTTAATTTTTTTACTTCTTCTTAATCCAATCGTTCCCTCTTCCAATGATTCTTTAGTTTCTGTTTGCGGTGAACTATCAAGTGATAGTAAACCTGTTGTAAATGTAAATTTGGAGGGTTCTGGTTCAAAGTTTATCTACAAAGCAGGCTTCCAAACCTTGAGCACTGGCTCAGCCGAATCTTCCTTACCAGTAGTGCAATATGATTTCGATACCAAGATTACAACTTTTACTTCCGTATCCTATTCGAACTCTGGATATATTACAACAGCATCCAAGGACATTGTAGGGCCGTCAGGGTACTATAACTTTAGCCTCAAAAATTATAATTCACTTTATAATGGCAGTAAAGACAATCTCTGCCAAACTGAATATGAATATCGGCCTTATACTTACCTTTCCCCTATTGGTAGAACATACGCCAAATTTAATGACTATTATTCTGTCGGAAGCTGTTTTACAGTTGGAAATTACACTGCGTTATCTGCTGCACATTGTTTTTTCAAAGATGGCGTTTTTTCCTCTTCTGGAGATGCTTTCTTTGTTCTGCAGGCAGATAATGTCTTTGCCCACACGTCTAACATCAAAAAAGTCATCATTCCGAGAACTTATTATGATTTTGCAGACACGAATGAAGGCGAATCTGTTCGGGATTTTGACTGGTGTATTTGTGTTTTGGACGGAAATGTTGGTGATGATGTCGGATATCTTTCTGTATCCTCTGGTTATTCTATGGCTGGTTGTTATAATTTTGCATGTGGCTATCCAACTATAAGCGGAGACACTAGAGATGGGCAACTATGCTATTCTGCAGCTTCCGAAGTGATGGAGCCAGATGATCCTAATGATACAGCCGTATTTCATCTATATAATTATTTATTGCCTGGGATGAGCGGTGGACCGGTTTTATTCTACTATGAGAATTCTATGACTTTCGAACAGTATTCTGGAGTATCCTCTATTAACATTCAAAGAAATCTGGATGACCATAGTGGCTATGCCGTTAAGATATCCAATGCCTTGATTGAGACAAGGAGAAAGGTGGAAAATATATGAAAAAGATATTTGGTATTTTATCCGTTCTGACCGGTTTGCTCTTTTCCTGTTCTCCGACGAATAACGATTCGTCATCGACAAAAGAATCGGCTTCCCAGAACATCGTCAATCTGCCTATCATCGTTCCTTACCAGGATGCCCAGAAAAAGACATTCTTCTTCGAGGGTACGATACATTTCACTTCCTATGCCGACTATATTGTCGATACCTATGGCTATGCCCATATCCTCTTTGGATCTAAGCAGGGGGACAAAAAGGAACCGAATTTCTATCAGTCTAAAGAGGAGAAAAGTCCAACTCTTTCTGCTAATGATTTCGTAGACGGGGAAAAAGTCTGCTTCACATGGGGAGAAACCAATTCCTTCCTCTGCTCCAAGGTAAATGACATCTACAAATATGACAAGGATATCCTTACTCCGATTGAACAGAAAAAAGGAAAGATAAAGACAGGAACGATAGGGGACTTCCTTTCCGATGACGGCACAGAGATCACCTCGTATTATTCCGATGACCTGATGTACCTCTCTTCGGATTTTAAGGGGACAAAAGTGGACTATTCCAAGGACTATTATGCCTATACGGTAACAGGGAGGAGAACTAAGGTCCATCAGGAAGAGACCGAGGCCCTCTTCTTTGTGGAGGCCTAGGGTCTCATCCTTCAAAAAGCCGGATTCAGGTTTGCAAAAAAGAAAAGGCAGCGGAAAATCCGCTGCTTTTTTGTGCATGAAAAGACCTAGTGGCAATGGAGGGGCCAGGCTCAGAATCTTAGTTCCTTGACCCTTAAGTCGTTCTCAAGGTCGAAGAGACGGATGCCTTCTTCGTTTAGTACCCTATAGGAATGGCGCCCATCCTTAGGAAGAGAGACGGAGCCTGGATTAGCCAGGATGAGGTTCCCTTTCTTTTCGAGGACTCCCACATGGGTGTGCCCCTGAAGGAAGATATCGCCTGGATTCTTTGGAAGATTGTCAAAGGAATAGTGGTGGCCGTGGGTCATCGTGATCTGTTTATCGAAAACATACCTTGTTCCGATTTCCGAGAAGAGGAAGGGGGAGACCATCTGATCGACTTCCGATTCGCAGTTTCCCTTTATGGCGATGATTTTATCGGCATAGGAATTGACTAGGGCGACGCAGTCCTTCGGAGAATAGTCCTTAGGAGGGATATTCCGGGCACCGGAATAATAGAAGTCGCCAAGAAGGATAATCTTCTCCGGATTATACTTCTCTACTTTTGAAAAGAAGAGCTTTGCATAATAGAAGGAACCATGGATGTCGGAACCGATTAGGAAATTCATATTCTATACTCCTTTGTCTGAATTAGAAGTTCAGGGACTGGACGAGGGAAGAAGAGTCAAAGTCAATGATTCTCCTTCCGTTTCCGTCTATCACCCTATAGGAATGGATGCCGTCTCTTGGCTCGGACAAGGAGCCGGGATTAGCGATGATCTTCCCATCCTTCCTTTGGGTAAGGGACGAGACATGGCTATGTCCTAAAAGCCTGATGTCGTAAGGAAAAGGACAGTTCATGGGATTGTAGTAATTCCCGTGGGTGAGGACAATCCGTTTATTAAACTGGACGTCCCTGTTAATCAGCGGCCTATCAAAACGGGCAGAATCAATCTCTTCATAACTATCGCAGTTGCCTCTTACGGCAAGAATCTTTTGGTGAAGCGGGTTAAAGACGTCAATGGCATCAAAAAGAAGATCTCCGAGAAGATAGAGCTTATCAAAATGCTCCTCCTTGAATAAGGAAAGGGCAGCCTTGCTATAGGCGATGTCGCCGTGAAGATCACTGAGTACCCTGATTTTCATTCCGGGAATATTGTAAGCCCTAGGCGGCAGGATGCAAGTCAGTCACCCCTGATTTTCCTTTTGGAAAGAAGGGGGACTTCCTTTTCCTCTCTCGCCTTAGAGACGCTAGGATGGTTAAGGAAGGAAAGAAGGCGGGGATTATCGCATCGATGGAAGATATACTCCGGTGTCCCGCTTTCGGCAACAAGCCCCTTATCCATGAAGAGAACCTTGCTTGATACGTTTTCGGCAAAGGACATCTCGTGGGTGACGACGATCCTTGTGATGTGTTCTTTGGCCAACGCGTTCCTGACCGAAAGAACCTCCCCTACCCTCTCCGGGTCAAGGGCACTTGTCGGCTCATCGAAAAGGATGACGTCCGGATTCATCGAAAGGGCTCTGGCAATGGCGACTCTCTGCTTCTGTCCACCGGAAATATCCTTGACTTTGAAGTGGATGCGGTCGCTTAGTCCGACCCGGTTTAGATTCGCCAAGGCAATTTCCTCGGCTTCCTTCTTACTACGTTTAAGGACCTTCCTCTGTCCTATCCTGCAGTTTTTCCTCACATCCCTGTTATTGAAGAGATTGAAGGACTGGAAGACCATGCTCAGACGGCTCCGGAGCCGGTTTAGGTTGCACTTTGGACTATGGATGTCTTCGCCGCGGTAGAAAATCTGTCCGGAAGTAGGCTCCTCAAGCCGGTTAAGGCAGCGGAGAAGCGTGGATTTTCCGCTCCCGGAGGGACCGATGATGGTCAGGCATTCCCCTTCGCAGACCGAAAAGGATATATCCTTAAGGACAGAGGTGTTTCCTTCGAAGGTTTTCGAAAGATGGGATACCTTGATGATTTCCTTAGCCATTTGCTTCCTCCTTCTTCCGGAAATGGAAGAACCTATTCTTCACATTAAACTTCCTCTTCTTTCCGTCTAACTTAAACTCCCTGAATTTCAGGATTCCGGTTGCCACTAAGGTCAGAAGCAGGTACCTTAAGGCGATAAGAAGATAGCTAGCCCTGTACTTATAGTTTTTGCTGGCTGCGGCATTTGCCTGCCAATAGAGTTCGCTGACGGCGATGACGTTAAGGACGGAGGAATCCTTGATGTTGACGACCCATTCGTTCCCAATGGTCGGAATGGAATTGCGGATGGCCTGGGGAAGAAGGACGGAAAAGAGTGTCTGCCTCTTATTCCTTCCTAAGGATCTTGCTCCTTCTTCCTGCCCTTTGTCTACGCCGTTTAAGCCGGAGAGGACAATCTCTCCCCTATAGGCGGCGGTATTAAAGGTAATGACAATCCTTCCGGCAATAAACCAGCCGTTGAAGACGGAGTTCCCGCCAAGAACCTTGTTCCAGTTAAGACCCCTGGCCTGGCATCCGTATTTAAACAGCCTGGCCTGAACCATCCTAGGGGTACCCCGGATGATGAGGGAATAGGTCTCAGAGAGGAAACGGATAGGATAGGAAACGAATTTCTTCCAAAGTGGTACGCCCTTTATATCCCTGCTCTTTCCGAAGGCAAGGAATATCCCAAGGAAAAGACCGCCGAATGTGCCGATAAGGGAAAGGATGACGGTAGAGAGAAGGCCATAGAGATAAAAGTTTCCGTAATGGGAAAGAAGGTCGGAAAAGTCGGAGAACATTATTCTGCACTGCTTCGGGTTACTGCCGAAGCCATCCTTTCCGTCCGTTCTTCGGCCGAAATCGTCTTTAAGGCGGCGTTTAAGGCATTCTTAAGACCGGCGTTTTCCTTTTTGACTCCGATGGAGACGCCAAGCTGGGCTAAATCAATGCCGAGAATGCTCTGATCCCTGCGGATGATGCCAAGGCCGTTCCTGTTCTGAACATAATTCTGGGCGACCGGCCTTTCCACCGTGAGGAAATCGGCAGTGCCGTTCTCCACATCCTTTGCGGCTAGGGCATAGGTGGTCTGGGCAGAGGCATGATGGCACCCATAATCCGTAACAAAAGTATCAATCCTATCGTCTTCGACTGTATTAGCCTGGGAGACAACCTGTTTTCCCTTTAATAGGGTTTTCAGTTCCTCAGTGCCTAAGATCTGTCCTTCATAGGGGGCAGAGAATTCACTACGGGTTATCAGAACGACTTCTGAACGGTAGTATTCGTCCGAAAAGGAAATCGACTGCCGGCGCTCTTCGGTGTCCGTCCTTCCGGCCAGAACCCTATTGATGGAATCGTTCTGGCAGTCAGTGATTAAAGATTCCCATGATTCCTTGACAATGGAAACATCCCTGCCCCTGACAGAAGAAAGCTTTTTGGCAATCTGGATGTCATAGCCATCGGCATAGCCTTTGGCGTTTGAAATCTTGAGGGTGTAATCGTTGTTTTCGTTTTCGGTCCAGTTAAACGGGGCATAGTTACATTCCCTGCCGACCACTAACTGATCGACTTCAACATGAAAGATTTCCTCGCCGATGGTGATTTCTTTGCCCTTGGCCGTATCCCCTTTTGAACAGCCGGGAAGCAAAGCGAATAACGACAGAACAGAAATGACACGGATCAGACTTGTTTTAGACATGAAAAAATGTCCTCCTATGATGGTCAGCCCGCACATGATGCGAAGCCGCCTAAAGGAAGACTGGACTCGTATCAATAGTGCCAACCTAGGCCGATATGCCTAGGAGAGTCCTTAAGGTATTTCCCTAAGGCCCAACTCACCTCTTTCCCCTGCGTTAGGTACTCGAAGCGGTTTCGGCGGCTCTTACCTTTCCCTTCCGGGCAATCCGCATTTCCCGGGAAGTACTATTTTGTAGCCGCTCCTCTATTCGATCTGACAAGCCTAGTTAAAACCATAAAAGGAGAAAAAGCAACATTATTTTCTCCTGGACGGACAATTTCTTCTTGTAAGAGCTTCCAGAAAGAAAGGATGATTTTGTGGAATAGGACGCAAGGAAGCGACTATAATAAAAGCGAACAAGGAGAATCAATAAGATGGAAAACTTTTTCTGGGAGACACCGACAAAGGTCTATTTCGGCGAAGGAGTCGTCAAGCATCTTCCTTCCGTAAGGAAGCAATATGGAAAGAGAATTCTTCTCACCTATGGAAAGAACTCCATCAAGAAAAGGGGGCTCTATGACAAGGTATATGCCTTGCTTAAGGGATTTGAAATCTATGAGCTCTCGGGAATAGAGCCTAATCCGAAGTACAATCCTTCCGTCATCGATGGCGTGAAGATCTGTAAGGAAAAGAAGATTGACGTCATCCTTTCCGTCGGAGGGGGATCGGTCCTTGACTGCTCTAAGGCAATCGCCGGAAGCGCCTTTTATGACGGAGATCCATGGGACATCATCATCGGAAAGGTAAAAACCGAAAAGGCCCTTCCGATAGTTGACATCCTTACCTTATCGGCAACGGGGTCGGAGTTCGATGATGGCGGAGTCATCTCCCGGAAAGAGACGAACGATAAGCTCTGCTACTCTTCTCCGCTTGTCTATCCTGCCTATTCCTTCCTTGATCCGACTTATACCTTCTCAGTAAGCAAGAAGCAGACCGCTGCAGGCGTTGCCGATGCCAGGAACCATGTCTTCGAACAGTATTTCGCCACTCCTTCCACTATCCTTAACGATGGATTCAGGGAAGCAAGGCTGCGTTCTTTAATGGCCAATGTCAAGATAGCCCTGCAGGATCCGGAAAACCTTGAGGCAAGAAGCCAGATTAGGTGGGACTGCTCCTTTGGCTGCAATGGCATCCTCTCCTGCGGAAGCGGACGCTCGGGCTGGCCAAGGCACGCCAGGGAACACGCCCTTTCTGCCTATTATGACATCACCCATGGCATCGGACTTGCCATTTTGACTCCTCGCTGGAGGGAACATATCCTTAACCAGAAGAGTGTCGATCGGTTTGTCTCCTACGGAAAGAACGTTCTTGGACTGAAATACGATGAGGGCAGGGATAAGTTTGTCTTTGCAAGAATGGCAATTAAAGAGACATACGCCTTCTTTGAGTCTTTAGGCATCCCAAGGCACCTTAAGGACGTCGGAATCGATTCCTCCCGCTTGGAGGAAAGGACGGAGCATATTGTCGAAAACGAGGGACTTGATAAGGCATGGGAACCACTTCTCCACGATGACATTCTTGCCATTTTGAAGGCATCTCTCTAAAACTAACCACCCGCCTGCCCTAAAGGGGCAGGCTTTTTTGTGGATTAAAGAACTTGTGCTGTGAGTACAAGTTAGAATGTAACCCCTTTAAACTTGTATACAAGAATGGTAAACTATCCCAAAGGAGCTTGTTATTTATGGATATTTCTTCCTTCCGTCTCGACGGAAAAGTCGCCTGGGTGACTGGTGCAAGTTATGGAATCGGGTTTGCCATTGCCTCTGCCTATGCCAAAAGGGGAGCGAAAGTTGTCTTCAATGACCTTAGCGAAGAAAAACTTCAAAAAGGGATTTCTGCCTATAAGGAAATCGGAATTGACGCATTTGGAGCGGTTTGCGATGTTACCAAGGAAGAACAGGTCAATGCCTTTGTCAAGATGGTCATCGATAAATTCGGCCATCTTGACATTCTGGTGAACAACGCTGGCATTATCAAACGGATTCCAAGGACAGAGAGGAGCGAAAAAGACTTCTCTGCCGTGATTGACGTCGATTTGATTGCCCCTTTTATCGTCTCTAAGGCCGTCATTCCCTATAGGATTAAGCAAGGCCATGGAAAGATCATCAATATCTGCTCAAGGAGGAGCGAACTTGGTCGGGAGACGGTCTCTGCCTACGCCGCAGCCAAGGGCGGTTTAAAGAGGCTCACCAAGAACATCTGCTCGGAGTATGGCTCCTATAATATTCAGTGCAACGGAATCGGGCCTGGGTATATTGCCACGCCACAGACCGCTCCCCTTCGGGAAAAACAGAAGGATGGTTCAAGGCATCCCTTTGATCAGTTTATCCGGGCAAAGACCCCTGCCGGACGCTGGGGGACTCCGGAAGACTTAAGGGGACCTGCTGTCTTTTTGGCCTCGGATGCTTCTAACTTCGTCAACGGACATATCCTGTATGTCGATGGAGGAATCCTAGCCTACATTGGAAAGCAGCCATAGGCATGCCTTGGAGGACTGACTGATGAAAAAACAATTAACTGGTCTGGCTCTTCTTCCCCTTCTTCTTACTCTGGTGGGATGCGGAAAGAAAAGGGAGGCTGCCTGCTATCTTTCGGATAAAGGGGCAGACAGACTCGAAGGACAATTTGCCCTGAAATGCTCTCTTTCGGCAAGCAAAGGCGTAATCGACTCGTTAAAATTTTCCGAGACCTATTCCCCCAATTATTGGGCGAAGGTAAAGGCGGAGGATAAGGACAAGGTCGAAACAATCGAAGTTCCTGCAAGTTATCAAGGCGATGAGGCTACTGAAAGTATTTATCTGGCGAAACATATTTATGTCAATGGCAGGAATTGGACAGGTACCCTCCGTGATTTCGATGAGGAGGCCTCCTATATCCGGTATGGGGAGTATGTTAAGTATACCGCCGATGATTCAAGCGGAGAACAGGATAGCCGACGGGATCTCCTTGTCTATCTTAATGTCGCCGATGCCGACCAGTATAAGCTTGGGTCGTTTTTAAAGACCTACTATAACGATGTAAGGGAAGATAAGATTAAGATTTTAAAGGAGCAGAGCAAAGAAGAGAAGGATGGAAAGGAAGTCTACACCTATACGGATTCCTCTCTTCTCCCCTCTTTCCCTGTGGGGAAGAATCGCCTTGAAGATCCTGCCGAGAGTGAGCTTATTGCTTCGGTTAAGGCACTTGAGACGTATCTGAAAGGAAAGAAGCTGAACTATTTTGACCGGATTACCGACGAGAACCTCGATTTCCATAATACGATCAAGATTGATAGTGATTTGACCTATAGGTACAATCCTTCCTATGCCTTCACCAATTTCCTTGACGAAAAGGAGGCGGCTGAGGCCGAAGAAAAATGGGAACGGATTGATGGCTGCAGGAGCAGTGCCTTATCCCTTACTTCCCTCGATGCCTATAGGCAGAGCGCAAACAAGGCTTTTGCCTCGGTCGAATTCGAATCAAAGTGGTGATTCATGTCTTTTACTCTCCTTTATCCGGGCTTTAGAAAGAAGGCGGTGACCTTTTCCTTTGATGACGGTGTCATCCAGGACAAGGTGACTTTAGCGATAAGGAGAAGATATCAAAGGAAAGGGACATTCAACCTCAACAGTGGGAAGTCGGGCGAAAGAAAGTTCCGTGAGGGAAAGGACTGCTCTTATCTTGCCCTTGAGAATTGCCACCAGCTCTATCAGGACAGGGAAATCTCTTCCCATACCTTCTCTCATCCGCACAGGGAGAATCTGTCTCTGGCAGAGCAGAGAGAGGAATACAGAAAAGACAGAGAAAATCTTTTCCTTCTTTTCGGACAGGAAGTCAAAGGGTCTGCCTATCCTTATGGGACCTATAATGCCGATACAATCAGATCCTTGAAAGAGGAAGGCTTCTTTTACTCTCGGACGACGAAGCCGACTTATGGTTTCTCTCTTCCTCTCGATTTCTATCTCTGGCATCCGACGATCCATCACCGGGATAGAAGAAGGAGGGAAAGGATGGACAGCTTCCTTTCCTGCCAGGAGGAACTCCCTCTCTTCTTTATCTGGGGCCACTCCTATGAGTTTGCCCTTGACGATAACTTCTCTCTGAGGGAAGAAATCTGCAATCGGCTAAGGAAGAGGAACGATGTCTATAAAGGGACGAACAGGGAAATCTATGACTATGTCCATGCCGCTACGATGGTCTATGAACGAGACTCTCAGTTTCATAATCCGAGTGGTCTTGATGTCTATCTGAAAGACGAGATGGGTCGGTTATATTTGATACCAAAGGAAGGGGCAATCATGCATGGGTAAAAATAAAGTGGTTTCCGGAAGGGGAGAAAGGCTTCTCCGCCTGACAAGCAATAAAGGACGGCAGAGGAAGGATGCCACGTCTTTCTCCTCCTGCTATGGAGGAGCGGAGGCAAATGTCCTTATGTCGCTCTCTTCTCTTGGCAGGAAGACGAGATTCCTCACGCGGCTTGGAAAGGATGAAATCTCCTTAGGTGCCCTTCTAGCCCTGAAGAAGGCGGGAGTCGATCCTTCATTTATCAAAAGAGACGATAATCCTCTTGGCCTCTATTTCTTGGAAGAAGGGGAAGGAAAACGCCCTTCCAAGGTGGTCTATCACCGAAAAGGATCTTCGGCAACAGCAAGGAAAAAAGATGATTTTGATTTCGATGAAGCCTTAAAGGATGTAGCCCTGTTCCATGTTTCGGGTATCTCTCTGTGCTTAAGCGAGAGTAGGCGAGAGTGTGTTAGGGAGGCAAGGAAAGCCTGTAAGAAAAGGAACATTCCGGTTAGCTTTGACTTTAATTATCGCTCGACTTTGCTCCCTCTAGAGGACGCAAAGAAGATTTATCCTCTTGTCGTACCCTATTGCAAATATATCTTTGCCTCTTTATGGGATAGGAAGACACTTCTTGGCTTTAGGCCTTTTGAAGAAAACGAGGACGAAGTCTTCCAGAAAGCCTGCATGGAGTTTGGATTCGACTTTATCTTCACGAAGAAGCGAAGCATCATCAATGACCGCAACCAGCTTCTCCTTCCTCTTGCTTATACGGAAAAGGAAAAGATTGTAGGGCGGCAAGAGGAAAGGTATATCTTCGACCGGATTGGTGCGGGAGATTCCTTTGCCGCCGGAGTCCTCTTTGGACTATTGGAAAAGAAAGAATTGAAGGAAAGCCTCGACTATGGCATTGCCAACTGTGCCTTAAAGCAGACAATCTTCGGTGACCAGGCTAATTTCTCGAAAGAGGAACTGGAAGAGTACCTCCGTAGGGGAAAGGAGGAAAGGAAAAGATGAGATTCCTTTTTCTTGGTGATTCCCTTAGGCAGGAAAACGGGGAAGAGACCTATCCCCAGGAAGGCTGGCCGAGGGCGAGGAAGAATTTTTATCCGGGAATCGACATCCTGAACTTTGCCAAGAACGGACGGTCAAGCAAGTCCTTCCTTGACGAAGGAAGATTCTCTTTTGCCCTTTCAAAGGCCAGGGAAGGGGATATCTGCTTCATCGGCTTTGGACACAACGATGAAAAAAAGGAAGACCCTTCAAGATACACGGATCCCTTTACCACTTTTGAACAGAATCTGACCTATAGGGTAGAAGAGAGGAAGAAAAAGAAGGTTACCTGCATTCTTCTTACTCCCATTACCCGTTTGCGCTATTCAAGTGATGGCATCCTCCTTCACACCCACCTATCCTACCCAGCGGCGATAAAGGAAGTGGCAGAAAAGGAAAAGGTCTATCTGATCGACCTTGAGAAGAGGACCTACGACTACTTTTCAAAGAGAAGCCAAGAGGAGAATGAAGAGTTCTTTAGGAGGCTTAAGCCAAAGGAGTACAAAAACTATCCGGAAGGCAAAGTCGACCATACCCATCTGCGGAGAAAAGGAGCAAGGCTTGTCTGCGAGATGGTCAAAAAGAAAAGGGATGAATTTCAACTAAGGAAAAAGTGAGGAACAGAAAATGTCACTCGAGCTAAAGAATATTTATAAAATCTATCCGAACGGCTACCAGGCCATCACCGACTTCAATCTGACAATAAACGACAAGGAATTCATCGTTCTGGTCGGACCATCGGGATGCGGAAAGTCGACGACCCTCCGCAGGATTGCCGGCCTTGAGGATATCACTCATGGCGACTTTCTTATCGACGGGAAAAAAGTGAACAATCTCCCGCCGAAAGATCGTGGCATTGCCATGGTCTTCCAAAGTTATGCCCTTTATCCGACTTTGACCGTCTATGAAAACATGGCTTTCGGACTCGACTTGGCTGGATTTGACGAGGACATCATTGAAAAGCGGGTGACTCAGACAGCAAAGATTCTAGGCCTTAGTGATTATCTTGACCGTCTTCCTAAGGCACTCTCCGGCGGGCAGAGACAGCGTGTTGCCCTAGGACGTGCCATCATCCGTCATGCCAAGATTTTCCTCAGGGACGAACCTCTTTCCAATCTCGACGCCCGTCAGAGAGTCTCCATGCGTTCTGAGCTTATCCGTATCCATCGTCAGATCGGAGCAACGACGATCTATGTCACCCATGATCAGATTGAGGCAAGGACTAGGGCCACACGGATTGTCTGCAGGGACGTCGGTGTCATCAAGCAGGTAGGAACGCCAAAGGAACTCTATTTCCATCCGAAGAACCTCTTTGTCGCCGGATTTATCGGCGACCCTCCGAGGAATTTCCTTCACGGAAAGGAAAAGGATGGTGTGTTTGTCAGTGAGGATGGATATCTTTCCCTGCCTCTCTCTCCCCTCTCTTCCACTAGGAAGGAAAAACTGAAGGGCAAGGAACTCGTCCTTGGCTACCGTCCCGAACATGTCACCTTAAAGAGAGAGGAAGGGAAGAACCTGCTGCCGTTAAAAGGAAGAGTGGAAGTCAGCGAAAGGCTCGGCGATGTCGTCAACGTCTATGTCAATGTCGGAAAGGAAAAGGCGATTTTAAAGCTCGCTCCCGAGGAGAATGTTTCTATCGGCGACCATATCGAATACTTCGTTGACAGGAACAACGTCCATTTCTTTGACGCCAAAAGCGAGGACGCCATCGAAGAATGAGCATGTCCTCCTCCAGGAAGAAGGAACTGAAGAAACGGGAGTTCATCCTGAAAGGGAATAGGTGGAAAGTCGTTTTCTCCATTTCAGCCCCTCTCTTCTTCTTCACCCTCTTCAATTATATCTATTCCATTATCGATACCATCAGGTGTTCAGGCATATCCAAGGCAGCAGTCGATGCGGTCGGCGCCTTAAACCAGGCAAACAGCATGGTCATGGCCCTTGGAACGGCACTTGGCGCTGGAGGAAGTATTCTCATTGCCCGGGAAATCGGAAAGAAGGACTACAAGAAGGCACATGAATACGTCTGTACCATCTTCTTCTACGCCTTTCTCCTTGGCCTAGTCGTCTCTTCTATCGTTCTGCCTCTTGCCCACCCTCTATTAAGAAGGCTGAAGATTACTGAGGAGTCGATTGAAGTAGGGATTGATTACTTCCGCTTCTCCATTCTCACCTCCGCCTTAAGGAGGATGAACAACGTCTTCAGGGGCGTTGAAAAGGCCAGAGGCCGGACAAGGAGGAGGACCATCCTGAATGTCGGTGTCGTTTTAGTCAAGGTCGGACTCAATTCTCTCTTCCTCTATGGGCTTGATTTAAGGGAGAGGAAGTATGTCTCCCTCTCCACAAGGATTGCCAATCTCTGCCTCACCCTTTTTGTCCTTGTTCAGCTCGCCTATAAAAGCTACCTTTTCCGTTTCTCCTTCAAGAAAATCAACTTCCGGAAAAAAAGGCTTAACCGCACCTTTCATATCTCCTTTCCGATTTTTCTTGGCAAGTTCATCTTCTCCTTTGGCAAGGTTGTCATCAACGCCCTGGCCTCAGGATACGGAAACGATGTCATTGGTGCCCTAGGGGTAAGCAACAACAGGGGAGGGAGTGTAACCTCCCCCATCTCCTCTATCGAAGATTCGACTTCCTCCATCATCTCCCAGAACAGGGGGGCAAAAAAGACAAAGCGGGTATTCCAGTGCTTCTTTGTCGGGCTGACCTACGCCCTTTCCATTGCTCTTATCGGCGTCATCCTCGTTACTATATTTGACACTCCCATTACCCGCTTCTTTGCCCGCAATGCAGGAAGCGAGCAGGAAATAGAAGAGTTTGCCAGACACATCTCCTCAGTCTTCTTCTATGAAAAGAGGGGAATAATCACCTTGGCCGTGAATTCGGCCGTCCTTGGTCTGCTCTATGGCCTTGGCTATACCTTTCTCGCCTCCCTAATCAATATCTCCCGTGTCTTTCTCTTCCGTGTGCCTATCTTCCTTATTCTTATGGCCATCTTCCCTAATAGGGATGGATATAAGATCTGCGGACTAAGCAGGGGTATCAGCAATATCCTTATCGGAGTCAGGGCGGCAATCGTTGCAGTCTTTGTTCTTCTTCATAGGAAGAAAATGGGAACAATCAAGGAGGAAAACGAAAAAATGTTATCTAAGGAAGAAAAGCAGAAAATCGATGCCTATCTCGACAACTATCTCCGTAACTATCAGCCCTATAAAGGGGGAATCATCTGCTATGAGGATGGCGTCGTCAGGGAAGGGGCGAGGAGAAGGTATAAGGCGACAAAAGAGAAAAAATACCTCGACTTTGTCGCCCGTTATTATGACCGGCTGATTGACGAAGAGGGGAACATTCCTACCTTTAAAAAAGAAAACCACTCGATTGACGACCTTCAGCCCGGGTTTGCCCTCTTCCTTCTCAATGAGATTTCTCCTAAGGAGAAGTACAAAAAGGCAATCGAGTTCCTCTATTCCCGGGTTAAGGAAAGGCCAAGACTGAAAAACACATCTTTCCAGCATAAGGACCGCTATCCTAGCCAATGCTGGCTAGACGGACTGTTTATGGCTCTTCCCTTCTATGGGGAGTGCGCCCTTTCCTTCCACGAAGAGGAAGGAAGGAGAGACATTCTTAGGCAGTTCCAAAATGTCTTTGCCTATCATCGGGGGGAGGATGAACGCTTCTACCATGCCTACGACGAAAAGAAAGTCAGGCAGTGGGCGGATAAAGAGACCGGAAGAAGTAAGAATGTCTGGCTCCGCTCGGTCGGCTGGCTGATCAGGGCAACTTGCGATGTGGCAGAGTGCTTTGATAAGGACGGCCATCCTCTAAGGAGGGAGGAGAGGAAGAAAAGGCTAAAAGGCGAACTTGGCTCGTTAGAAAAGGCAATCGATAAGGAGAGGAACAGGATCAAGGACCTTCCCTTCATCGATGATAGAAAGAACTACTTTGAGACAAGCGGTTCCCTTAGGGATGCCTACGGCTATTTAAAGGGCAGCCGGATCGGACTGCTTCCCTTTAAAGAAAGCGGGAAGGGAGTGAAGATCTTTTCTTCCGTTGTTACCCATAGGTTAAAGGACGGCCATCTGGAGAACATCTGTCTTGTCTCCGGACTTGATAACGAGAGAAGAGACGGCTCAGTGGAGTATTATCTCTCTGAGCCCATCGTCAAAGACGACGCCAAAGGGGTAGGACCCTTTAGGATGTGCTATTCGGAGTTTCTGCAAAGGCCCTATTAGGGAGAAAGGAAGAAAAAAAGATGGAAAGGTTATCGTCGAAAGTCAGGAAAAAGGAAAAAAAGAAAATCAAAATAAGGCAGTTCGGGGAAGGGAACTTCCTCCGGGCCTTTATCGACTGGAGGATCAAGAAAAGGAACGATAAAGGAGTCTATGACGGCCACGTCGTCCTTGTCCAGCCTCTTGAAAAAGGGAGAGTGGAAGAACTGAAGAAGCAGGACTATCTCTACACCCTTATCCTTCAGGGACTAAACGAGGAAAATAAACCGGTCAAAAGGCATGAAGTCATTCCGGTTATCGATGACGGGGTGAATCCCTATACGGAATACCAAAAATTCCTTTCCTATGGGGAGAGTAAGGATTTAGAGGTCATTATCTCCAATACGACCGAGGCCGGAATCCGTTTTGAGGAAAAGGATGTTTCCCTTGACAGGGAAAAGAATACTCCCCTTTCCTATCCCGGTAAGCTTCTCGCCCTTTTAAAACGGCGTTATGATGTCCTTGGAAAGGAATATGGACTTTCCATCATCCCCTGCGAACTCATCGATGACAACGGGGACAAGCTCAAGGAGGTTCTTCTCTCTCTTGCCAGAGCCAAGAAAAGGGATAGTGGTTTCCTTGATTACCTGGAAAAGGGCTGTCACTATACTTCTACTCTTGTGGACCGGATTGTCCCTGGCTTCCCCAAAGACGAGTTTCCTTCTCTCTGCAAGGAGTTTGGCTATATCGACAACAACAGGGTGAAGGGGGAATACTTCCACCTCTTTGTCCTGAAAAAGGAACCCTTTGTCCGGGAGAGATTCCCTGTCGACCAGGCTGGAGTTAACGCCATCTATGTCTCTGACGTCCATCCCTACAAGCAGAGAAAAGTCAGAATCCTGAACGGTTCGCATACTTCCCTTGTCCCCGTCGCCTATCTAGCGGGATATAAGGAAGTCAGAGAAAGCCTTCTCGATGAAAGAATCTACCGCTTTTTGCTGGAGGAACAGCAAGAAGAGATTCTTCCCACCCTGCATGCCAACGGAAGCGAGCAATTCGCAAAGGATGTCAGGAAGCGGTTTTTAAATCCCTATGTCCACCATGCCCTTTTATCCATTGCGTTGAATAGTCAGGCAAAATTCAAAGAAAGAGACCTTCCGACCATCCTCGATAATCTAGAAAGGGGACATAGGCCGACCCATCTTTTTTTCTCCCTTGCCGCCCTTCTTGTCTTCTACCGTGGATACTTTGTTCTCCATGGCAAACGAGAAGAGATTCCTCTGAAGGACGATGAAAATAACCTTCTTTTCAGGAAGAGAATCTGGGCGGAGTACGAGAAGGATAAGTCTAGGGATAGACTGGCTTGTTCCTATCTTTCAGACATAGAAATATTTGGTCAGGACCTGACCAAGATTGACGGATTAAAAGACGAGTTTGTCTCTGATCTATCCTTGATCAGGGAAAGCAAGGATAGGTTTGAGGCAAGGGAGAAGAAGTTCCATGAATGACTTTGTCAGAATCTGTCCAGAGGATGATGTCATCGTCCTTCTTAAGGAGATGAAGAAAGGGGACGTCGTCGACGGTATTTCCTTACTCGATGATGTCAAAATGGGACACAAGGTTGCCATCCATGACAGGAAAAAGGGGGATTTTGTCCACAAGTACGGAACCATCATCGGCAAGGCAAAGAATGACATTAAGAGAGGCGAATTTGTCCATTCCCACAATCTGGTCACTTCTTTAGACGGAGCCAATCCCATCTACACCTATTCCCCGGTTTCCTTTCCTCCTTTTTCCAAAAGCGACAAAACCTTCCTTGGCTACCTGAGAAACAAGGACCTTGCCGGAACGAGAAACGACAGGTATCTTGTTCCGACGGTCGGCTGTGTCAATTCCCTTCTTTCCTTAAGGAAGCAGAAGTTTCTTCTCTCCCATCCTTCCTTTTCCCATCAAATCAAGATCCTCTCTCATCCCTATGGCTGCTCTCAGCTTGGGGATGATCTTACTCACACAAGAAAGATCCTTGCTGCTCTTTGCCGCAATCCAAACTGTGGCGGACTACTTGTCCTAGGCCTTGGCTGTGAGAACAATTCCCTCTCCTCTTTCAGGAAGGAAATCGGTCCGTATGATGAAAAACGTGTCCGCTACTTCAATGCCCAGGAGCAGGAAGACGAAATCCGTTACGGCGTAGAAAGAAGGGAAGAACTCTATCAGGTCAGGAAGGAAGACAAGCGGACAAAGCTCCCCCTTTCGAGGATTACCTTGGGGGTGAAATGCGGAGGGTCGGACGGCTTTTCCGGACTGACGGCGAACCCGCTTCTTGGCAAGGTCAGCGACATCATCGGCTCAAGCCAAGGCAAGGTCTGCCTTACCGAAGTTCCGGAAAGGTTCGGTGCGGAACAATACCTGATGAACCGGGCAAAGGACAGAAAGACCTTTGACAAAATCGTCAACCTGATTACTTCCTTCAAGGAATACTACAAGAGAAACAATAGGCCCTGTTATGAAAACCCTTCTCCCGGAAACAAGGAAGGAGGCATTACCACCCTGGAAGAGAAGTCCAACGGATGTATCCTCAAAGGGGGCAGACTGAAAGTCAGGGATGTCCTTGATTATGGAGAGAGGGCGAAAGAGTGCGGACTATCCTTAGTCAACGGACCGGGGAACGATCTTGTCGCCTGTACCGATCTTGCGGCAAGCGGATGCAATCTTATCTGCTTCACCACGGGAAGAGGAACCCCCTTTGGCTCGATTGTTCCGACAATCAAAATCGGGACGAATCCCTTGATCAGTAGAAAAAAGAGTGACTGGATTGACTTTGACGGGGGAAGAGTATTGACTAGTCCGTGGGATGAAGTGACTTCTTCCCTGCTTGATTTGATTATCGCCGTCGCTTCCGGAAAGGAAGTGAAGGCGGAGAGAAGCCTAGATGATCCGATTGCCTTATTTAAAACAGGGGTTACCTTATAGGAGAAAAAAACGATGAAAAAATTCATAGGCGACGATTTCCTTTTGGACAACGAAGTGGCAAAGCGGCTTTATGAGAAGCATGCCCGGAAAAGGCCGATTTTCGATTACCACTGCCATCTGATTCCTCGGCAGATCTATGAGGACTATCATTTTTCCTCGATTACGGAAGCCTGGCTTGGAAAGGACGGATACGGAGACCACTACAAATGGCGCCTGAGGCGAGAGAGGGGAGTCAAGGAAGAATTCATCACCGGGAAGAAAAGCGACGAGGAACGCTTCAGGAAATATGCTGAGTGCATGCCTTATTTTGTCGGAAACCCGATCTACGAATGGACCCATCTGGAACTGAAGCACTTCTTTGGAATCACTAAGCCTCTAAACCCAGACACGGCCAAGGAAATCTATGACGAGTGCAACGGGAAACTTAAGACCCTCTCGGCAAGAAAGAGGAGGACAAGGAGCAACGTCACGACCGTCTATACCACTGACGACCCCGTCGATGACCTCTATTACCACCAGCTTAGGGCAAAGGACCCTTCACTGAACATCAAGGTTGCCCCTGCCTTCCGTCCGGACAAGGTCATCAATATCGAACGGGAGACCTTCCTCGGCGAAAGGAAAAAGCTTGAGGAGATTTCCGGAAAGGGTTTCTCTTCCCTTTCCGACAGGCTCTCAGCTTTAGATGAGCGCCTTGCCTATTTTGTCTTCAACGGATGCTGTGCAAGCGATCATGCCCTTGATGTCAGGCATTTTAAAAAGGGCGTCACCTATGAGGAGGCAAATCAGGTGTTCCTCAAGGGAAGGAAGGGAGAGAAGGTTTCCTTTGAGGAAGAGGACATCTACAAAGGCTATCTTCTCCTTCACCTTGGGAGAGAGTATCACAAGCACAACAGGGTCAGGGAACTTCATATCGGAGCTAGGCGCAATAACTCAAGCCGTTTTTATTCCTTAAGGGGCGCTGACACAGGCTTTGATGCGGTCAGCGACTATCCGATTGCCGAAAAGCTCTCCTGCTTCCTTGATACCCTCGATCAGAGCGACGAACTTCCTAAGACCGTTCTCTTCACCCTCAACGAGAAGGATTACATTGTCCTCGTCACCTTGAGGAACTGCTTCCAGAACTCTCAAAAGGGTAAGATCCAGAGGGGAACCTCCTGGTGGTTCAACGACCACTATGACGGAAGGAGGAATCAGCTTAAGTGGCTTTCTAACGATGGCCTCCTCTCCTGTTTTATCGGCAGGCTGACCGATTCCCGCAGCTTCTTAAGCTATCCCCGCCATGATTACTTCCGTCGCGAGCTATGCAATTACCTTGGCGAGCTTGTCGAAGAGGGACGCTATCCGGACGATGAAGAAACGCTTGGCAAAATCGTCGAAGATGTTTCCTATAACAACGCGGTCGCGTATTTTAAGCGTTAGTTTCTAAAAATTCATTTAGCAAGGCTTCATATCGCTTAGGCAATAGGGAGCCTTTTTTATTCCGGGTGAAGGAAGCCCGTCCATCCTTTAACGGATATTCCTCAAACCGGCAGGTCTTCTCTCTCCCCTCTCTGTTCCAGTCGATGAACAGCAAGGGATTGATGTGGTCTTGGTAGGTGCAGGAGGAGAAGACGCACTTCCCATATTCCCGCCAGGGGCGGGCAAGATAGACACTGCTTTTCTTTACTCCGCCGTTGAGGAAACGGCAGGAGGAGAAGAAAAAGCCGAAATCGTCCTTCAGGGAATGGCTTGGTGCACAGACGTAATCCTCGTCTCTTCCGTCGTCTATGCTGATGATGTCGCAGGAAGTAAAGAGGGCTCTTCCTGCCCCGAAGATAAAGTCAAGGCTTCCTATGATCTTGCAGTCCTTGAAATAGTTCGTGCAATTGCCCTCTTTGTATCTCTCTTCCTCAGGAAGAAATCCCCTATAGCGGGTGATTAAGTCATCGGGCAATGGCCCGATAAAGAGGGTGTCCTGCGTGGAGGAGAAGGATGAGCGTAAGAAAAGATTGTCGTCGCCATAGACGGCCAAGGCGACCTGCTGTCCCTTCTCTAACGGATTTAAGGCGGTATTGGCAATGTTTAGCCCTTCAAAGACATTGTGGCTGCCAAGCACCTTCCTTGTCCTGCTTTTCCAGGTTGTCAGCTTTTTTCCCTCCTTGTCCAGCCTGTTGGCGGAAAGATCGTTGTAGACTCTTCCTTCCCTTGTCAGATGAAAGTTGGAGAAAGGGAAGGCAAAGGAGAGCTTTTCCTGGCTTTTTAGGATAAGATGGTAGGGAGATGTTTCTCTTTTGCGGATCTCCGCGCAGGCCTTAAGCCTGTCCTTGACAGAGTAGAAAGTCAGCGATTTGCATCCTTGGAAACTTTTAAGGGAAACCATATCCATCCTCCTTTTTATACACGATTAGTCTAGCAGGGAATGAAGAAAGGAAAAACAGAAAAGATGAACCTTGGTGTCCGGGCACATGATTTATGCTCTCAGGCGGAGATTTCCGATTTTGTTTCGACAAGGGAGAAATATGGATTTTCCCTTATCCAGCTCGTCCTTCCTAAGGCAAGGAAGGATTTTTCTTTCGACAAGGGATACCTGGAAAGTCTATCCTCGGCCCTAGACCAAAAGGGAATCAAGGTAGCAAGGCTAGGGGCCTATTTCAATCCGGTCCACAGCGATAAGGACATCGTCAGAAAAGGAATCAGGAACTTTAAAAAGAGGATCGACATTGCCCCGTATTTTCATCATCCATTGATTGGAAGCGAGACCGGTTCCTATTCCGACTCCCCCTGGGTCTACCATCCAAGGAACAGAACCGAAGAAGGATACAGAAAAAGCAAAGAAGTCTTTCTCTCCCTTGCTTCCTATGCCAAGGAAAAGGGGGAGAGCATCGCCATAGAGCCTGCTTATGGCCATGTCAGGTACAGCGTTGATGTTCTCAAGAGACTTTTTGACGACCTAAAAAGGGAGAACGTCTATGCCACCATCGATTTATATAATCTGCTTGACGTTTCGAATTTTTCCCATCGGAACGAAATCTTCCATGAGGCCTTATCCGCCTTTAAGGAGAAAGTCAGAATCATCCACCTCAAGGATGGAAGGATTAAGGAGGGGAAAAGGATTCAGGTCCCTCCGTTAAAAGGAGAATTCGACTATCCCTTCAGGAGGAGAGAAATCAAGAAGTACTGCAAGGACGCGACAAGGATATTCGAAGGGGTGAAAGCGATTGACATCCTAGAATCAAAAAAAGGCATAGAAGACCTCTGGGAAAACGGTGGAAAAAGCATAAATCTGGTTTTTAAAAATTAAGTCAAGAAAAACTTTCAATATTTTTTATCGAAAAAGTGCCGAGTTTAAGGCACTTTTTTCTTTTCTTGTATACAAGTATGATTTATTTTTCAAAATTGTGCGTATAATCTATGTAAGCGGTTGCTTGTATACAAGTAAAGGAGAGCACATGAGTCTAAAGAAATATCGCTTCATCGATCTGTCCATTCTTTTTGCCCTCTCCCTGCTTGTGGAAGTCGTTACCTCCCTTGTCTTCTACTATCTAGAGATTCCAAGGCTGTATATCTCCGTCACCTATGCCGTCACAAGGATAGCGATTATCCGATGGAATAAGGAAGGAGTCCTCGTCGGAGTCCTCTCTGGTCTCCTTTCCCAAATCATCCGCTCGCTGCTTAGAAATTCTTATTCTGCCTATGGCTTCCTCGTCACTTCCCTTCCTTATCTTACATTGGCCTTCCTCCTCCTCTTCTTCCGCAAAGAAGAAGTCAAGGAAAAAAGGAACAGCAATCTTCTCTTCCTTCTCCTTTATTCCCTTGCCGGCTTCCTTCTCCTTGAAGCGGGAAGAAGGCTATGTGAAATAGGAAACGAAGAGTATTACTCCACCTTTGCCATCCAAAGGGGATGCGATCTTCTCCAAAGGATCGTCTCCACAATCCTCTTAGTCCTCGCCTTCTTCCAGCATTCCATTCTTATCGATAGGGATAGGAAGATTAAGGAAAGGAAAAAGGAGAACGCGACGGCAAGAAGGAGAAAGGAAAGATTCGACTATTACCGCCTTGAGGAGATTGCCAACGGAAACGACATCAATGACGCCGCCTTATTAGATGGCGGAACTCTATCGACGGAAGACCTCAAGATAAGGGAAGAGGAAAGAAGAAAAATCGAAGGGAAGGAAAGCTTCTTCGAAAAGGAAAACAAGGAGAGGCTGCAGTACTTATCCGAAAAAAAGAATAAGGGAGGAAACAGCAACCATGGCAAATCGACAGCTGCCTAAGGCAAGTGAAGAAGAAGTCCAGCGCAGGGAAAGAGAATACTGGAAAGGCAAAATCCATGCCATCTTTACCGACTGGCGTCTTTATCTCCTCCTTCTCCCCTTAGCCTTCTTCTTCATCGTCTGGAAGTATATTCCAATCGGAACGATGATCAGGTCCTTCAAGGACTACAAGATCGATTCCTCCTTCGGAGGCGGTGCATTCACTAGCGACTTCATCGGCTTCTACTCCTTCCAGTTCCTCTTCCACCAGACCAAGTTCTGGCAGGCCTTCCGGAATACCTTCCTCCTTTCCTTCTATGGACTTGTCTTCGGCTTCCCCTTCCCCATCATCCTCGCCCTCTTCTTTTCCGAAATCCGCTGCCGTTTCTTCCGTTCTGTCTCCCAGGTGCTCTGCTACCTTCCCAAGTTCATCTCCTTAGTCGTCAGGACCACCATCATCTCAAGGCTACTCGCTTCGTCAAGCCAGCTCTCTGCGGCTGGTCCTATCGCTGCTTTATTCGAAAACAGGGGGAGCAAGGAACTATTGACTAATGCCAAGGCCTTCCGCTCCATTTACACGGTATCGGGAATCTGGCAGGAGGCGGGATACGGATCCATCGTCTACTTTGCAGCCATCCTTGGCATATCCCCCACCAACTACGAGGCGGCGAGAATCGACGGAGCCACAAAGAGGCAGCAGATCCGCTATGTCACTCTGCCTGGCAGGACATCCACTCTTGCCATCAGGCTGATTCTGAAGATCGGCGCCCTTCTCACCGTCGGCTATGAGAAAGTCTATCTGCTCCAACAGCTTGGGGCGCCAAGGGAGACAAGCGAGACAGTCTCCACCTACGTCATCAACACCTTCATGGGACAGGCAAACGCAAACCAAGGTATGGGTGCCGCGGCCGACAGGTTCAACTCTCTCCTCTCCATGGTGCTTGTCATCGGAGCAAACCGAGTGTCCAAGCGGGTATCTTCCGCTTCCCTCTACTAGAAGGAGATGCAAATCATGGAAAAAAGCAGAAAACTATCGGCTAAATCAAGTCAGAAAGTCCATAGGTCATCTTCGGAACTGATTTTCAAAATTGTTGCCTATCTCTTCATTACCCTCTTTGCCCTCCTTTGCCTCTATCCGCTCCTCTTCGTCTTCTCTTCCGCCGTCTCCGCAGGAGAGGCAATCATCTCCGGCAAGGTCGTCGCCTTCCCCGTCGGATTTCAGTGGAACGCCTTTACCGCCGTCTTTACCAACAAAAGGTTCTGGATCTCCTACGCCAACACTTTCTTTGTCACCGTCTACGGAACCATCTACTGCAGGATTCTCTCCGTTTTCGGTGCCTATGCCCTTTCCAAGGGCAGAAGGCCCGGGCAGAAGCTCTTCAACTTCCTGATGGTGTTCACCATGTGGTTTGCCGCCGGTGTCATTCCAAGGAACCTCAACTATCAGCAGACCAAGTCCGTTCTCGGAACAAGGGGAATCAGCGACCAGAAATGGGTCATCATCCTCGCCATGGGCAGGGCCGCCTATAATGTCATCCTTCTCCGCAACGCCTTCCAAAGCGTCCCAAAGGAAATCGAGGAAGCCGCCACGGTGGATGGAGCGAACGACAGGCAGATCAGGCAGAAGATTTATGTTCCAAGGTCAAAAGCGACCGTTGCCACAGTTGCCCTTTTCTACGGCATTTCCCGCTGGAACGGATACTTCTGGGCAAGGAAAGTCGTCGACAATGCCTATGACCTTCCCTTGCAGGTCACCATCCAATCCCAGATTTCGACGATTGAACAGGAAATTGCCGAAAACGGGGCTGCCATTGTTAATGGATATGCCAGGCAGTCAATCATCTACGCCATGGTGGTCTGTGCCATCATTCCGATTCTGATTATTTATCCCTTCATCCAGAAGTATTTCGCTGCCGGTGTCAATTTAGGCGGCGTGAAAGAGTAGGTTTGGATAAACCGCTTCGTACTGAGGCGTTTTATAAAGGAATTTGATTCACTAGGAGGAAAAACAGATGAAATCAAAATTCGCGACGACTCTTCTCTCCATCATCTCCCTTGCAACCCTTGTCGGCTGCAAGCCTAATGTCTCCCTTCCGTCCGCAGATGAGAAGCCGAGTGAAAGTACCACCGACAAGAATGACGACAAAACCAGCAAAGACGAGGCTCAGAAAGATCCCGATAAGTACATCGATGAAGAGTATCCTCAGCCGGAGAAAAATGTTGAACTGACTAGGTCGGTTTACTATGACAACAATGACCGCCATAGGAAGTTTATCGAAGGAACGTCGGCAAAACTTCCTTATACCGCAGCTGATGGAAACACATACAAGGCCGGTGACTTCAAACCGGTGTGGCGTCAGAGGCAGAAAGACCTCAATAGGACTATTGACGATGCTTCGCCGAATGGGAAACTATCCATCAAAGACAACTTCAACGACAGGAAATCAAAGAACTTTAAGGCCGGTGAAAAGCAGATTAACGTTGCCCAGGGCAATTCCGACCAGATCCTTGCCGCAGGAACAGATTCCGCAAAGCCGATTGTCAACCTGAAGGACCATTTGGATAAGAGGCCGAACTTCAAAGCCTTCCTTGAAAAATATCCGGCAGTCAAGAAGATTATCACTGCCCAGAACGGCGGAATCTATTATGCCCCCTACTTCGACGGTTTCGATGATATCGAACGCAGGATGATGGTCCGCCAGGACTGGGTTGAAAGGCTGCTTGATGGCGACCTGCCGACTACCTTAGGACAGACGAAGTTGGAAAACGTCGCCTATCAGGCAACAAGGCCATCTTCCCTTGACACGAACGTCGATGCGGTGGTGGATGGAAAGAAGGGAAGCGTCAACAAGAAATATGCTGCAGGAAAAGGCATCATCGCCCGAAGGAATGCGGAAAATGATTTGACCGGAGAGAAAGCGGTCCGCATCCTCCGCGATTATATCGACACCACCTATGGAACAACCTATGGAACCAAACGCAGCGCCCTCTTCTGCGGAAGCAAGGCTGTCTACGATGCCGATGAATTAGTCGCCCTCTTCCGCTGTGTCAAGCTGAACGGAAAATTCCTTACCGGAAAGGAAGGCGTCAATGTTGTTCCTTTCTTCCCGCGTGGAAACACCAACGACCGTCTTCTTGACAGGTTCCGCAGGCTGCAGTTCTGGGGAATCCGTGGAACGGAATCCCGTAACCTCTTCAGGTATGTCGGAAATGACGGAAAGCTTGTCGATTCCCGTGGAACCGAGGAATTCAAGAAAGGTCTGACTATCCTCCACCAGCTCTATGAGGAAGGACTCATTTATGAAGACTTCGGCAACAAGGATAAAACGACAAACGGCGATTATCGTGCCTACCTCTTAACGAACGACAGGGGCTTTGCCACTTATGATTACAACCAGACAACCACGGTCTATAACGACAACAAAGATTGCACTCCTCTGAATAATGGCAAGTTCCTCTTCGCTTCCGTTCTTCCTGCCGTTGCTGATTATGATGATGGCACAGAAGGTAACTATATCCATTACACTGAAAGTTGGCGTTCGGTTAAGCCGCAGGGATGGTTCATTACAAGTGCCACCACTGGAGATAAGCTAGACCGGGCCTTAACCAGGTTCGACTATCTCTATTCTGTCCAGGGAAGCCGATTGATGTCCTATGGCCCTGATGCCTATCTGGCTAAGGAAGCCGATGGCTCGATCAAAGGCAGGAATTATCAGGGTAAGGCCGTTCCCGTCCTCTCGGACGCCTGCAAGCAGGAAAGGAAGACCCTGACGGGTGGAAACTACACCAACTATTATCGTTACTACTTAGGCGGCACATTCCCTGTTGGTTATGTCAAGGAACAGGGAAGGGAATTCCAGACTGTTTCTACTAAAGCCCAGCCTTCCTTAGGGGATATCAACACCGCAATCGAACTTGGCGTCATCCAGCATGTCAATCACGGCAGTGGCAATGCCAGCAATAGGCAGGACATTGTTCCGACTACCCTTCCCTTCACGGAAACCGAGAACAGTGCGATTGCCAGCCAGTTCACTGACCTTAGCGACTTCTTCACCGACAACAAGAACAAGGCAACTGCCCCTAGGTATGAAATTGTTAAGAATGGTTTTGGTAAAGTCGGTGATTATGATAGGTCGGAGGCGAACTATCTTAAGACGGTCAACGAGACTAGGAACCTGAATGGCTTAGTGCAATACTACAACGACGCCTACACCCGCTATAAGGCTCTCTAACCCGTTTCGGTAAGTCAATGGCAGAGGGAGGCATCCCCTCCCTCTGCCCTTTATGAAAAGAGGTACAGACCATGAAGAAAATCCAGGCATTCCTTCAAAAGTATTTCGGCTATATCACGATTTCAGCTTTTGCGCTTTTTTCCATCTATGCTCTTGGCAGGGCTACTGCGGCCGCGCCGTGCAAATACTATGAATCGAGGAAAAACTTTTATAAGCCGATCCAGCCCTACAACAATCTGTTCTTGATTTTCTCCATCCTCGGTCTCTTGCTTGGAACATTCTATAGGGTACTAAGATGCCATACCCGTCTCGTCTATTATGTCTCCAATTATGTCTGGTTTGGCCTTTTCATCTTTCTTTCCCTTCTTTCCGGCGTCTTTCTCCTTATAGGGACGAATCTCTACAGCGCCTATTATGACCTTCTGCCTTTTGCAGAAAGGAATGCCTACTTTGCTGAACGTGGTCTTGACTTATCCATCAATCCAAATCCGGCAGTCTTCGCCCTCGGATACCTTCTTGCCGTTCTTTTCTTCCTTCTCGCCGCTTCGAGCCTTCTTGTCCTCCCAAAGAGGATCAAGGGACGGATAGCCTATGAAAAAAACAAGAAGCTTGGAGTGACAAACCCGGTCACCTACAAGGAAGAGAAAGGAGCATCCGCCAATGGAAAATAAAGAAAAAAGGTCGCTTAAGGGGAAAATCGTTTCTTTCTTTCTCCCAAAGGGGATTGAAGTCGACAGGCTGCGCTACCGTCCGAACAAATTCGGCTATTCCTTTGCCTTCCTTGGCTGTCTCCTCCTTTGCCTTGGCTTCGCTATTGCCTACTCCGGAACAGGAATCAACGATGATCCCATCCTCCTTTTTGGAAAAGAGACCACAAGCGGAAGGTGGACAGGAATTGACGTTCTCATCAATATTCTTCTCCTCCTTTTCAGGCTCACGAGTGCCCTTAGGAGGAAGAACTATTCCTTAAAGGGCTCCTTTATGGCCTTTGTCAGGGGAATAAGGAACATCCTCCGTGTCTTCTTCTTTCCGTTAAGCCTTCTTAAGGCAGGCATCAGGAGTAAGGGAATCTACGCTGGAGTAAGGATCTGTTATGTCCTTTGCGGATGTTTTCTCCTTCTTTCTTCTCTTCTTACCTTTTTCAAGGGCAGCACCCTGCACAAATACCTCAAGACCGTTAAGCCGATTGAAAATGAGAAAGGCGACTAACCATGGCCGATTTACAGCTACAGCATTTGCAGAAAATCTATGACGGCGGTGTCAAGGCAGTGGAAGACTTTACTCTCGACATCAAGGACGGAGAATTTATTGTCTTAGTCGGACCGTCAGGATGCGGAAAGTCGACGACGAGGAGAAGGGTCGCCGGACTTGAAGATATCTCAAGCGGACATCTTGTCATTGACGGAAAGGATGTGACCACCCTTGCCGCAAAAGACAGAGATATCGCCAGGGTCTTTCAGAACTACGCCTTATATGGAAACAGGACCGTATACGAAAACAGGGCATTCTCTCTGACCTTAAGAAAGACTGATCCGAAATTAGTCCATGAAAAGGTCAGGAAGGCCGCAAGCATCCTTGGCCTTGAGCAACAACTGAACAAGAAGCCTTCTGCCCTCTCCGGAGGACAGAGACAACGTGTCGCAAGGGGAAGAGCCATTGTCCGTAATCCCAAGGTCTTCCTTTTTGACGAACCCCTCTCTAATCTTGATGCTAAGCTCCGGTCCTCAAGGCGGAGAGAGATCAAGCTTCTCCACCATAAACTGAAGGCGACGAGGATCTATGTCACCCATGACCAGACCGAGGCCCTTACCCTCGCCGACCGCATTGTGGTCATGTCGATGGGAAAGGTCCAGCAGATTGGGACCCCTTACGAGGTCTACCATAATCCGGCCAATGCCTTTGTAGGATACTTCATCGGCAATCCATCGATGGACTTCTTCGACGGAAAGATTATGGACGGAAAGTTTGTTGGCAAGAACGGCCTTGTCGAAGAGATTCCTTCCCTGCTGAAAGAGAAGGTCCTTGCCTATGAAAAAGAACCGATTCTCATGGCCATCCGTCCGGAGCATTTCTCTCTTGGCGGAAAGCATTCCTTCGTTGTCGACGTTGTCGAGCACCTAGGAAGGAACTCCCTGATCCATGGCACTTTCTATGGCTACAAGACCATTAGGAAAAGGCCTGGATGGCTCGATTTTGCCCCGAAGGAGACAATCCAGGTCTCATTTAAGGAAGACAAGCTTCATTTCTTCGACTTCAGGGACGGCAAGGCGATAAGATAGAGAAAGGAGACTTCGACTCATGACTTCTAAGGATAACGAAAAGAAAACCCCCTCCTTCTCCTTCAAAAGTGATGCCGATTCTGCCATCGAAAGGAAAGGCCTGAACGAGAGAAGCGACGACGAAGAGGATTTAAGCATTGCAAGGAGCAAAAGCTCCTTCCACCTCTTTGCTGTCCGCTCCTTTATCCGCCTGAAAAACCATATTGCCACTATTCCCTTGCTGCTTTCTGTGGTGACGACGATTGTTTTCACCTTCAACAGGCCTACCCATATCAATGCCCTCGTTTCCCTGTCCAATCAGAAAAGCAATGCCTTCCTCTTCTTTGTCAATGTCGTTCTTTCCTTCCTGATTGTCCTTTGCTATCTTAATGCGCAGAGCCGGAAGGCGAAAAAGAAGAAAGCCATTCTCTTTTTCTCTCTCTTTGCCCTTCTTACCGCAATGTCCATCTTCTTAGATGCCTACCATATCCATGACATCAAGGTCGAGACAAGTCTTTATAATTCCTTAAATGCCATCAAGGACGAGGGAGGGTATGTCGCGAAGTCTCTGTCCCTGACTCTTACCCACATCGTCCTTCTCTCCCTAACTCTCCTTTTTGCTTCTCTTGTCCCTCTTCTTCAGCCCCTGTGCAAGAAAATCCATCTGAGAAAGAAGAAAACAAGGGGTAATCCATGAAAGACAAAACGCCCAATAGGAAGAAGGAAAACGTATCGCTCTGCAACGAGAAAAAGAAGAGGAGGAAGTCCCCTTCCTTTCTTTCCACTGTCCCCTATCCCGTTAAGGCGCTTTTAATCAAATACTGGTTTTTCGGTCTGAACTATTTTCTCTTCCAGAGGGGACTTGGCTATCTTTTCCTTGAACTGACGAAAGCAAACTCTCTTTACCTTAGGCTGATTTCCGGATTCGCCCTTGGAGTATTCAATGACCTTCTTCTCTATCCTATCCTCAGAGTCCTCGAAGTGAGCGAGGGAGAGTCCTTCCCCTATGTCTTCTTTACCGGGAAGCATGTCTACTCCCTTTTGATCAATGTCGCCTATGGAAGGCTAATCGGCTTCCTCTCTTATCTTGCCTGTCTTAACCTCTATAACCTCATTGCCGCCTCTTATCCAAATACCTTCTTCTTCCGGGAGCCTTTCTCCTATGGACTGATGGCCTTTCTGATTGACTTTGCCTTCCTTGGCCTTAAGAATCTCTGTGTCTACCTGATCAAAGGAAAGAACTGTCTATGAACTATCATATCGTTTCTCTCACTCCTGTCTCCATAACGGTGGAAAGGGATGATTTGACCCCTTATTACAGTGAAAAAAGCCATGATGTCTTCCTAAACGGAGAGAAGGCCCTTGAGGCAAAGACGAACGTCTTTACCCTGTTTTCCTTGAAACCAGACACTTCCTATGTTCTCTCCATCGACGGAAAGGAAACCGAATTTAAGACTGGCAAGGTTACCTCCGTCCTCCATGCCTCCGCCTTTAAAAGAGAAAATCCGGAGATGGACGATACCCTTCTTCTCCAATCCGCCATCAGCTTCACCCCGAAAGGGGGAAGGCTAGTCATCGACGGCGAATACTCCGTGACTTCCCTCTTCCTCCGTTCCGACAGGATTCTCTATCTTCCAAAGGGATCCATTTTAAAAGGAAATCCTAAGGCAAAGGATTATCCTCTTCTTCCTCCTTTCCGGCTTGTCGAAGGAAGGAAAGTCCCCTGCCAGAGCTGGGAAGGCGACTATTATCCCTCTAAACCCTCCCTTCTTAACATCATCGAAGAGGAAAACGTGAGGATCCTTGGGGAAGGAAGGATTGATGGCCTTGCCAATGAGTCAAACGAGTTCTGGAACGATGTAAAAAACCTTCCCTATGGTCGCCCTTCCCTTTTTTATTCCTACAAGGCGAAGAATGTCTCTTTGATCGGACTATCCTTCAGGAATACCCCGGCCTGGACGATTCATCCCTTTTTCAGCGAGAATCTTCATTTTCTCTCCCTGTCTATTTTTAATCCAAAGGATGCTCCGAATACTGACGGCAGGGATCTTGAATGCTGCACCAAAAGGCAGGTCCTTGGCGTCCGTTTCTCTGTCGGTGATGACTGTATTGCCTTAAAAAGCGGCAAGATCGGTCTCGCGAAGGAAAGGAAGAGAGCGCTTAGCGACTGCGTGATCCGCAACTGCCTAAGGGAAAACGGCCATGGCGCCATTGTTCTAGGAAGCGAGGCAGGGTATGGAATCAAGGACATCCAGGTCGAACGATGCCTTTTCAAAAATACTGACCGTGGGCTTCGGATTAAGACAAGACGGGGAAGAGGAAAGGACTCTATTAGGGATGGCATCCTCTTTAAGGAGATAACAAGGGATGGCGTCCTCACCCCCCTAGTGAGGAACAGGTTTTATTTCTGCGATCCGGACGGGAAGAGTGAATATGTTCAGAATAAGAATCCTCTTCCGGTTGACAAGAGAACCCCTTATCTTGGTTCGTTTGTCTTCCAGGATATTGTCGCCAGAAATTGTGAAGTCTGTTTCGGTTATTTCTACGGCCTTCCGGAAAAAAGGATTAAGTCGATTGTCATCAAGGATTCTCTTTTTGAAAGGAAGAAGGAGGCAAGAGAGGGAAGACCGGCTAGGAGGCTTGGCGTCGAAAAAAGGAAGAAGAAAGGCTTTCTGTTTACCAATGTGGAAGAGGTTGTCCTTGACCACGTGAAGATGGCTGGAAGGGAGGGGGAGAGAGTGGAAAAAGAAAATGTCCTCTCCTTGAAAGACAATGGCTAAGGCATGCATCCTCCTCTCCTTCTTCTATCCATCGGATAAAGAAAGAAGGAGGAAGGCGAGGAATAAGCTGAAAATCAAAGGCGGAAGGAAGGACTCCCTCCTTCTGTTGGAGGATGAAATAGACTATGCACTCTTCCTTTCCTGCTTTCCGGCCCTAAAGGAGGATAGGCAGGGGGAAAGGAAAGGAATCCTTGTTCCTAACGAGGATATTTCTCTTCCTCCTTCGCTGCTTGACAAAGCAAAGGATGGGGAGCTTGTTCCTCTCTGCTCCCTGCTCGGGAAAGAAGATTATTCTCTTTTCTACCCTCTTCTCTCGTCTTTCTCAAAGGACAGGCTGATGAGTGTTCTCTTCTATCTGTCCTTGAATGATTCACCGAATCTAACTTCGTTTCCTCTATATATCCATCGAAATACAGTTATCTATCGGATAAACACTTTTAAAGAGACAACTAAGTTGAATTTTGCTCTTTTTCAGGACCGGATGTTTGTCTATAATCTAATTCAGAATTATCTAAATTACCAGGAAAATCAATATAAAGGAGAAGCCGACGAAAATGAAAAAATCCGAAATCCTTAATTCGCTCCTTGGGAGCGGAGTTGTCGCCGTCATCCGGGCCGAAGGAGTCGATGATGCCGTCAAAAGGTGCAAGGCAATTCTAAAAGGCGGCATCAGAGGACTTGAGATCACCTTCACGGTTGATGGCGCAGAAGAAGTCATCAAGGAGAGGAGCAAGGACAAGGATGCCATCGTCGGGGCGGGAACCGTCCTTGACGAAGTCTCCTGCCGCTATGCCATTTTAAAGGGAGCAAAGTTCATCGTCTCTCCCTCCTTCGATAAAGAAGTCGCTGAAAGGTGCAACCTTTATCAGATTCCTTATATTCCCGGCTGCAGGACTCCTACGGAAGTCGTTACGGCAAGGAAGGCCGGATGTGAACTGATTAAGATCTTCCCCGGTTCCCTCCCTGGCCCGGAATACTTAAAGGCCCTCCACGGACCTCTTCCCCAGGCTAGCTTTCTTCCTTCCGGAGGCGTCTCCCTTGCCAACGTCAAACAATGGATTGACTGCGGCGCCGCAGCTCTCTCTGCCGGCGGGTACCTTACTGCCCCGGCAAAGACGGGAGACTATGAAGAAATCACAAAGCGCAGCAAGGCGTTTGTCCATGCGGTAAAGGAAGCAAAGAAGGTATGACGAAGGAAAGCGAAACCATTCGCCAAGAACTTGAAAACGATATTGTCACCAGGAAGTACCTTCCCGGCTGCAAGCTTGGTGAAATCGAGATTGCCAACCAGTACCACCTCTCCCGTACCCCAATCCGGGATATCTTCAAGGCCCTTGAACACGATGGCCTGCTTGAAGTGAGAAGCCAGTCCGGCTCCTTTGTCACGAAGATTAACCTCCAGGAAAGGAATGACAGGAGGTTCGTCCGCTCGGCGATTGAGTTTAAGATTCTCTGCAGGGTCAGGGGAAAGCTGAATGAGGGTGACTTTCTCTTTAGGGAGGAGAAGCTCGCCCAAAGGAAGAAAAGGGCCGAGGAAGGGAAAGACCAGTGCACCCTCGAGTTTGCCAACCGCTTCTTCGATTTGGACAACTCCTTCCACGCCTATCTTTATGGCAAGGCAAAGAAAAGAAGTGTCCTCGACTGGCTGAACAACACGCATCCCACTTTTCTTCGTTATCGTTTTCTCACCTTCCTGCGGGACAATCCGGCGCTTGAATGCTTCTACGAGAACCATATGGCCATCTACGAGGTTAGGAAGAGCAAAGACCTTTCTCAGCTCAATGCCGTCGTCGAAAAACACAACTATTCCGGAAGGAACGGACTTGACAAAGTCAAAAAAGAACATCCGGAACTCTTCGCCTAAGGAAAGGAGACAGAAATGAAACTGACGACAAGAGATTATTCATCGAAAGAAGACTTTCGCCACTACGATACGGAAAGACTGCGCAAGGAGTATTTGGTCGAAAAGGTATTCGGCCTCGATGAGGTTTATCTGACCTATTCCTATATCGACCGGATTGTCTTTGGAGGAGTCATCCCCGTAGAAAAAAGAGTGTCTCTCTCCTCTGCACCGGAACTGAGAGCCGAACATTTCTTAGACCGGCGCGAAAGGGGAATCATTAATATAGGAGGGGAAGGAGTGGTTTCCCTTGACGGAGCAGACTACTCCCTTAAGCATTATGATGCCCTTTATGTCCCAAGAGGCATCAAAAATGTCCTCTTTGCTTCCAAAGACAAGGAAAACCCGGCCAAGTTCTATCTCGCCTCTGCCCCGGCCCATGTAAGCTATCCAATCGCCTATATTCCTCTTGAAAAGGCCGATCACCGGCATCTTGGAAAAAGGGAGGAGAGCAATGTCCGGACGATCAACCGGTTCATCATTCCCGAAAAGGTCAAGACCTGTCAGCTCTCGATGGGCCTAACCCATCTTGAGGATGGGTCGGTATGGAACACCATGCCCTGCCACACCCATGATCGGAGAAGGGAAGTCTATCTTTATTTCGATATCGATCCAAAGGAAGCCGTCTTCCATTTTAGGGGCCCAAAGGAGGAGACACGACATCTTCTCGTCCATAACGAGCAGGCCGTTATCTCGCCTTCTTGGTCGATTCATGCAGGCTGCGGAACCAAGGCTTATACCTTCATCTGGGCAAGGTGCGGGGAAAACCAGGATTTCGATGACAGGGACAACATTGCAACAAACGAACTCAAATAAGCTAAGCTTATACTAAACAAAAAGCGGGCACGATGCCCGCTCTTTTTATTCCTTATTTTCTACTTTGGTGGGCTCTTCTTTTTTCTTGGCCAACTTGAGGACAAGGAAGAGGGTGGCTGCTGCCCCAAGGAAGAAAAGAACAATGCCAAGGACTATGTCATAGGTCTTCCTTGTCGGATATTTAGGATAGATGGAAGAATTGATGAACCTAGAGACCAAAGAGCCGAGGATCAGGCCTAGGATAGCATAGAAGGTACTTACCCGGTGTCTGCTCAGCCTTACCTTCCTGAACTTGGAAGAGGCAACGAGGCCGAAAAGCGCACCGATAATCAGGATAACGAGGAGAAGGATTCCCGTCAGGACAAAGGTTCTGTCCGAGGAATGGAGGATGGAGGAATCACCGATCACGGTATTGATGATTGGGTAGTACCTTCCCATCACCCTTAATGACCTAGATCCGGATATGCCGGGGATGACGCAGGTTCCGGCTGCGATAAAGCCGGAAACGAAGACGAGGAGATACCTCCAATAGACTCTTTCCGTCCTATATTTGGCTAAGTCGACCTTGGTCAGTGCCGTAATGATGCCAAGCCCTGCCGTCAGGAGAAGGCAGAGAAGGAAGGAAAGAAGATGGATGGCTTTTTCCTTCCCTGTCCGTCCCTTTTTCAGTTCGCTCAGGGCGACAGGAAGGGAACCAAGGACAAAGCCGCCGAATAGGCCGGTAATCGTGAAAGGTGCCGCATCGTATCCGTATTTGATTCCAAACACGGCAAGGATGGCACCGAGAATTCCGCCAAGAAGGAAGGGAAGGAGGGTAAAAAGGGAAGTCTTGAAATGCTTTCTCCTGTCGGCCAAGGAATCAACTAGGGTGTCATAGCATTTTTCGGCGACGGCTATCGTCCCGGCGCTAAGTCCTGCCACGGCAGCGGAGATGCCTAAAGTCACGCCTTCTAGGGTATGAAGAAGAAAGGTCTTTCCTTTCTTTTCTTTCTGTGTATTCTGTTCCATGTCGTTTTTCTCTTTTCTTTGCAGTACACTCTATCATAAGCAAAAACAGGAAAAAGGCAAATTCCTTTTTCCCTGTCTTAAAGGATGATAGAATAAAACAGCTTTCAGAAAAGGAGAAAAATAATGGTTATTGCATTACCTTATGATAAGGAGGCAAAGGAGATTTACCCTGCCACTGGTAGCTGTGAATGGGTTTATCTTGCGACTATTGACGAAAAGACAAAGAAGGTTGTCAAGGAAGAGGTTGTCCCTACTTTAGGGAACACCCATCGTAGGCTTCCTTCCTATCTGGCAAAGAAGGATGTATCCGTCTTTCTTTGCTCCCATATCGGAGGCCCATTACTTTCGCTAAGGGAGGAAGAAAACAGGAAGGTCTACCTTACCAATACCAGGGACGTCTTCCAAAGCATTTCCCTGTTTTTATCCGGTAACCTCATCGAGGCTACCCCTTCCTTAAGTCAGGGCTGTGGCTGCGGCTGCGGACATTGCTAAATCAGTTTCTTGTTCTTTATCTTTCCGTTTGGCTGCCGGACAGAAATTAAGTTTTCTGTCTTTTTTCCTTTTCCTATGGAAAGAAGGGTTGACAGAAATCCTGTCCTTCTGTAAAGTAAAAACAGAAAGGAGAAAATGGCAAAATGAAGAAAAAGATGATTCTTCTCTCCCTGTCAGCTATCCTTCTTTCCGGATGCAAAGGAAATCCTACTCTTCCTTCTGGCGATATATCCGATGGTTTCGCTAAGTTAGGCATTGTCACTGACAAGTCATTGAAGAAGGAAAGGAATCCGGACAAGCCGAAAAAGTACAGGGAGAGCGCAAGGCAGTCCCTAGAGGACGTCTCTGCCCTTTGGAAGGAAAATAAGGCAAATCATGTCTTCTCTCCTGCAAGTTACCTTATCGCTGTAAGCTCCCTTTTAGCCGTCTCCTCCTCCGTCGATGCCTATGAGGATGCTCTGAAAATAGAGAATCCGAAACAGGAAAGGCTTGACCTTCTCTCCTCCCTGAACGGAGAGGAGAGTACCGATTATATTTTCGGTGGGCCTGCCACCAGGATCAAAAGTGCTGCCTTTTATCAGCAGATCGGAACAAAATATGCCTTCGATAGGGAGAAACGGGAAAAGCTTGCCGGCGAATATGTCGACTCCGGTGTTACCGACCTATCAGGTTATCGGGAGCAGGCACAGGAGTATTTCGGGAAGAAAATCGGTCTGGAAAGGAAAATCCCGGAGCTAAATCCGTCAAAGGAGTCCGTCATTATCTATGGCGGACTAAAGAGGAACGACTACGCCAGCCTAGGCAAGAGGAAAAAGGACTTTACGGGAATAGACGGAAAAAAGAAGCAGGTCGACGCTGTCCCTGTGGGTAATAAGCTTGGCAGCAAGTCTTACCCTTATAGGAAAGGAAAGAACTTCCAGAGGATGTCTTTTCCTATCCGGAAGACCGACCTTGTCGTCATCCTTCCCGATGAGGGAACCGATATCACGGGTATTGATCTATCAAAGGCCTATCAGGACTTTCTTTCTTCCTCCAAATCCACGCCTCTTTATGGCTACATCCCCTTCTTCTCTTTAGACGACACCCTTAATCTGACCGAAATCTTTGATAAAGTCTCTTCCGATAAGGCAAAGTTCTGCACTGAGCTACTGAAAGACGACGTCATCAACGACCTTCTTATCCGGCAGGTCATCCAGGCCTCGACCTTCTCTTTCTCCGACAAGGGAGTGAAGGGGGAAAGCAGGACAAGGAGGCAACTGGCAGGCGCTGCCGCTCCTAAGGAGCAGCCCTACACCCTCTTTGAGGTCGACCGTCCCTTCTATGCCTTCTCCACCTATTCCACTTTCCCTCTCTTTGTCAATTGCCTTGTCGAACTATAGGAAAAAAGAGAAACAGAAATAGGAGGCAGCCGCCTCCTATTTCCTTTTCTTCAGTTTTGCTACCACAAGGGCGTCTGCAGGGCAGAAGTCTTCTTCCTTTAATTGACTGATTGGCTGAAAGGCTTCCGCTAGATGGATTCCTTCCTTCCTTTTCAGTCTTCCTTCTAGGATGTGACAGAGATAACAGTTCCTATCAAGAAAGAAGTCGCCATAGTCATATTTCACGTTCGTGAAGAAGGGACCTATGGATAAAGTGGTATCGAGTTCTTCCCTTATTTCCCGCTTTAGGGCCTTATCATCATCCTCTCCCTTTTCTACCTTTCCGCCTGGAAACTCCCACTTCCCTTTTAAGAATCCGTAGGCCCGTTCCGCAATAAAGACATCCCCGTCTTCATTCTGGATAATGGCGGCAACGACCTTAATCGTCTTTTTCATCTTTGATTTCCTCTATTCCTAGTTCATACTCCCTGTCTTTCTCTACCTTGTGGTCAAGGACAAGGTCGAAAAGAAGGCATTTCCCGATGTTGTCCGAGACCCGCGGGTTTGTCAAGGAGGCAAGTCCAAGATAGAGATAAGGCCTATCCCTGCCATCCTGTTTCTTAATCTTCCGGACGAGGACATGAATCTTCTTCCCGCTCCTTAATTCCTTCCCCGCCTTGTTTTCCCTTGTCGTATTGGGCCTTGACTCCCATTGGATGACTCTGTCGGAAAGGAACTTATCCTTGTACTTCAGCCGTTCCTCCTTCTGTGAGTCCTTATTGAGGTTGATGGTGATGACTTTCCCGTTTGGGGTATTGAAGACCCCGGTCATAATGAAAAGCTGTGATGAGTTCAAAGCGGAAGCGAAAGAGACGACGGAATAGTGGTAAAAAGGTTTCACAAGTCCCTTTTCCTGATAGAATTCCTCTTCGTATCTTGTTAGTCCGTAGTGCAAAAGGTCCTCGATCCATCTGCGGAACTCCGGATGGCTAAGGGAAAAGGTGAGACTGTAGCTTCCTTCTTCTTCCTTCACTAGTTTTACATGGGACCCTTTCCGGGTAAAGAAATATCTGTCCCTTAGCCTATTCAAGGCGTGATGGAAGGATTCTTTACGGAAATGGCTGGAAGAGGATAAGGACAGCCTTAATTGCCCAAGTGTCTTTTTCCCGTCAAGAAGCTGCTTTAGGATCAAAAACTCCCTGTCCCGGACTAAGGGAAGATACTCGGAAACCGAATCGATGACCTTTCTCTCCCTCTCGTCAAAGAAAGGAAGGTCTTCCCCGCCCTTGACCTTGACCAGGAAGTCATAATAGCTTTCAAAGGATTTTTTATGCCTGAAGCGGAGCAGGTCGGCATCGACTTCGTGGTTGAGGAAATCGCTTGGCATAGGGTATTCGCTTTGGGGGAGCTTAAGATAGGAGCGGAAGTTAAGATAGTCCTGTCTGATGATGGCAAGACTGTTGAGGTTTGTCTTCTCAATGGAGTCAAGGATCTCTTTCTGTGATTCTTCGTCAAAGTGAATCTCAAGCCCCGGAATATCGAGGGACTGATAGGAGGAGAGGACTTCGTTCCGCCTTGTCAGTTTGTCACTGTATCCTTGCCTGGAAAGTGAGCCAAGGGCCAAGGCAATCTGCACACTCCGCTTATAGGAATTGGCGATGAAGTCAAGGACGGTCAGATACTCCTTGCCGGAGTACTTCCGCAGTCCACGTCCAAGCTGCTGGATGAAAATCGTCGGAGACTGTGTCGGTCTGAGGAAGAGAACCCTGTTCCTCGAGGGAACGTCAATGCCTTCATTGAGGATGTCAACGGAAAAGACAAGATTCAGCGGATTACTCTCATCCTGCAGGTCGCTAAGGATCTTAATCCGCTCCCCCGTGGAATTCTCCGATGTAAGATAGGCAGTATGAAAGCCTACCATTTCCCTGTTCCTGGCCCTTAGCCGGGCATGTTCTTTATTCCGGCAGAAGCCAACACAACGAAGCTTACAACCTTTAGGTTGATATTTAAGGATGTTCTCTTTGATGAAAAGGCAGTTCTCCGGAGAAGAAACCTGTCTGATGATTTCTCTTATTCCCTCCTGGCTGTCATCGTTAGCATAGTTAATCAGGCTGTCTTTGATTCCGTAGTAATGGAAAGGAACGACTAAGCCGTTCCTCAGGGCATCCCGGAGTCTTAAGTCATAAGGGACATTGTTCCCAAAGAGGGAATAGACGTCCTGTCCGTCCCTGCGCTCAGGCGTTGCCGTTAGGCCGAGAAGGAACTGCGGTTTAAAGTAGTTGATGATTTTCTGGTAGGTGGATGCGCTGGCGTGATGGACTTCGTCTATGACGATATAGTCGAATTCGTCCTTGGCAAAGAGGGAGAGATGGTCTGCCCTTATTTGGTTTGTGGCAAAGAGGAAATCGGCATCGAGTTCCTTATATTCCCCAGTGTACCTTCCGTAGGTGCGGCTATTCTGAAAGACATTCTTGAAAGTCTTCCTCGCATCCTTGAGGATGATGTCCTTATGGACGATGAAAAGAAGTCTTTTGCTGTCCCTGTTCAAGGCATCAAAGGCGGCAAGGTAGGTTTTGCCTGCCCCTGTCGCGGCTACGACTAAGGCACGGTTCACTCCCCTGTCCCGGTAGCGCTGGATTTCCTTTAAGGCGGAAATCTGCCTTAGGTTCGGGCGGATTGTTTTCCTTCCTTCCGGATCAAAAAAGTCCCTGTCCCATCGGCTTATGGCATAAGGAAGATAGGACTGGTACTTTTTGATGATGTCCTTAGTCAAGGGATAGGTTCTTTTGTAGAGAGACTCGAATTCCTTTATCACCTGCCGGTAGAAGTCTTCGGTGTCATCCGTTTTCACCGCCACATCCCACTCTTTGTTCTTTAACAGGGCAAAGAAGGTGATGTTGCTTGAACCGATCAGGACTTCCTTATGGTCTTTGAAGGCGAAGAGATATCCTTTTGTGTGGAAACCGTTGTCACCAAAACAATGGTAGTCAAGATGGCAGGAAAAGCTTTCCGGGTATTTCTCCTGCAGGGAATAGAATCTCTCCAAAGAAGGTATGTCCGTGAAATTCTGATAGGTGGTGGTGATGATTCTTCCTTTTGCCCCTCTCTGAAGGGCTTTCTCCCTAGAATCAAACCTAAGATCCAGTCCCGCCTTTTTGATGAAGGAAACCGAAAAATCGAAAGAGATACACGAGGAAAGGTTCTCAATCCTTTTATCCAGGAACCGAGTAGGACTTTCGTTTGAAAAGAAGGACTTGCTGTTTTCCATTTCCGGGAAACAGTATAGCAGATCAACTTCCCTGATCAAAGAAGGCACTGCCTGGTAAAAAAAGCAGGAGGTTTGCCTCCTGCCCATTGACTTATTTACTTCAGGGATTCAAACTCCTTGACGTTGTCAAAGGAAGGCTTTTTCTTCCCTTCCTCTATCTCGTGGACGACTTGGACCACCCTTTCATTATAGGGAGTTTTCACCCCTGCCTTTTTGCCATAGAGAACGACAGATCCGTTGATGCTGCCGACTTCCGTTTTCTTCCCCTTCTCTAAGTCCTGCAGCCTGCTTGCCTTAAGGGCGGCATGCTTCTTGATACAGAGCGGAATCAGCCTAAAGGAAAGCTTTCGTTTGATGGCATTATGGTAGTCAAGGAGCTTAACGACATCCTTTCCCTGGATCGGCTCAATCTTGATTTTGTTTGCCTTAGCCACGTCGATGCATTCCTTGATGATTCTTTGAATGCAGAGACGGGAATCCTTTCTCTTACTCGCTTCTCCGAAGGTTGCGCCCGTCACTGCCGACCTTCCCGAAAAGGCGGCATTGATCAATAGCTTAGAGAATCTCCTTCCGATGAAGTTCTTTTCCAAAACGACAGGACACCTTTTTTCAAGGATTCCCTTTGCCCGGATCAGGCGTTCATCCTCTTCTCCGTTTAGGCGTCCTAAGGAGAAGGACATGCTGTTTACCTCGCTGGTAAGTTCGGAGACTCCGTTTCCTTTCAGCGTGGCACCCCAGGCCACTGCACATCCCCTTGTTCTTTTCTCTCCGACAATCGAGGAGATAAGAACTTCCGGGAGTCCGTTCTGCCTTGTACAGATATCCCCGTCCTTAGACAGATGGTCCTTAAGGAAAGTGACCACGTTTTGGTTGTCTAATTGTTTCGTCCTTAAAAAGATCAAGTCGTATTCGCCCTGCCTCTCCTCTGGGTAGTAGGCCTTCACTTTGGCGGTGAAATCTGCTTTTCCGACAATGTGGGCTCCGTTTGCTCTTAGTCCTTCCACATGGTTCTTATTATGGGAAAAGAGATCGACATCCACCCCTGCCTTGCTTAGATAGGCACCTAAGACCGTTCCAAGGGATCCGGCTCCGTAAATAGCGATTCTCATTGTTTCTGTTTCTCCTTTCAGACAGGAACAATGTTACTACAGGCGAAAAGGAAAATAAAATAGGTTCATTGCAGGACAAAGCTGCCTGTCAACTATATTCAAACTGCAAGGAGAGAGGAAAATCCGTGCATCGCTTTATCCTTCTCTTAGAACGCTTCTGCAAAATACACATGCGGTGCAAAGAAGAATAAACTATAATAGGATGTATGTCATTTTTCTGGCCCCGATACAAAAACGATGATAAAAACTATCTGACGCTGAAGGACTGTTATTTGAAGATCCGCAAACTATTGCTCTCTGATTCCTATCTCTCCCATAGAGAGTATTCTCCGCTTCTTGCCGAGGCGAAAGATGCCTATGACAGGCTTTCCACCCTTAAGGAAAATGATACTCTTAGGTATTGGTGCAAGAAGACAAAAACCGATTATAAGGAATTGAGGCTTTATCTTGATACTTTTGCAACAGCCCCTAAGTTAGTTCAGCAGCATAACAAGGAGTTTCTATCCTCCCATTTGGTCACGGATAAGGAATATCTAGATACGATTCTTTCTAAGGAAAATCCGAATCTTCGCTTAGACAGCGATCAAAAGAAAGTCGTCCTTTGCGATGAAGACTATAGGTTAGTCATTGCCGGAGCAGGTGCAGGGAAGACCACTGCCCTTGAAGCGAAAGCAAAATACCTGGTCGAAAGAAAACATATTCTGCCGGAACGGATCCTTGTGATTTCCTTTACGAAAAAAGCGACCGAAGAGCTAAAGAGGAGATTTGATACCAACGGAATCCCGGCAAAAATTTCCACTTTCCACGCCATCGGAAACGCTCTGATTTCCGCAAACAAAGGGAAACATAGTGTCAAGTCCCAGGAATTCAGGTTTTTCGTTATCCGGAATTATCTAAGGACTAAGCTCGATGACGAAGGCTTCATCAACAAGAGGATGCTCTTTTTCGCCTCCTATCTTGACATGCCTTTTGACTCGGCAAAATCCGTCGAGCTTTATAAACGGAGCTTAGCCAATAACGATTTTTCGACAAGGAAGAACGATTTGGATGCCTTCCAGGAAAGCCTGACCAAAAAGAAAATCACTATTAAGTCGGAATATGTCCGTTCTGTCCAGGAATGCCAGATTGCCAATTTCCTCTATATTAATGGAATCGAATATGAATACGAGCCGGTTTATCCTTATTGCATCCGAGGGACGAACAAGCCTTATACTCCCGATTTTCTTCTTAAGCAAGGAGACAAGGAAGTCTATCTTGAACATTTCGGGATTGCCGAAGACGGAACCAACTGGCGCTTTACCAAGGACGAGCTTGCCAGATATAAGAAATGCATCCGGGATAAGATTCTTCTTCATCGCATCCATAAGACAAAACTGATTTATACCTTCTCCTCCTACAACGATGGAAAGGATTTGATTGTCCATCTAAAGGACCTTCTTCTTTCAAACGGCTTTTCTCTTTGCCGGAAGGACTCCAAGACCATTTACCACGAACTGGCTTCCCGAGCGGAAGAGAGATACTTCATCCGAATCGTACAGCTGATTTGCAACTTCATTAACCGGTTTAAGACCAACAATTACAAGCTCGAGAAAAGGTCCGAATTCCAGAGCCAGGCCCTGGAGAATAAGGACGAGCGGACGAACCTCTTTCTGGATATTGCAAGACAGTGCTATCTTCAATACGAAGCGGCATTAAAGGAAAGTAACGCCATTGATTTCGAGGACAGGATAAACAATGCGGCGGAAATCCTCGATGAAAAGATTGCTAACAAGGAAAAACTTCCCTATGACTACATCTTCATTGACGAATACCAGGACATCTCCTTCCAGCGGTTTAACCTTGCCGAAAAGCTCGCCCAGTGCTCGGATGCTAAGATTGTGGCGGTCGGAGACGATTGGCAGTCGATTTACCGCTTCTCCGGGTCGGACATTACCCTATTTACGGATTTTGAAAAGCGCAGGGGCTACGCCAAAGTCCTTTATCTGAATAACACCCACCGGAATTCCCAGGAGCTTATCGATGTTGCCGCCAACTTTGTGAGGAAGAACACCCTGCAGAAGCGTAAAGTGCTGAAATCCCCTCTCCATCTAGAGGATCCGATTGTGGTCGTCAGTTATGACGATTCCTTTGTTCCCAGAAAACAGCTCATGGACCATTCTTCCCTTTCCCCTTATCAAAGAAGGGGAAAGGCTATCGAGACTGCCCTTGAATGCATCAAGGACAAGTTCGGAGAAGAAGGGGATGTCCTGCTTCTAGGACGGTATAACTTTGACGGACGGAGACTTGGGCGGCTCTCCGGCAGGTTTCTCTGCACGGAGGACGGTCGGATACGGAGCGAAAAGTTCCCCAAAAGGCGAATCCGTTTCAGGACGGCCCATTCCTCCAAAGGCCTTGGTGCGGATAACGTCATTGTCGTCAACGGGAAGGACGACCTCCTCGGCTTTCCTTCCAAGATTGAGGACGACCCCGTCAGGAAGCTCGTCCTCAGCCACCAGAAAGAAATTGACTATGCGGAAGAAAGACGTCTCTTCTATGTCGCCCTGACAAGAACGAAGAACAAAGTCTATCTGATTACCCCTATCCATAAGCCATCACAGTTCATTCAGGAACTTAGGGCCAGCCATAGGAACATCGTGCTGAACGGACCAAGGCTCGAAAAAACCGACGGAAGGGATTTCCGCTATAAGTGCCCACGATGCGGATACCCTCTTCAGATCCGGAAAAAGAAGACCGCTTCCGGCGCGGCGAGGACTCTTTATGTCTGTTCTAACGATCCGGAAGTCTGCGGATTTGTCACTAACGATGTCTCCGGCGGAAACAGGAGCATCAGGAAGTGCCCGGACTGCGAGAGCGGATATCTCATCGTCAAGAAGGTCAAAAACGCCCAGGGAGAGGATACCGGCCACCGGATTTTAGGCTGCACCAATTACAAGGCGGATAAGACCGGATGCAATTACTTCATTGATGAGGAGGGATTTGCCGACACCTGGGAGAAGGCCTGTCAGAAGCGTCAGAATTATCTGGAGAACGGAAAGAAACTTGACCTAAGTGAATGTATCCTTGCCGGATATCCGATTTCCGACCTTGCCAATATCGTCCGATATGCCTTAACAAAGGCGGTGAATGGCCTTGGCTTTTCCTTTACGAAGACCTCCTTAAGCGATTTCCTGACCGGAAACCCGACTAAGGCCTTAGTGAGCTATCGTCTGAATCAGAATAAGGCCTTCGGCTGCGTAGAGAAGTGTGGCAAGAAAACCGTTTTGCAGTTTATTCAATGCTTAATCGATAGTGGATGGGTGGCTGTGGACGAAAAAGGAAGATATCCGCATCTTTCTTTTTCCGGATGGCCAAGGAACGAAAAGACGCTCCGGCGCGTGTTCGAATTCTTTGTCCATTAGCAAACGCCACTCTTTCTCTCTATTTCGCTATAATAGAGTAAGAAAAAGAGAGCCCTAACCATGAATAAAGAAACCTCGTTTATCCTAAAAGGCGACATCCTTTACTGCGGAGAGGATTTGAATCTGATAAAGAAGAAGTCCTGTTATCTTCTTGTCCTGGACGGAAAAGTCAAAGGCGTAGAAAAAGAAGCCCCTGACTTATATTCCTCCCTTCCTCTCTACGACAGGAAAGAGAATCTGATTCTTCCCGGGTTTTCAGACCTCCATGTCCACGCAAGCCAGTACAGGTACCGGGGAATAGGGGCGGACTGTGAACTTCTTGAATGGCTTAAGCGCTACGCCTTCCCTGAGGAAAAGAAGTTCAGGGACCTAGACTACGCAAAGAGAGCCTATTCGGTTTTTGTGGATGATCTGAAGCATTCCTTTTCTACCCGCGCCTCGATCTTTGCCACTATCCATAAGGAGGCAACGCTTGAATTAAGGAGACAGCTTGAAAAGGCAAATATCCCCTGTTATGTCGGACTAGTCAACAGGAACCGGAATTCTCCCTTTGACTATAGGGAAAAAGATACTCCTACGGCCCTAAAGGAGACAGAAGAGTTCATCCAGGAGGCGAAGAAATACCCTATGGAACAGCCTATCCTTACTCCCCGCTTCACTCCCTCGGTGAGCAAGGACTTAAGGGAAGGCCTTGGAAAACTAAGAGACAAATATAACCTTAGAACCCAGTCCCACCTTGACGAAAATTTAGGCGAAATTAAGTGGGTAAAGGAGCTGGAGCCGGAATGTGAGGATTATTCCTCCACCTATGACCGTTTCCATAGGAGGGGAAGAGGGTATCCTAGCATCAGGGCACACTGCATTTATAATACTGAAAAGGAAATCAGAAGGCTTAAGGATAATGGAGTATATGTCGCCCACTGCCCGGAAAGCAACCTGAATGTCGTATCCGGAATAGCCCCAATCCGGAAATATCTTGACCTTGGAATCAAGGCTGGGCTTGGAAGCGATGTTGCCGGAGGCTCCTCTCTATCCCTTTTAAAGGCCGGCTGTCTTGCTAGGCAGGTCTCAAAGAGGTATTACCGCTATATCGACTCTTCTTTCTCTCCTTTGGCTACCAAGGATGTCTTTGCCAGGGCGAGCATCATCGGCGGTTCCTTCTTTGGCAAGGTCGGCACCTTCTTAAAAGGGTATGATGCCGATATCCTAGTGATCGATGACTCTTCTCTTAAGACAGAAAGGATTTTGACCCTGGAAGAGCGGCTTGAACGCCTATTCTATCTTGGCGAGGAGAAGAGGCTGAAAAGGAAGTTCGTCAAAGGGGTCAGAATCCTTTAAGATAAAAGACACGATCAGGACTAATGTCTATTTGCCTGAACATACCAATGCGAAGGAAAAGGGAAAGTGGACATTGCGAAATACGGTCTTCTTGGCTATCAGGATTTGGAGATGCTCTTTCCAAAGGAGATTCACGGCCTCTTGTCTTGCAAGTACTTAACTGTTTCCATCGGAAAGTGAATCCTTACCTGGGAGATCTTCGCTTCGTATGTCGGCAAGTGGAAAGATCGATTAAGGGTGAACAGGGAAGCCTATCCTTTGCCATTTAAAAAGGCGTGTTTCTGTTCTCGTCTGTAACTTCCTGCCTATTTCCGGAATCGATACTGGATACTCTCCTCATTGGAGTAAAGTTTTGAAGCCTTATAATATTCCGAAAAAGAAAAGGGTAGATTGGAATTTCTATGTATCGTCCGGACAGTAAAGTGCCGTATTCGCCAGAAAGAAGCTTAGCGTTGGATCCGGTTATATAAATGTCAACTTTAGAAGAAATCCGCAGTGAGTTAATGCACTTCTCCCAGTCCGCCACTTTCTGGATTTTGTCAAGAAACAGGTAGACCGGTTTGTGAATTGAATCGATTTTCGTTTTGAGAAATTTATAAAAAGATTTAGCGTCGGTATAATCGGTAAAATACCTGTCTTCAAAATTGATGGAAATCCTTTTCTCTGACTGGATTCCGAAGCTTAGCAGGTCCTGCTTAATGAGCTCTAGCGTGGCTGTTATTTCCGCTTCGCCGAACACCTACTAGAATTTTGACTAATTCAGTTTTATTCCTGAATGAACGTAGTTTCTTCCTATAGGCCTCTCTTTCAATCCCGTCTGCGCCTCCGTGTTTTATTTGAATTATTCTATGAATAAAAATAAGCAATAACAAAAGTTTAAAACACAATTTAAGAATTCGATATTAATAGTGAAGGCTTAAAGTATCATTTAAACCTTTGCTTTATTTGCCTCATCAAAGGAAATTTTTGCCAGAAGGAAGAAATGCTATCGCAATTGAATCGAATGGAATAAGGTATGGGAGTGACAGGACCAGTTCTCCTTTTTGGAAAAGGAAAGTCCTTATTATGGATTCCTGTAGGATAGACAAAGTTGCTTCAGAAAAATAAAGAATAAGACGGATTTAGAATTGCTAGGAATACTTCCGCTTTTTTTCCCAGCAATTAAAAGACAAGCGAAGTCTTTTCCTTTGTCTCTTTATTATGGAAGATAATTGCGTTTTTAAACCGGTTTTCCTCAATCAGCTTTTTCGCCTCTCTTATCGTCTGGTGAACAGGGATGCGGACAAAGAAAGTATCCTTCCGTTCTTTCCTATATTGTTCTGCCTGGCTTCCTTTATCGATCGTCCCGGTGAAGATTAGAGCATAGTCTGTATGGCTTTCAATGGCTTTTTTAGTCTCTTCCTTTTCGGCCTGAGGATCATGGAGAAGAAGGACGGAAGCGCCTTTCTTCGGTTTCCTTTCTACCCGATGTTTGAGATAGACTTCTTCCTCTTCCCTGAAATAGGGGGAGGCGATGTCATAGTCTATTCCTTCCTTTTCCAGAAGGGAGATGACTTCCCTGCTTCTTCCGTTTTTCGGAAGAGGAAGAAGGACTTTCTCCTTCTCCTTGATCAAAGAAAGAAGCTCTTTTTTGCTCTCTTCCCTGCTTTTTGCTTCCTTATAGGCTCCGTCGACGATGGCAAGGTCGGCTTCTTTTCCTCTTATCGGGTCAACGGAAAAGATACTGTCTTCCAGATAGTCCCCCGTATAGAGGATTTTCTTTCCTTCCCTAGAAATCTGGAAGGACAGGCTTCCAAAGCAGTGTCCGCTTCTAAGAGGAAGAAGGGAAAGGAAGGGAAGCTTCCTTTCCTCTCCCGGAACGAGGAAGTCATGGGGAAAGTCTTTTATCTTCCTTGCGTCATAGGTCGGCTTTGAAAGATAGACCATCCCTTGAAAGCCAAGGGAAAAAAGCTGTTTTAGTGCACCGACATGGTCGTCATGGGAATGGGTGAGAAAAAGGGCGGATATTTTCTTGACGTTGCATCGGGAAAAGAAGGGGGGCTCCCCTTCTTCCGATAGCCCGCAGTCAAGGAGGATACTGTTCTCTCCTTTAAGGAGAAAGCAGTTTCTTCCGTGTTCGTTTATTCCGCCAAGAGAAAGGAATTCCATTGCCTAGTCCCTGATTTTCCGTACGTGGTCATAGGAATAGGATAAGAGAACATGGTCCCTTATGGCAAGATGATTCGGAGAAGAGAAGAAGAACCTTCTTCCGTTTGCATCCTTTGCCTGATAGGAATATATGCCGCCAATGCACTGACAGGAAGTGATCTCTACGTTGATACTCACGTATCCCTTTTCATTCTTCTCACCTAGAAGGATATCCTCCGGACGGAGGAAGGAGGTCTTATCTAGGAAAGAGGCTTTACCGATGAATCTGGCCGTAAAGGAAGATTTCGGATGCCAGTAGATCTCTTCTGGCGCCCCTTTCTCGATGATTTTCCCATCGTTCCTGATGATGATGGAATCGGAAATGCTCCTTGCCTCCTCCTGATCATGGGTGACAAAAAGGGCAGTCCTCTTCAGGTTCTTGACAAGGCTTCTTATCTCCCCTCTCCTCTGCTGACGGAGAATGGCGTCAAGGGCGGAAAGAGGTTCATCGAAAAGAATGAAGTCAGGATTGACGGCAATGGCTCTGGCGATGGCGACTCTCTGCTTCTGTCCTCCCGAGAGTTCGCTTGGAAGGCGGGAAGCATAGTCCTGCCTCTTCACCCTCTCTAGGCACTGCCTGACTTTATTCTTTCTTACTTCCTTAAGAATCTTCCGGTTTTTGAAATATTCCTTATCTAACTTAATCTTCTGTCTGTTCTCTAAGCCGAACTCGACATTCTGGAAGACGGTCCTATTTGGCCAAAGGGCAAAATCCTGAAAGACAAAGGAGACGTTTCTTTCCCTAGGAGACTTATTGATATCCTGTTCCTTGTCGAAGACGACTTGCTTGTCAAAGAGGATGGAACCGGTGTCGCTTGTCTCAAGACCCGAGAGGATACGGAGAAGCGTGGTCTTTCCGCAGCCGGATAGGCCAAGAAGCGTCGTAAGGGAGCCCGATTCGATAGTCAGATCAAGGTCCTTTAAGACCTTGGTCTTCTTATCGAACGTCTTGGAGAGATGGTTTCCCTGGATTCTCATTATCTTTTCCTCCGTTTCTTCTTGCTTGTCCTATATTCAAGGGGAAGAAGAAGGGCAAGCGTCCTAAATACCGAGACGACGGCTAAGGCCATCGCCGACTGCTGGCTTCCCTGCTCGAACTGAAGGTCGATATAAAGGGATATCGTATAGAAGGCCGGCGGCTGAAGAAGCTTCGCGGTGACTAGCTCACGCCTTGAGATGATTAATGTCCTTGCAAAGCCATAGAAGGCACCTTTAAGAGCCTGAGGAAGGACAATCCGCCAGTTGATGGCAAGGTTATTCTTGGCATAGACCTCTCCGGCCTCGATTAAGGATCTAGGCATCTGAAGAAGGGCGTTCTTGATATAGGAAATCCTCCCCGGCCTAAAGATGACGCTATAACCGATAATCAACATAAAGACGGTACGGTAGACCGGCAAAACCTTGTAGATGGCGTTAAAGAACCTGATCCTTCCTATACCGGTGACGATGTTCGGTATCCTCTGAGGGAGCCTGTCTAAGAATTCGACGCCCTTCCCTATCCATCTCTTCTTATTCCGGAAGGAGTAGATGGCAAGGAATAGACCAAGGCAGAGGACAACCAGCGAAGTGGCAAATCCGATAAGGAAGGAGTTTCCGATAGCTTCAAATCCGCTTCCGAAACCATCGGAATCGGAAAAAGCAATCTTGTAGTTCTCAAACGTGAAGTTTCCTTCTGCCGTCAGGTTTTTATACAGAGTCTTTTTAAAGGATGAGATCAAAATGGTGAATAGAGGAATAAAGGCAGAAAAGAAGAACCTGATGAGCAAAAAGAGGGAACCGAGGATAAGAGGAGTGATTTTCTTGGTGTACTTCCCTTCCCCTTCCTTCTTTAGGTCATAGGCTTTCTTGCTGGTCACAATCCTTTGCAAAGCGAAAAGGAACCTGCAGATGGTGACAAGGACGGAGGCCAAAGAGGAAGCCATAGGGAAATCAATCGGGGCAACCTGCCTCTTCTGGGTAATCAAGGTCGTAAAGACAGTCCTTTTGATCGTCGGACCGAAGGTGGCAGGTGTTCCGTATTCGCTAAGTGCCTTGACAAAGACAAGGAAGGCGCCGATGGCGAAGTTAGGGAGAAGGATCGGTGCATAGACTCTTGTCCTTTTTTTGTATCCCTTGTCCACATAGACATCCCTTGCATCATCTAGGCTCTTTGGGAAGGAAAGGAAGGCAGACTTCAGCCTCGTCCTTAAAAAGGGAGAGGTATGCCTAGCCCTGATCCAGGCCATACCGAAAAAGGAATAGAAGGAAGTGGCAAGAGGGCGCAGTGCAGGCCTGACCCGGTAGAGGATTCCGTTTCTCTGCCTGAAAAGCCTCCATCCCATGGAGTTGATATAAGGAGGCACCCTAAACGGAATCCTCCTGACTAGGTCTAGCCACCAAAGCTTCCGCAGTCTCGTCTTGGCTAAAATATAGGCTTCCGGGACGGCAATCAGAATCGAAAGTCCGGTGACGGCAAGCCCAAGCTTAAGGGAATTTAAGATAGCCGTAAAGACTTCCTTGTCCGTGAACATCGTCGAATAGTTGGAAAAAGTGAAATACCCTTTGTCCGTCGTAAAGGAAGTCGAAAAGACGGAAACAAGGGGACAGAGAATGAAAAAAGCCAGAAAAACCACAATAAGGGTACCTTCGAAAAGGTACCCCATTCTTTTTCTGTTACGGATTAGGCTGGCAAACGACGAAGGCATAAGACTTATTTGCTGCTTTTGTTAAGCTTAGAGACGAATTTGGTTGCAATTTCGGTTCCGTTCGCTGCCATCGTATCCCAGTTAAGGTTAGTAAGCTGAGTAATATCATCCCTGCCAAGACGGTCGGACTTTGCGGCAACCTTTGTGCTGCCAGGAAGAAGATAGGCATCACTGACAAGCTTCTGTGCACTCTCAGAGCAGAGATAGTCCCTGACCTTCTTTGCAGCATCCGCATGCTGTGTGGTACCCCTGATCCTAGCCGGACGGGCATTGACGACTGTTCCGCCGTTAGGATAGTAGATGTCGACGGCTTTGCCGGTGCTCTTGTCGGAATAGGCGTTGTAGTCGACGCCACCGACAAGAATGTCGACGTCACCACTTTCCACTTTTTGGAGCGCAGGCTTGTTTCCGCCGCCGTTGCTCCTTCCGTTCGCTGCCCAGCCATCAAGGTCTTTCCAGGCCGCTTCTTCTCCTTTAGAGCAGACATAGCCGGCTAAGAAGTCCTTGCAGGCTCCAGACTTAGTCGGATCAGGGATGGAGATTCTGGCATCGCCTTCCGTCTTTAACACACCATTGACTTTATCCTTATCGGCAAAATCTGCCCAGTCGAGCTGTTCGATTTTCGCCTTGTCGACAAGGTCAGTGTTATAAAGGACACCGACTGCAGAGGCACTGGTTCCCCAGATCTTATGGCTGGAATGCTGGAATTCCGCATAGAGCTTGTCGCTTCCTTCAGGAACGTATTCCCTAAGGTTAAGTTTGTTAAGGTTACTGATTCCGTCGCTCCAGGAAGCTAAGACAAGGACATCGCATACCGGATTAGCTTTCTCGGCTTCGATTTTGGCTAATAATTCACCGGTCGTACCGGAAGTAACGACCCTGTCAATGTCTTTATATTTTGCTTCGAAGTCTGCTTCATACTTTGTCTGAAGTCCGGCAGGGGAAGGCCTATAGACGTTGACCTTTGTTTTTTCTGTATTTCCCCCTTTGCTTGCTGAATCCGCTTTGGTTACCGAATCAGCCTTGTTTCCAGAAGCGGAAGAACCATCCGTTTCTCCGCCTTTGCAACCGACAAGAAGAAGTCCCATCAAAGCAAGCAGCGCATAACTTTTTTTCATTTGATTTATACCTCGGAAAAAATTTATCACATGTTTTTTCTAAGAGGTTGCAAAGAATTGTAAGAATTGTAAAGAAGTTGTAAGTTTTTATACTGAAAAAGTAAACCGCATCCAAATCTGCTATTGAAAAACGAAAAAACTGTTTTCTTCCGTCTTTCCCCCACGACAATCCGTTCTTCCTCTTTTGTGAATTCTGGCACAAAAACTTTCTGTTGACATTCCCACTCCCTGTTTTATACTTTATTCGCCCATAAGGGCAGAAAAGAAAAAACGGTAAATTATGGCACGGAAAATCCTTGAACTGAGAGGAATAAGAAAGGCTTACGGAGACGATGTCATCCTCGACAATCTGAATCTCTCGGTAAACGAGAACGAATTCGTGACGTTCCTTGGTCCTTCCGGATGCGGAAAGACGACGACTTTGCGGATTATTGCCGGCTTTGAGTCTAGGCAGGCAGGAGAGGTCCTTCTAGACGGAAGGGACATTTCCTCCCTTCCTGCCCATAAACGTCCCATCAACACAGTCTTCCAGAAATATGCCCTGTTCCCTAACAGGAACGTCTTTGACAACATTGCCTTCGGACTAAGAAACAATGTCTACTCCAATGTCTATGACATCGGGACAAGGAACAGGAGGAAGGAAAACGGTTTCTCCGAAGAGGAAATCGACTCTTTAAGGAAGACTCTCTCCCACATCGACAAACCAAAGGATGTGAAAAAGTATGTTACGGACCTTTTCAGGTCGGGTTCCCTACCCTATAAGGCCCTCCGCCTTCTTTCCGCCTCGGAAAAAGAAAATAAGCATAAGAAGTACGGAAAAATAAAAGACCAATGGCAGAAGATACTCTCGCCTTTAAAAATTGATTTAGAAAAATACGATATCCCGGATGGATTTTCTTTCCGGAAGGCAAAAAAGACCCTTTTTTCCTTATTGGAAAAGGACGATAGGTACGCAAAGATGATTAACCGGCTGAATTCCCGCTCCTTTAAGGAAGAGGTCATTAAAGGGGAAGTCTTTAAGGCCCTTAAGCTCGTCAACCTGGAAGGATACGGCGACCGTGACATCTCCTCCCTCTCCGGAGGGCAGAGGCAGCGTATCGCCATAGCGAGAGCCATCGTCAACAAGCCCCGTATCCTTCTTCTTGACGAGCCTCTTTCCGCCCTTGACCTCAAGCTCCGTAAGACTAGGCGTCTAGAGCTAAGAGAGAGGCAGAGAAAACTCGGCATCACCTTTATCTTTGTCACCCATGACCAGGAGGAGGCCATGGTGATGAGCGATACCATCGTCGTCAGGAACGAAGGGAAGATCCAGCAGATGGGACGTCCTGAGGATATTTATAACGCCCCAATCAATCGCTTTGTCGCTTCCTTTATCGGTGCGGCGAATATCTTCCCTGGCGTGTATTCCTCTTCCGGACGCCTTACTAGGCTAAATAAGACCTTCAAGGTCTCTGCCCACGACTTCATGCCTGGCGATCCTCTTTATGTCATTGTCGAAAAAAAGGATATCGACATCTGTACTAGGGAGAACAGCAAGTTCAAAGGTAAGATTAAAAGCGTTTCCTTCGACAGCAACAAATATCTTCTTACTGTCTTAGTCGGAAACACAGAAATCACCGTTGAGACGGACGATAAGTACTCTATCGGGGAGGAAATCGGAAGGACTATTGCCCCAAGCAATATCTACTGCGAAAGCAGGAAGGAAGACAAAAAGAGCCTTTTACAGAACTACGAGGACGGCAATATTTTGGAAGGGACGTATCTTGGATATCAGAAGGTGGCCTTTTTAGGGGCAGTATTCAACACGTATATCACAACCTTTATCCCCGGAGAAGTCGTCGATGCCGTCATCCGTCCGGAGGACTTTGATCTAGTCATCGAGAATCCGGAGAAGGCAATCCTCTGTGGCAAGGTGACGAAAAGCGTCTTCACCGGAGTCTTCTTTGAACTCTGGGTGGATGTCGGTGGGACGATCATTCTTGTCGAAGACTATCAGAACGTCGCGGTCGGAGACACCCTCGGCCTCAAGGTCGATTCCTATGAAATCCATAGGAGGAAGGTGGAAGACGATAGACAGCCGGAGAGTATCCGCTTAATCCGGGACAAGGCGAAGAAGGAAGAAGGGGAACGGAAATGAAACGCTTCAGAGGGCTTGCCATCCCTTATGCCATCTGGCTGCTTTTTCTTTTCTTTCTTCCCCTTTTCGTCAGGTTCGTCCTTAGCTTCAGGGATGCCAACGGCATGGACTTCTCTTCGGCTGTCGCTTCGCTTGAGAATTACCAACGGCTTAGCGATCCTTCCATTTATAAGGCTGTCCTTAATTCTCTTCTTGTGGCTCTGGAGACCGTCTTCTACTCCTTCGCCCTTGGTTATCCTACCGCCTATTTCATCTCCTTTTCTAAGAGGAAGCATAAAAGGCTCTTCCTCCTTCTTTTGATCCTTCCTAGGTGGTCTAACTCCATGCTCCGGTTTGTTTCCTGGCTCCGTCTTTTCTCTACCGATGCCTTTAAGGCTCTTGATTTACTTGGGACCAATAAGGCGGTAGTCCTTGTCTCGGTGACGACCTATCTTCCTTTTAGGATTTTTCCTATTTATACCGTATTGGAAAAAAGGGACCGCTCTCTCATCGAAGCAAGCCGGGACTTAGGGGTAAACAGCGTCAAGACCTTCTTCAAGGTCACTTTCCCTCTTTCCAGGAAAGGAGTCTACTCTGGGGTTCTCATGGTCTTCCTTCCTTCCGCCACTGAGTTTGCCATCTCCCAGACCATCGGCCAAGGCAAGGTAAGACTCATCGGCAACCTCATCCAGTCCGTCTTCGAAAAGAACAATTTCGGATTCGGATCCCTTCTCTCCATCCTTCTTTCCCTGATCATCATTCTTAGGATCATCCTCTTCTCCAAGAGGGGGAACAGAAAGGAGGCGAAGGCCAATGCTTGAGAAACAGACCTTTCTGACTAAACTCCTTAGCGGCCTTAAGGCATTCTTCGTCGTCCTTGTCTTTTCTTTAAGGTATGTTCCTATCGCCATCATCATCTATCAGTCCTTTAACGCCTCGGCCAATTCCATGATTCCGCTTAGTTTCGGCGGGTTCACCCTAGATAACTACAAAGCCATCTTCACGGACAGACAGCTTTATGTCTCCATCCTCGATTCTCTTCTTGTCGCCTTCTGGACGACTCTTATTGCCACCGTATTCGGTGTCTTTGCCTGCATAGGCATCCATGCGCTTGGCAGAAAAGCCCGCAAGTGGATGGACTTTCTAAACGAGATTCCTAGGCTGTCCTCGGATATCGTCATCGGCATATCAAGGAGGATTGTCTTTTCTCTTCTCCGTCCTCTCTTCCCCAAAATCTTTGGTTTCTTCTCCAGGCTTATCGCCCATGTCTTCTTTACCGTCCCTTATGTCATCAGGATGGTCCTTCCTAAGCTTGACTTATCCGACGAATCCCTCTTTGAGGCATCCATTGATTTAGGCTGTCCGCCGGTGAAAAGCCTTTTCAAGGTCATCATCCCCTCTTTGACCACAGCGATTTTAAGGGGAGCCCTGATTGCCTTCACCCTCTCCATCGACGATTTCGTTATTTCCTTCTATACCCAAGGAAACGGATTCTCCAACTTCTCCAACTATGTCTATTCTTCCTACACCAAGAAGAACTTCTCGGCAGGGAGCTATGCCTTTAACGCCTTGCTCACTTTTCTCACTCTCTTCATTGTCCTTTTAGTCTCCCTGAAAAGCACGAAAAAGAAGGAAAAGAATAAGAAGCTGAGGAGGCAGAAGAAAAAATGAAAAAGATTGCCGCCATTCTGGCATTCCTGATTTCCTTTACCGTCTTTGCCGTCCTTGTCATCTCCACCCCAAGCTCCGTCCTCTACCTGCTTAATTGGGGCGAATACATCTCCCAGGACCTAGTCAAGCAGTTCGAAAAGGAATACTCCTGCCAGGTCATCGAGGAGGATGTCACCTCAAGCGAGGCTAGGTACCAGAAAATCCTCTCCGGGGCCACGGCCTATGACGTGGCCATCCCCGGCGACTATACGGTGGAACAGTTATACAAGGAAGGATACCTGAAGAAAAGGGACGTAACAGACAAAGACTATCCTTATCTCTCCGCTTATCAGGGTGCCTTCCAGTCCTCCCTCTCTTCCTTAAGGGACGATTATGACGTAAAGAGAGAGTACTATAGGCCTTATTTCTGGGGTTCCTATTCCCTTTTATACTCCACAAGAAAGGAAGGAAGGGAAAAGGCGGTGAAGGAGAAAGGCTTTTCGACCCTTTATGACCGCTCCCTTCTTCCTAACGGGGCAAAGGTAGGAAGGTATGACACCTCCCGATGGATCGTCGCCTCCTATCTATTAAGCAAGGGAAGGAATCCGAACCTCGTCGATCTTTCAACCGGCTCGGAGGAAGGAAACCTCTCTTCCAGCCTGCAGGAGGAGATTGTCTCCGCTTTAAAGAAGGAACAGTTCGATGAGTTCGGAAACGATCAATTGAAACGCAACGTGGCTAGCGGAAGCCTTGACCTTGCCTTCGTCCAGTCCGGTGACTTTTTCGACGCCCTCTATCTCTCCCTAAGCCAGAGCGACGAAGAGGTATCCTTTAATCTGTCCGTTCCTCCCACCACGGCTGCCTTTTTTGACTCCATGGTCATTCCGACGACTTCCAAGAACGGCAAGCTCGCCAATGCCTTCATCGATTTCAGGAGGAACCCGGTAAATGCCTTTGTCAATGCCAAGGCCATCGGTTATTCTCCGACCCTAAAAGGCGTCTCTGCCTTATACAAGGAAAGCGCGGAAAACGGGGAAGACTACTATAAAGACGGAAAGAAGGAAGTCAAAAGGAGCGACTTTCTTTCTTCCTATCCTTATTACCTTGATCCTCTTTATCAGACCAAGACGGTCTACCGCCTAAAGCCGAAGGATAACTCCTATCTCACCACCTGTGAGACCATCTTCAACCACCTTGCCTAGCCTCCTTCCTTTGGAAAGGAAGTGCCAAAGAGAACCTGGACATCCTTTTACGTTTATAGACAGGAAAGCGGTTTCCTGTTTGTTTGTTCACCCTTTGGGACATAAAAGCCTTTCCTGAATGTTTTCGCTGTTTTTACAAGGATATAATAATTTGCTTAGACATTAAAAGGAGCTAATATGAAAAAGCATTCTTTGACGATCATTGCCCTTCTCTCCCTTCTTTTATCCGGCTGCAAACAGCAGGGGGATTCAACTTCTTCCCCTACCTCTTCTTCTACTTCCGATGTTGTCTCGGAGCTACCTTCCGCAAGCAGCAAGCCGAGCGAAAGTCCTTCATCCGATTCCCATTCCACCGCCGGGGAAGGAAGCTCTTCTAGCGGAAGCACTTCCACTTCCTCTGCCTCTGCTTCCCAGGACTTACAGAAGAACAAATGGCCGACAGATGTCCAGGATAAGAGGAAACAGTACCTTGGCGGAGAACTGCTTCCTTATATTAACTTAGGGGACAAGAAGCTAGTCACTGCCGAGTGGGTACAGGCGGACGAATGGGACTATGACTCAAGGGACCACCTCGAGATTTCCGGCACTGCCGTCTATGACAATGTCCTCACGGCAAGCTTTAAGACTGCCTTCGAGGCAGACGGATATACTGTCTCCCCGTCCGATACTTCCTACACTGCGAAGAATACCATCAAAGGGCTGACCGTAACTCTCAAGAAGAGGGCAAGCGATGACGATACAGCCCTTATCCAGGCCGTCTATGAAGAGCCCTATGATCCAAGTCAGTTCACGGCGTGGCCGAGCAATGTTCTTGATAGCTTCAATCAGTATTTCAATAACCATGGGAACGACATTCCTTTGATTTATCTTGGAACGAAAAATCCAAGCGTGGAGTGGGATTCGATTTATAACAAGCTGACCCTTAAGGGACCTAAATGGGACGACCGCATCCTTACCGATGCTAAGGCCACCTTCTCCGGAAACCAGTGGGAAATCTCCCCGGATTCCACCTCGGTAAAGATTATTGCCACAAAGACAATTTCCGGGGATAAATTCACCATCACGTTGCAGAAGGTTAGTTCGTATTATTCCTCAGACTATCAGCCAAAGAGGGAAATCCAGAGGCAGGAAGGCTTTAATCCTTCTTCGCTCACGGCCTGGCCGGATGATGTGAAGACAGACTTAAGCACGGCCCTAAACGGCCATGTCCCTCCCTTTGTCTACCTAGGGACGAAGGATCCCACCACCAACGTCATTGACCGAAAGAAGGAAATCGACGTCAATGGCGGAACCTTTGATAAGCAGATCCTTACCTTGGCGGATGATGCCTTTAATAAGGAAGGCGGATGGACGGTGAAGGAAGATCATTCCACTGAGAATAGCCCAAGTGTCTGGAAGGTCTGGCAGAAGACCTATGACGATGGAGACAGGGTTGAGGCAAAGCTCTGCCAAACCTATTCTTCCAAAAAAGCCTATAGGGCCTATTACTATCACGAAAAATTCGATGCCGAAAACCTAACTAGCTGGCCAAATGAAATCCAGACCTCTCTCTCTTCCACCTTCGCCGGAGACGACATTCCCTTTGTTTATCTTGGAACAAAGACTCCTAAGGGAGATGCCTCTTCGTCCGGAAAATACAGGACCATCACCGGCGGATACTGGGACGACCAGATTCTTGCCCTTGCCGAAAAGGCTTTTACTAAGGAACTTGGCTGGACAAAGGTATCCTCGCTTCTTTCAAGCGAAAAGAACGGCCCATCGGCGAAGTACACCAAGTATTTTTCCTCTACCGGAGACTATATCGTCCTCTCGTTCAGCAAAAATTACAATGGGAGGGCAGAACTTCTTATCGAGTGTCTTCCTACTTCCAAGGAAACATCCTGGTCGGATGACATCAAAACTGCCTTAAAGCCTGTCCTTGGGGACAATGACATCCCTTACTTCTATAGGGGTGCGAATAAGGATCTTACCGTGAAGACAAGCGGAAACGTGGCGACCATTGTCCAAGGAACAAATGCGACCACAAGCAAACTTAGGCTTGACTATTTCTCTGATTCGTTCAAATCGGCGGAATGGACCCTCAGCGAAAATAGGAAAGAAGATGAAGATGACTGGGATGACTATTCCTCAACTTATACCTATGACTATACCGCCAGTAAGACCATGGCAGATGGTTCGACCATCACCTGCGTCTTCCATACTGTCTACGATTATACGTTCAGCGGCACAAAGCTGACCATCACCCGGGATGTCCCTTATGACAGCAAGAACAAAGGAACTGCCTGGAGTGACGAAATCAAAAAAGCCAGGAGCGCAAATCTTGGCGGACATGACGATGTCCCCTACTTCTATCTTGGCTTCCCTGAGGCAGCCTTGGCGGAAGACAAGAATAGTGGCGAAATTCTTCTGAAAGGGGCTAAGTGGGACGATAAGATGGTGGACGAGTTTGTCTCGGCCTTCTCGGGAAAGAGTGAATACAAAGTCACTTCCGATAAGACAAACAAGAAGGCTAGGGCAATCGGCACTTTGACAAGCGGTGCCCCCGGAAGCAGGCAGGTTTCCTTATACAAAGACACGACGGACGGCCGTGTCTATGCGAAATTCAAGTTCAAGGAAAGTTACTCTGCCTCTTCTAGGACGGATTACAGCGAAAGTGCGAAGACGGAAATCAAGAAGGTCTTCGGTGATGTCGCTCTTCCCGCTGTTTATCTTGGTACCGTGAATCCCACGGTAAAATCCCATTCTGCGACTACCTATAGCAGTGAGAAATATGTGGAGAGGACGGGAACCCTTTGGAAGGATAAGAGGCTAGAAGACAATAAGGCCATCCTGGAAAAGGCAGGCTTTACTCTTTATTCCACCGACGAAAACGGAATGAGCCATTACTACGGCTCTTCTAAGGCTGCTTCCCTTCAGGGCTATAAATTCCTAAACGGCAGTGATCCAAGCAAAGGCAGGATCCGCTTCATCCTGACAAGAAGCACCGGGCCATCCAAGGATTCTTCCTATGCCAAATGCAAGTTCTGGTATGAAGACGGATATACTGATCCAAATGCGGGCGCAACAAGCGGACGCTGGAGCGACGACGAGGCGAATAAGAAGACAAGGACGGATACCCTTGGCGGAACTTTGATTCCTTATTTCTATGCAGGAACGGAGAAAGTAACCCTCACTTCCTATTCCCAGACTGTCTCTCTCCGTGGCGAATTCTCTTCTTCCACGCCTTGCACCTTCTCCACCCTTTATAACGCAAGGCAGACGAGGGAAAAGGCTGGAGCTACCCTTGTTTCCTTCGACTTCTCCTCTCCGAAGGCGACTAGGCGCATGGCTGCTAAGGATGGGAACATTATTACTTTGGAATTAGCCTGCTCTTCTTTTGCCTTGACCGCCAAGTTCACCCTTTCCGAAGGATATATTCCGTCTAATGCCCAGTCTGACTGGGATGAGGATATCAAGAAGGGAAGGCAGGACACTCTCGGTTATTCTCTTCCCTATGTCTATCTTGGTGCGAAGAAGCCGACAATTACTGTCGATGCGAAGAATAGGAAAGTGAGGGTCAAGGGCGCCGCATTTGATAAGAAGATTCTTAGCGATGCCGAAACTGCTCTCGCTGCTGACACGAATCTTTCCTGGACTATCATCAATGACGGGACTTCTTCCCTTTATGCTTCAGCTAGCGACAAAGACGGAAACAGGTACTATCTGACTATTGCAGATGAAGACAACCAGCCAGTAAGGACGGTCTGGAAGGTTTTGAAAACGACAACCGACAAGGCTGCCAAATAAGGTAAAGGAAGGCTCGAATAATGAAAAAACATACGCTCACTCTTGTCGCCCTTCTCTCTCTTCTCCTTACAGGATGCCAGAATCACCCCTCTAGGGGAAGTCAGGATTCTGCCCCTTCTGTGACGGAAAAAGAATCGGAGCAGACTCCGACGGAAAAGCCGTCCCACTCTGCCAAACCATCGGAAGGTAACTCTTCGTCTGCCGGTTCTTCTTCCTCCTCTACCGACTCTTCGTCCCAGACTAGCGGGTCGGAAAATCCTTCTACGGGAGAGACGACCAAATGGGGTGAAACCGTCGCCGATAGGAGGAAACGATATCTCGGTGGGAAGCTTCTCCCCTATGTTGATTTAGGAAGCGGAGTGGAAGCTATCTTCGTCGAGAAGAAAACAAGCTATTTTGATTCGGATGACGAACATCTTGAAATTTACGGGGATAAAGCTCTTTCTGATACCCTCATCAATAAATTTACCGCTGCCTTTACAAATGGTGGATATACCCTTGATTCCAGCGATAAGGAGAACGTCACGGCCAAGGACGAGGCAAACCATCTGAAGATCGTCCTGACCAAGGACACTGATCTTGACGTCGCCTCCAGGAAAGCCTACTATGATGAACCCTACGATAAGAGCAAGTTCACTTCTTATCCTAGCGATGTCCTCACCGCTAGGCAGCAGTATTTGCAAGGCCATGTCAATGACCTTCCTCTTGTCTACCTTGGAACAAACAATCCTATTGCCGAAGTTAAAGATGGCTATAGGACTATTTCAGGGCGAAAATGGAACAAGAGCGTGCTTGATGATGCCAAGTCCACTCTCCTGGCTGCCGGGTTTGATGTCAGCAAATCAAACTATAGTCAGACTCAGGGAACCAAGGACTTCCCCGATGGGGCTAAACTTACTGTCCTTGTGAAAGAAGGCGGCATTTCTTCCTCTATACCGGTTAGGACCATTCTTTTGGGCGAGAAGTTCGATCCTTCCTCTGCCTCTTCCTGGCCTAAGGAAGTCACCGATGCCTTCACGACCTATCTTGACAGGAATTCTCTGCCCTACCTCTATCTTGGGAGCAAGAATCCGACAGTCAGCTATGATAGCGAGAAATCCGAGCTTGTCATTAAGGGAAATGCCTATGACGACCAGGTCTTCTCTCTTGCCAAGACTGCCTTGGTTAACGACGGCTATTCGGTCACCTATGACGACAAAGCTACTCCCAAGGTCCTTTCCGCGACAAAGACTTTCTCCAATAAGGACATTATCAGCCTTACCCTTAAGGCAGACTCCAAATACGTTTCCGACTTAGGGCAGGTATCCTATCCAAGGCTCACCGCCTCTATCCTGAAGGACTTTGATCCTGATTCTTTCACCGATTATCCTTCCGATATTAAAACGGCAATCTCTTCACTAAGGGATTCCCATGAAGTTCCGGTCATCTATCTTGGAACGGCTACTCCGACAAGGGACCAATATGATTCCACGAATACGATTATCCTTACCGGTGAACAGTGGACGGACAGAATCGGAACACTGGCCGAGGAGGCCTTCACCAAGGCAAAATGGACAAAGGATTCTTCCTCCACTTCCACTTCCCTTGTCTTTACCAAAACCTTTGACGATAAATGCACGATTAAGGGGACGGTCGAAAAGGGATACTCCTCTGGCAAGGCGAAACTTACGTTTAAGCTGACTCCCGGCTGGAATCCGGAAGGAAGCAAGGATTATACCGATGAAGTGAAGGATGCGAGGAAGAAATACCTGGACGGAAATGTCCTCCCCTACCTCTATCTTGGGACAAAGGCCCCTACTGCAACGTGGAATAGCAACAGCGGGGAACTGGAAATCAAGGGAAAATTATGGGACGATTCCATCCTTGATAGGGCAAAGACTTCTTTTGCCTCCTATACGTTAGTCAAAGAGACCAAGGGGAAGACGTTGACCTTCGTCACGGAAAGGGAAAGCGGGTGCATCCTTTCCGTTGAAATCAGCAAAGATGGCTATTTCGATTGCTATCCGGTCAGGAGAGCATCCATCCTAAAGCCGGGCAGCGATAAGGACTGGGACGGAACGACAAAGGCTGCAATCCTTTCAAGGACGGAAAACCATTCGATCCCTTATTTCTATAGGGGAACGACACAGGAGGCTTCTTCAGGAAACAGCAAGTATATTCAGGGAAGCGTAGCTGCCGATGAAAAACTGAATTATCTCTTTGACAAGGTCTTCAAGGCCGATCAGTGGGATGTTTCCACTAACACGAGCGGAAACTACTATGCCAAAAAGAAATTTGAGGATAACTATACCCTTATCGTTACTCTGTCATCTGCCTACGTTTCTAGTCCGTCCTATAAAACCGTTTCCAAGATTAGCTTTAAGGTGATTCCTCCCTACGATAAGGATTCTCTGAAGTCCTATCCGGATGACGTAAAGAAAGACATTCAGAAAGTCTTCCCGGAGGATGTCACTCTTCCCCTTATCTATCTAGGCACCGATAAGCCGACTTCCTCGACAAGCTTAAACAGCGTGACCATCACCGGCCTTGGATATGATGAAAAGAGGGTGAGTGACAATAAGACGACGCTGGAAAGTGCCGGATTCACTTGTTTTGACGCTTCGGCCTATCTTGCAGGTGGCAGCACCTCGTCGAAGATTGTTCCGGCCTTGCAGGGATATAAGGCAATCGACGGAAAGGACTTAACCAAAGGGTATATCCGCTTCGTCCTAAAAAGGACTAGCTCGGATCAAAGCACAGTCAATGGTCAAGTCGTATTCTATTACGATAAGGCTGTAAGTATCCCTTCAAGCGATGCAAACTGGGCGGAGGACTTTGATAATTCCTCTTTGATCAGGGACAACCTTGGAGAGAGCCTTCCTTACTTCTATGCCGGAAGCGACGTAAAGGTCGCTAAGGCTACTTCCGAGAAGAGCATTTCCGTCAAAGGAAGCTTTGCTTCCAAAGACAGGAACTTCACCTATAGGAGGAATGCCGCTAACACCTTAAGGAAGGAAAAGAAGGCGGTAATCGATAAGCTTGACCTTGGCTCCACGAATAGTCCAAAGAGGACAAGGAAGTCCACGGCAAGTGACGGAAACAAGATTGTCTATACTCTTTCCTGCACTTCTTCGTCCTTTACGATGACTGCCGAATATGTCGAGGAATTCGATCCTAGCCTTACCTCAGCCTGGAGCGAAGAGATCACCAAGGCAAGGAAAGACAACCTTGGCGGGAACACGATTCCTTACATCTATTTAGGCTCTACCCGTCCGACCTATGCCGTAAAAGACGGCGAGGTCATTGTCACCGGTTCTCTCTTCGATAAACAAATCTTCGCCTTGGCTAAAGCGGCTCTTAGTGGATATACGATCGTCAGCGACGATTCTACCTTCCTTGCCGCTTCTAAGGCCGCGGGAAACGGAAAGAAGCTTATCGTGACGATTAAGACGGATGGTAATGGCGCTCCTGTCCTTACTGCCAGTTATAAGTAGATTCTGAAAATCCTAAAAGGCCTTCTTTGAAAAAAGGAAGGCTTTTTTGGTGGCAGTTTTTTAAGTATGGCTAAGAACGAAGATGTTTATTTCTGGACAACACAAAAGAGCCCCTGCCTAGGCAGGGGCTCTTTGGAAGTACGGTTGGTTTTACTTTGTTGTAGATGCTTTAGCCTTATAGGTGATGGTGCAGACAGGGGCGTTAGCGGAAGACTTTTCGATGGTAAGGACAATCGTGCCGTCTGTCGCTTCTGCCTTGGCAAGAAGCAGATCCTCTCCGTTGTCGACCACATTCCAGGCAAGGGAAGTGTCACTCTTTAGTGCACTTTCGCATAAGGAGAAGACTTGGCTGTCCCATGTCTTTCCCGTAAGGACGATCTGGTTAGTGGAAGCACTCCTAGTCGGAGATTTTGTTCCGAGGGAGAAGTAAGGAACAAGATGTCCGCCAAGCTGCTTTGTCCTTGCATCCTTGACATTCTGTTCCCAGTCGGTTGCCGCATCTTTGTTAAAGAATTCGCTGTATTTGACGTTGATAGAAACCGTAGAGCCGACACTGCTGACTGTATAGGTAAGAAGGTCTCCATCCGGAGTGTGTCCGCTCCAGACGCCTTTCCTTCCGACGTTGTCATAGGAGAAGTCGACATTCGTCCTTGTCAGAGTCGGATCCCAAGCCTTTAAGGCGTTAAAGGCGTTCCTTAGGTAAGGCTGATGGGAAACGCTGGAGGAGCCATAGCTGACCTGAATCGAAAGCGTTCCCTTTTCGGTCGTGTAGGAACTTTCACCTACCTTGACCGTTCCGCCTAAGTCAAAGTAAGGAAGGGTCGTGTGGATGAGACTGTTCCTGGTCTTGACATTGTTGGCATCCTCGTTCCACTTATTGGTGGCGGAAGAAGCATCATTTATCGTTACCGGGGCGTCATAGAAGAAGATGGCTTCTGCCACGGCATCGTCTTTGTCGTTCTCGTCCCGTGTGATGATGAAGCGGAGGTAACCATCGGCAGGAGAAGAGCCAAGTGCCTTATAGCCCTGCAAAGAGGTGGCAGACCCATAGCCGACAAAATGGGTATAGGAATCGCCTTCCTTTGTCTCATAGACAGTGAATCCTGCCTTTTCCCTGATGGTCTTGTTATCCGTGATGACGGAATCGTTCCACTTGGTTCCGACAATCTTAATTCCGGATTTATAGGAGGCACTATAGGTTCCCGTGGTCAGCGTGTATTTCTTCGTTCCAAGGTAGACCCTAGGAATATCGTTGTTGCCAAGGGCGGTATGGATGGTGCTTACTTCGGAAGTCGTATAGCTCCTTGAGGCCTGGTCCGAGAAATTATAGGGAGGAATGACCATGATGCCTATGCCGGCATAACTATCATAGTATTCGTCATAGACAGATCCGAAGGTGACTTTGAAGGTATATCCATCAACCGTCTTTGTCGCCGTCGACCCATCAGTTGACCTTGTCCATCCGGCATCCTTATAGGCCTTCTTAAAGAGGTAGGAAGTAATCTTATTGTTGCTTAAATCGCCATAGATGATGGTCTGGCCGCCACTTTCCTCAATCTGCAACGCACTATCTTCGCCGAGGTACCTGTAGGGAAGAGCGGTTTTATTCTCCCTTAACGTCTTCACCTGTGTGTCAATGGCGGTAGGATAGCTCGTCTGGTTCGTCCAAGGCAGATAATAGACATCAATCGTAGGGACATTGGAATAGGAATCCTTGGAAACGGTGGCATAATAGAAGCCTTTCGCACTGTCATGCTTTGCAAAGGAGACGGAAGTCGCGGTTGCCCCGTCGACAACATCCCAGCCTTTGGCCTGATAGGCAGTCTTTGCCTTGGTGATGATTTCATCGTCCCAGGCTTCGCCCTCGATTTCAAGATATTTGGAGTAGGAGTAGTAGGTCGAAGTCGGATTATCGCCTCCCAAGTAGACATAAGGAAGATCGATTCCGTTAAGATTGCTGGAAATATCGTCGAGCACGTCCTGGGGATAGCTTGTGGCCGTAGAGTCAGGATTGTAGATCTTCACCCTCTTGAAGACACAGTCGACCTGATTAGAGAATTTGTAAAGGGTCCTCTCCCACTTGAAGTGGTTAGTGGCATCGACTGGGGAATTCCTAATCAAGACATTGGTTTTGTAACTATCCTCTTCCGCAGCAGTGTCTTCGGTCCATCCTTTGCCTGTCAGGAAGGTAAGGGCATTGCTTCTTGCCTCATCATGCCAGGTATTTGCCCTGATTTCCACCTGTCCGGTCTTCGTGGCGGTTCCAAGGGAGATAGTCTTCCCTAGGTATACGGCCGGAGGATAGACCCCGGCAAGACAGTACTGGTCGAAGGCATCCTTGATATCCTGCGGCCACTCGGAGAACGTGCTTGGATCGCCAAATCCTTCCGTGCAGTAAATATATGCCTTGCAGATGTCCCCATAGGCTTTAAATAGGTTGATCTTCAGCTCACATCCGTCCGTCTCCGTCTTTTTCCTGATCAATACGTTGTCCTGGTAAGAGGAAGATTCTGCCGCGGTGTCTTCGCTATAACCTGCCGCGGTAAGGACGGAAAGGGCATTTGAGCGGATTCTGTCATCCCAGGGGCCGCCGGTGATGTCGATTTCGCCAAGGGTGGCACTCTGAAAGGTGCTAGTCGGATTTTTCGTTCCCCTATAGAAGACAGGGAGTGTATGGCCATCAAAATAGGTCGGAAGAAGGTCAAGAATGTCCTGCGGCCAGGCAGTGAAGCTAGAAGGATCGTATCCCTCAATCAACTGGATTTTCCTTTCCGGATAGGCAGGCTTCTTGGAATAAGTGGATCCGGAATTCTTGGAGATTGTTATCTTCCTTGTGGTCTTATCGGAAGAGAAGTCCTTACTGGCGACAACCTCGTCCGCAGTGCTTCCTGTGGTATCGAATCCTGCTCCAGACGCCCCTAATGCGGCAAGGGCGTCGCTGATGACCTGGTCGTTCCATTTAAAGCCCGCCAGGGTCAACGAGTTGGTGGAGGAGGAGTAGGATGTCGGAACGTAAGGATTCAGCGTTCCAAGATAGACGGCGGGGACATCCTTGCCATGGGTTCCGAAAACATTCTGAAGCTCGGTTGTTATATCGGTGGGATAGCCGGTGAACTTACTCTTATCATAGGGCTCGTCATAATAAATCTTCAGAAGGGCATAATCATCCACGTTTGCCAGTTTGACGGTAAGATGGATGGAATCCTTTACTGCCTTCCTTCCGTCCGTGACAGAAGTGACGGTATAGCCGTCCTGGGTATAGACGGATTTGAAGGAATTGGCTAAGGTGGAGGTATAGTCTACGTATCCTCCTACCTCATAATGGTAATAGTCATCGTAAGAGGCCTCTTGAAAGACGAATTCGAGGTCGGAGGCTTTTCCTATGTTTATATAAGGAATCCTCTGCCCACCGAGATACTGCTTGAAGGCCTCCTTGATGGCCTTAGGCCATTGCGCGGCAAGGTCAACAGAGGAAACGGTCGGCTCTGCCGACACGCTCCCGGTCGCTAGGGTTGCCTTATCCTCACCTTTGCCGGATTCCTTATCGGATCCCTCACTTGGCTTAGTCGGTGTAGGTACTTCTTCGTGTTCTTTCTCAGATACTTCTGATGGCTGCGGAGCGGATGTCTCGCTTCCTGTCTTGTCCTTGCAACCGGTAAGGAGAAGAGACAGGAGCGCGATAAGCGTCAACGTTCTTTTCTTCATGTAATGTTTACCCCCTTAGGTATGCGATTACCTTAAAGGATAATGAGGAAACCGGAGGAAAAAATTTTTTTCGTGGCCAAAGGTGATTAAATGGCAACCGGAGGAAAAAAGGAGAAAAAAGGAGAGACTTTGGCGAAAAAACGGCCAAAAGAAAATTGTTCTTTGGCAAAACAATGAAGAGAAAAAACAATCAAAGAAAAAAGAAAGCGGTTTCTAGAGTGACGCAATTGAGAAAACCGACAATTAAAATAGAGAAAAATAGAAAAGCTATAAAGAATAGAACAAAAAGCAGCAGAACTAGTTATCATACAGGAAAGCCCTTACATGTCCTTATGCATCAAACAAAGCCGGTTATTGGACAGCCTGGCCGAAGAGGGAAGGATGGCCGGAGAAATCAGAACCCCCTTTTGGCTGACGCATTGGCTTTCTTCTTTTACTTTTTTTCCTATTTTGTGCTGTTTCCTTGGTTCTAGAAGAAGAAAAGGATTCTTCCGGACAGGCGGCTTCTTCTTTCTGCAACGGAAAAATATTATCCTTATTTACATATATGCGGATTTCCGTGCCTTTAATTAAGAATCCGGCAGGCAAACTCTCTCTTTTCCAATAGGAAAGGCCTCATAATTCAGCATTATGCCTTTTCAAATCCTTTCCTTCAATTTATAATCTTGTGCAGAGGTATTATCCACTTGGACAGTAAAAGCCTATTCTTCCTTATCGTTTCGGTCGTATTTGCCTTCTTTTCCTTCTTCTTTTCCTTATGCGAAACCTGTCTGACAAGCGCAAACAAATATCGCTTCCAGGCGGAAGCGGAAGACGGAGGGAAGAGTGCAAAACTCGTCTATTTCTTTATCCGTCATTTCGACTCGAGCCTAGTCGGGATACTAGTCGGAAACAATGCCGTCAACATCGGACTTTCCTTTGTCACCACCTATCTTTTCCTCGAGGCCTTCCCTTCCTGGATGGGGGAATTCTATGTTTCCCTTATCGGATCGGTCATCGTCACCGTCATCGTCTATGCCCTTGGCGAAACCTTACCCAAAAGGCTTGGGAAACGGATCCCTGACAAACTCGCGAAGATTGTCTGTTACCCTCTCGCCGTCTGTCTCATCCTCTTTGCCCCTCTCACCCTTCTTTTCTATGGCATAAGCAAAGGGATATCCCTCCTCTTCCCCAAAAAGGAAGAACCGGAACTCACGGAAGAGGATTTTAACTCCGTACTGGAAGCCAACGAGAAGGAAGGCGCACTGGAAGAGAACGAAACAGACCTCATCCAGGCAGGATTCGACTTTACGGACACTTCCGTCGAAAAGGTGTTCACGCCGAAAAACAAAAGGTTCTCCCTCAATCTCGAGGGAAGGAACAGCAAGACCCTTCTTGGAATCATCGCCAAGGTCCCCTATAGCCGTATTCCAAGGTATTACAAAAACCCGGACCGGATTGTCGGGGTTCTCGTCGTCAAGAAGTTCCTTGCCAATTACTATGAGCATCCCACAAGGACCATCGCAAGCATCCTCGATAAGCCGTTTATCGTTTCCCGGAACATCAGGAGGGATGACGTCTTAGACGGCTTCCGCTCCCACCATACCGAAGTCGCCTTAGTCTACGAAAAGGAAAGACTTCTCGGCAGGATTACCACGGAAGACGTCCTTGAGGAATTAGTCGGAACCATCTCCGAGAAAGGAACGAAAGCCCATGAAGCCTAGGGATTATCTTTATCTCGGACTGATTCTCCTCCTTATCCTTTTTTCCGCCATCTTCTCCGGCACCGACAGGGCCTATTCCTCTGTGCGGCTTTCCCGCCTTGCAAAGGATACCTCGGGAAGCGGAAAGCTTGCCTATCGTTATGCAAAGGATTACGACAAGACCATCGCCACCATTCTTTTCGGAAACGACTTCGTCAACATCCTCGCCTCCTCCCTTGCCTCCCTTCTGAGCAAGGATGTCCTTGAACCCCATCTTGGGGACAGGGGAAGCTTTGTCAGGTCGAGGATCCTCTTCGTCGTCCTTCTCGTCTTCGGGGAGATTACCCCTAAGGCCCTTTCGAAGAGCCATTCCTTTGGCATCGCCAAGTTCTTTGCCTATTTCATCAAGGTCTGCGGCATCCTCTTTTTCCCCTTTGTCTACTTAGTCACCAAGAGGGACGCTTTCCTTGTCAACCTCTTTGTCAAGAGACAGCCTAAGGACAGCGGCGTGGCAAGCGACGATGAACTCGACAACAGGGTGGATGCCATCGAAAAGGAGGGAATCTTCGACTCCGACAAAAGCGAACTTCTCCACAACTCCATCGAGTTCAAGGACACCGCCTGCTATGAGGTAAGGACGCCAAGAGTGAAGATCGTCGGCATTGACCTAGAGCGCGACAGGTCGAAGTTTCTCATTAATCCTGACCGCTTCCGCTTCTCCCGGGTCATCGTCTTCCAGCATGACCTTGACCACATCGTCGGGTACATCAAGACAAGAAGACTCCTCCAGGCCCTCATCCAAAACGACAAGGATTACAAGAAACTGATCCTTCCCATCAATTCCGTCCCTCGGACGAGGGTCATCTCCCAGGCTAGGGAGATGAGGAAGGAGGCCAAGGAGCACATCCTTGTCGTCCGCGACGAGTACGGAGGAACGGAGGGCATCATCACAAGGGAGGACATCCTCGAAGAGGTGGTAGGGGAAATCTGGGACGAAAGCGACGAACCTGAGGCCCTTATCCGTCCTCTCAAGGAGGAGAACCTCTATCTTGTCCGGGGAAAAAGGAACATCGACGACTTTCTTTCCACCTTCGGGCTTGATGCGGACAACCTCAAGGACGACTATTCCACCCTTTCCGGCTTTATCAACAGCGAGCTTGAGCGTTTTGCCAAGGTCGGAGACGTCATCGAATACAAGAACCTGAGAATCAGGGTGAAGAAGACGACCCAGTACACCGTGGACGTCTGCCTCGTGAAGGTCCTTCCAAAGCAGGAGGACGAAGAATAGACGGCCGGAAAAAGGAAGCGACGGCTTCCTTTTTTTGTGCCGGCTTTCCAATTAAAAAACCTCCCCGAGGGGAGGCATAAGGCATGGAAGGGAAAGCTTATTTTGTGTAGAGCTTTACCGATTCAGGCAGGCTCTTTTCAAAGGCAAGGGCATTCTCTTCGAAGGTGGTGTCCTCGACGTAGGGGTACTCCTTCCTGACCTTTTCTGCCCTTTCGTCGGTGAGAAGCGGTTTTTCCCGCTCGCCTTGATAGATTGTCGCCCTCTTTTTCAACGAACGGCAGACGTCGGAAATCTTTTTGGAGACGAACCTGTGGGTTTCCTTGGCTAGGTTGTCCAGCAAGGAAGGATTTTCAATGTCGATGCCGCTAAGACGCTCCTGCCTCCTCTCCTTCCGGGTCTTGGTATTCGGATGGTGGATGCGGACGATTTCGTTTAGAAGGGCGGGATGGAGGAATTTCTTTTGGAAGATGGAGACATCGACTTTGTCCGGACAGTCCGTCCCAAGGACAAAGAGAATATTGAGGTTCTTCTTCTTGATGTTTTTCCTTTCCTTGGTGATTGCCTTATAGAAAATTTCGCTTGTCTTTCTGCTTTCTTCGTCCGTTCCCTTCGGGAAGTAGGCTTCCGCCTTGGTGATATAGAAAAGAATGTTGTTCTTCTCTTCCGCCTTGTCAAACAGCCTTTCGAAGTGGGCGATGGCATTGGTGGAATTATAGACGGAGAAGTTGACCCTAGGTTCGATGTAATAAATGGTGGCAGAAAGCTCATGGGCGAGAGACTGGACAAGGACAGACTTTGCGCATCCTTTCGGACCGTAAATCCTCAGGCCGAAGTTTCCTCCTGCGGCATAAGTGCCATTCTTCCAGGGTTCGACGATGGTCTTACTGAGATAGTCTTTAATCTCGTCCCTGCCGATGAATTCGCAGAACCCCTTCGCCTTCTTCCGGGGGACAAGCTTACTCTTTTCTAACGGGGAAAGATGGAGAGAGGAGAGATATTTTTCACCCCTGTCCTTATATTCCCCGGAAAGGGAGATCCTGTCCTCGCTTTCTTTCTTGTCGAGGGTAAGCGCGGAAAGGGCAAGAGCCTCTTCTCCTGCGGCATAGTACTCGAGATATGCGGCTTTGTAGTCCTTTACCCTTACCGCCATTTCCGCAGAGGTCAGATGGCTAGCCAGGCTTTTCTTTGCGTCCTCATAATTTTCCATAAAGAGTTTCCTCCCTTTCTTACTTATCATTATAAGAAAGATTGTGGGAAATGAAAGGAAAAGAGGAAATTGCTACTTCTCCGCCTCTTTCCTTTTTTCCCTCTGGGAAAGAAGAAAAAAGGGCCAAAGACAGGAAAAAACAGAAAGAAAAATAAAACTGGAACCGCTTACAGAAAAGTTTTAATTGAAGATAAAATATGAATTTCTTTGCTTTTTCATTTGTTTTTCTCAAAAAAAGGGGTTTATCTTTGAAAAAAATACAAAAAATGCCAGTTACCCTAATTGACTGCGTTTTTAAATTTAAGAAGAAACAAATTAAAATTTCCCTAGTTGTTTTACGGAAATGCCCTATTTCTGTAAAAAACGATAGAGGAGGTAGATTCTATGAAAGATAAGAAGAACGATTTGATTTATGACCTCAATGCCGATGACGACTTCGTCAGCAAGGGTTATGAGCTAAGCGGAAGCTATAAACGCTTTAAGAAGAAAATCAGGCGTGAACACAGGCTGAAGTCAGTCCTCTTCGGACTTACGGGCGGATTGCTTGGCGCCGCTGCTTCCATCGCCGCCTGCCGGTTTGCTAATCCTTCCAGGATGGCCTATGTCGCCCCTGCCGTTTCCGCAGCAGCACTAATCGGTACTTTCACCTTCAGTTACTTCTTCCGTAAACCCAATGACAAGAAGATTGCCGCCCGCAGGGATAATGACCTTCATCTTCAGGAGAGAGTCTCCACGATGGTCGAGTTCGACGGAAAGAAAGGCATCATCATCAGTAGACAGCGTAAGGATGCCAAGGAAAAGCTTAAGGGCCAGCCGGCTAACGGCGTCAAGCTGAAACTTGCCAGCTTTACTCTTCCTGTCCTTGTCATCGCCGCCGGCCTTTTTGCCGGTTCCTTCTTTATGCCGAACATCTCCGAGTTCCCTACCCACGTCAAGGATCCCATCAATTCCGGAAACATCGATAAAGTCAATTCCGCCGTCGATGAGATTGCCTCGGCCGGAAAGGACAACATCGATGAAATCGACCCGGATGAAGACGTCAACGAGAAGCTTGATGACGTCATCGACGAGGCAAAGGATAACCTTTATGGGGAGACCGATGAGTCTAAACGTAACGACATCGTCGAAGGGGCAAAGGACGAAGTCGACAAGATTATCGACGATGCAAACAGCAAGGAAGAAATCGGCGATGCCCTGATTAAATCCGACGATGATGCCTTAAAGAAGCTTGGACAGGCCATCAAGGATGCCGATGAGGCAAAGATCGATGAAGCCTTGGGCGAGCTCTATGACGAGAGGGACAAACTCTCCGGGCAGCCTCTTGCCGATAAGAGGCATGCCATCGCCGATGCGATTTATAAAGCCCTTGAGGATTCCAAGATTCCGGAGGGTGATCCTCTCCGGGATGCCTTAAAGGAACTTGCCGATGCCTTGGATCAGGCGGCCGACGAGCTTGAGAAAAAGCTCAATGACCCCGACGCTTCCGAGGACGACAAGAACCAGGCCTCCGAGGATGCCAAGCAGGACGCCCAGGATGCCATCAATAATGCCGGCGATAAGATTAAGGATGCCCTCGAAGACCAGAAGAAGAACGAACAGGCCGGTGAAGAGGCCAAGGACACCCTTGACCAAAGGAAGGATCCGACCCAGAACGAAGACGGAAACAGCGGTGAACAGGGTTCCGGCGAGCAAGGTTCCGGAAACCAGGGCGAACAGGGTTCTGGTTCTGGCGAACAAGGTTCCGGTAACCAGCAAGGTTCCGGTGATCAGCAAGGTTCCGGAAATCAGCAGGGTTCTGGCAACCAGCAGGGATCCGGAAATCAGCAGGGATCCGGTAACCAGCAAGGCTCCGGCAACCAAGGCAATAGCGGAAGTGGAAACGGAAACGGAAGTGGAAACGGAAGTGAAAGCGGAGGCAATGGTGCCGGTCAGGGTAACGGAGAAGGAACGCAGTATGCCGGTGACGACCATGTCTATACGGAAAACGGTGATTCCCAATACGGTGACGTCATCGATGACAGGCATAACGATGCCATCAAGGACGGAACCGAGAATGGCGATGATGAAATAAATGGTGCCATCGGTGACTACTTCGGTGATCTCTACGGCGATGGCAACGGCGGAAACAAAAATCCGTAATCCAGTGCTAGGCGAGTACTTCGTAGGTTTACAAATCAAAGGATAAAACAAACAATGGAAAACGAGCAGCTTATTCAGAACTTCAGCGAATCCGTGACGAAGATCAAGAACGAACTCCACAAGGATATCATCGGTCAGGACGAAGTCATCGATGCAGTCGTTATCGCCGTCATTGCCGGCGGTAACGTTCTGCTCGAGGGCGTTCCGGGAACGGGAAAGACCCGTCTTGTCCGTTCCCTAGGACAGACCCTCAACCTTCCTTTCAGCCGTATTCAGTTCACACCGGACCTTATGCCGAACGATGTCACCGGTGCCAACATCATCCGTAAGGACGAGAACGGCAACTTGGTGACGACCTTCCAAAAAGGCCCTATCTTCGCCCAGATTGTCCTGGCCGATGAAATCAACCGTGCCACACCGAAGACCCAGTCTGCAAGGCTCGAGGTCAGGCAGGAGCATAAGGTCACTGTCAGCGGCGTCACCTATAAGAGGGAAGAGCCTTTCTTCGTTCTTGCAACGGAAAACCCAATCGAACAGGATGGTACCTATCCGCTGCCTGAGGCCCAGATGGACCGTTTCAGGTTCAAGGTCATCATGACCTTCCCTTCTGCCAAGGAACTTGGCGACATCGTCAATAGGACCCAGAAGAACAGGAACGAAAACGCCACCAAGGTTGTTGACGGACCTAGGATCAGGGAAAGGCGGAAACTTGCCCAGGATGTTCCGGTCATTCCGGAAGTCCTCGACTATGCAAGGAACCTTGTCTCCCATACCCATCCTGAGCTTGACGAAGGTGGTGAGGTCGCCAAGAAGTATATCCGTTATGGTGCCTCCCCGCGTGCCGCACAGGCTCTTATCACCGGTGCCAAGATCCGTGCCTTAAGGCATGGCAATTACAATGTCTCCTATGATGACATCGATGCCCTTGCCTATCCTGTTCTCCGTCATCGTATCAAGATTAACTATAATGCCATCAACGAAGGACTGACCATTGATAAAGTCATTGGTCTTTTAATCAAAGAAAACAGAAAGAACAAGTAACCGAAGATGAAACAAGCGATCGACGAACAATTTCTCCAGCAAATCGAACTTTTTACGTTGGCCGTTAAGGACAACGTCGCCGGTCTTTTCGGTGGAAACCACAAATCGAAGAAATACGGTTCATCTTGCGAATTTGCCGACTACCGTGACTATATTGAAGGCGACGATGTCACGAAGATTGACTGGAACCTTTACGGAAAGTTCGAAAAAAGGTACCTGAAGCTTTATCTTGACGAACGTCAAAGGCATACCCGTATCTATATCGATACTTCCCGGTCGAGGAGTTTCTTCAATAAGGACGAAAGGGCACTGAAAATTGCTTCCACTCTTGCTTTCATGTCTGTCTCGGACAGGGACAAGGTGACCATCTACGCCCTTAAGGGAGACTATGCGCAGCCAGTCATCGAGAACCTTGTCGGAAAGGACAGCTTCAGGAACTCCATTCATCTGCTCAATAACATCAAGTTCGACGGAGACTGCTCCATTTCCGATGCCATCGTCCGTTCCACCGTCGGATACGGAGACGGGAAGAGCATCATCCTGTCTGATTTCTGCACCGATTCCAACTATACCGACGCCATCGACTACCTCCGGAACAAACGGCGGGATGTCAGGTGCGTCCAGATTCTCGGAGCCGAAGAAGTCCATCCGAATTTCCGCGGAAAGGTCATTATCCACGATTCCGAGCATGACGACCGGTTCTTCAAGGACAACATTTCCCGCGATGTCTTCAATGCCTATCAGAAAGCCCTGAAGTTCGTCCAGGACAAAATCCGGAACTTCTGTCTTTCGCGGGAATCCGATTATGTTTTCTGTTCGACGGACGAACCCTTGAAAGAGGTGTTCCTGAATAAGAGGTTATCTAGGGGGGTTATCGAATGAGTTTTCAATATCCATATGCTCTCTTGGTCCTTCTTGCCATTCCAGTCCTTATCCTGATTTATATTCTCCGGAACCGTTATAAGGAAGCCACCGCTCCTTCCACCTATCTCTGGGAGCTTTCCCAGAAATTCCTGAAAAAGCGCAATCCTTTCCATTCCAGGGAGAACCTGATCGCCCTTCTCGTCCAGAGGTTCGCGATTGCCTTTATGGCCGTCACTCTTGCCCATCCCGTCCTATCCTTCAAGAACAGTGCCGAACAGAGGGTATTTGTCCTCGACGGATCCGCCAGCAGGAACAGGAGAAAGGATTACCGCAACAAGGAAACCAAGTTCGAGGCGGCAAAGGATGACATTCTAGCGAAAGTCAATCAGGCCAAAAAAGGTTCGACTTTTTCCCTCATCAGGACCGGCGAAAAAGAGCCAAGAACGATTTGCCAGGGGATTACTGATCCTGGGCAGTTCCAAAGGTATCTTGACACCCTAAGTTGTTCGCTTACCCAAAACGATCTTTCGTCCTCTCTTTCCCTCGCCCAGAAATGGGTTTCGATGGGGAACGGAAGCGAAGTCATTCTTGCCACCGACCAAAAGGTGAACGTCGACAACCATATCGAGGTCAGGAGCTATTACAACGATAAGCAGACGAACTATGCCATTACCAATCTTACCTATGAAGTTAAGGACCAGCCGTCGGAATCCGGCGCCAATATCAATGTCTCCCCTACTTATGTCTGCTATGACCATGATAATGCCTTATTCCGTATTCGCTTCTATGTCGACGGCAAGGACAGGGGCGTAGTCCGGGCGAAGCCGGAAAGCGCTGGCCTTCCTGTGACTTCGACTTATGAGCTTAAGGTTGACGATCCTTCCGCCATTAAGAACATCACTGCAAAAATCGAGGAACTGACCGACGAAGAGAAAAAAGGCTATCATGATGTCCTTGCCGAAGATAACGTTTATACCCTCTATCCGGCCAAGGAAGCAAAGAGCTCAAACGTCCTTCTCGTTTCTTCTGCCCCTCTTTATCTTAAGAGCGCCTTTAAGAGCTTCGGGCACAATGTCACCGTCATCTCCCCAAGTGCCTACAATAAGACTAGCGGCTATGATATTTATGTCTTTGACGGATATGCCCCAACGGAGCTTCCGACCGATGGTGCAATCTGGTTCTTCGGAATCGACGAGCAGAGGGACGACGTCGGTTTCAACTACGAAAACACCTATTCCGACGAAGCCGATGGCTATACGGCAACCTATGCGAACAACGACGACAACATCCTTTATCAGGAAATCACCAAAAACCTTGCCAAAAAGGATGTCTTAAGGAGTAAGTATAACCGTTATACCCTAAGCGAGGACTTTACCACTATTCTTTCCTATAACAACATCCCTCTTATCTTTGCCGGAAAGAACTCGTTCAATCAACGCGAAGTCGTCTTTTCCTTCACCCTGTCCGATTCTTCGCTCCCTCTGACCTATGATTTCCCGGTCATGGTCCGTAACCTAGCCTTATATTCCAATCCTGAGCTTATTTCCAATCTTCAGTATGTCACTGGGGAGAGCGTCACCATCAACGTCTCCGATTCCATTCAGGAGAGGGAACTTGTCCGTCCTGACGGAAAAAGCACTCCTCTCGTCCTTGGCAACAACCAGTACCTGACTTACGAACTTGACCAAGTAGGTAACTATACTCTGAAAACGAAGACCAACAACAATACCGACAAGGAAGTTACGCTTTTTGTTTCTTATCCTAAGGAGGAAGGCTCTCCACTGACCGCAGACGATAACCAGTACACGCTGGTGAGGAATGCGGACACCAAGAAGGCTAACGCCATCTATGATTCCATCCTACCTGTCGCCATCGCCGCGGCTCTATTCTTCGGTGCAGATTGGATCCTGTACGCACGTGAACAATATTAAAATCGAGAATCCTTATCTCTTCTTTATTCTCATTCCCTTAGTTGCCATCGTTGTCGTCGGATTCTTCCTTATTCCGAAGTACAAACGTTTCCGGAGGAAGAACATTCTTTCCCTTTGTCTTCATCTTGTCATGTCTCTTAGGCTCACCCTTGCCTTTGTCAACATCCAATATGTCGATACTTCCAGTGACACCGAACTTATCGTCCTTGCCGACTGCTCGGAAAGCGAAAAACTCAATGCCGACCAAAGGGACAAGCTGATCCAGGATGTCTATTCCCAGGCCTCCAAGGTCGGCGGCACGAAGATTGGTGTCGTCGCCTTCGCCAAAGGACAGCAGGTTGTGACTCCGATCGGTTCGAAGTATAAATCCAATACCATCCAGAATAGGTTCGACGACGGTAAAAACGGGGATTTCGATCCTTCCGCCACCGACCTTAAGTCAGCCCTTCTTTATGCGGACGGACTTTACTCTAAGGACACGGCCGTACGGAGAAGGATCATCAGGAGCGATGGTCTTGAGACCGATGGAAGTGCCATCGAGGCTCTCGACAAGCTTACTTCCGATTCCGTTCAGATTGACGCCATCTCGAGGAGTCAGCCCGAATTCGACGAAGTCGCCATTACCGGACTTGATTATACCGACCACGCCTTTGTCGGAAAGACCCAGGAAGTCAAGGTATCCATCAAGTCGAAGAAGTCCGGACACTTAAACGTCACCCTAAGCCAGGGCGGAGAGGTCGTGCAGGAAGTCAAGGATCAGCCGATCAGCCGCGGACTCAACGTGGTTTCCTTCTCCTTGAAGAGCGAAACGGCCGGCAGTTTCCACTATGACGTTTCTGTCTCAGGCAGGGATGATACCTATAGCGAAAACAACAAGATGTCCTTCACCCAGGACTTCACCGACCATTACTCCGTGCTTTTTGTCGGAAGCACTCAGGAAGAGCTTGACAATCTGAAGTCTTCCGGAATCTATGCCGATGCCGAGAAGGTGAAGATTACTTCCTACATTGCCGATGCGAGTATTCCGACCTCCATTCAGGACTTGATCAAATATGATGAAATCGTCCTTTCCAACTTTAATATCGATGATGTCGATGAGCCGGAGGCCTTTGTCCAGAGCCTACAGACCTTCGTCGAGGACTACGGAAAGTCGCTTGTCACCTTAGGTGCCGTCTTTGCCGGGGAAGGAACCGGCGGTTATAAATCCGACTACAACGCCCTTCTTCCTATCCAGAACGAATCGGACGAAGGAAAGGCGATTGTTCTGCTTATCGATAATTCCGGCTCGAGGGAAACCGACAGCCGTCTTAAGAAGGCAAAGGACGGTGCATCCGCCATCCTCGACAAACTGACCGACAAAGATTATATTTCCATCATCACCTTCTCCGATTCTGCGCAAGTCGTCCAACCTCTTGTCTCTGTCAAGCAGAAGGATGCCATCCGTAAACGGATTAAGACGATTAAGACCCAGGGCGGCACGGAAAGGGGTGTCGGCCTTAAGGCCAGCCATGACCAGCTCCGCAATAGTTCCATCGTCAACAAGTTCGTCATTACCCTCTCCGACGGTGATCCTTTCGATAGCGAATCCTCTCTGATTAAGATTGTCAATCAGATGGTCAAGGATGACATCATCTGTTCCTTCATCAACATCTCGAATTCCAGCGGCACGGCTCTTCTCAAGCGTCTTGCCAATAAGGGGCAGGGAACCTACTACTACTGCCGTACTGCCTCTAGCCTAGTCAATGTCAGGCTTACCTCGGTCGTCACCGAGGTCACCGAAAAGACGGTCGAAGACACCACGGATATCAAAATCCAGGTTGCCGGAGATCCTTCCCTGAAGGGCGTCGATTCCCTCCCTGAAATCTATGGTTACAATTTCGCCCGGATCAAGAAGGCGGCGACGACGGTCCTCACTGCCCGGTATTCCCATGAAACGGAAGGGGAGGACGGCAATACGACCTCTTCCACGGCCATTGTCCCTATCTATGCCTATTGGCAGGTAGGCAAGGCCAAGGGAACGGTTTCCTCCTTCACTTCCGACTTTGGCAGTGCTTGGACGGACACCCTTCGCAGTGACGAAAGGGGAAAGCTCTTCAGGAAACAGAGGTTCGAACAGGCTCTCCCTAACCGCTCTGTCAGCTCTCTGCTTGATAGGAGCTATGTCAACCATGGCGTCACTTCCACTGTCAGCTTCATTGCTTCCGAGAAGGACAACAATGGTTCCATCCATATCAAGGTCACTTCTCCGGACGGAAAGAGCGTCAAGGAATATGATCTCGCCTATGACGGAGATACTTTCTCTGCGGAAATTGAGACCGGCGAGGTCGGTCAGTACACCATTCAGGCTACCTACTCCTATGACAAGAAGGACGGGGATAAGACGGAACGTGTCACTCTTGATCCGGAGAGCAGGCAGCTTAACTTCGACTATTCCTCTGAATATGACAGGTTCCCGGATACGGCCAGCACGCTTCTTTATTCCCTGACCAAGGATACTGGACAGGTCACCTATGACAAGGTCGATTACCAGGTATCCTCTTCCGAGCTTGCCTATAAGCATTATTCTTCGCTGAATGTTTTCTTCAGGATCATTGCCGTCCTCCTTCTCCTCGTCGACATCTTCATCCGGAAGACGGAATTCAAGAAGAAGAAAAAGGCGGTCAAACCGGATTTCAACCTGATGTCCGGGAAGTAGTCCGAAAAAACAGAAAAAGGGGCTCTCTTGAGGGCTCCTTTTTCTGTAGAATAAAGGAAAAAGGAAATAAACCTGTTATAAAGATGTTATACTCTCTCCTAAGGGGGATGAGGTTTCGTGATTATCTATCAGGGCACGCTGGATACTTTTCAACAGGATGTCGTTTGCGGAAGAATCGTCGATAAGATCGAGGAGGGTTTTGCCCAAAACGGGATTTGTCACCATAATCCAAAGGAAGACCGGGCCTATCAGAACTCCCTCCGGGCAAGGTGCGATGCGATTTTCTTCCATAATCCGGATATCGACAAAGAAAGGAACGTTGCCATTGAATTCCAGATTCCGTTGACTTCTAAGCGGATAGACTTCCTGTTGACCGGATATGATAAGAGGAAAAGAGGGAATGTCGTCATTGTCGAACTGAAGCAGTGGGAGACCTGTCAGAAGAGCGTGTACGAGGATGTGATTACCTATCTTGCCGGGACAAGGCGACAGGTCGTCCATCCGAGCTATCAGGCCTATTCCTATGCAAAGTCCATCGAAAATAATAATGAAACCATCCGGGATAAGAAGATCGGACTTTACCCCTGTGTCTACTGCCATAATTTCAAGGAAAGCAGCCGGGGAGAGATTGAAGACCCCCGGTATGCCAATATCATCAAGGAAGCCCCGCTCTTCCTTTCTAAGGATGCCTTAAAGCTGCAGCAGTTTATCAAAAGTCATGTCACTTTTTCCGACAAGGGAGTCATCCTTTACGAAAGGGACAAGGGAAAGATAAAGCCGTCAATCGCCCTTCAGGACGCTCTCCCCTCGCTAAGGAAGGGAAAGAAGGTCTTTGACTTGATTGACGAACAGAAGGTCGCCTATTCCGTTATCAGGGAGACGAGGAAGAAGGCACTGAACGACAAGGTCAAGCATACCATTATCGTTCAGGGTGGACCTGGGACAGGCAAGAGCGTGATTGCCATCAATCTTCTATCTAAGAGGCTAAAGAGGGGATATAACTGTGCCTACGTGACCAAGAATGCGGCACCTCGGGAGGTCTTTTACCGTGAGCTTGTCGGAAACAATTTTCAGAAGTCGTATATCTCTTCCCTTTTCAAAAGCTCAGGATGTTTTGTCACTGAGGAAAAGGACAGGTATGACTGCCTTCTTGTCGATGAGGCCCACCGGCTGAATGCTAAGTCCGGTCTTTTCTCTGGCGGCGAAAACCAGATCAAGGAAATCATCCATGCTTCCAAGGTCTCCGTTTTCTTCTTAGACGAAGACCAGATCGTCACCGGAAAGGACATCGGGACGAAAGAGGAAATCGAAAAATGGGCGAGAGAGGAAAACAGTCTCGTCTACGAGGGAGACGGTCTGATTCTAAGCAGCCAGTTCCGCTGCCACGGAAGCGACGGATACCTTTCCTTCCTTGATGCTCTTCTCGGCATCAGAAAGAGGGATGATAATCCTGACAGGGAAGGCATCGACTACGACGTCCGTCTTTTCGACGACCCTAATGAAAGGCGGGAAGAACTGAGAAAGAAGAACAGGTTGAACAACAAGGCACGAAGGGTGGCCGGATACTGCTATCCGTGGCTAAGCCGAAAGAATCCCTCCGCCTATGACATTGTCCTTCCAGACGGGTTTAAGGCCAAGTGGAACTTCGCCACGACGAAGACCTGGGCCATCGACAAGGACAGCTTTGAGCAGGTCGGATGCATCCACACCTGCCAGGGGCTGGAGTTTGACTACTGCGGGGTCATCATCGGAAAGGACCTACGCTACGAAAACGGATGCGTGATAACGGACTACAAAAGGCGGGCAAAGGACGACCACTCGCTTTTCGGACTGCTTAATCCTAAGGAGAGGAAGATGAACGGTCCCAAGATCGACCGGATCATCCGGAATACCTATAAGACGCTTTTAAGCCGGGGACAGAAAGGGTGCTATATCTTCTGCGAAGATAAGGCTTTGTCCGATTACATCAAGGAGCGACTTAGGAAATAGTCGTTTCCTTAGGAAGCCGTCTTGTCCAGTAGATCCTGAAGTAGCCGACGGCAAAGGAAGTCATAAGCTCGGTTAACGGCCTGCTTAGCCAGATTCCCCTTTCTCCCCAGATTAACGGAAGAAGGAGAATGAACAGAGTACAGAGGACGGCTCCCCGGAGAAGGGAGAGAAGGAGAGAGGTCCGCGGATGCCTGATGGACTGGAAGTAATAGGTGGAAAAGATGTTGAAGGGAAGAAGCAGGAAGGAGAGGGAATAGAGGATGATAATCTTCCCGGAGATAGCGAGGACTTCATCCGTGGCATTCCTCCTTAAGTCCACAATCTGCTTTGGGAAAATGCACCTGACTAAAGTCCAGAGGATGCCGAAAAAGGCACAGCTGAAAAGAGAATAGCGGAGGACTTCCTTAATCCGTTTTGGCTTTCCGGCCCCAAGGTTTGCGGAAAGGATAGGCTGGGCAGCCTGTCCTACGCTATAGGCACAGCATTGCACGCAGGTCGACCTATAGACGATGACGCCATAGACGGCTAAGGCATCCGAACCGAGGTATTTCCTGATCTGGTTATTGAGAAGGGCGGTGATGATTCCCCTCGCCCTGTCGACAAAGCCGGCGGAGAAGCCTCCTTCCCTGACTTTCCCAAGCTTAGCAAAGAAGTGGGTAGGAAGGACAAGTCCCAGTGTGTTTTTCTTCCGGAAGAAATGAATCAACCTTAAAAGGACTGAAAGTGTGTTTCCTAGTGCGGTCGCTAATCCGGCACCGAATAGTCCCCTATTTAGACCGAAGACGAAATAGAGGTCGCCGAACACGTTGACGACTCCTCCGACAAGGACGGCAATAGTCGCCAGGGTGGGCGCGTGGTCGTTCCGGAGGAAGGCGGCAAGGACCTGGGAGAAAAGATAAAAGGGAATGGCAAGTTTGACCGGCTTAAGGTATTCTTCGCAAAGGGCAAGGATTTCTTCGTCAGCCCCTAGGGCCATGAACCTCGGCTTGTCGAAGAAAAAGAAGACTGCCCTAGAGAGAAGGGAGGCAAAAAGGGCCCCGATAAGGCTGACAGTGAAGTAGCCGTTTGATTCCTTTCTTTCCCTCTTGTCTTTTCCGCGGATGTGTCCGAAAAAGACGCTTCCTCCGATACCGAAAAGAAGCCCGAAGGCAAAGACGATATTCCAGACAGGGGCCATAACGGCCCTTGCCGCCGATCCTTTAGGCCCGGAATACTGCCCGACGACGATGGAGTCAACTAGGCCGTAGATGGTGGAAATCAGGGAAGAGCCAAAGGCCGCGGCGAGGTACCGGAAATAGATCTTTTTTGTGTTTTGGTGAATTAAGTCCATAAAAACCTCAAGAATTAGAATTAGATTGGATAGTGAGGGAAAGGTTAGAGAATCACCTCCCTTCTCTTTTTAAAGAGAAGTGCGTGCTTTTTTGCAATAGCAACCAAGGCATCTCTTTCCTGCCTTGCAAGAAGGGAAAGGGTTTGTTTTCTGCTTCCACAATCGGCTTGATGTTCCTTTGACCATAGTCCTGCCCTTGTTTAGTAAGGAAGAGGGGTTTTCCTTATCCATCCCCTGCCTAACAGCTTATCGGCAATGAAGCCGAGAGTCTGCTCAGGATAGAAAGAGTACTCCAGTAGGCAGTTTTGGCTTCAGCACCCTTTTCCCAGAAGAGGAACCAAAGGGAACGATAGAAAGACTTAGCTGGCAGGATATCTTTTCCTAAAGGTTATCCTGCAACTTAAAATAGGCATTGATAACGAAAAAATTTTTCTCCCTCTTTTTCGTCCACAAAAGGAAACTAATAAAAATATAGCCCAATATTGGACAAATGGCAAGCCGTTTGTCCGGAAAGGAAGGGGGAAGGAGCCTAGTTCCTTCCCTTTAATCCGTGTTTTGCTCTAAGGGAAACGACGGTTTCGACATGGAGGGAGTTAGGGAACCTATCGACTGGCTGGACCTTTAAGACGTCGAAGTCCTTCTTCCTTTCCCCTAGGTCTCTTGCCAAGGTGACCGGATCGCAGGATACATAGACGACTCTTTCCGGCCTCCTCTCCTTAAGGGCGGAAAGGAACTCCTTTGTCGTCCCTCTTCGTGGAGGGTCCCTGATGACAAGGGAGAACTTGCCCTTGTTCTTCCTCCTATATTCGGTGCAGTCCTCGTTGATAAAAGAGGCATTCGTGATTTTGTTGATTTTGGCATTGAGAACGGCATCCTTGACGGCTTCTTTGACGATTTCCACCCCGGTAACCTTTTCCACCTTGTCGGCAAGGCATAGGCCGATCGTCCCTGTTCCGCAATAGGCATCTAGGACGACATCGTCCTTCTTTAAGGAGGCAAATTCCCTTGCCTTTCCGTAAAGGACCTCAATCTGTCTGGCGTTAGTCTGGTAAAAGGACTTCGAGGAAATCAGGAAAGTCTTGCCGAAGATTTTGTCGGAAATTTTGTCGTATCCGGCAAGTCTGACCTCCTTCTCTCCGAGGATGACGTTCGTCTTGCGGTCATTGATATTCAGGACTACCCCTCTGATTTCCTTGCACTTGCCCCTTAGCTCTTTGGCAAATTCCCTGCGTCTTTTCCTTAATGGCGAGGTGACGACCAAGGTGACAAGGGCCATAGACAGGTCGGAATTTGTCTTAATCAGAATATGACGGACAAGGCCGCTTCCCTTGTCTTCGTCGTAGGCAGGATAATGGTACTTATTCAGAAGGGAAAGAACGAGATTCGTGATTCGGTTGGAGAGCGTGCTCTCGCTTAGGCAGTCTTCGACCGGGACTAAGTCGTGGGTTCCGTTTGCATAGAAACCGGCAACGGCCTTTTTTTGCTTCGGACTGAATTTCACCGGCTTCTGGACCTTGTTCCGGAAGCGGGTCGGGTCCTTCCTTCCGATGCAGGGAAGGACGTCAATGTCGATTTTGGCGAACTTATGAAGCAGGTCCTTCACTTTCTCTCTCTTGTATTCCAGCTGCTTTGGGTAGGATAGGTGCCTTAGCTGACATCCCCCGCATTTTGGATAGTAAGGACAGAGAGGCTTGACGCGGTCCTTTGAGGTGGTCAGACGGTTTTTGACAAATGCCTCCTTTAGTTTCCCGTAGGAGAAGACGGTGGTCACCTCCGCCTCTTCGCCGGGAAGGAGGTTAGGGACGAAGGCGGTTGTCCCTTCTACGGAGACAATCCCTCTTCCGAAGTCGTCAATCCCCCGGCAGAGCGTCTTTGCTGTCTTTCTGGTCATAGAATAGTTCCTTCCTGTTTTCGCGTTCGCAGATAAAATCGTAAGTCAGGGCAACGGCCTGCTTCCTTTTCAGGGCATGTCGGTTTTTCTCCGGATTGGAAGCAAAGTATACCTTCCTGTACTTCAGATAGAGGTCGATTATCCGTTTCCTTGAGTCGTAGAAGTTCAAAAGGGCGAGCTTCCGGCAGGTTTCATCGTTGGTATAGAAGAAGAAGGAAGAGGAGGCATGATCCCTTTCGGAAGCGACCTCGTACCTGTCCGAGTGGTCGATTAGGCCGGCGAGATACTCCACCCCGAAGCGGAAGTTCAGCCGGATTTTGTTGTCGTTTGGATCATACTGGTCAAGGGAATAGATCCAGCCATAGTCGATGAATTTCTTCCTGTCCTTGCTTTTTAGGCTGTACTTCTTCCTTTCCCCTTTGATCTGCTCGAAGATCTTATCGACGTATTCTTTCGGAAAGACCCCATTATCGTTGTTGCGGAAGACCATCGAATAGTTGATGTGCTTGACATAGTTCTGACGGACCTGTTCGCTTCCGTTGACAAGCAAGGAGAGGATGCATTCACTCTCGTGGATGGTCCGCCAGGAAGAAAGGGCGTCGGTATAAAGCCCAAGGGCCATCCTTTTTGCGAATCCGTCTATCTTCTTAAAGATGGTTTCAAAGATATCATTAAGCAAGGAAACGGATGGGTTCCTATGGCTTAATGGGGCATTAATCTGTTCAAAGAACGAATTTGCCGTCGATATGGTCGACAGGAGCGGATTGAAGATTTCCCTTCCGTACCTTGCTCCCTTATTCAGGGACTGACGGAAGGTCAGGTACTTTTCCCTGATGATGGCAATAACCTCCTCCTGAGGAAGCGGAGGATTCCTTTCCTTGGAAAAACGGTATTCGCCAAGCGTGAAACCGACAAGGTAGGGTACGGCGATGGTGAACTGGGGAAGAGGAAGGTCCTTTCCCTTCCTCTCCTTCTCAAGACGGTCGGCAACGTTTAGGAAAAGGGAGTGGACAGTCTCTTCCTCCTCCTTTTTTACGTCTAACTGCTTGACCGAAAGGGAAAAGAGCTCTTCCCTTTTTTTCCGTTTATCTTCCGTCATTTCCGTTTAACACCTTTCCGGCCTTATAGCCTTCGATGAAGGATAGGCCCCTATTGAACCCTCCGCAGGGAAAGACGGGAAAAAGCCTTTCGCCGACCACCTGGACGGAAGGATTCTTCTTCCATTTCCTTGTCTTCCTGTCGATTTCCTTGAGGGAGACACCTCCGAAGGAGACCTGGCTGTCCTTAAGAGGATAAAATCCGACCGGATGGAAGAGAAAAACGCCATCCTTCACCCTTTTCCTTTCCTTCCTCCCTTGACGGAGGAAAGCCGGATAGCAGGAAGGTTCCCTCTTCTTTCCGGAGAGGAAATCAAAGGTTATCCTGCTATCCTTCCTCCCTTCTTTTAAAAGAGAGTAACGGAGATATAGGGAGGCATTAAAGGCACAGATGCCACTGATTCCGTCTTTCTTAAAGAGGATTTCCCCTTCCTCGGTATAGACAGTCTCCCCCTTCCTGAAAAGGGTAAGCCGTCCTTTCAGTCTTTGGTTCTTCCTTATGGCCGGGATTCTTTCCTTAACCAGAAGAGGACAGAGACAGCTTTTGAAGCCGCTGCTTTCCCTTCCTAAGGAGGAGAGAAGGGCGGAATTGTCTTTTCCGGCCCGGTCATAGCTTTCCCCGCCAAGGGCCAGGACAAGATGGGAGAAAGAAATAGATTCCTCCTCTCCCCTCTTATTCCGGTAAAGAAGGCGATTTCCGCTTATCTTTGTCGCTTCACCATGAAGAAACTCCGTGTTCTTCCCTTCAAGCCTTGCACGAAGAAAGGAAAGGAGGCATTCCGACCGGTTAAAGAAAGGGTAGCAAAGATGTCCCTCTTTACGATAGGCGAATCCGAGTTCCTCCGTCAGATAAGAAAAGAACTCCTTAGCTAGGTTTCTTTGGTCAAGGACGATGTCCTTGACCAAACAAAAAGGGGTGGAAGAATAAGTTTCCTCTTTTAAAAGAAGGTCATTAAAGAAGTTGGCCCGTCCGTTTCCGGAGACGAGGATCCGCTTCCCCCATAAATCACGGTCGAGAAAGGTTACCTTATGGGTCTTTGCGGCAATAAGCCCTGCCCTTAGGCCGGCAGGGCCGCTTCCTAGGACAAGAACGTCAGATGATCTTGTCTTCATCCAGGTTCCGGACCTTCCTTGCAGGTTTCTCCCCGGAGGGATAGCCTATGGCCAAGGAATCGAAGACCTCGCATTCCTTCCGGAGGCCAAGCTCCTCCTTCAGCCTCTTTCTCCTTTCCGGAGTGTTCAATGCTGCACGGGCGGAATGGATCCAGCAGGTGGCGACGCCAAGGTCGGTGGCTTCCAGCCTTGCGTTCTCTAACGCGGCACCGACGTTCAGCTCATTCAGGTTGTCTTCGCAGCGGGCAAAGGTGAACCTGATGCTTGTTGCACCATAGAAATTCTGTTCCACGCCTGCGGCCTTTAGGATTTTCTTCCTCTTCTCCTTGTCCTTTACAATGACGAAGAAGAGAGGCTGTGAATTTCTTCCTGTAGGGGCATAGATGGCTGCCTTGAGGATTTTCTCAAGCTTTTCTTCCTCCACTTCTTTAGCGGAGAAGGAACGGACAGAACGGCGATTGAATATGTTGTCTAACTGGGTAAACATGGAAATTACCTCCTTAAGATAAGAATATTATAGTCAAAACCTTCGGAAAATTGGGGGTATCTAACCACTTTCTGCCGGCTTAGGCTCCCGAAAGAAAGAATAGGAGGGAGGAGAATGAAAGGCTTTTGCCGGCAAAGGAAAAGGCTGCCCTTCGACAGAAGTCTATGAGGCAGCCTCTGCTTTTCTGGCTTTTACTTCTTTAAGCCGAGCGTCTTGACGATGGAATCGTAGTGGACAGGATCGTTGTTCTTCAGATAACGGAGAAGATTCTGGCGGCGGGCAATAAGGATGTTCCTTCCACGCTTAGAAGAATAATCGTGCGGATTTTTGGTCCTGTGGACGGTCAGCTTCTTAATCTTCTCGGTGAGAAGGGAAATCTGGACTTCACTGGAACCAGTGTCCTTTTCTCCGCGGGCTGCCGCAGCCACTGCCTTTTTCGTCTCTTCTTTGGTTAATGCCATAACCGAATACCTCGTTTACTTTCTGCCATCAGCCAGCTTGAGGTGCTTGAGGAACAAGCCTTGCGCCAGCAAAAGGCAAAAAATATTATATCCGAATCAATCGGAAAAGCAAGCATAAATAAGTCGGTTTCCTTGAAAAGACGGGGGAAAGTCGCTATAGTGTGCGAGAATGAATTTAAACGGTTTCCTCTTTGTTGATAAAGAGGCGGGGCCTTCTTCGAGAAAGAGGGACAATCTCATCAGGCGGAAGTTCTCCTGTGCCCATGTCGGGCATCTTGGGACGCTTGATCCCTTTGCCAGCGGCCTTCTGATTGTCGCCTTAGGCGAGGCGACAAAGAGGCTGGCCTATCTTCCTGACGGGGAGAAGGAATATCTTGCCTGTCTGGTCCTTGGCAGGGAGACGGATACGCTTGATCTCACTGGAAAGGCCGTCGGCCAAAAGGATGTTCCCTATTTGTCAAAGGAAGATATTCTTTTGGCAAGGAAGGATAGGGAAGGCGTCCATAGGCAGGAGATTCCTTCCTATTCTGCTTCCCATATCCAAGGGAGACGGAGGTACGAACTTGCCCGGGAAGGAATAAAAAGGGAGAAGAAAAGGAAGAAAGTGGAAATAAAGAACAGGAAACTTGTTTCCTTTGATCAGGGGAAGATTGTCTTCTCTGCCCTTGTCTCCAAGGGAACCTATATCCGTCAATTAGGTCTAGACCTAGCTAAGCGGTTAAATACCATCGGCTATCTTTCTTCTCTCCGGCGTCTTTCCATCGGAAAATTCTCCGTTAAAGAGGCAAAGCCACTTGATAGGAGGTCCACTTGCGACAGGAAAGGGAGGGAAGAACTCTTCCCTGACATCCCTTGCCTTGAGGCAAAGGACAGTAGGCAGGCAAAGAAAGCCGCCCATGGAAACGAAAGGGTGCTTCCTTCTTCCTCCCCGCTCCTTTTCAGGAAGGAAAAGGGAAAGATTCTTTCTCTCTATCGTAAGGAAGGTGACAAATATGTCTGTGCAAAAGGATTCAATCTGTGAGCTTATCCCTGTCGACAGGAATAGCACCTTTTCCGGCGAGGGGCTCTCTTTCGCCATCGGCTTCTTCGATGGTGTCCATTTCGGTCACCGCTTCCTCATCCAGGAGGCGGAAAAGAGCAGCTTTCCTTGCTGTGTCCTTACTTTTTCCGATGACTTCAAATCCTCGCTTGCCGGCAAGAAGCCTGAACTTCTAACGACAAGGAAGGAGAAGGTCTTTCTTCTCTCCTCTCTTGGCGTAAAGAAAGTTTTTTATCTTCCCTACTCTCCCAAGGTCGTCCATAGTTCCGTCGATGGTTTCTTGGACCTCCTCTCTTCCCTGAAGGCGAAGAAGATTGTCGTCGGACAGGATTTCTCCTTTGCCGATAAGGCAAGGGGAAAGGCCGAAGACCTTCTTAGAAGGCGGAAAAGAGGATGCGAGGTATCTATCCTCGGCCTTAAAGGGGTGAAGTATAAGGGCAGAGAGGAAAAGATTTCCTCAACCCTGATCAAGCAGAGGATTGCCGACAAAGACATCGCGGAGGCGGATTCCCTTCTTGTATCTCCTTATCAAAGGAGCGGAATAGTCATCAAAGGAAAGGAAAACGGAAGAAAAATAAACTTTCCTACGGCAAACATTCTTCAGGAAGAAAACAAGGTGCTTCCTCCGATTGGAGTGTACCGGACAAGAACGGTTATCGATGGGCAAATCTATGACTCAAGGACGAACATCGGAACCCATCCGACCATCGACGAGGCAGGAGAGAATATCATCGAGACCAATGTCTTCGGCTTCAGCGGAAATCTTTATGGGAAGACCATCACCGTCGAGTTTCTCTCCTATCTCCGCGAACAGAAGAAATTCGATTCGAGGGAAAGCCTAAGAGAAAACCTTCTGAGGCTGAAAAGAAAAATCCTTGGGAAATAAAATAGGCCAGGGTTTCGCCCCGGCCTGTTTTTTAGTGACGGAAAAAAGCGTTATTTCTTCTTTTTCGTCTTTCTGACGGAAGTTCTCTTCCTGTGGAAGTTCTTTCCGTAGACATCCTTTAAGGTCTTCGGCTTGTCGTTGACAGCCTTGGAGATTAGATCTTCCCTCGCCTTGCCTTTTTCGAAAAGATCGTCTTTGACGAATTTCAGTTCGGGGATTTTGTAGATGTCAAGCTTTTTGGAAAGCAGGGAACGGACCTTTCCGGTCTTGTTGTTGAGGAAGCTGACCCTGGAATCCACCTTGGAGGCATCGATATTGGAAACATAGACGGTGGCATAGGAATAGTCGCTGGTCACCTTCACCTCGTTGACGGAGGCAAATTCCGTCACTGGGGATTTAAGCTCGTAGAGGATGATTTCGGAAAGGTTCTTCTGGATAAGGGCGTTGATGCGGCCGAACTTCTCAGCCATTCTTCACCTCTTCCTGGCCATAGGCCTCTAAAACATCGCCCTGCTGCAAATCGAACTTATCCGAAATCGTCGCACCGCATTCAAATCCGGCCAGGACTTCCTTGGCATCGTCTTTGAACCGTTTCAGCGAGGTAATGTGGGTCTTCAGGATCAGCTCCTTGTTGCGGAAGACACGGATTTCGCTCTTGGCGGTGATTTTTCCGTCCGTGACGAAAAGACCGAGAATCTGTCCGACATGGCTCGCTTTAAATAGCGAGCGGACTTCGGCATGGCCGTAGACGACTTCGTGATAGACAGGTCCAAGCTTTCCCTTGAGGGCGGACTCGATGTCCTCGAGAAGCTTATAGATGATATTGTATTCCCGGATTTCGACATGGTTTTCCTTCGCCCTGTCTTTGATGGCGGAGGAAACCTTGATGTCAAAGGCAAGAATGACGGAGTGGCTTGCCGAGGCTAAGGTGATGTCGCTCTGGTTGACTTCCCCGGAGGCAGTATGGACGATGGTAAGCTTTGTGCCGGGGACATCGATCTTGGTCAGGGAGGACTTAAGGGCTTCCGCCGATCCCTGCGTGTCGGCCTTGACGATAAGGTTCAGCTGAGGCCTTTCCCCGTTGGAGGCGTTGGCGGCAACGGTGGCTAAGGAAACGTCCCCGTTATTCTTTCCGATCCTCTTTTGAGCCCGCCTAGCTGCGGCGCTTTTGGCTTCCTGTTCGTTTTCAAAGGCCCTGAAGCGGTCGCCGGCGACCGGGACACCGCTTAGGCCGGTAACCGAGACCGGAGTAGAAGGAAGGGCTTCTTTCCTTCCCTGATTGAATTCGTTGACCATCTTGCGGACTTTGCAGTAGAACTGCCCCACGGCAAGGTAGTCTCCGATATGAAGCGTTCCGTTTTGGACAAGCAAGGTTGCCTTGGGGCCTTCCTTTTTGTCTAGCTCGGCTTCGATGACGGTTCCGACGGCTTCCTTCTTGATGGTTGACTTCAGGTCAAGCCTTTCGGCAAGGTCAAGGACGCCTTCAAGGAGCTTATCGATTCCTTTGTTCTGCTTTGCGGAAATCTCAAACCTCATCGTGTCTCCGCCCCATTTTTCGCTTACGACATCAAGGGAGGCAAGCTGCTGCCTGACCTTTTCCGGGTTGGCTCCGGGCTTGTCCCTCTTGTTGATGGCGACGATGATTGGGACCTTGGCGGCCTTTGCGTGGTCGATGGCTTCGACGGTCTGGGGTTTTACCCCGTCATCCGCGGCAACGACAAGGATGACGATGTCGGTCACCCTCGCACCCCGGGCACGCCTTGCGGAGAAGGCTTCATGGCCTGGAGTGTCGATAAAGGTGATTTTCTTTCCATCGACGATTTTCTGGTAGGCACCGATTTCCTGGGTGATTCCTCCGTGTTCCTTTCCGGTAATGTTGGAGTGCCGGATCGAGTCGATGAGGGTCGTCTTTCCATGGTCGACGTGTCCCCTGATTGTCACGATAGGGGAACGGGGATCCTTGTCGATGTCCCGGTCGAAGATCGGCCTTTTCGTGAAGTCGTCCCTGATGGCATCTTCCTGGCGCTTGACGTCGAGATTGTTGTTCAGGCAGATTTCCCCGACCCTGTCATCGGTTAGGACGCTGTTTAAGGAAATCCTCTGACCTTTGAGCAGGTATTCCTTGATCGTATCGGTTGCGGAAATCCCGGTCTGACGGCAAAGCTGGTCTAGCGTGATGTTTCCGCTATAAAGGAAGACTCCGTTTAGGACCTTCCCCTGGTTCTGTTGGTTTTTCTTATTGTTTCTGATTCTCTTCGACATGATTCTCCTCCTTACTGTTTTCGCCCTCTAGGGTCTCTTTGATTGCCTTTGCGAGGTGGGGATCGGAGATTCCTATGGCGGAGACCTTCTCGTATCCGATGACAAGGTTAAGGCTCATTTCGCCCCCGTAACGGATGAAGGAAAGGTCCTTATTGTCCTTGAAGTGGCTTTCCCTCTTCTCCCTGTTTTTGTCAAGGCAGGTCGGGGTAAAGACAACAAGCCGGATTTTGCCTCTTTCGAGCCTTTCATCGAGTTTCCTTCCGACATAAAGGCAATGTTTCTTCCTGGCAAAGCCGAAATAGGCCTTCAGTCTGTTTTCGTCCTGTCTGCTTTCCATTTCCTAATCTCCTGATAAAGGCTTGCAAAGTCACATCCCGGAGCATACCGGGACAGCTTCTTCTTCAGCCTTTCCGCATTCTTGAGGAAGGAGGGATTGAGGTAAATGCCTCTTCCTTCCCTCTTTCCGCTCCTATCTAGGATAAGTTCCTTATCAACAAGCGTCATCCGCAGAAGATCCTTGCGGAGGAATTTCTTTCTCGTCAGGATGTCTTCCCGGACAATCGGATAAGGCCTAGCCATCGGCTACTTCCCCTCGTCGTAGTACTTGTCGGAATCGTACTGCTCGGCGACATCCTCATCATAATCGGCATCGGAATAGTCGTTGTCGCTATTCTGGTCCTCGTTCTGCCTGTCCTTGAGTTCTTCCTCGGTATAGATGGCCCTTCCTTTGATATTGGACGGGGCAGGAGAAGCCTTGCTTTGCTTATCTTCCTCGTTCTTCTTCTTAAAGTCGCTATATCGCTTAGGGGAACGGGTCTCGGCAGGGCCTTTCTTCTTTCCGAGGTTCTGTTCGATTTCCTCGAGATTGACCTTCGGTTTGTTCTTGATTTCGACATGGACGATTTCCGGCTCCGGTTTAGGCTCTTCCTTCTTCTCCGCAGGCCTAGCCTCTTCCCTGTTAGGAACCTTTTTGACTTCTTCTTCCTTTGCCAAAGCGTTAGTTTCTCCCTTTTCGGGAATATTTTCCGGTTTGACATCTTCCTTTACGGATAAAGGTTTATCCTCTTTCCCGTCGGAGTTGACCACAACCTCGTCCTGACCATGGTTAAGGCCGATTTCCTCATCGGAAAGACCTTCCTCATCATTGGATTCAGGGACTGTGGCAGTCGGAAGAGAGGAAGTAAGGGATGCTGCCCTCTCCGGGAATTCCTTCTCGATAGCCTTGTTGATTTCCGGGACGCTCCTATATTTCACACCCTGTTTGATGGCGTCATCCGCCTGAAGGACGGAAATCGAACACTTGGTGACTTTGGAGGCGAGACGGACATTGCATCCGGCCTTGCCGATGGCGACACCCTGGTTGCCGTTCCTGACGACGACGGTAATTTTGGGGAAGACATACCCGCGGTCGTTTTCGATTTCGTCATAGTGGACATTCGGATCGAAGAAATCCTCGGGGCAGGTCCTTCCGATGACGTTTGCCGGGCGCCTAGCCTCGATAATCTGTAAGGCCTTGTTTTCCTTATAACGTTCGATATCCAGCCGTTCTCCGTGAAGCTCGGTGGTGATGGCACGGGAACGGGAATTCTCGGGCCCGATGCAGGTGCCGACAGGATCGATGTTCGGATTCTTGCTGTCGACTAAGACCTTCGTACGGATTCCGGCTTCGCGGGCAATCGCCTTGATGACGACTTCCCCGCTGGATAGTTCGGGGATTTCCTTTTCCCTGAGCTTCTCGACGAAACGGTCGGAGGTACGGGTGATCACTAAGGATGGCGGATTTGACTTGTCCGAGACATCGCTTAAATAGACGCAGACGCGTTCGCCCTTTGCAAAGACATCCCCGGGAAGCCTGTTGCGGGCCTTGCCGCTGTTCCGGAGGGTTCCGCTTGCCTTTCCGAAGGAGACTTCGATTGTCCGCTGTTCACCCCGGCGGTCATAGCCAAGGGAAGAACCGCCGGTCTCGACAGAGACGACTGTTCCATAGATTAATCCGCCGATCTGGTCTTTGTAGATGGCAAGGACGGCCTGGCGGGAGGCGTCCTTAAGATGGGAAAGGAAAAGCTGTTTGACACGCCGCACATAGGCCTTGTCAAGCTTAGTGGTATCAAAAGGAATTTCGATGATATCGCCGACCTTTGCACCTTTCTTATATTCCTGGGCATCCTCGAGGGAAACCTGGTAGGCATCATCGACAATATCGTCTTCCTCGGTCACGACCTTGACATCGAAAATCTTGAATTTCGTGAAGGTATCATTGAAGACGACGTGGCATTTAATCAGCTCCTTGTCGGGATCCTCGCTGTCCTTGTCCTTGAAAAGTCCCGGATAGGACCATTCAAGATAGGCCTGTTCCCTGGAAGTCGTCAGGATATTGGTGATGTCTTCCTGGGAGAGCCTGCTGTCCTTGGCCGAAGTGGCCAGACTAGTGGAAAAGTTGACGGCATCGACCTTTCCGGTGATGACCTGGGCCTGGCTTTTGCGGCGCCGCTTCTTTTCGCCTGTCTCCTCTTCCTTGCTTTCGTCCCTTCCCGTCCTTCCGTTTAGCAAATCATCGAGCATTTTGTTTACCTCCTGTTGATATACTCGCTAGGCCTTATAGCCCCTATGAACTTCCTGCCTCTCGTCTTCCGAGAGCTCCCTCTTCTTCTTTGCCCCCTTGACAAAGTAGAGAAACTTCGCCTTCCCTCCGTTTACTTCCCTTAGCTTCCTAGTGTGAAGGGACCCGTCCTTCTTCAGCTTGACATCCAGATATCGGTTGATCAGTTTAGGAAAGTCGGAGAAAGGAATCTTTCGCCTGCTTCCTCCTGAGGAGATGTCAAGCCTATAGGAGTCGTCCCTTCCCTTTACAGAATCAAGGAGAGGACTCACCTTATCCGTATAAGCCTGTATTTCCTCCCTGGTTATGGCATAGTCATGGTCGATGAACACTTGAAGGGTCTTGCCCCTTTCCCCGTTTGGAACGAACTTTGCCTCAACGAAGGTGAGACCCCTTTCCTTGCAGGCATCCTCAAGAAGCTTCTTCACTTTATCCCTGGTCTGAGAATCCATTTAGTCCTCCTTTTTACAAAGAAAGAGTGGACCCTTGCGGGCCCACTCTTAATGATCTGTTATTAAGAATGGAAAAGGCTTTTCGCCTCTTACGGTTAAAATTTTAGTCTTTTCCTTTGGAGAAGTCAATTCATTTCCAGGACAAAAGAAAAAGAATTGACAGCCATTTGGTCGGCTTGGTATCGAATAAGGAAAAGGAAAGAAGTATAATTTAGTGCCTAAAAGTCCTAAGGGAGGGCATATGAACAAAAAAGTCACTGACATTTATAAAAAACACATTCCGGAATTCATTGTCGGTCCTTTGCTGAAAAGGGTCGAGGCCTTCTTCGACCTTAGGATTCCTCTTGTCAGGAAGGCCGTCATCGATAGGTCTTTCGGAACTGCAGACGACCCGGTGACAAAGGGAAGGGGGTATTTCCTTTCCTTGTCCGGGGTCTGGGTCAAGGGGAACGAAAAACTCAATTATGCCCTTATCGGTGGAACTTGGATCCTGCTTAGGGGCGTGCTTGGTTTCCTTGTCACTAGGATCACCCAGTATGTTGCCGCAAAGACGGCCATGGCCGTAGGATGTGATTTGCGGGATTCCCTTTATAAGAAAATTCTCTCCCTTGGGAAAAAGGAACGGGAAGAGAGGTCCTCTTCCCGGCTTTTGACAGTCCTCAACGCGGATTCCTATCAGGTGCAGCAGGGCGTCCTGATCTTTATCCGCCTTATCGTCCGTGCCCCTTTTATCATCCTTGGCGCCTTAGTCATCTCCCTGCTTCTTAACTGGCAGATCGGACTGATCTTTGTCGCCATCATCCCTAGGATCCTTTTTGTCATCTTTTTTCTTAGGAACCGGTCGTCGAAGGAATATCTTTCCATCCAAAGTAAGCTTGACTCGCTCTCGACGAAGGCAAGCGACACCATCGAAGGGGAAAAGGTCATCCGTGCCTTCCGTAAGGAAGAAGAGGAAAACAGGAAATTCAGGGAGAAAAGCAAGGACTATGAGGAAAACTCCATCAAGGTCGCCTTTCTCAACGGACTAATCAATCCTCTTACCTTCGCCATCATTGCCTTGGCCACCTCCTTTGTCGTCCTTTTCGGGGCCCGTCCCATCCTTTCTTCCCTGTCCGCCGAAAAAACCGCCCTTAGTTCCACTGTCATCACGGAAGTAAGCTATCTAAGCCAGATTTTCGTTACCTTGGTCCAGCTTACCAATGTTGTCATGGTCCTCACTAAGGCCCGGGTCAGCCGCAAGCGTGCCGACGAGGTTCTCCGGATTGTCCCCTCCATCCGGGAAAAGAAGAATGCCATCGTCAAGGACATTAAAGACGGGGAGGAACTTTTTTCCTTCCGCGATGTCTCCTTAGCCTATAAGGAGGGAGGAAACTATGCCCTTTCCCACATAACTTTCTCGCTGAAGAAAGGACAGTCCCTTGGCATCATCGGCGGAACGGGAAGCGGAAAGTCCACTATCCTTAACTTAAGGGAGCGTTTCCTGGACGCCAGTTCGGGGAAGGTCTATTACAAAGGATGCGATATAAAAGACTATTCCCTTACTTCCCTTCGCCATGAGCTCTCCCTTGTCCCCCAGCATTCCTCCCTTTTCCAGGGAACCATAGCCTCCAATAGGCTAAGGGCCAAACCTGACGCAGATGAAAAGGAAAGGACTATGGCCTTAAAAGAGGCAAGGGCCGATGAATTCGTCCGGAAATATCCGGACTACCTCTCCCATGAGGTGGAGGAAGGGGGGAAGAACTTCTCCGGCGGACAGAGACAGCGTCTTTGTATTGCCAGAGGGATTCTCTCCTCGCCGGAGGCCATCCTGTTAGACGATGCCACAAGCGCTTTAGACCTTCTCACCGACAGAAACGTGCGGAAGAACATCGAAAGCCATTCCTCAAGGACACGGATCATCGTCTCCCAGCGGGTTTCCACAATCAGGGACTGCAATCTGATTCTTGTTCTGGAAGGAGGAAAACTGATCGGGGAAGGTTCCCATGAGGAACTAAGGAAGAGCTGCCCTGTCTATCGGGAAACCTTCTATAGTCAGACGAAGAAGGAGGAACTTTAATATGGATGAGAAAAAACGTTTCGTTGCCTATCTTCTTCCGGAGAAGAAATCAATTGGAGTCATTCTTTTCTCCGTTCTCGTCTTTCTTCTAAGCCGGCTTAGCCAGCCTTTCCTTGTCGGGAAGGCCTTGGATAGTGCCTTGGATGGAAAGGAAAGCGTTTATCTTGTCCTCGTCCTTGTCACCCTTGGTTTATCTATCCTCGGTGCCGTATCCGATTTCGTCTTTGAATATACAGTCGGAGTAAGGACGCAGAAAAGGATAAGGAGAAGGCGCAATGATGTCTATGCCAAATTCAATAAGGTGCCGATCGGACTGCTTTTCCAAAGGCGGGAAGGGGACCTTGTCCAGCTGGAAATCGGTGACGTAGAGAATGTGGCTAATGGCCTTTTCTCCGTTTTCAAGTCCCTGATCGAAGGAGTCCTTTCCATTGTCTTAACCATTGTCTTAAGGTTCTGCGTCAACTGGATTCTTGCTCTTGCCGCCATCGTTCTTTCCCCTCTCTCCCTCTTTGTCTCCCGCTTTGTCGCCTCTTTCTCCCACCAGCATTTCAAAAAGCAGGCGAAGCTCCAGTCAAGGCTGAACCAAGTCTCTTTGGAAGCCATTAATAATAGTGACATCCTGCAGGCGATGAACTACCAGCAACGCTCCTATCAGACCTTCAAAAAGGAAGACGACAGGCTGTATAAGGAAGGCAAGACCGCCCTATTCTCCGCTTCCTGGCCTAATCCGACAACCCGCCTAGTCAATAACATTATCTATGCCCTCATCGGAATCTCGGGCATTATCAGGATCGGCTATTCTTCCGCCTACCCCATTCTTTCTAGGTCAATCGGCCGGTTATCCTCCTTTTTGAGCTATACATCGGAATATACAAAGCCGTTCAATGAAATCAGCGGGGTTCTCAGCGAGTACGAGTCGGCAAAGTTTTCCTTTGCCCGCATCAACCGGTTCCTGAACTCCAGCGAAGATGTGGACGAAGGGACTAAGGAAGTGACGGGAATTGAGGAAATCCGATTCGACCACAGGGACTTCAGCTATGAGCCTAGCCAGAGATTGATTGAAGATTTCAACGAAGTCATCCATAAAGGAGAGAAGGTGGCGATAGTCGGACCGACCGGGGCCGGGAAGTCGACCCTAGTTAATGTCCTAAGGCGCTTCTATGATCCGACCGGCGGGGCTGTCCTTTATAACGGCGTGAAAGGGACCAAAATAAAAAAGTCCTCCCTGCGGAGCAACTTCGGAAGGGTCCTCCAGGAAACCTGGATTTTTTCGGGGACCATCAGGGATAATGTCCGCTATGCCAAGCCGGAGGCGAGCGACGATGAAGTCATCGACGCCTGCAAGAGAGCCCATGCCGACACCTTCATCCGCACTCTCCCTTATGGCTATCAGACCCTTGTTTCCTCTAAGGAAGGACTTAGCGACGGCGAACGTCAGAGGATTACTATCGCCCGTGTCATGCTTCTTGAACCGGACATCGTCATCCTTGACGAAGCCACGAGTAACGTCGACACCCGGACGGAGAAACTGATCGGGGATGCCTTTGATTCCCTTCTTAAAGGGAAGACTTCTATCGTGATTGCCCACCGGCTTAGCACAATCAAGGAGGCGGACCTGATTCTTGTCCTGAAGGAAGGTCATATCATCGAATCGGGCAGCCATGATTGCCTAAGGAAGAAAAAAGGGTTCTATTACCAAAGGTATTCTTCCCAGTTCAGATAGGCACGATTAGCTTCTGTTTCCTATTTCCTCGCCGGCCTTGCCAGGCGGGCGATGATTTTTGTCACTTCCTCTTCCTTACTTTTCCTTCCTTCCTGAAAACAATGGTAGAGAAGGGAGGCAAAGGCCCCGGAATAGAAAACGTTCTTTATTTTCTTTTCTTCCTTGGTTCCGCTATAGAACATTCCCTTGCTTTCCTTGTCGAGTCTTTCGATCAGGTGGGAAATAAAAAGGGAAAGCCTATAGTACCTAGTATGCGAATGGTCGTTGTCTACCCTTTTTTTGAAAGGCAGTGTCTCCCTGGCATAGAAGAAATGGGTAATCTTTTTGATGATGGCCTTTAGAAAGAAAAGACGGGTAAGGGAATTGTATTTTCTCCTCAGGGGGAAGATTTCGTTAAGCAGGGAATCTTCGTACCGCTGGAAGAGAAAGATGAGGAGTTCGTTCTTGTCGGCAAAGTTATTATAAAAAGTGTTCTTGCTCCTCCTTGCCTTATCCGTAATCTCCTTGATTCCGATATCATCGTAGTTCTTTTCCTGGAGAAGCTCCTCTAGGGCGTTGGCTAGGTCCCGCTTGGAACGGATGATGCGCCCGTCCTCTTTCTCACTGTAATTGCTTGAATAATCCATGTATTTCACTTAGCCTTGAAATATTTCTTTCGTGCAGGTATTATATCACATGATAAGATATTGGACTAGAGTGCAATAACTAATCTGGAGGCTAAATCTGTGCATACCATAGACATTGTCAACCTAACCAAGGATTACGGACAGGGAAGAGGCGTGTTCTCCGTCTCTTTCCATGTCAAAAAGGGAGAGTGTTTTGGCTTTCTTGGACCAAACGGTGCAGGGAAGTCGACGACAATCCGGCACCTGAGGGGATTCTCCCACCCCGACAAAGGAAGCACTTTCATTAACGGAAGGAACACTCTAAAGAACCATGAGGAGGTCTTTCGGAACGTGGCCTATGTCCCAGGAGAAGTCGTTCTTCCAAGCAATCTGACCGGAACAGAGGTCATTAAGGAACAAAGGCAACTGAAAAGTGTCTTAGACGATAAGCTTTACCTTAGCCTGAAAGATTATTTCCGTCTTGATCCCTCCCTTCTTTGCAAGGAAAGGGATTTAGGAAGGAAACGGAAAAGGGCTATCGTCTGTGCCTTTAGGAGCAATCCTGACATCATAGTCCTAGACGAGCCTTCATCCGGGCTTGATCCGGAGAGGCAGGACCGATTCATCGACTTTATTCTTAACCAAAAGAAAGAGGGAAAGACCATTTTGATGTCATCCCATATCTTTTCCGAGGTTGATGCCTGCTGCGACCGGATTGCCGTCATCAAGGACGGAAAAATCGTTTCGGAAATCCTCGCGGATTCCCTTAAACACAAATCGGAAAAAAGATACCAGGTCTGTTATGGGAAGAGGGAATCCTGCAACAAGGCGAAAAAACGGCTTAAGGAGATCGGTTTTCCTTTTGAGGAGGATGGTGGGTTATCTTTCATTGTCAAAGTCGATGATTCCCGCATCAACCTTTTCCTAAGAAATCTTCTAAGGGATGATAGGATAGACAGGAAGGAAATCAAGGAAACCCTGGAGGACTACTTTATGTCCTTCTACAAGGAAGACCTAGTCTATGGAGGCATAAAATGAACAGGGCGGAAAAGGTCATCGAAGTCAGCCATATCACAAAGGACTATGGAAAGGGAAGAGGGAACTTTGATGTTTCCTTAACCATCCACGAAAACGAAGTCGTCGGAATCGCCGGGGAGAACGGAGCCGGAAAGACGACCTTGATGCGAAGGAGGATGGGCTTTATCAAACCCGACAGCGGCTATATCCGGATCTACGGAAAGGACAGCTATCAGCAATCGGCAAGCCTTAAGCCCTTCATCGGATACTGTCCGGGGGAAATCAACTTTCCGGACGTGAAGACCGGAAACGAATTCCTCCGCTCCTTCGGGAAAAGCCTAGGAAGGGAGGAAAAGGATTTTGCCTATGCCTCTCAACTGATTAAACGCAGGCAGCTTGACATCCGCGCCTATCCGAAACGGATGTCTAAGGGAAGGAAGGAAAAGACCGCTATCGTCTCGGCAAGGAGGAGAAAACCGAAGATTCTTCTTCTCGATGAACCCTCAATCGGTTTAGATCCATTAAGGCGGGAAGAGCTTCTCTCTCTGATTCTCGAGCAGAAGAAAGACGGGGCGACAAGGTTCATTTCCTCCAATTCCAGGGATGAACTAAGCCGTGTGGCCGACAAGGTCTATCTTCTCTCGAAAGGAAGAATTACCGACTCTGCGGATGTTAAGGCAGTGAAAAACCCTCCTTTCCATGATTATAAGGTTGCCTTCCTGCGGAAGGACTCTTATGAAAGGAGGAAGCACTCTCCTTATAAGGTCTTGGAGGATAAGCCCCAGTATCTGCAGCTTGTCCTGCGCGTAAGGAAAGAAGACAACAGGAACTTCCTGACTGACCTAGCCTTATTCCCCATTAAGTTCAGGAGCAGGAAGAACTACGATCTGAGTACGTATTTCCGGGAACGCCGGAACGGAGGTCAAGGATAATGGCACGGAAAAAGAAAATTCTGATTGAAGGCATCGGAAACAAAGAAGAAAAAGAAGAAATAAAAGAGGGAAGGCCTGTCCACGAAAAGAAAAAAAGACGCCATCTTTTCTCCTGGGCCGTCTTTTCCGAAAGCCTTAAGTCTAAGTGGGGATCCCTTTTCCTTGTTTCGGGGCTCAATGCCTTAATCATGGTGGTCATTAGGATCATCATGTCGGGACTGAACATCAACGCGACGGCGGATTCCAGGAAAGATAGGTTTTCCAATGCAGATAGGGAAAAGACAATTAAACAGAGCACGATTGGCTTTTATACAAGCTTTGAGAACTCAGCGGAAATGGTTGTTACTTTCGACAATGCGGAGGACCAGAGGAAACAGGCCCTGTCCTTGGCCATGGACAAGGTTGAGGATAAGCAGCTGACGAATGCCCTTGACGCCGGGAAGGTGGTCTACCAGCTTACCTATAATCTGACTTCCGGGGATACCGAGGCCAAAAAGACTGCCGCGGAAAAGGCTTCTCTTTCTGCCTTTGAACTTGCTTTGAAAACCACTAACCTATCGGAGGAGGAAAAAAAGGTTGCCCTTGAGATCGCCTCTTCCTTCTTTGAAGCCTATGGCGAAGACAGGAACGAAACCACCAAGAACCTTCTTGTCTCTGTCCTTCCTGCTGTCATTGCCAAGGAAAGGGCCGAGGAGGCCGGGAAAGGCGAGGACGAAGTAAAAAGTGCCACGGTCACGATTACCGCCTGCTTTGACAAGGTCTTCCATCAATCCTATGACCAGGATAAGGCAATCCAGGAAGCCCTCTATCCGCTAAGGCAGTCTAGGGCCGATGAGGACGAGACACAATTCCTTACCCTGATTTCCACTGAAAGGGAAAAGGCCTATGAGGCAGATAAGGATAAATTCATCGCCGACAGCAAAATCCACGATTCTACTTTATCCTCTGTTGCCGAAAACTATATTATCGACAGCTATTCTGATAGGCTTTATTACGATTATCTTCCTGACTTCACCGTCAATTACGTCACCTCGGATTTTGGCTATCCCATCACTTATGTCGGGACCGGGAAATACAGTGAAAACGGCCAGGAAATCAGGAAGGAAGAAGAAATCAAGGAATACAATCCTTCTCTCTTTATCAAGGTGAACGGGGACAGGGGGACAAGTGCCACCAGGGTCGAGAAGAGGCATAAGAAAGCCATCACCGGAAGCGACTATAGTGAGGAAGAATACAAAGCGGCCAAAGAGAAGGCGGACGAATCCCTTCCTACCCTAAAGGATGCCCTGAATAAGTTCCTTACCGCCTTCTTTACCCGCGATCAGGACAACAAAAACCGTTTCTTCGACGGAAAGAACGTCGTCGAAAGTGAAGTGGCCTTGGCCGCCCAGGATAGGGTCTCCCAAAGGGCAGAGCAGCAGATTATTGCCAATTATAACGAAAAGAATTCGGTCAAGGTGAGTAGCATCGAGGAAATCACCAGCCAGAACTCCTCCCTCTCCGGTCAGGCAAGGAGGGACAGGGTGGATAGCTATGCCGCCTCCTCCATCAGTTCCTATAAATCCTATTATAAGAGCGCCCTTAAGAAAGGATATGGCAGGCAGGAGAGCAGGCTGATTGCCACGGTCAAGGCAAGCCAAGGCGTTATCAACGAACTTCCCGACAAGGTCGGGGATTCCCTTACCGAAATGGGGAACAGGAACACCTATGGAATCATCGTCGGTAGGATCGGCTTTGCTAGGACTACCCTTCTTGTCCCAATGGTCTATTCTATCCTTCTCGCTAACGATCTTGTTGCGAACAAGGTGGAGACAGGCTCCCTTGCCTTTACCCTTTCCACTCCATTGACCCGGAAAAGCTATATCTTCACCGAGTCCTGCTTCAGGATTTTCTCCGAAATCGTCAGGGCGGTTTTCCTCTTTGCCTTCGCGACAATCAGCCGGTATATCGGAATCTCCTTAGGCGGAAGCGACTTCATCACGTCTTTGCCGAGGAAGGATGTCGCCCTTTATGCCCTTGGTAATTTCAGGGTCACCCTCGCGATTTCCGGAATCTGCTTCCTCTCTTCCAGCATCTTCAATAAGTCGAACAAGGCTATCGGAATCGGAGGAGGACTGACGATTTTCTTCTTCATCTGCTCCATCCTTGGACTATTCGGAACAAAGGCCATTCCCGGAACGATCCGTATCGACTCTAGGAACATTTTCAACTATAGGACGATTGTCTCCTTCTTCGACCCTCTTGCCGTAAGGGACCACAATTACTTCACCTTCTTCATAAAACTGATTGGGCTTCTAGTCATCACCGTCGTCTGCTATCTTGCCTCCTCCATAATCTTTAAAAAGAAGGACCTCCCTCTTTAATTGTCTTGCCTTCATCGCTTATAATCGATCCGTGAAACAAATTGCCTTTGCATCGGACTTTGACCATACGCTCTTCTTCGGAAAGGAAGCAAAACCTTTCCGTGAGGAAGACCTTACGGCCATAAAGGCCTTCAAGGAAAAAGGCGGCCTTTTCGGTGTCTGCACCGGAAGAAGCGAAAGTGGGGTCCTATTTCCGAGCAAAGGCTTTTTGGATTACGACTTCAGGATTCTCGCCACTGGATCTTATCTTCTTGACAAAGAAGGGAAATGCTTCTATCAAAATCCCTTTTCTTTAGGCGAAGCCACTTTGCTTTATGAAAATCTATGCCGTTATCCTTCCTTCTCTCTCGTTGTGAATACCGGAAAGTCCCTTTTCTCGTCCACCTCTTCTTTCGACGGCCATCCGCCAAGGAAAGAGGAAGAGAGGCTGAAAAGGACGATAAGGGGCTTTTCCCTTGGCTGCCTTAAGGAGGAAAACGCTGCGGAAAGGAAGAAAAAGCTCGAAGGGAGCCTTTCCTTCCTTCATGCCTTCCAGAATAAGACCTTCCTTGACATCGTGAAAAGAGGAAACTCCAAAGGCGAAGGAAGGAAAAGAAGGAAGGAACATCTCTGTCTTGACGTCAGGGCGGGAAGGGGCGACTCTTTTAATGATATTCCTCTGATTGAGGAGGCTTCTCCCTCTTACACCTTCCTCTCCTCGCCAAAGGAAGTCCAGGCAAAGGCGGACTTGGTCCTCCCGACTCTTTCTTCTGCCTTACTTGACCTTAGGAAACTGTTTTCCTAGGAATAAGGGAAAGGAAGCGGTATACTTTATTTTTGTGTGTGCCATTAAGGGAGGATAGCCAACCATGGAAAAAATGACGTTTGACTGCATCATCATCGGAGCGGGACCTGCCGGAATCTTCACTGCCTTGGAACTGGCCGCAAAAAAACCGGAAAGCAAGGTTTTGATCGTCGATTCGGGAAGAAGCATCGATAAGCGTTTCTGTCCGGCGAGAAAGACGGGGGTATGCGTCCATTGTAAGCCCTGTGCCATCCTCTCAGGATGGTCCGGGGCAGGCGCCTTCTCCGACGGAAAACTGACCATCACCGACGAAGTCGGCGGGCACAGGAAAGAATATGTCGGGCATGAAGAGGCAAGGAAGTTCATCAATAGGGCGGATGACATCTATGTCCGTTTCGGTGCGAGCAAGGAAGTCTACGGGCGAAACGACCCCGAGGTCGAACGGATCAGCTATGAAGCGAGCAAGTACAATATCCGTCTCATCCCTTCCCCAGTCCGCCATTTAGGGACCGAACATGCTAAGACGGTCCTTACTAACAGGCAGGATTATCTCTTAAATAAGACCAACACTACTTTCCTTGAGCTCACTACGGCGGGAAACATCCTTACTGATGGCCAAGGGAATGTGGAAGGCGTCACCCTTCAGACTCTTGGCAAGGAACCTTTCACTGCCTATAGTAAGCATATCGTCGTCGCTCCCGGAAGAGGCGGCGCCGAATGGCTTAGCGAGGAGGCGGCAAGAAGGGGACTTGTCACCAGGAACAACGAGGTAGACATCGGAGTTAGAGTCGAATGCCCTAATTCTGTCAGGGATCCTCTGACAAAATCCCTTTATGAGGCTAAGCTTGTCTACTATGCCGACACCTATGAGAACAAGGTCCGCACCTTCTGCAGGAATCCGGGCGGTGTCGTCTCCGAGGAACATTATGAAGACGGACTTGCCGTCGTCAACGGACATTCCTATGGCGACAAGAAACTCTGGACGGACAATACCAACTTCGCCCTTCTTGTCTCCAATAAATTCACCGATCCCTTCCATGAACCGATTCTTTACGGACAGTATATCGCTAAGCTCGCCAACAGGCTTACCGGAGGACCGATTATGGTCCAGCGGCTTGGCGATCTTCTTTTAGGGCGGAGAACGACAAAGTCCCGCCTTGAAAAGTCAACGGTCATCCCAACGCTGAAGAACGCTGTCCCAGGTGACCTTTCCTTTGTCCTTCCTGACCGTATCCTAACATCCATTGTGGAAGCCCTGAAGGCCTTTGACCATCTTGCCCCGGGCTTATATAGCAAGAACACCCTCCTTTACGGCGTCGAAGTTAAGTTTTATTCCTCTAAGGTTGAGGTAGATAACCGCTTCAGGACCAAGATCCATGGCTTATACGCTATCGGGGACGGTGCCGGCATCACAAGAGGCCTAAGGCAGGCCTCGGCCACCGGAATCTTCGTTGCCGATGACAGGGTCAAAAATAGGTAACCTTTCTTTGTTTCTCTTGCCCGCTTCCTTACCGGAGCGGGCTTTTTTGGTTCTCTGACTTAGGTGTGGAAGTTAGCAGACTATACTTGAAAGTGCTAATACGTTGACTATAATGATTTGCGGTAAGGTTAATGGAGGGAAGAACATGAAAGAGACTAAGCAGTTCCAGACGGAAAGCAGACAATTATTGAATCTGAGGATCAATTCCATTTATTCCAATAAGGAAGTGTTCCTCCGTGAGATTCTTTCTAACGCAAGCGATGCCATCGACAAATATCAGTATCTGTCTTTGACTGACGGCAAAGACTATCCGGCAAAGAAGGAGTATGTTATCCGCATAGAGAAAAACAGCCAGGAGAGAAGCCTGACCATCGAGGATAACGGAATCGGCAGGGATAAAAACGGACTTGAGGAGAATTTAGGGACGATTGCCCGCTCCGGTTCCAAGGAATTCCTTCTTAAGCATAAGGACGATGCCGACAAGGACAAGAGGAACATTATCGGTCAGTTCGGTGTCGGATTCTATTCTGCCTTCATGGTGGCAAAGAGAATCGAGGTCACCAGTAAGAAGAACGGGGAAGGCGCCTATAAGTTCGTCTCTGACGGGGAAGACTCTTATTCCATTGAAGACTGCCCCGATTTCTCTCTTGATTCCGGGACCAAGGTGAAACTCTTCCTTAAGGACGATACGCCGGAAGAGGATTATTCTAAGTTCCTTGAGGACGGACAGATTGAATATTTAGTTAAAAAGTATTCGGACTATGTCCGTTATCCGATTAAAAGGAGGGAGAGTCGCGTCGAGCATAGCTACGATAAGGATGGGAAGATTCTTCCTGGCCAGGATAAGACCATCAATGAGGATAAGACCCTGAACAGCAGGGTTCCTCTTTGGAAAAAGAATAAAAATGAGGTTAGCGAAGAAGAGCTTTCTTCATTCTATAAGAGCACGTTCCATGATAGTGAGGATCCGCTTTGTTCTCTTTTTGTCAAGGTCGAAGGAAGGCTTTCCTTCTCTGCCTTGCTTTTTATCCCTGGACATGCGCCTTATGACCTCTATAGCGATTCCTATGAAAAGGGGCTTAATCTCTATACCAAGGGAATCTTCATCAAGGAAAAATGCAAGGAACTGATTCCGGACTATCTGAAATTCGTCAAGGGACTAGTCGACTGCGATGACTTCCCGCTCAACATCTCCCGGGAGAGGCTTCAGTCCTCCCCAAGGAGGAAAAAGATTTCCGAAGCGGTCGAAAAGAAGCTTGTTGAGAAGCTGAAAGACAGGCAGAAGAACGACAAGGACAGATTCCTCAAGTTCACTAAGCTGTACGGAAATTATATAAAATACGGGATCTATTCTTCCTATGGCAGGAAGAAGGATGCCCTAGAGGACCTTTTAAGGTACACGACCTATAACCATAAGGATCCGATTTCCTTATCCGACTATGTCAAGGAAAGGAAGGAAGGACAGAAGGAAATCTATTTTGCCTCCGGAAAGAGCAGAGAGGCGATAGCCCTTCTTCCGCAGAGGGAAGGCGTCAAGGCAAAGAAGGAGGATGTCCTCTTCCTTCTTGACGATATCGATGAGTTCACTTTAAGGAGGCTGCACGATTATCAGGGAAAGGAATTTAAGAACGTCGAATCCGTCGATACCTCTTCTTTGACTAGCGAAGAGAAGGATAAGGTCGACAAGGCGAGGGCCGAGCATAAGCGGTTCCTGGACAATAGGACGGAGAGCCTGAAAGGAAAAGTCGACGAAGTCGCCTTTTCGGCAAAGCTGATTTCCGCCCCGGTCTGTCTTTCCACAAAGGAAGGTCTCAGCAGGAAGAGGGAAAACGTCCTCGACAGCCAGGCTAAGCGGAGGGGAGAGGAAGATAAGGCGCCGAAATCCGTCAAGGTGCTTGAAATCAACCCGGACAGCGATCTCTTTAAGGCAAGGAGCAATCTCGATGACGCCGAAGTCAAAGAATATGCAAGCGTCCTCTACGATGAGGCGAGGAGGGTATCCGGCTTTGCCATAGAGGATAAGGAAGACTTCCTCAAGAAGCTGAATTCCTTGAGGGTTAAGGCCCTGTCGAAATAGAAAACAAAAAGGGACGGCAGGAATGCCGTTCCTTTTTGTTACAAATGTCTAGGAAAAATACAAAAATTTGCTTCGACAAAAAAAGGGGAATCGAAAACATTATAAGGGAAGTGCTTGCAAAAGCAAAACATAAAACCGCTTACTTTTTACAAAAATAATTTAGTAATGAACTTTTTTTCCTTTTTCTATTTCTTTTGTAACGGGTATGATACAATCTTTCTGAGAAAACGGATGAGGGCAAATGTATGGCTGCCCTTGTGCCTTCTGACCATAAAACAGAAGCCCATCCTCCTAGCCCCCTTTCTGAAAACGGTGCCTTCTTTTTACGGCTGAAAAGGGTCCCTTTCTTGGATTCATACCTAAAAAGGAGGAAAAGTATGAAAAAGTCGTTCCTGATGCTTGTCGTTGCTTTATCTTCTGTCGGTCTTGTCGGATGCAAGGGCGGAAGCGAAGCCGAAATCGCTGTCGTCACTGATGTCGGTCAGTTAAGGGATGGCGGATTCAACCAGGGAACCTATGAAGGCGCTAAGGGATATGCGGAGGCGAACAAAAAGACGTATCAGTACTATGCTCCCGCCAATGGTTCCAATGCTACGGATGATGACCGTATCGCCGCAAGGGAACTTGCTGTAAAGAATAAGGCGAAGGTCATTGTCGCCCCTGGCTACCTGCAGGCTGCTGCAAGGCGTAAAGTCGCCAAGGAAAATCCGGATGTCAAGTTTATTTTTGTTGATGGATGGACTCTTACCGATTCCGCTGATGCGAAGGGAAACGACAATGGCGAGGCGTTGAAGAATGTCACTGCCATTACCTATAAGGAACAGGAAGCCGGTTATAGGGCCGGCTATGCCGTCGTCAAAGGCGGATACAAGCAACTTGGAGGAACCTTTGGTGGTGGAGGAGCCAATCCCGCCTGCAACCGTTATGCCTATGGATTTGCCCAGGGTGCCAATGAGGCCGCCAAAGAAAGGAACCTTACTGATGTTTCCAGGAAAGTTTCTTTTGAGTATGGGGAAAACTTCACGGCTTCCACAAGCCTCCAGACCCAGATCAGTGGCTGGTATTCCGCTGGTACGCAAGTCGTCTTTGCCTGCGGCGGATCCATGTTCCAATCCGTTAAGGCTGCTGCCGAGGCTTCCCAAAGCGGAAAAATCGTCGGTGTCGATGTTGATCAGGCACCTTTAAGCGAGCGGGTTATCACTTCTGCGACCAAAGGTCTTTCGACCTCCGTGGAGCTTGCCCTGACCGAGTTCTATTCCAATGAATGGGATACAAAACTTGGTGGCAAGACGCAGACTCTTGGTGCTGTAGAAGGTGGTGCATCCGAACAGAAATACGTCGGTCTTGGAGATTTCTCTAGACTTAGTGGATTCACCTCTACGGATTATTCCACTCTCTTTGACAAGATTGCCAAGGGGGAAATTGTACCGGACGGAAATACTCCTGACGATTGCAAAGTCGATAGTGTTTGGGCAAATGAAACCCTCTTCGATACCATTGAAATCACGTTAGTTAAGTAGTTTTCTATAAGATGTGTATAGGCCCCCTTTGAACAGAGGGGGCCCTTTATCAAATTTACGAAGGGAATAGGAACAATGGAAAACTATGTAATCGAGAGGCGGAACATCAGTAAATCTTTCCCTGGAATCAAGGCAAATGACAACATCAATCTTCAATTAAGAAAAGGGGAAATCCATGCCTTGCTTGGCGAGAACGGCGCCGGAAAGTCCACCTTGATGAGTATTCTATTCGGACTTTATCAGCCCGACGAAGGACAGATTTATAAGGACGGGAAAGAGGTCAGAATCAAGGATCCTAATGATGCTACCCGTCTTGGCATCGGTAGGGTTCATCAGCATTTTAAGCTTGTCGAATGTTTTTCTGTTCTCGACAATATTATTTTGGGTGCCGAAGACTCCCGCTTTGGCTATGTCACCAAAAAAGCTGCCCGGAAGAAAATCAACGACATAAGGCAGAAATATGGTCTTAAAGTAGACTTGGATGCCAAAATCCGGGATATTTCCGTCGGTAGGCAGCAGCGGACCGAGATTCTTAAAAGGCTTTACCGGAATAACGATATCCTGATTTTCGACGAACCGACGGCCGTGCTTACCCCTCAGGAAATCGAAGATTTGAGGAGGACAAGGCGCAACAGGGCCAAGGAAGGAAAGTCCATTCTCTTTATTTCCCATAAGCTAAACGAAATCAGGGAAGTTTCCGACCGCTGCACGATCTTGCGTAAGGGCCGTTGCATCGCAACGGTCGTCACCAAGGAAACCACGGCTTCCGAGCTTGCCGCCTTAATGGTCGGCCGGCACGTCTCCTTTACGGTCGATAAGAAAGACCCGGTTTTAGGAAACGTAATCCTTCAGGTGGAAAATCTTTTTAGGAAGGGACAAAGAGGAAAGAAGGCTGCCGTCAAAGACGTTTCCTTCAACGTGCGGGCAGGGGAGATTGTGACCATCGCGGGTATCGAAGGAAACGGACAAAGGGACTTAATCAAAGGAATAACGGGTCTTGAAAAAGTCGAAAAGGGAAAAATCTTCCTTAACGGCAAGGACATTACCCATGGGTCAATCAATAAACGGATTAAGGGCGGAAGGAGCCACATTCCGGAAGACCGGCAGAAATACGGCCTTGTCCTTGATTTCTCCCTTGAGGAGAACAGGGTAATCGAGCGATATAAGGAGAAGAAGTTCGCCCATAGGGGATGGATTAAATTCCTTTCCCGGAAAAAATATTCCGATACCGTCCTCAAGGAGTATGATGTCCGCTCCTCCCTTGGAGCGAAGACCATAGCCCGCTCCATGTCCGGCGGAAACCAGCAGAAGGCGATTGTCGGACGGGAACTTGATAAAAGCCATAACCTTCTGATTGCCGTCCAGCCTACCCGTGGACTTGATGTCGGTGCCATCGAGAGCATCCATAAGCAGATTATCGCCGATCGGGACAAAGGGCGGGGTGTGCTTCTTGTCTCCCTTGAATTAGACGAAGTCAGGAACCTTTCCGATATCATCTTCGTCAGGTATGAGGGGGAGATTGTCGGTGCTTTCCTTCCAAAGGAGACGACTAGCGAGGAGAGGGGACTTTATAGGGCAGGAGGCAAAAAGAGGAGTATAGAAGAAAGGAAGAAGGTCATCCGCAAGGAGGAAGGAAGAAATGAATAAAGTCAGACATTTAGGCAAGCATGATTATTCTTCTTTGCTTGCTTCCCTTGGTGCGATACTTGTCGGTCTTCTTCTTGGCGTCATTCTTCTTGGAGCCACCTCTTCTGTTCCTGGAACGGATTTTGGGAAAGGATTAGGTCTTCTTTTCACCGGCCCCTTTGAACTAGGAATACGGAACATAGGCAACAGGATTTTTTATGCTGTGCCACTGATTTTTACCGGTCTTTCCGTTGCCGTGGCCTATAAGACGGGGTTATTCAATATCGGGGCCCCTGGTCAGTTCCTTCTTGGAACGGGAACAAGCCTTCTTATTGCCTTGACTGTCGACAGCACAGGAAAACCTCTCCAGGCCGTAGCCGTCTGGATTCTTGCCGTACTAGCCGGCAGGATCGCCGGTGCCCTCTGGGGCGTAATTCCAGGCTTACTTAAGGCAGTCTTTGGCATCAACGAAGTCATTATCTGTATCAGGACGAACTGGATTGCCGCCAATAGGTTCACCTGGGTCTTTGATTCCCTTAACCCGCTTCATGCGACAGGAACGGGAAAAGCAGGTTATCTGATTAAGACAAGCGTCACCGGCAACTATACTCCGACGATAGGACTAGACAAGCTTACGAATGGCAGCAGGCTCGACCTTTCTATTCTTATTGCCATTGTCGTTGCCCTCCTTCTCTGGATTCTCAGGAACAAGACGACCCTTGGCTATTCTAGGCGCGCCTGCGGAAGGAACAAATTCTCGGCAAGATATGCCGGCAGGAAGGAAAAGGGAAACATCATCTTCTCTATGGCGCTGGCTGGTGGTCTTGCCGCCCTTGGCGGAGCCTTCTATTATCTTAATCCTGGCATTGAAATCCAATATAAGTCTGTCTACGGATCCCTTCCAACCTATGGCTTCGACGGAATCCCAGCTGCCTTGCTTGCCAACTGCAATCCTCTCGCCGTCATTCTCTCGTCTCTCTTCATGCGGTATATCTATGCATCGGGATCCACACTGAGCGCTGCCGGGTACAACAAATATTATGCCGACAGGATTATTGCGGTAATCATCTATAGGTCGGGCTTCTCCCGCTTCTTCGTTGAGGCCTATAACCGGATAAAACAGAAACATGCCTATGAAAGGGGTAAAAAATACCTTGCCCTTCTTACTGAAGGGCTCTTGCTCACCACTCTGCCGGCATTGGATGAAGAAAGACCGGTCGATGTTTCATCCTCCGGCATAGGGCAGGCTGACCCGGAAAAGGGAAAAACCGAAAACGAGGAGGCTAAGTAAATGAACGGTGCGGATTTAACTGTCTTCATTCTTCAACAGGCCATCATTAGGAGGATCCCTCTTAGGATTGTCGCTCTCGGCGGTGTATTTTCCGAACGAAGCGGCATCATCAACCTTGCCCTTGACGGAGAAAGGATTTTCGGTGCCTTTGCCGGTGCGATTTTTGTCAAGCTCAGGATTGAAAAGGCAGGATGGACAGTCGCCAACAAAGGCGTGGCGAGGTATCAGCTTAGGTTCGTCTTAGCTAGGCTTGTCGCCGCCCTAGCCGGTGCCTTGATGTCCCTTCTTCTCTCCTTTGCCGCCATCAAGAGGAAGGCCGACCAGACCATCGTCGGAACGGCACTCAATGTTCTTGCCCCAGCCATTGTCTGTGCCTTCGGACTTCTTTTCTTCCACCAGGAGAAAATCGATTCCGGTGGTAGCTTTGCCCTCCTAAGCTCTTCTTATCCTAAGGGGTTCGGAGAAGCCGTGGAGAATAGCCACATTCTCTCTTTCTTCTTCAATAAAGTCTATATTTCCACCTACCTTGTCCTCATCGTCTTCGTCTTAAGGAGTATCTGGCTTTACAAGAGCAAGATCGGAAGGCACCTACGTGCCTGCGGAGAGAATCCCCAGGCCGCCGATTCCGTCGGAATCAATGTCTATCGCAGGCGGTATCTTGGTTCGACAATCTCCGGCGCCTTGGCCGGCCTTGGCGGATTTGCCTATATCGCAACGGTAGCCGGTTCTACTGCCGATTCCACTGTCAACGGCCTTGGCTTTCTGGCCTTGGCGATTAGGATCTTCGGCAACTGGAATCCGCTTCTGATTGCGTTCGGCGCCTTTTTCTTCGGCTTCTTAAACTCTCTCGGTGTCCTTGCCCCGATGATTCCCTTCAGGAAAGAATGGGGTCTTCCGATGTACTTCTATAATAGGGTACCTTACCTTGTCGTCATCCTTGTCCTTATCCTCTTCCATGGAAAATCCGGGTGCCCGAAGGCGGAAGGCATCCCTTACGACAAAGGACAGCGATAGTTCAGAACATAAAAAGGTGGCTTTGCTTTGTTGGCAGATGCCACCTTTTTCGTTTCAACTTCCCCTGCTTAGCCGTGGAGAAAAATTTTCTACCTTTGGAGGACGGAAATTTTTTTGAAAATGAGAAGGATAAACAAAAGTGTTGCTAAAGGGCGAAAACCTCCCGTCTTCTG
>ERZ808286.7-NODE-7-length-180804-cov-6.714588_pt1 | contig 180804 bp, 140 predicted proteins | sample MGYA00521276_ERZ808286 | MGnify/ENA primary metagenome ERZ808286 (study PRJEB31516, sample SAMN03275607) | gut metagenome | biome: mammalia-associated habitat; material: feces | host: Papio cynocephalus | place: Kenya | collected 2012-08-01 ... | reverse complement strand
AATTATATCAGACATAATTTTTTCTACATAGGACATAGTTTTTCCTGCATCAAATGTAATTTTCGCGGCTTTTGCTTTGCGCCATTTGTAGGGGCGTACTCTGGCAACGGTTATGTTAGCTAATATGCCAAGAACGCACAATCCTGTACGAATTTCAAAAGTCTATTGTCCCGCGTCCGCGTATATTTCTGTTAAAACCATTGGGCTTTATTGCGCCGCAATCATAAAAAAGCCTAAAACGGACGATATTTTTTGCAGGAGTGTTTGCCGGTAATTGTGGTCTGCGTATCTTTGCCGTGTGTTTTTCATAGTATTAGATTTAAGGTTAACAAGATTGGGGTACGGCGGTACCCCATTTTTTTTGCCTTTTCGCGCCCGAAAATCCCGAAATTACCCCCTGCGATATGGCACAAAAAAGAAGAGACATCATGGCTTTCACGCTGCATGACATCTCCCTTTTCGAACAAGATACATAACAATTAAATCTTAGCGCGGATTTACCGCCTCGCGGCGTGGAACTGACACCTTTTCCATGGGAACTGGCGCATCCGCTATGAAACATCGATTTATCGGATGCAAAGGTAGGCATACCCGGTTCTGCCCGCAATACCTTAAAGTGGGTATAACCATTTGCAAAATGGTGATTATGCCGTAAGGAGGGGTGAATGCGGCGCCGCGCCTCCCGGGCGGTCATGCCATGAAACAGTGCCAATCCGTGCGGATACGTGCGGCGGGGCGCGCAATTTATGGAACGGCGGCCATTTTGAAAGCAAATGCCGTGCAAAACAAACATATATTTGCTATATTTGCAGTTGCAAGCAAACTATACGTTGCCAAGAAAACAATAAACAAACATATCACTTTATATGAAAAGAACAATAAGCAAGATGCTCGCGGCGGGATTTGCCGCAACGCTACTTACATTGCCGGCAAGCCATGTTGCCGCGCAGGTTACAATCGTGCCCCAGCCGCAGGTGGTGAGGCTTCAGGCCGGCAAGGCTTCGGTGCCGGCAAGCCCGAAAGTCTATATCGACAAGAAAGCCAAAATCACCGCCGCGTACCTTGGCGCACAGTTCAAGGAGGCAGGCATCACCCCGGTTATGGTGAACAGCGCGGCAAAGGCCGACATCGCCATTACCATGGGCAAGGGCGCGGGACACAAGGAGGGCTACAAGCTCGAGGTTAGCGACAAGAAGAAGCCCGCAGTTGCCGTTACTGCCGACGACCGCAGCGGCGCGATTTACGCAATCGAAAGCATACGCCAGATGCTGAAGAGCGAGGGCGGCGGCTTCACAGCCAACGTGTGCGCCATTACCGACTGGCCCGAGTTCGGCTGGAGGGCTTATATGCTCGACGAGAGCCGCCACTTCCACGGCATGGCAATGGTGAAGCGCATGGTGGACGAGATGGTGCGCCTCAAGATGAACACTTTCCACTGGCATCTTGTGGACGACCCGGGCTGGCGCATTGAGATAAAAGGCTATCCCAAACTTACGAGCGAAGGCTCGCTGAGCGACCACTCGCATTTCTTCCAGGGCGCGGAGAAGTGGAAGGAGGCCTATCCCGACCGCGAACGCTCCTACTACACTCAGGAGGAAATCAAGGAGGTGGTGAACTATTGCGCCGAGAGGGGCATCCGCGTCATTCCCGAGATTGAGGTTCCCGGACACTGCTACGCCGCCACGCACGTTTATCCTGAGCTTCTGGCAAAGGGGGACAACGACACCGATCCCGCAATCTACGACGTTGCAGCCCCCGAGTTCTGGAAATTCATCGAGGCCACCCTCAGCCAGGTTGTGAAACTTTTCCCCTCGAAAATAGTGCACATCGGCGGCGATGAGGCAAACTATTCCCGCTGGACAAAGAACGAAAGAATAAAGAACTTCATGAAGGAAAACGGTCTTCACACCTATCCCGACATGCAGCTCTACACAATAAACAAGTTGCAGAAGTTCCTTGAGAAGAAAGGCGTGAAACTTATCGGATGGAACGAAATTACCGGCGACAACGTACACGGCGAGGCCAATCGCGGCGAAAATTCCGCAGTAAGCCTTGACCCGAGCGCGTTGGTGCAGTTCTGGGACGGCTCAACCGACCTTGCGAAGAAAGCCATCAAGAAAGGCTTCAGCCTTGTGAACTCTAACCGAGTGTTCACCTATCTCGACTACGGCTATCCCACAATCTCGCTCGACCACGCCTACAGCTTCAACCCGTATTTCGAAGACCTCACCCCCGAAGAGAATTCCAGAATCCTCGGTCTCGGCTGCCAGATGTGGGGCGAATGGACTCCGACCGACGCACGCGTTTACTTCCAGACTTTCCCGCGTCTTGCGGCCTACGCCGAATGCGGCTGGACAAAAGTTGAGAACAAGAACTACGCCGACTTCGTGCGTCGCATGGCCCCGGTGGAGAAGATTTGGCAGGGCAAGGGATATTTCACGGGCCAGCCCTCATATTCCATGGGAACTCCCGAAGCAGCAAAGTAACAAGTGAGAAACAAATAAAGGAATAAAGGTAATATCGGTTGTGTCCTCCGCGATGCGACCGATATTTTTGGATTTAAGTCCTACTAAAAACCGAAAACAATCATGAATATAAAAATCACCGCCGCGCTTGCCGCTTTGTCGCTCGCCCTTTTGCCGGCTGCGGCGCAGGACACCGAAGAAAATTTGTCGTGGGACATATATCCCGACACATGGGTGGGGACAGACGGCGCGGGGCGCATACAGCCAACGCAAAAGGAAACAGGTGCGACAAAAACCGACAAGAAAAGGGACGTGGGAATGTTCTATGTAACATGGCACACCAAAGGACTTCATGCCGGCAGACCGCCGTTTATGGGCGATGTTACCAAAATTCTCGAGAAAGACCCAGCCACGCGCCTCGACGGCAGCAGCAAGAACTGGGGGGCTTACGGCGGTTATCACTGGGGTGAGCCTGAAATGGGATATTTCCTTTCGGCCGACCCCTACGTGATACGTCATGATGTCTCCGCCCTTGCAGACGCGGGCGTTGACGTGCTTATTCTCGACGTTACCAACAGTGTGAGATACTGGGACGAATGGGAGCAGCTGTTCAAGATACTCGACGAGATGAAGAGCGGCGGGCAGAAAGTGCCGAAGTTCTGTTTCTGGGTGTTCAACGGAGTTCCCACATACTGCGCACAGGAGATTTTCGAGCGCGTTTACCGCCCCGGACGCTACAAGGATTTGTGGTACTACCGCGACGGCAAGCCGCTTTTGCTATATAACGCCGACCCATCTTTCGATGCGAACGGCTATCATCCCGACCCTGTGCCCAACTTCCTGTATGACGCAGACGCCGTTACCAACAAGAACAATCCGCACTACGGCGACACGCTATATACAAAGGAGCGCATTTCGTACTATCCCAAATACATTCTCGACTTCTTCAGCCTGCGCAACATGTGGTGGGGCTACTACAAGTGGGCCGGCAAGCGCTTCATAGGCAAGGAGGGCAACTGGACTTTCGGCCTTGACCTCGGCGACAAGCCCGTGCTCGACCTCACCCCGCGCGAGCGCGCTTCGCGCCACAACGGGCAGATTGAGGAAATATCCGTAACCCCCGCGCAGCATCCCGTGTCGCTTATCGGCAAATCGTGGCGGGCAAGCACCGGCGAGCCGGAGTTCAACGAATACGACCTGCCGGTTGCCACATACGTGCCCGAACTTGGCAAGAAGATGGAACGCCCCACGGCATACGGCATATACTTCCAGGACCGCTGGGACGAGGCTCTGAGCATAGACCCGCCGTTCATCTACCTTAACGACTGGAACGAGTGGTCGGCGGGAAAGTATATGCAGGATCCGCCCGTTACCTTCATGCGCCGCAAGGGGAGCAACTATTTCTTCGTTGACCAATACAACGAGGAGTTCAACCGTACCATAGGCCCGATGAAGGGCGGGTTCACCGACAACTATTATATGCAGATGGCGGCGAACATACGCAAGTACAAGGGCGTGCGCGCAATTCCCGAAAACCACGGCTATTTCACATCGTGGGAAAACGAGAAAACCGAATACCGCGACACCAAGGGCGACATTGCCCACCGCGACTTCGACGGATATTCGGGCTTGCACTACAAGGACGAGCTCGGGCGCAACGACATTGTGCTTTCAAAGGTTGGCGTAACCAGGAAGGACGTGCTTTTCCGCGTGTCGGCTGCCGACAACCTCACCAAGCCCGAACCTGCAGGCTGGATGCTGCTCTTCATAGATGCCGACAAAAACAGCGGCACAGGCTGGGCGGGCTATGACTATATGGTCTCCGACGGATGGCTTCTGAAATATAACGGGAACGCCCCCGACAGCACGGCGGCGTGGAAGCCCGTGGCAAAGGTGGAGACGCGCATTGACGGCAAGGACTACTATGTAAGCGTCCCCCGCAAGCTGATAGGCGCGAAGGGCGACAGGATAACCTTCGACTTCAAGTGGGCCGACAACCCCGCAGACATGAAGTCGCCCATAGGGCTTGCGCTTGGCGGCGACACAGCCCCCAACCGCCGTTTCAACTACCGCTTCATCTGGAGCAGGGATTGAACGCCAAATTCTGCAAGTTACTGGAACACAACAAATTGTCTTGGCTTGGAAATGATTTGTAAGACGTTGTAGTTCAAGACATTAAAAGAGCGAAAATTATGTCTGATGTAGTTTTTTCTACGTCAGACATAATTTTTCCTGCATCGGACATAGTTTTTCCTACATCAAGTGTGGTTTTGGGAGTGCTTGGAAAAACTGCCTCAAAACTTGAAAACAATGCCGTTTTCCGCCTGTTTGTGAATTTTTGGGGGCTTGCAGCGCATTGTGTATGCGAACAATGACTAAATTTGCACGTATTCCTCTAAAAACAAACATGATGAACAAGGCAAAACTTCTTTCGGCGGCCCTTTTGGCGGGCTTGTCGCTCGGCGTTTCGGCGCAGACGGAAATTCCCGAATCCCCCGATTGGGACGTTTACCCCGACACGTGGGTGGCAACCGACGGCGCGGGGCGCGTGATGCCCGGAAACGCCGACGTGGGCGACTATAAATTCGGCAAGCAGCACACAGTGGGCATATTCTATGTTACGTGGCACACAGCGAATGTGGCAGGCATGCACTCGCCCTACGGCGCGGACGTGTCGAAGGTGCTTGAGAGCGACCCGGAGGCGCGCAGGGACAAGGACAATGCCGCGTGGCAGCCGCAATATTACAACTCCTACCACTGGGGCGAGCCGGAAATGGGATATTTCCTCTCGGCCGACCCGTTCGTGATACGCCGCGATGTGTCGATGCTCGCCGACGCGGGCGTTGACGTGCTTATTCTCGACGTTACCAACGCCGTGAGGTACTGGGACGAGTGGGAGGCTCTTTGCAAGGTGCTAACCGACATGAAGGCCAACGGCAACAAAGTGCCGCAGATTTGTTTCTGGAGCTTCAACGGCGAGGCTATATATGTTGTGCAGGAGATATACGACCGTTTCTATTCAAAGGGAAAATACAAGGACCTGTGGTTTTACTGGTACGGCAAGCCGCTGCTGCTCTACAACGCCACGCCGGCCAACGACGCCAACGGCAGCGGGCACAAGCTGCGCAACTACCTTTACGATGCCAACGCCGCAACCAACCCAAAGCATCCCCACTACGGCGACCCGCTCTACACCTCGCAGTATCTCACCGACTATCCCGACTATATAAAGGAGTTTTTCACGCTGCGCAATATGTGGTGGGGCTACAAGGAATGGAACGGCAAGAGTTACGTGGGGACGGAGGACAACTGGGCGTTCGGCTACGAAATGCACACCCTCGGCTCGTACACCGCCAAGGATCTCGTGTCGAAGCACAAGGGGAAATATGAGGAATACGCAGTTACGCCCGCCCAGCACCCCTCATCGATGGTGGGAAAGTGTTGGACGCGCAAGGGCGGCGAGCCTGAACTCGACGAATACGATATGCCAGTGCCGCAGTATGTGAAGAGCGCGGGCAAGACGGTGGACGATCCCGAAAGCTACGGCATCTACTTTCAGGAGCGTTGGGACGAGGCTTTGAGTGTCAGCCCCGACTTTATCTACCTCAACGACTGGAACGAGTACACCGCCGGAAAATACAGCGGCGACAACCTCACGTTCATGCGCCGCAGCAACAACGGCTTCTGGTTCATCGACCAGTACAACGCCGAGTTCAACCGCACAATCGGTCCTGTGAAGGGCAGATACACCGACAACTATTATATGCAGATGGCGGCGAACATACGCAAATACAAAGGCGCACGTGCCGTTCCGCAGAACTACGGCATCGCCCCGCAGGGGGTTGGACGGCCTGACGCTTCGGCGTGGGACGGAATAAAGACCGAATACCGCGACACGAAAGGCGACATAGCCCACCGCTCATACGGCGGCTACGGCGGGCTGAAGTACACCGACAACCTCGGGCGCAACGACATTGTGCGCTCAAAGGTTGCCGTAACGGCTGACAGCATATATTTTTACGCCGAGACGCAGGACGACCTCACGGCTTGCGAGAACGACAACTGGATGCTCCTTTTCATCGATGCCGACAACAACCACTCCACAGGCTGGAACGGTTATGATTTTGTGGTGAACAAGAGCATAGAGGGCAATGTGTCGTCTGTGATGAGCTGCGAGGGGGAAGTGTCATCGTGGAACAAGACCGCCGAAGCGCGGCTGCTTGTAAACGGCAACAGGCTCGTAGTGGCAATGGCGCGGAACGACCTTAAACTTTCGGGCGATAACCTTACGTTCGATTTCAAATGGGTTGACAATCCCAGAGACTTCGACTCGCCGATCGGGCTTGCGACTGCCGGCGACGCAGCCCCGAACCGCAGGTTCAACTATAGGTTTGTGTGGCACAAGGAGGGAAGCGAGACGGTTTCGGCAAGGCAGAAGCTCATCGACTTGATAGAGGAATGCAACCGCAGCAAGCTCACAGAAAGCCACGCCTATGGGAAAAACCCCGGAATGGTGGCGGATTCCACCGTTGCGGCACGTTACGCGGAGGCGTTCCGAAACTCTTATTCGCAGGCCTCACTCGAGCTTGACGACAGCAAGTACGAGGCGGCGGCAGAGGAATTGCGCAGCGCGGCGGAAGCACTCAGAAACGCCCCGGTAGTACCCCTGTCGGACGGTTACTATTTCATTGCAAGCGCAAACCCTGCATATTCGGGCAATACAATGGCTTTTGACCAGACAACCGCAAGCTCGAAAATGCTGCACTGGCAGAAACTTGACGAGGACAAGCCGAATTTTGTCTGGAAAGTAACTTCCGCCGAGGGCGGCAGGACAATGCAAAACCTTTTCTCCTCGCTGTACATAAACAAAAGTGCCTTGGACAATTCCAATTCCACAATACGCCTCACCGACACCGTGGGGGCGAAACAAGTGGTAACGCCGCTCAACCACGCAGGGCAGTTCACGATTTCAAACACCGTTTACAATGCGCCGTATTACCAGAAAAGCGGCGAGAGCGGCAGTTCGTCGAGCGGGTATGTTACTCCGGGCGAGGGCGGTGTCTCATCGTGTGCGGCGTGGAGGTTTGTGAACGCCGACGGGTACTTCATAAGAAACTTCAAAACCCCTCTTGACTCGGTGGCAAACCTTGCAAAGGAAAAACTGGACGCTTCCGTTGTGATGAAGGACGGAAATCCCGACCCGCTTTCGCCGGCATTTAACGCCGGGATTAAGCCAAAAATCGACAGGCTCTCGCAACTTTTGGCGCGGGACACCTTGCTCGACATCCATTCAATAACAAAAGCCGACATAGACACCCTTGCCAAGGCTTACGAGTCCTTGCTCGCCGTCTGGCCCGACACCACGGAATTGTCGCGTATATGCATCGGGACGGAGCATTTCCTCAAGAGCAGCACCTGTGGCGACGAGATAGGGGAAACCTCGCAGGAGGCGTATTCCGCCCTTGAAAGGCAATATGCGGCAACAATCGCAAAACGTCCGTTCTACGCTTTCACCCGCCGCGAGATTGACTCGCTGGCGGCGGAGCTGCAAAAGGCGAAAGACTATGCCGATGCTGCCGTAAACCCTCCTGCGGGCGAAATTTGGTACAACATAACCAGCACGGACACAACCAAGCTTTCGGGAAGCAGCTCCCAAGGCGAATGCCTTTATGCCAACAACAGCACGCCGTCTTCACAGGTTTACTGGGGAGGAACCCCCGACGCCAACAGCCGCAAGGTGCGCAGCGCATGGCGGTTCGTGAGCCTCGGCAACGGTACGTATGCCGTGCAGAATGCGGGTTCGGGATGGTATCTCGGCGCTGCCGCAAAAGAGGGGGACAACCTCAAGATGAGCGAAACGCCCGTTGCATACCGGCTGATGTCCGTCGGAGACAGGCAATGGGCTTTGCAGAACGCCGAAAACGGCATGAAGATTACCACCACCTCCAGACGCCGCTACGTGAGCCTTGGAAACGATTCTGCGGGGACAAACCTGCCGACAGCGTGGTTTGTGTCGCGCATCAGTACAAACGACCTGCGTGATTCGTTCAATGCCGTTGAAGGTTCGCTCGGCGTGCTTACCCTGCCATACGCCCAAAAGGCTCTGCCGCAGACGGTGAACGGCGAAAACATGAAGCTGTATGTTGTGAGCGGCTCCAAACTCGACGCTTCGGCAAAGACAATATCCATAGACTTGTCGGAGTACAATGAAGCCACAGTGCCCGCAGGTTTCCCATTGGTTTATTTTACGGGCGAAGAATACAAGATAACGTCTGACATACCGTTCCACACGTTCCCCGAGACAGATGGGGACGTGGTTACGGAGGCGCGGAACGTAAACGGGCTTGTGGGCGTGCTGAAGCCTGTGGTGGTGCAAAACGACACCTGCGGGTATTTCAGCGTGCGCACGCTTGTGCCGATGACGATGAAATGCACAGTGCCGGCACAGGGCGGATACGTGAACGCCACTTCGATAGCCAACATCGCAAGCATGAACGCCGACCTTACGGTGAATGTGAGCGGAGGCGGACTTCTGAACGGCATTTCGCAGACAATCCGCAGGTCCGGTGAGATAATTGACGTTTACAGCGTGGAGGGCATAATGGTAAGGAGCGGCGTGAAATGTTCGCAGGCGTTGAAGGGGCTGCACCCCGGCATATACATCATAGGCGACCGCAAGTTCGTGGTGAAGTAAGGGGCTTGCCTGCAAGGAAAACGCGGGTTCGGGATAAGGTTTCCATAGAAACTGCGCAGCTTGCAGGTGTCGCAGATGAGGACGTGGTCATTCGTCTGCGCATTCCTGGAAAAATTATGTCTGAAACAAGAAAAACTATGTCCGATGTAGGAAAAATTACATCAGACATAGTTTTTTCTACGTCAGACCTTTTTTCGCCTCTTGCAAGATGCAGAAAAACAAGCTGTTATACAGGTTGCTTGTTTGTGAGTATTTCTTTTGAAAATCAGGGTCTTACGCATTTTATGGCGATTATGGCAGTTTCGCGCTTGCACGTGGCAAGTCATAAAAATCCCCTCCCGCGACAGTCATCGCGGAAGGGGATTTTATATTGTTTGTGCCGTAAAGGCCGGGGGGTGTGCGGTTCAGAGCCTGCGCTTTTCGGCGTTTCCTGCGCCTGTGCCTTTATAGTGGCTCTTGGCTGTGTTGAAGTTGTAGGTGAGCGTGAGGCTGAAGTTGCGCGTATGGTTGTAGCAGTCTTTCGTAACCTTGACAGCGTTTCCGTAGTTCGTCCACCTTTCCTTTGTCCCTTTCAGAATGTCGTTTGCCTTGACGTTTAGCATAAGCGCATCGTGGAAAAGCACGCAGGTGTATCCCAAATCCAGGGAGGAATACTGCTTGAGGTGCGAGCAAGTGCCGTCGGAGGGTATGCCGTAGGAGTAGTCGAGCGTGAAGAAGTTTTTCTTGCTGATGACAAACTTGTTGTCCAGCTCAAAGTATGCGCCCGCACGCTGCAGGTTCTCGCTGATGCCGTATTCCCTGTAGCTGACAAAAGGCTTGTCGAACTCCGCCTCGAGTGTAGGCTGCCAGAAACCGAACTTTGGCGACAGGCTCACGGAAGCATAGACGTTCTGGCATTTTCTCAGGTTGCTCCATTTGCTGATTGCTATCTCCTCGCCGTTGTACAGGCTGTTATAATACGTAAGCTGGTTCTTGTCGTAATTGTAGCCCATGTTCAGGCTCGCCCATTTGTAAACGGCGTTGAACTCTATGTTGTGCGTTATGTTGGGGCGCAGGTATGGGTTGCCCGCCTCGTAGAGGAAACGTCCGTCATACTGCACATTGTTGCGCAGGGCGAAGTAGCCCGGGCGCGAAGTCTTTTTGGTGTAGCCCAAGCTCAAGTTCCAGTCGCCCTTGCTCCATTCCGCCGAAAGGTTGGGGTAGAGGTCGTCGTATTTTCGGCTCGGCTCATTCTCCTTCACGCCGTTGCTGCGGTAGTCGGTGCTCACGTGCTCGTAGCGCAGTCCCGCGTCAAAGCTCCAGTCTCCCACGCTAAGGCTGTATTCCGCGAACGGCGCGACATTGGTCTCCTTTATGTCGCTGCGGCTTGAGGGTATGAGGTTTTCGGGGTTGTTGTAAACGCTGTGGGTGTTTGTAAGCGTTGCCTCTGTGCCGGCGTTCAGTGTTCCTTTGCCCACGGGATAGCCCAGCACAACCTTTCCTGCCGTCATGTTGCTGTGGTTGGAGTTGTCGGTGTGCACCTCGCGGTTTTCGTATGTCTCGGACTCCTCTTTCCACAAATCGTTCCTGCCGGACTTGCGCCAGATGTAGGTGGCGTTTACGTTGATGTCGAGTTTCCCGGCTTTGCCCATGTAGTACGAGCTTGCCTCGTGTGTGGGCCCGTTGCCTGTGCAAATCAGCGCGTTGTTGTTAATGGTTCCGTCGGGCTGCCCGTCGCGGAAAATCTTCATGAGGTTGTTTTTTCCCACGCCCTTTCCGTGAAGCGATTTTCGCAGCGAATAGTACGCGCCAAAGGAATTGCCGGGGCTTGTCTCGTAGTTGAAGCCCACTTTCTCGTTTATTGCCGCGCTTTTGAATATTGTGTTCAGGCTGTGGTCTATGAACGTTTTGCGCCTGTCGGTGTTCATTTCGTAGGTAAGGCGGTTGTCCTCGTACGAAACGTTTCTGTCGGCATAGAATGTGTTGAAGATTTCAAGGCCGTTCTTTCTGTATCTGGTGTCAATCTGTCCGTATCCGTTCCATGCGGGGTTGAATTTTGTGTTGGCTTCGGCGCGGGCGGAAAATCCCTCGCCCTTTATCGGCTTGGTGTTGATTTTTATCACCGACTTGGCTTCCGCGTTGTATTTCGCCCCCGGGCTGGTTATAATGTCCACGCTCCTGATGTCGGTTGACTTGAGCTGCGTAAGTTCTTTGTTGTCCCTCACAAGGCGGTTGTTGATGTAAATTTCGGGCGTGCCCTTTGCAAAAACGCTCACGTCGCCTTTGGCGTCAACCTTGACCCTTGGCAGTTCGGCAAGCACGTTTCCCGCAGTTCCCGCCATACTAAGCAGCGAGTTTTCCACGTTCACGCTCATTCCGCCCTGCGTCATCTTGTATTTGGGTGCGGAGCCTTTCACCACCACGCCGTTTATGGTGTAGCTTTTGGGGTGCATCGTGATGTTTCCGACCTTTTTCACAGGAGTTGCAACGCACAGTGCGCTGTAGCCTATGCAGGAGAATTTTGCTATCACCTCATCGGCGGCGCACGGAATTACGAAGTCGCCGTTCTCGTTGCTCACGCCGCCTATGATGAATGCCGAGTCGGCGGGGTTGAGAAGCTGCACGTTGGCATACAATACAGGCTCGCCCTTTTCGTCAACGATGCGCCCGGAAAGTTTGCGGTTCGACTTATCCACGCATTCCACAGTGATGAGGCTGTCGCCCGTTGTGATTGTCATGGGGTAGAAGCCCACAACCTCGCTAACGGCTTCGGGAATGGTTTTGCCGGTTATCTGCTTTGTTACGGTGTAGTCCTCAAGCTCGTTGTATATGAAGCTTATCTTGTAAGCGTTTGTGGCTTTTGCGAGGTCTATAAGCACGTCGGCCATTGACTGCTTCTGATAGTTGCGCGATATGCGCTGCGCCCCGGCTGCCTGCACTGCGGCAAGCAGGAGTATGATGTAAAAAAAGCGTTTCATGATTGCTGTCATTCTACGGTTAGCGTGCCTTTGTCGAGGGTGAGCGTTACGTTCTCGAACTGGTTCAAGTCCTTCACCACTTCAGCCATGCTCTTGCGGCTGTCCCAGTCGTAGTACAGGCGGAGCCTCTTTGCGCTCCCGCTCTTGAACGCCACTTTCACGTCATAGTATGCCGCCATTTCCGTGAGCATTTTTTCGAGCGTTATGTTGATGAACGTTCTTTGCACTGCGGGCTTTGGGCTTTTTATTGATATTGTGTCGGGCGCGGCTTCGGCTTGCGCTTTTTGCGCGTATGCCGTTGCGGGGGCCGCGTTGCCTTGAGCCGTCTCGCGTGCGGACTTGGCATAATGGTATGCGGCGAACGACACGCCCGACAGCATCACCACGCCGGCGAATACGGCTGCGGCTTTCATTGCGTTCCATTTGCCGACGAATGTGAACCGTCTTTGAGGAGCGGCTTCGGGATGCGCGGCGGCGAACTTTGCCCATTCTTCGTCAACGTTGATGTTTGCATCGTCCATGTTGGTTGCCGTGTTGGCTTCGGCTATCGTTTCGTAGATTTTGCGGCTTTCGGGGTCGCTGAGCATTGCCTTGAACTCCTCGTCGCTGTAACGCTCGGGATGCTCAATCATGTTGAGTATTTTCTCAGTCTTTTCCATTTTCTTCAGGGATTGAATTGTTTTTTGAGTTGTTTGATGCCTTGCGCGAGATGTTTGTAAACCGCCGCCTCGCTTATTTGCAGTGCCGAGGCAATTTCGCCGTAGGTCATCTTTTGGCGGTAGCGCATCTTGATTATCCGCGATGTTTGCGGTGTGAGGCCGCTGTCTATGTAGTCCCTCACCAGTTCCAGTTTGTCGGCAAGCCTTTCCGCCGGCTCCCCGCCGCATTCCGCCTCGCACATCATCAGGTTTTGGATTTTGTCCCTCACCTTTTCGCGGTTCAGTATGTTAAGGCATCTGTTCCTTACGCACACGAGCAGGAGGCTTTCCGCAGTTTCGGGCCTTACAGCCAGCTTTCCGTACAAAACATCGGCAAAAACATCGCTTACAACATCTTTTGCGGCGTCGCTGTCGCGCAGAAGCGCTTTGGCCAGAAGATACATCCTGCGATAGTGGCGCTTGAAAAGTTGTTCTGTCAGTTCTTTCATTGTCTTTTTTACCGTTGTTCAGTGATAATACAAGCGGGAAGCCAGTTTCCCAACCCCTGAAAGGGAAAAATTTTTTGCAGGGCGTGAAAAATGCGTTGCGTGGCGCAAATGTACGAAAGCATCCGCAATTTGTAACCCTTTGATTAGCAATAAATTGCCATTATTCCAAAATTCTTTGTAAGTATCTGCTTCACAGCGGGTTGCAAGTGGCGGAAAAAAGGTCTGATGTAGTTTGAATTATGTCTGATGTAATTTTTCCTATGTCCTATGTAGTTTTTCCTACATCCGATGTAGTTTTCGGGGTGTTTGGTTTTGCGCCGTTTGCAGGGGCGTGCTGCATAAATACAATAATCATTTAACCGGCAGATTGCATATGCCATATATTCCGCCGCCTGAAGCAAGTTGCGTACATCAATTCTTACACAAATTTTGCCAGAACCCTTTTTGCCGTCTCGCTGTCGGCGGAAATTTGCCTTTGCAGGGCTTCGAGCGAGGGGAAGCATATCTCGTCGCGCAGGCGCGACACAAATTCCACGCTTATGTCCCTGCCGTAGATGTTGCCGTGGAAACCTGCGAGGAAAGCCTCCACCGTTGTGTCGCTGCCGTTGTGGAGGGTGGGTCTCGTGCCTATGTTCACCACCGAGGCATACTTCACGCCGCCCACATGGGATATGGCTGCATATACGCCCTGTTTGGGGATTGTCTTGCCCGAGGAAGCGGCATCTACGTTGGCTGTGGGGAAGCCGAGCCCTGTGCCGACATGGCGGCCCTCAACAACTTTCCCCGAAAGGGTGTATCTGTAGCCGAGCATTGCCGAAGCCTGTTCCACCTTTCCCTCGAGCAGTGCGCCGCGTATTGCCGACGAGCTTATTTCCATGCCCGAGGGCGGGAGGTATTTCGCCGCCCTCACAACGCAAATCCCAAGGCGTGCGCCTATGGTGCGGTAGTGTTCGAACGAACTGTCGCTGTCGTGCCCTATGGAATGGTCGTAGCCCATTACAAGCGCCTTGACGTTGAGGCGTTCCACGAGATAGCCGCGCATGAAGTCCTCTGCGGAAAGCGCGGCGAACGGCTTGGTGAAGTCCAGCATTGCGCAAAAGTCAATTCCCTGCCGCCCGATGAGCGAAATGCGTTCGGGCGTTGTTGACAGGAGCGGCGGCCGGCTTCCGGGGCGCAACACGGCAAGTGGATGTCCGGGGAACGTTACCGCCATTGTGGCGAGGCTGTTCGCGCGGGCGACAGCCTTCACGTTTTCGAGCAGGAAGCGGTGTCCGAAATGCACGCCGTCGAAAAATCCCACGGCGGCTGCGGAGGCTTTTGCGGGACGGGGGCCGCCCTCATTCAGCACCCTCATCAGTTTTGGGCGTTGTTGAACAGTTCCATCCAGTCGCCGCCGCCTTTTGAAAGGTATGTTTTCAGCCCTTCCTTGGCGGCTGCCTCGCAGTTGTCCTTGCTGTCGTCTATGTAGAGGGTTTCCCCGGGCTTCACCCCCGACTCCTTTATGGCGAGCTTGAATATCCGGCTGTCGGGCTTTGCCATTCCCAGTTTGTAGGAAAGGAAAATCTTCTCAAAATAAAAGTCCACGGTGCGCCCGCGATACAGGAAGAAGTCGTTTGTGGAGAGTGTCCAGTGAATCCTGTTTGTGTTGCTGAGCATGAACAAATGAAACTTGTCCCTGATGCTTGCGAGGCATTCCAGACGCTCTCTGGGTATTCCCACAAGAAACTCGTTCCACGCGTCGATTATCTTGCGGTCGTGAACGTCGGGGCGGCCCGATATTCCGCGCAGCGCGTCGCAAAACTCCTCTGTGCCTGTCTCCCCGGTTTCAATGCCCGAGAACACGCCGCTCTGCACATATTGCCCCAAAGCGTCGCGCACGTTCACGCCAAGCCTTTCGAACGCCTCGATGCAGCGTTCGCGGTCAAGGTCAACGATAACTCCTCCGAAGTCGAAGATTATGTTTTTGATACCGGTCAGTTCGTTCATCTTATAAATGGTTTATTTTGTTATTAGTCCTTTAGGGTGTCTGGCTGCTGTCCTGCGGCGGATGGCGCGCACCGTTTCGGGAACGGCATATACGAGGAACGTCGTGAAGAACATCTCAAGCCATACGCTGAAGTTCAGGTGGAATGTGCGGAACGCCGAACCGCCGAACTCCACGAGCACCGCCTGTCCGGCGAGTATCAGGAGCATTCCCGCCAGCATTCCGTGGCATTTTAAGAATTTGTGGAACGCGAAGTTGCGGCTTCCCCATGCGCGGACGTTCAATAGGTTCCAAAATTGCAGGAACACGAAAACGGAGAAAAACATGGAGAGGTTTTTCAGTTGCAGTGCGGTAAGGAGGGCGGGTTGTGCGTTGAGCCATTCCACAATGCACAGCATGGCCAGCAGGATTGCCGTAAAGGCCAGCGAAGTGAGCATCACCCTGCGCATTACAGCCTTTGTGGCGATATACACAGTGTGCTTGCGCGGCTTTTTCTTCATCAGCCGGTTTGAGGGCGGCAGTGTGAGCAGCGCCACAATGGCGATGAAGTCCATTATCAAGCCAATCCAGAGCATTTGTGAGACTGTGAGCGGAAGCAACGCGCCAATAACCGCGCCAAGAAGCACCGTGAGGAGCACGGTGGCGTTGGCGGTGTATCTGAAAACCATTTGCCGCCTCATGTTCTCATACATTGCCCTTCCCCATTTCACAGCCGACAGAACCGTGGTCAGAGAGTCTTCCGCGAGCGTTATGCCCGCCGCTTCCTTTGCCGCCGCTTCCTTTGCCGCCGCTTCCGCATTGCTTGAGGCTATGCCCGCATCGGCGAACGTGAAGGCGGGAACATCGTTTATGCTGTTTCCCGTAACCGCTACCACTTCGCCGAGTTTACGCTGCAATTGCACAAACCTTTGCTTGTCGCAGGGTCTTGCGCGGCTGATGATTTTTATCTTTTGTATTCGGTGAAGAGCCTCCTCATCGGAGAGCCTTGCAAATTCCTCGCCTGTGATTGCGTTTTCCGCGTTGTCGGTGTCTGCCCAAATCCCCGCCAGCCGCGCCATTGCGCGTGCGGTTTCGCCGTTCTCGCCTGTAACAATCTTCAGCTTTATTCCGGCTTTGCGGCATTGCGCGGCGGTTTCCGGGATGTCGGGACGCACGGGGTCCTGCATCACAGCCACTCCGGTGTATTTCAGCCCCCCCGCCGACAAGGCTGCGGAAGCGTCGCTTTCGCCGTGTTCCAGACGCTTGCGGGCAAAGGCGAGGGTGCGCATTGCCTTGTTGCGGTAATATTTGAGCAGTTTGTCGAAGTCGGCTTTCTGCTCCGCGTTGTCGCAGAAGCTTTCCACCGTTTCGGGCGCGCCTTTCACGAAAAGGTATCTTGCACCCTCCACGTTGGCTATGGTCGCCATGTATTTACGTTCCTCCGAGAAAGGTATGCGGTCTATGATTTCCGCCTTTTCGCGCAGGCCGGCGCAGCTTTCGCCTTCCTTTCTCATCCAGCGCAGTATGGCGCATTCCGCCGCGTTTCCAATTTCCATGTATCCGCTGTCCTCTGCAAGAAAGGCTGTGGAGTTTGCCGCCGCGCCGATGCAGAAGTCCCGCTTTGCGCCGCAGTACTTCATGTCGGCCACAACAAGTCTGTTCAGGCTGATGAAGTCGGAAATTCCCGTGCAAACCATTGTAACCGCGCTAAGTTCCTCACAGGCCTGCGGATCTCTCACGGCAATTCCGCCTTTCCGCATTCTTCGGGCGTTAAGCGCGACACAGGCGGGAAGCAGCATGGGAAGTCCTTTGGGAAGTGAGATTATAATCATCGCCACGCTCATCATGAAATTGTTTACAAGCGTGCCGAATATTTCGTGCCAGCAGTTGTTTGCGCTGTAGTTCACTTTTAGCAGCCCCTTGACGGTGAGCAGGAGAAACGAGCTCAGGGACACGTACAAAACCACGCGGCTTGTTACGGAGACTATGCGCGTGAGCTGTTTCCCGAAAGGAGTGCTGCAGTAAACGGAAAGGGGAGTGTCCTTTTGGATTTCCGCAATTTTTGTTTCGTCTCCCACAGCCGTTACCTGCATCACGGCATCCCCCTCGAGAACGTATGAGGAGCGGAAAAGCAAGCCTGCATCTGCGCTGTCGCCGGAGCTTTTTGCCGCGTTTTTTTTCACGGATGTTTTTCCGTCAATGGGAGATTCGTCAACAAGCAGCGAATGCGACACGAGCAGTTTGCCGTCTGCGGGAATTTCATCGCCTTGTCCGAGGATTACAATTTCACCCGAAACAACTTCGCTGCGCTGTATCTCGCAAACCTTGCCGTGCCTCACGACCTTGGCCGTATATGAGTCTCCCGCCTTTTGGGACTTTCGGATACGGCGCACGACAAAATCCTCCAAGCCCTGCATCACTCCGAAATAAAGAAGCACGGTGAGAATGACTCCCACCGTCCCCGCGCAGCCGTTTCCGTAGAAACCCAGCACAAGGGACATGAGCGAGGCAAGCAGCAGGGCCTTGACCGTAGGGTCGCAGAGCTTTTCCGCATACCTCCTCAACGCCGATGGCCTTCGTGGCGCGGTCAGCACATTCCTGCCGTGCGCAAATCGGGCGGTGGTGATTTCTGCCTCACAAAGTCCCCGGCGTATCTTTTTTATGGTGTCGGTATCGGGCGTTGCCATGGGTTTGCTTATAATGCTTTTGCAAAGTTAGCAATTTCTTCGCTAAGCGGTGGGAAACCCAAGCCCCGCCGTCCTTTCGGCAGGGCGGCGGGGCTTGTTAATGTCTGTTGTGTTTTTGGTTTCGCGGCGGTGGCTGCTGCCTTACCAGTAATCCTCCGCCTCAACTCCTGCGTAAACGTTCTTCGGACACCATTCCATGTAGTCTATGTCAAGGTGTGCGGCGGGGTTGTTGAGTATGGTTTTGAACCTTACATAATATGTCTTGTTCTGGTCCACATATCCGCGATACAGTATGTGGCGCAGCTTGTGGAGCGCGAAGCCGTCGTTTCGCCCGCCCGTTGTTCCTGCCGAACTTGCGCTGCCGTAGCAGTTTGTCCCTTTCATTATGTCGTGGTTGCGCATATTGCGCTCCAGGCGGAAGTTCTCCTCCTTGTCGTCGCCGTCTATGAAGAAGGCTATGCGTTCGGTGTTCTCGTTATATCTCATGTCCACTGGCAGGCCGATTGCCGGCAGGTTGTTGCGGTCAGAACCCACGTAAACCTGCATCATGCCGCAGCCGTCTCCGTTGCCCACGGCCACGCGCAGCTCGTATGTGCCGCTGTTTGGCACACGCGGCAGCTTGAAAATCACATCGTAGTTGCCCTCGAAGAAAGGCTCGTCCTGCTCGAAGGCGCGGTTGCCGGCAAGTCCGTAAACCTCCAGCAGCGTGAGCTGTGTGTCATCGGTGAAGCGTATTCCCTCGCAGTAGCCGTCGTAGATGTAGTAATAGTTTGTGTTGGGCAGGGCGCGGAGTCCGTTTGTCATGAGTTCGGGCTGCTGCGAAAGCACATCGAAGCGGATGCGCTCGTTGAGCACCTTGCCGGGAACGTCCTCGTCATACCACAGCACGTCGTCTATCGGGTAGTAGAAGCCGTTGAGCGCCTGAATGTCGCGCACGCCGTTGGCGGCGTTGACACGGATGCCGGGACGCGGCACAAGCAGCTCGTCGTAAGTGTCCCAGTCGTATTTCGCCACGTAGCGGTTAAGGCGCTTGCCGTCGGTTTGTTTGCCCTCGGTCATCTTCAAAAGGCGCGGGTACTTGCCCATCGTCTCCCAATACTGCATCTTGTCAATGCCGAGCTTGCTGGGGTTGGTGTATGCGTAGCCCACTTCGTTGTAGTGTATCACGAGTTTGTTGAACGGCATGGAACCCCTCACAAGGTGGTAAGCCACAAACTGGTTCACGGCGTTGTCGGGGCTTGTAAGGTCGTTGCTCGTGGCATTCGGGTAGTAAGTTTTGCATATCTCGCTCACCTTATTGATAATCTCGTCCCAGTTCGATACGCCGCTGCCTTCGTATTTGAGCGTGATGCCCCATTTTTCGCACAGCACCGAGTCGGGCTCCACAAAAGCGGTATAGCCGTAATACCTGTGCGGCGGCACGATGGCGTTCATGGTAGGAGTTTGCACACGCGAGGGAAGGTCGCGCGCCTCATACTCCTCATCGCGTATCAGCGTGAGGCTGTCGCTCCATTTTGTAACAAGCAGCAGCCGCGAGAATATCTGCAGGTTGTCCTGGCTTGCTATAAGGTCGGGCAATGTGCTCGAATAGGGCATCACCACGCGGTTCACCACGTGCATCCAGCCGTTCTCCGCCTCGTTGTCAGCACTCGTTATCTCCGAGAAGGCGTCGATGAAAATCCTCACCTTGCCCGTGGAGTCGTTCGTGCCGAAGGAGACGGTCGCAAAGCGGTCCGCCATTGTCTTGTAGTCGAACGTGCCTTCCTGGAACGTTGTAGTCTTGTATGCCTCGTTGCCCTCCGTGTCGATTATGCTGTTGAACACGATGTCCTGCGCCACCGAGTCGGGAGTCTGGTTGATGTCGTAGTTGGGGGTTGCGAAAATCGAGTCGAGATAATGCTGCACGGCGGCGTTCGTGGGCGCAAAGACCGTGTAGTTTCCCCTCGCCTCGAGCAGGTGGTCCATTGTGGAGCCCTTCTTGCCGCTCTTGGCGTGCTGCAGCATGAAGTAGTAGTTGCTGAGGTCGGGGTTTTCCTTCACATAGTCGGCAATCGACTTGCCGGTGAAGACAAACATATCAGAGTCGTCCACGTTGTCAGTACACGACTGGAAGCTGAGAATTGCAGCCACCAAAACAAAGAATCCCAAGTAAATTCTTTTCATGGCAAAGTAATTAAAATTTTTATTCTGTTGGTATGCACATCCCAATCATGACCGTATGTATGCCATACGGTCGCTTAGGACGCACAAAAATGTGATTTTTTGAGTGAATATCAAAGGGATTTTGCGTTTTTTTGAAGAAAAATTGCAGGTGCGTTCCGAAAAGCGTTTATTTCCGCGCCCCACACGCCATTTTCACAATGCGATTTTGGGCGGTTGCCTCCGCTTCTGCAATTGGTACAGCAGACAAATCTTGTCGTTTTTCCAAACACCCCGGAAACCGCATGGGACATGGGAAAAACTACATAGGACGTGGGAAAAATTATGTCTGATATAATCCAGACTACATCAGACCCTTTTTCACCATATGCAAACACCTGTAAAACAAAAACTTGCAAGGATTTTTCAAAACAATGGCTTTGCTCTGAAATTCAGAATGTTACGCAATTTATGCGACATTTGCAGTTTCTTTGACGGCAGGAGGGGCGCTCCAAGCGGACATGTGCCATAAAAAAGACATGAAACGATCAAGTCTTTTCTGATTTCCGATCTTGGACGGAGGTGTTTTTGCTTGCAAAACGCCGGCAAATATTACAAAAACTTGCCGCCAGTGCGTTTTGCCGAAAATGTTTCTGAAAAAGCCGGCTTCGAAAGGCAAATGCAGCAAAAACTGCAACGCGGGGGAAAGGCAAAGCCCCTATCTTTGCAAATGAATCAGAGAAGACAAACAAACACTTAAAAACTTCAAGATTATGGCTAACATTCATCAGAAGCTCACAGAGCTTATCGGCGGCACGCCCCTTGTCCGCATTAACGAACTTACAAAATCCCCGGAGGTTAGGGCGGAAGTGGTGGCGAAGCTGGAATATTTCAATCCCGGCGGAAGCGTGAAAGACCGCATCGCGCTCGCAATGATAGAGGATGCCGAAAAAAGCGGAAGGCTCAAGCCCGGAGCCACAATAATAGAGCCTACGAGCGGAAACACCGGCGTGGGGATAGCCTGGGTGGCGGTTGTGAAGGGATACAAGGCCATTCTCACCATGCCCGAGACGATGAGCGAGGAACGCAAAAGCCTGCTGAGTGCGCGCGGGGCGCAGCTTGTGCTAACGCCGGGCGCGGCCGGGATGAAAGGGGCTGTGGAAAAGGCGGAGGAGCTGCACAGGCAGATTCCCGGTTCCGTAATATTGCAGCAGTTTGACAATCCCGCCAACCGCGCAATACACGAAAAGACCACGGCGGAGGAGATATGGAAAGACACAGACGGAAAAGTTGACATCGTGGTCGGCGGCGTGGGGACCGGCGGCACGATAAGCGGCATCGCCGCAGGCCTGAAAAAGCGCAACCCCGCCATTGAGGCATACGCCGTTGAGCCCGACAGTTCGCCGGTGCTTTCGGGCGGGAAGCCCGGGCCGCACAAGATTCAGGGGATAGGCGCGAACTTTGTGCCGGGAAACTTCGTGAGGGAAGCCATCAGCGGCGTGGTGCGCGTGAAGGACGATGATGCAATCAGGACAGGGCGCGAGCTGGCTCTGAAGGAGGGGCTGCTCGTGGGAATATCCTCCGGGGCTGCCGCATGGGCTGCGATAGAACTTGCCAAGAAACCGGAGAATGCGGGGAAGCGAATCGTGGCAGTGTTCCCCGATACCGGCGAAAGGTATCTTTCAACCGTGCTTTACGCCTTTGAGAAATACCCGCTGAAGTAACGGCGAAAAATCCGTTTAATGTAGTCTTACAGGGTCTGGTGTGGCTTTTCCTGCATCAGACCCTGTTTTTGCTTGGAGGGTAAAACAGGAATTTTCTTCAGGCGCCGCTTTCGGGGAAAATCGCGGCTTTCGGAATGGCCCGGCATTAATTTGGCTCACAAACTCTTTGTAGTTCAAACAATTTGGCGTAATTTTGCCAGCCAATAACAGTGCCAGTAACATGAAACATATTTTCTTGAGAATAGCGGCTGCGGGCTTCCTGTGCGCCTCGCTGCTGTCTTCGTGCTTCAAGGACGAAGCCCCCAATGCCGAGTGCGACATAACCAAGGCTTATATACACGTTGACAATCCCGGGGATATGTTTTTCAACAGTTCCGACACGCTTGTCAGCGTAACATCCACCGACAGCGTTATAACTTTCAACGTAAGGAAAAACACCGACATCAGCGCCCTCGCACCCGAATTTGCGCTTACGCCCGGCGCGACAATCTATCCCGCAAGCGGCTCGGTGCAGAATTTCGGGAACGGCGGCGTAACCTATACCGTTACCTCGGAGAACAGGGCTTGGAAAAGAACTTACACGGTGCATTTCAAGCACATTGTGAAAACCGTGAGCGACACCACATTCCTCGATTTTGAACACTGCTCCCTCAACGCGGGCGGGAATTACTATGTATGGCAGAGGGTTGCCGATGACGGCACTCTTAAGAGCGACTGGGCTACGGGCAATGCGGGGTTCCTGCTCAGCATGGACAAGGCGAAGCCGGAGGAATACCCCACAATTCCAATTGCCGACGGTTATGACGGCAGCGCCGTGCAGCTCACCACCCGCAGCACCGGGCCTTTCGGCGTTTGGACCAACAAAAGGCTTGCGGCTGGAAATCTCTTCCTCGGCACTTTCGTGCTCGACTCTGCGCTTGTAAGCCCCATGAAGGCTACGAACTTCGGCATAGTTTATGACAGCAAGCCCGTGAAATTTACCGGGTACTACAGATACACCCCGGGCAAGAACTATCAGGACCGCAAAGGCAATATTCTCAAAAACATGACCGACAGCGCGGCGGTTTATGCCGTGCTGTACCGCAACCACGATGCCGAGGGCAAGCCGATAACGCTTTACGGCGACAACGTGAAGACAAGCGGGCAGATTGTCGCGCTTGCCGAGCTGGAATATGTCGCCCCCACTGACGAGTGGACGCCGTTTGAGGTGGCGTTCAAGTATTCCGCAGACGTTGACATGGAGCTTCTTGAAAACCGTGGCTACAATCTTACCCTCGTGTTCTCGTCAAGCAAGGACGGCGACCTGTTCTGCGGGGCGATAGGCAGCACGCTGTGCATAGACAAAGTGAGAGTGATAAGCACCAAAGAGAACTAAAACCGATGAGAAAGACAATAATACTTACAGTCCTTGCGGCTTCGGCGTTTGCCGTAGCTCCTGCAAAAAAGATATTCGAAGACCTTGCCTACAACCTCAGGGTTGGTTATTCCATTGGCGGAACAGCCCCGATTAATATGCCGGCTTCCATCCGCAAGCTCAACAAATACACGCTCACCAACAATCTCCAGCTCGGTATTGACGCACGCCGCAAGTTCGACGACCGTTGGGGTGCGCTCGTTGGCGTGCATTTTGAGAACAAGGGCATGAACGAGGACGCGCAGGTCAAGGACTACCACATGAAGATCGTGCGCGGCGGGCAGGCTCTCGAAGGACGCTTCACCGGCGACGTAAAGACAAATGTCGCAGAATGGATGTTCACCGTGCCGCTTATGGCCACGTATTCCTTGGGCTGTGTTACGCTTAAGGCAGGCCCGTATTTCTCTTACGTGCATTCGCGCACGTTCGACGGCGATGCCCACAACGGATACCTGCGTGTGGGAGACCCCACAGGGGCTAAGGTGATAATCGGCGACGAACCCGACACGAGGGGGCATTATGACTTTTCGCACGAAATGCGCCGCTTCCAATGGGGAGTGGATGTGGGGGCTGATTGGTATTTTCACAAAAAGACAGGCGTTTATGCCGACATAAGCTGGGGCTTGAACGGAATACACAAAAGCAGCTTCAAGACAATCGAGCAGACGCTTTACCCGATTTTCGGGACAATAGGGATAATTTACAAACTCAAATAAAATAAGAGAAAGGACTATATGAAAAAAATCTTTACTATTCTCGCGCTCGCCATGGGCGCAATCACCGTTTCGGCCGAGAACTTCACCGATGTGCTCACCGTGGATGTGAACGGCATGGTATCGGAGCAAAAGGCCACCATAAGCCTTGACAAGGATGAAAACGGCGAATATGTCTTCAGTCTGAAGAACTTCGTGCTTCAGGCAGGGGAAAGTTCCTTGGGCGTGGGGACTATAGAACTGAGCAACGTTGACGCTGTTGCCGGGGACAACGGTTTGCTTACGCTCACAACAAAGCAAAGCGTGAAGATCAAGGCGGGCGATGACTCGAGTGTTGAGACATGGCTCGGTCCGATGCTCGGCGATGTGCCTGTGGAGCTTGTTGCCGAAAAACGCGGCAGTGCGCTTTATGCCGTAATAGACATCGACATGGCGATGATGCAGCAGGTCATAAAGGTTACTTTCGGCAACGGCGGCTACCAAATTCCCAATTCAGGATTTGAGACTTTCCATAAATATACGGTGAAGATGGGCGGACTGTTCACGGCAAAGGATGTGGATGTCTATGAGGCAACCTCATGGCATTCGTTCGCCACATCAACGGGTTCTCTCGCGTCAACGGCAAACCGCACCGCAAAGCACCCCTTCACCAACAAGTCCGACATCACACGCCCCGGTTCGGCGGGCAGCAGCAGTCTGATGATAACCTCCACGTCGGCTTCGGGGATAATCGCAAACGGAACAGTTACCACTGGGCGCATGAATGCCGGGGACATGACTCCCGCCAGCCCAAAGAACCACGCCCACCTCGACATGAGCGTTGAGGACAAGGACGGCAACGGCGATCCTTTCTACGCAGTGATGAACGGCCGCCCCGACTCAATTGCAATTTGGGTGAAGTTCAAACAAAGCGCGGCGCAAAAGGATCATCCTTACGCCACAATCAGCGCGGCAATAACAAACGGCACATACTATCAGGACCCGCAGGAAGAGAACAAGGTTTACAACAACGTGCTCGCAAAGGCAAAGAACGCGAAAATCGAAAGCAACGGCTTTGCATGGCAGCGTGTAGCCATCCCCTTTGAATATGTGAACGACACCGTGAGCGGCAAGGCAATCCTCGTTACAATATCCACAAACGCCGATGCCGGCAAGGGAACGGAGAATGACACCATATATGTTGACGACGCGCAGCTCGTTTACAATGTCTCGCTGGCTTCCGCAAAAGTCAAGGACGTTGATGTTGACTTGGAGGATGGCGTAACCGAATACACCGTCAACGGACTTACCGGCGTTACGGCTGACGACATAAAGGTTGTGGCTGACGGAAAGGGAGCGAAGGTTGAAAAGACGCTCACCGAGGTTGACAAGGACGTTGTTGTCAGCGTTAAAGTAACCTCCAACGACCTCAAAACTTCCAAAGTTTACACGTTCACCATGCCCGATGCGGTGGTAACAGGCATTGACAACGCCAAGGCGGACGCCAACGACAAGATTAAGGCGGTTTACGACACGCTCGGCCGCAAGGTAAATGCGACAAGGCACGGCGAGACCTATATAATAGTTTACGAAAGCGGAAAAACCGAAAAGGTGGTCCGCTGATACAATTAACTGTATTACGGATAACGGGTCATGTCATGGCGTTTCCGCCGGGCATGACCCGCTTTTTTTGCCCCGGCGGCGATGTGTTTTATGTGGCGGCATATAGAACGTATTTGGTAAGCATCATAAATATATAAATTCAATCAATCAGGGAATTGCGCCATTTGCAGGGGCGTATGCAATACGCCCCTGCAAATGGCGCAAAAACAAAGCCGTGAAAACTACATCGGATATAAGAAAAACTATGTCCGATGCAGGAAAAAATATGTCTGATATAATTCAAACTACATCAGACCTTTTTTCGCCGCTTTCAAGTCCTTGAAAAACAATTTCTTACAAGAGTAACTCAAAAACAGTGATAAAGATGTGATTATCTGTGAGTTAAATTGTTTTCCCGAAATCCGTGCCGGTCTGGGTGGGTGTGAGGGTTTTGTCAGTCCTTTACAAGCTCGCCGTGGAGGGTTGCCGACGAGGCGGAGAGTATTCTCACTTTGGCGAACTGCCCTATGCGCGCGTCTTCGCGGTTGAACACCACAACCTTGTTCTGCTCGGTGCGCCCGAACAGCTGTTCGCGGCTGCGCTTGCTCGTACCCTCGATGAGTATGTCGAATGTCCTGCCTATGCACTTTTGGTTGTTTTCGAGCGAGAGCGCGTTCTGCAACGCTATAAGCTCGTTCAGCCGGCGTATCTTCACATCCTCCGGCACATCGTCCTCAAAATGCTTGGCGGCATACGTGCCGGGGCGTTCGCTGTACTTGAACATGAACGACGAGTCGTAGCCGCACTCCTTCATGAGGCTCAGCGACTGTGCGTGATCCTCTTCCGTCTCGGTGCAGTAGCCGCAGAAGATGTCGGTTGAAAGTCCGCAGTCCGGCACTATGCGGCGTATAGCCTCCACACGCGACATATACCATTCGCGGGTGTATCTGCGGTTCATGAGTTTCAGTATGCGGTCGCTGCCGCTTTGCACCGGCAGGTGTATGTGGCGGCACACGTTGGGTTCTTCGGCAATCACGCGCAGCGTGTCGTCGCTCATGTCCTTGGGGTGGGACGTGGTGAAGCGTACCCACATTTGGGGCGCTTCCTTCGCCACCATCCTTAGAAGTTCGGGGAAGCCGGTTGTTTCCCCATCTTCGGCGGTGAACGAATATGAGTTCACGTTTTGCCCCAGCAGGGTAACTTCCTTGTATCCGCGCCTTTCAAGGTCTTTAACCTCGTTTATGATGCTTTGCGGGTCGCGTGAGCGTTCCCTCCCCCTCACGTATGGCACAATGCAGTAGTGGCAGAAGTTGTTGCAGCCGCGTGTTATGCTAACGAAGCCCGATATGCGGTTTCCGCATATGCGCTCGGGGATTATGTCGGAGTAAGTCTCCACGGTCGATAGCTCAACGTCTATCGCCTTGTTGCCGTTTTCGGCCTCGGCAGTGAGCTGTGGCAGCATCTGGTATGAGTCAGGCCCCGCTACAAGGTCGGCGTGGTGGCTTTCGAGCAGGTCGTCCTTTGTGCGCTCCGCCATGCAGCCCAGCACGCCTATTATCAGTTTTCCGTGCCTTGCCCTCTTCATGGCGTTGAGGGCGTTAAGGCGGTTGTATATCTTCTGCTCCGCGTTGTCGCGCACGGAACACGTGTTGAGGAACACCGCGTCGGCGTCCCCGATTTCCCCCACCGTGTCGTAGCCAGCCGTTTTCATTACGGAGGCAACCACTTCGCTGTCGGCCACGTTCATCTGGCAGCCGTAGGTCTCTATGTAAAGTTTCTTCATTTCCTGTTTGTATTCGTGCGCAAAGTTACGAAATAAAAGCTATCCGCATTTTCACTTCCTTGCGGTGGTGAAGAACGTGAGCGGTATCTTGGCGAGGAAAATTGACGGCTTGGCGGTTTCGTGGCACGAGTAGTATGTTATCCACATTTCTTCCCCCACCTTGAGGAACGAGGGATATGAGTTGTCGTCAAGCGAGGGCAGTATGAGCGTTTCGTGAAAGTCGCCGTCGGCATTGCCGCAGTATATCATGGTCTTGGGGCGTGAGGGGATGTGTGTCTCGCGTCCGCCGAGCAGCGTCTTTCCGTCGGGGAGCACATAGGCATCCGGCCCTCCGCAGAAGAAGCCCAGCTCTTTCTGCTTCCAGTCGGTGTATGGCGGCATTGAGGAGAGCAGCATCGCGGAGCGGTTTCCGCTTTCGCGGCGCACGAACAGCAGCATTCTGTCATCGGCGGCGAAACGCACCGTAGTCTCATTGGGATAGCCGGCAATGTCGAAAGTTTTCATCACTGTATATTCCTGTCCGTCCTTGGTGGTGAGAAGCTCCAGCTTGTTTTGGTCTCCGGCCTTGAAATAGCTGACTCCGTAGCCTGTGCCCCTGTGCCATGTAACGCGCCACAGCCATGCGAAATCCTGCGCCGCCGACGATGAGACCCTCACCTGTTTTGGCGCGGAGAACTTCCTGCCGTTTTTCGAGAACGCGGCGAGCGTGCTTGTGGATTCCAGCTTTTGGTTTTTGTAGAGCGAGCAACCCATAAGCACCATCAGCTCCCCTTTTGGCGTAACGGAGAGCTTGGGGTCGCGCAGGTCGAACCCCGCCTTTGCTATTATGGCGGCGGTTTCCCACTTGTCGCCGTCGGGCGAGGATATGATGTGTATTCTGCCGTCGGCTTCCCCTTTTTCGTTGAATATGTGGCTGAACCCCTCGCGGAAAGCGCAGTAGTATTTGCCTTTGTACTCAATGAGCGACGTGAAGGCGCAATGCGTTGAGCCGTCGCCCCAGATGCGTTGCAGGTTGTAGCAAATGTCCTGTGCGCAAACGGCGGATGTGATTAGCGCAAAGAACGCAGAAAGTAGCAATGTCTTGGTTTTCATTGTTGCGTGGAATGTTGAATGGGGCAAAATTATGAAAAATTACGCTGGATAAGGAAAATTATCACTACTATTGCAGTGGCAAAATACATAATTAATATGAGCGACAGTCATCCTTTGGCGAAATTTGCATATTGTCCGCGCTGCGGGAGCGCGGATTTCATGGTCAACGGCCCGCGTTCGAAACGCTGCGGGCATTGCGGTTTTGTATATTACCTTAATGCGAGCGCCGCCACAGCGGCTTTCATCGTGAACCGCCGCAATGAAGTGCTTGTGAGCCGCCGTGCCTTTGAGCCGGCAAAAGGCACGCTCGACCTTCCCGGAGGCTTTGTTGACCCCGGCGAGTCAACAGACCAGGGTATGCGCCGCGAGATTTTGGAGGAGACGGGATGCCACGTGGCGGAAATGCGCTGGCTTTTCTCCCTGCCCAACAGCTACAGCTTTTCGGGCTTTGAAGTCCCCACCGCCGACAGTTTCTTTTTGTGCCGCCTTGCCGAGGGGGAGAAACCTGCGGCGTGCGATGACGCGGCGGCTTTGGAGTGGGTTGCAATTAACGCCCTGCGCCCTGCGGACTTCGGGCTTGACTCCATAAGAAAGGCTGTGGGGATATTCGCAAGCCGCCCTTATATGCAGGTTTTGCCGTTGCCACTGCGCCGTGGCTTTGAGTAATCCGATTTGCGTAAAGCGCTGGTTTGCAGAGCAATGACCAATTAATAAATGCCTGACATAACGATTTGTTTTTCAGAGGTTTGAAACAGGCGAAAAAAGGTCTGATGTAGTTTGGATTATATCAGACATAATTTTTCCTGCATAGGACATAGTTTTTCCCATGTCCCATATAGTTTTGGGGATGTTGGGGAAAAGTCCAAAAGTTTTGGTTTTGCGCCAAATGTAGGGGCGTATTGCATACGCCCTGTGCGCCGCCGCCCGAAACGCATCGCACAAACAAAACAAGCTATCGCGGCAATATGGCAAAAACGCGCAACCCTGTCATGATTTCAAAAACGTCTTATCCCGGACTCTTGTATCTTGGGTGTGGCTTTGCATTGTCATAAAACGTTATTTTATAAATTAAAAGCGTACCTTTCATTCGCTATCAAAGAATTTTCCATACTTTTGCAACCCGAAGAAACAAGCAAAGAGGAAAATAATGCAGAAAAATCTCGTAATCGTCGAATCCCCGGCAAAGGCCAAGACCATACAACGGTATCTTGGCGAAGACTACAAGGTGATGCCGTCGTTCGGCCATATACGCGACCTGAAGAAAAAAAACAACGGTATAGACCCCAAGACATTCCAGCCGCAATATGAGATACCCAAGGACAAGGCCCATGTGGTGAGCGAACTGAGAAAAGCGGCGAAAGGTGCGGAAACCGTATGGCTCGCAAGCGATGAGGACCGCGAGGGGGAGGCCATTTCGTGGCATCTCGCCGAGGTGCTGAAACTCCCCGTAACCGACAAGCACCGCATTGTTTTTCACGAGATAACAAAGCCCGCCATTCTCAACGCCATAGAAAATCCGAGGGCTATAGACCTTAACCTCGTTGACGCGCAACAGGCGCGCAGGGTTCTTGACCGCATCGTGGGCTTTGAGCTTTCGCCCGTGCTGTGGCACAGGGTGCGCCCCTCGCTTTCGGCGGGGCGCGTGCAGAGCGTTGCCGTGAGGCTTATCGTTGAGAGGGAGAGGGAAATAAACGATTTCAAGAGCGAGACGTTCTTCCGCGTAACGGCTTTGTTCGCCTTGGGCGGCAGCACCTTTGGCGCGGAACTGAACAGGCGTTTTGCCACGATTGAGGAGGCGGAGGCTTTCTGCAACGATTGCAGGGAGGCCGCCTATGAGGTGGATGCGGTTAATGTGAAGCCGCAAAAGCGCACTCCCGCGCCTCCGTTCACCACTTCCACGCTCCAGCAGGAGGCGGTGAGGAAGTTCGGCTTCCCCGTGTCGCTCACCATGAGCGTGGCGCAGCAGCTTTACGAGGAAGGTCTCATTACATATATGCGTACCGACTCGGTGAACCTCTCGTCATTCTGCATAAACGCCTGCAAGGATGAAATCACCGCCACCCTCGGCGCGGAATATTCCAAGCCGCGAAACTATGTAACCAAGAGCAAAGGCGCACAAGAGGCCCACGAGGCCATACGCCCCACGTCGATGGAGCGGCATGGGATAGACGGCACGCCGCAGCAAAAGAAACTGTACAAGCTTATATGGCTGCGCACCATAGCGTGCCAAATGTCCGACGCGCTGATAGAGAAGACTTCCGCCGACATAGCCGTGTCAACACGCAGCGAAAAGTTCACGGCATCGGGAGAGGTGGTGAAATTTGACGGTTTCCTGCGCGTTTACCGCGAATCACGCGATGGCACGGATGCTTCGCAAGACTCAAACCGGATGTTGCCGGCAATGCAAAAAGGCGACAAGCCCGAAGCGTGCGGGATTACTGCCACACAGCGTTTCACCCAGCATCCGCCAAGATACAACGAGGCTTCGCTCGTACACAAAATGGAGGAGCTCGGAATAGGCCGCCCGTCAACCTATGCGCCAATTATCAGCACCATACAGCAAAGGGGCTATGTGGTGCGCGGCGACAAGGAGGGCGCTCCGCGAAACTACAGCGTGATAACCCTGAAAGACGGAAATATAACAAGGCACGAGGCCACCGAGACAACAGGCTCCGACAAGGGAAAGCTAATCCCGACTCCCGTGGGGCTTGTGGTTACGGATTTCCTCAAGCAGGAGTTCCCCGACATTATGGACTATAACTTCACCGCCGAGGTTGAAAAGCAGTTTGACGAGGTGGCAGAAGGCAAAAAGGAGTGGACGGGGCTTATGAAGGACTTCTACGAAAACTTTGAACCGGAGGTTGAACGTTCCAAAAACGACAACAACGGCAAAAAGGTGGGGGAGCGCGAACTTGGCACAGACCCCAAGACCGGACGCAAGGTGTTCGTGAAGATAGGGCGCTACGGACCGATGGTGCAGATAGGCACTGCCGAGGAAGAGGAGAAGCCGATGTTTGCCACCATACGCAAGAATCAGGACTACGAAACGCTGACCCTTGAGGACGCGCTCGAGCTTTTCAAGCTTCCGCGCACACTCGGCGAGTTCGAGGGCAAGGATGTTGTGATAGGCGCGGGACGTTTCGGGCCTTATGTAAGGCATGACGGCAAATTCGCCTCACTTCCCAAAGGCGTTGACCCGCTGAAAGTAACCCTTGACGAAGCCCAACAGATTATTCTCGACAAGAGGGAGGCCGATGAGAAACGCCACCTTAAAAAGTTTGACGAAGATGCCGAGCTTGAAGTGATGAACGGTCCGTATGGCGCATACATTTCCTACAAGAAGAAGAACTACCGCCTCACGAAAGAACAGAAGGAAAACGCCGCCGCGCTTACCTACGAGGAGTGCATGAGGATTGTGAACAGCGAGCCGGCAAAGGCAAGGCCCAAGGCCGCGAAAAAGACCGCTGCGGCAAAGACAACCAAAACCGCCAAAAAGAGCGCGGTCAAGAAAGCCTGATGAAAAGCATTACGCTCATTGGATATATGTGCGTGGGCAAAACCACGGTGGGGAAAGAGCTTGCCAAGCGTCTGGGACAGACTTTCTATGACCTTGACTGGTACATAGAGGAAAGGTTTCACACCAAGGTGCCGGAGATATTCGCGCAATACGGCGAACAGCATTTCCGCGATCTTGAACGCCGTATGCTGCACGAGGCTGCCGAGTTTGAAAACATCGTGCTTTCGTGCGGAGGCGGCACGCCGTGCTTTTTCGACAACATGGAATACCTTAACTCGGTTTCCACGACGGTTTACCTTAAGGCTTCGAGCCGGACAATCCTGGGACATCTCAAGATAAGCAAGGGCCGCCGCCCGCTTCTTGAAGGCAAAACACCCGATGAGCTGAAGGCGTTTGTTGAAAGCCAGCTCGCCGACAGACAGCCGTTCTACTCCAAGGCGCGGTTTGTGCAGGAGGTGTCCCCTCTTTGCACCCGCGAGAAGATTGACAATATTTGCAATGAAATAATCGAAAAAATAAAAACTACTGATAAATGAAGAAATGGCGCGTTGAAGATTCCGCCGAGCTGTATAACATAAACGGTTGGGGTGTCAATTATTTTAACATCAACGAAAAGGGACACGTTTACGTAACGCCGCGAAAAGACGGAGTGGAAATCGACCTCAAGGAACTGATGGACGAGCTTGACACGCGCAACATCACGGCCCCTGTGCTGCTCCGCTTTCCCGACATCCTTGACAACAGGATAGAGAAAACCGCGACGTGCTTCCAGAAGGCGGCAAAAGAATACAGCTTCAACGCCGAGCATTTCATTATATATCCTATAAAGGTAAACCAGATGCGCCCCGTGGTGGAGGAGATTATCAGCCACGGCAAACGCTACAACATAGGGCTTGAAGCCGGCTCAAAACCCGAACTTCACGCCGTGCTTGCCACGAACATGGACTCCGACAGCCCGATTATATGCAACGGGCACAAGGATCAGAGCTATATAGAGCTTGCGCTTCTGGCGCAGAAAATGGGGAAAAAGGTGTTTCTCGTGGCGGAAAAGCTTGACGAACTTGAACGCATATTCGAGGCTGCGAGAAAACTGAACGTGCGTCCGCAGATAGGCATACGCATCAAGCTGGCATCGACAGGCACGGGCAAATGGGCGGAAAGCGGCGGCGATGCGAGCAAGTTCGGGCTAAACTCCAGCGAGCTTCTTGATGCGGTAAGAATACTGAAAAGCCGGGGCATGGAAGATTGCCTCAATCTTATACACTTCCACATAGGCAGCCAGATAACAAAGATACGCCGCATACAGTCTGCCCTGCGCGAGGCTTCGCAGTTTTACGTGCAGCTCCACGCCATGGGCTTCAACGTGGAGTTTGTTGACTGCGGTGGCGGGCTTGGCATCGACTACGACGGAACGCGTTCGAGCAACAGCGAAAGCTCCGTAAACTATTCCATTCAGGAATACGTGAACGACTGCGTATATACTTTCGTCGATGCGGCCAACAAGAACAACATCCCTCACCCCAACATAATAACCGAAGGCGGACGCTCGCTTACCGCCCACCACAGCGTGCTTATCCTCGAAGTAACCGATGTGGCCTCACAGCCGCAGATGCCCGAGGATTTCGAGGCTACCAAGGACGACCACAAACTTGTCCAGGACCTTTCTGAAATTTGGGACAACCTGTCGGCGCGTTCCATGCTTGAGGACTGGCACGATGCGGAGCAGATACGCGACGAGGCTCTCGAACTTTTCGACCACGGAATTATCGATCTGAAAACCCGCGCCCAGGTGGAGAGCCTTTACTGGAGCATAACGCGGGAGGCAAACGCCATTGTACACACACAGAAGCACGTGCCGGAGGAGTTGCGCCGCCTCGACCGCCTGCTTGCCGACAAGTATTTCTGCAATTTCTCTCTGTTCCAGAGCCTGCCCGACTCTTGGGCGATAGACCAGCTTTTCCCCGTGATGCCTATACAGCGGCTTTGCGAAAAGCCCGAAAGAAACGTTACGATACAGGACATCACCTGCGACAGCGACGGAAAGATTGCGCAATACGTCAACGCCATGCAGCAGACTTCCACCGTGCCGCTCCATTCCATACGGCGCGGAGAGCGTTACTACGTGGGAGTGTTTCTCGTGGGGGCGTACCAGGAGATTCTCGGCAATATGCACAACCTCTTCGGCGACACCAACGCCGTTCATGTTACGGTGTCGAACGACGGCTACAGCATCGACCGCGTGATAGAGGGCGAAACGGTGGCGGAAGTGCTGGAATATGTGCAGTATGATGCCAAACGCTTGCAGAGGCGGCTGGAGACGTGGGTGAAGCGTGCCGAACTGAACGGGAAGATAACCATGTCGGAGGGCAACGAGTTCCTCGCGAACTACCGCAGCGGGCTTTACGGCTACACGTATCTCGAACTGAACGACGACGAGCTTTACCGCGAGAACGACAGGGTGCGCTTCAAGGACAAGAAAAACGAGGATGAACAATAAAGGAGTAATATGAGACAATCGCTCACAATAATAAAGGTCGGCGGCAAGATTGTGGAGGACGCAGACGCGCTTGCCGCGCTGCTCGACAGCTTCAAGGGAATACCCGGAAACAAGATACTCGTTCACGGCGGCGGACGCACGGCAACGCAGGTGGCTTCGCAGCTCGGCCATGAAACCAAGATGATAGACGGGCGCAGGGTTACAGATGCCGGTATGCTTCGCGTGGTTACGATGGTTTACGGCGGCTTGGTGAACAAGGACATCGTGGCGGGGCTTAACTCGCGCGACGTGTGCGCCCTCGGAATGACAGGCGCGGACTGCGGCGTGATTGTTTCCCACAAGCGTGCTGCAACTCCTGTGGACTACGGATTCGTGGGCGATGTTGACAAAGTTGACTCCGCACGCCTGGCATCGATAATAGACCAAGGCATAACGCCTGTGCTTGCCCCGCTCACCTTTGACGGACACGGGGGCCTGCTCAACACCAATGCCGATACCATAGCCGGGGAAACGGCAAAGGCAATGGCGCATCTCTACGACGTGAGCCTTGTTTACTGCTTCGAAAAGCGCGGTGTGCTTGCCAGCCCCGATGATGACGACAGCGTTATCCCGGAAATCCATGCGGCAAACTTCCCGAAGCTCGTAGAGGACGGAGTTGTGAGCGGCGGCATGATACCGAAAATACAAAACGCCCTGCAAGCCGTGGAGGCCGGCGTGAAGCGTGTAATAATCACGGCGGCAAAGGGACTTGACATAGAGGGCGGCACGAAAATACTGCCCTGACATTACTCTGGCATTATAATGCAGTTTGACATGAAGAGACTTTCCGTCATCGCTTTTTCCCTTCTAATTGCCGCCGCGTGTCTTGCCGCCCCCGGCGGCAGGCGCGTAAAGGTGCGCCTTTCAACCAGCATGGGCGACATTGTGGTAGAGCTATACAACGAAACGCCCAAGCACCGCGACAATTTCGTGAAACTCGTAAAGGAGGGCTTTTACGACGGTTTGCTGTTCCACCGCGTGATAGAGAACTTCATGATTCAGGGCGGCGACCCCGACTCACGCGGTGCCGCGCCCAGGAAGCGGCTCGGCGAGGGCGGGCCGGGATACACCGTCCCCGCCGAGATAGATTATCCCCTGCATTGGCACAAGCGCGGCGCGTTGGCGGCGGCGCGCGAGGGCGATGACGTGAACCCGGAAATGCGTTCAAGCGGCTCGCAGTTCTACATAGTATGGGGGAAAGTCCAAAGCGAGGGCGCGATGGAGGCGGTGAAGCAGAGAATGTACGAGGTTACGGACGGGGAGTTTGAACTCCCTGACGGAATAATGGAGAGTTACGAAACCAACGGCGGCACGCCGCATCTTGACGGCTCATACACCGTGTTCGGCGAGGTGGTTGAGGGCTTGAATATTGTCAAGGCTATCCAGGGGGTAAGAACCGACAAGTACGACCGCCCCGTAAAGGACGTGAAAATCCTCAAAGCCGAAATTGTGGAATAGTCTGCACTCTTGTAAAAGAGTAAAATACGATTATATATTATAGCGTTGCCGTAGGGGCGTATTGCATGCGCCCTGAATTGCGCGGATTTGCGATGTTGCGACGGTGGTTTGTAATGCGTTTTATGCGGTTGCGTACAGGGCGTATGCAATACGCCCCTACAATTATTGCAAACCCCAAGCTAATTGCCCTTTTGCAAACACTCCGAAAACTACATTTGATGTAGGAAAAACTACATAGGACGTAGGAAAAATTATGTCTGATATAAATCAAACTACATCAGACCTTTTTTTCGCCCTTTGCAATATACAGGAAAACAGATCTTTACAGACAAATCGCAAAAGCGGACAAATACTTGAAAACCAGTATGATGCGTAATAACCGCCAAATCCGGCAGGAAGCGTTCAATAAAACAGCAGAAATCCGGCAGTTCCGCAGATAACAATCATCCTTATCGGGTTTATCTTGAAGAACTGGGTGCCCACAAAAGCCGACACGAAAAGAAACACGCTTATGTAAAACTGCCAGGGGTTTATGCCGGGTGCGCTGAAGTTCTCGCGTGTCATGAGTATGAGCGCGGCTGCGGCTATCAGTCCCACAACCGTGGGGCGCAGGAGCGAGAACATGGTGTCAACTATGCTTGTTTCGCGGTATTTTATCAGAACCTTGGTGATTGTGAACATGAGTATGAACGACGGCAGCACCACCGCGAATGTTGCCACAACGCTTCCCAGCACTCCCATCGAGGGGGGCATTCCCGCGTTGACAACGGCGGAATAGCCCACGTAGGTCGCCGAGTTTATGCCGATAGGCCCGGGGGTCATCTGGCTTATTGCCACAATGTCGGTGAACTGCGATGTGGTGAGCCACTGGTATTTCGTAACCACCTCGCCCTGAATCATCGAGAGCATGGCATAACCCCCGCCGAAACCGAAGAGGCCTATCTTGAAAAACGTGTAGAAAAGCAGTGTGAACAATAAAATCCCGCTCATGTCATTCCTGCGGTTTTATGTAGCGTGCGTAGATGAACCCTCCGAGGCACACGAGGAGTATAATGTAAACGGGGGAGACCTGGAAAAGCCATATCGCCATGACGGCGCAGAGCGGCAGCCACACGTTTGAGAGCTTTATGCCCGCGCTTTTCGCCAGCCTTATGCACGGCGCGGCTATCAGCGCGACTACTGCGGGGCGTATTCCCTTGAATACCGCCTCCACCGTGGGGTTGTTCTCGAACCGGTGGAAAAAAAGCGCGATTGCGAGAATTATCAGGAACGAGGGAAGCACGCAGCCGAGCGAGCAGGCAATCGCGCCAGGCACTTTCCGCAGCCTGTAGCCTATGTTAATGCTCATGTTCACGGCAAAAACTCCGGGAACAGTCTGCGCCACGGCTAAAAGGTCAAGGAATTCCTCCTTGCCAATCCATCTTTTCCTGTCCACAACCTCGTCCTCAATCATGGGCAGCATTACGTATCCCCCGCCTATGGTGAAAAGCCCTATGCGGAAAAACGTGGCGAAAAAACTCCAATACGTAGGCATAATCTCTTGCAATTGCGGCCGAACCAAGCGCAAAGTTAGCGTTTAAGGCGCAAAGCGCAAAACGGCGGCCTGCATTTTCGGCAATCCGCACGGGCGCGGCTTGCGTTCCGGCGGCGATTATATTGTGCGCTTGCCAAAAGGCGGTGCGGCTTCATGGGTTGCGGGCGGCAAAAATATGCGCTCATATTTGCCTGTGCCGGCTGAAAATCCTAAATTTGCATAATCTCTATTTTCGGCATAATAAAAAACCGCATAACCGACAATTATAATTTTCATGTCCCGCATTCTGGCATTGAGACTTTCGGCACTTGGCGACGTGGCCATGACTGTGCCTGTGATTCATTCGCTCGCGGAAAGTTTTCCGGGCAGCGAGGTCGTGGTGGTGTCCCGCGAGAGGTGGGCGGCGTTGTTTGCGAATATGCCGGCAAACGTGCGTTTCTACGGAATTGACTTGCAGGAATACGGGGGATTGCGCGGATTGGAAAGACTTTTTGGTGAACTTCGCCGCGAAGGCTTTGACGCTGTGGCGGATTTCCACAACGTGCTGCGCACAAAGTACATTGACATACGCTTTCGCATGGCGGGAGTGCCGGTGGCGGTCATTAACAAGGGGCGCAGGGAGAAAAGGGAACTGACAAGGCTGAAGCACAAAAGGCTCGTGCAGCTGAAAACCTCCACAGAGCGTTACGCCGATGTGCTTGCAAGGCTCGGCTTTACGTTCGACCTTGATTTCCGCTCGATATTCGGCGACGACGAGGGCGATGTGGGAACTCTTGCCCCGGTTGTGGGAGCGAAAAACGAAAACGAGTGGGTTGGCATTGCGCCTTTCGCACAGCACGAGGGCAAGATCTATCCTCTGGAACTCATGGAGCACGTTGTGTCGCTGCTTTGCAAACGTCCGCAGCGCAAGATATTCATCTTTGGCGGCGGAAGCGGGGAGCGGCTGATTGCCGGGGAGTGGGAGAAACGCTACCCTTCGGTTACGTCGCTCGTGGGCAAGGGAAGGATGATTGACGAGCTTGGCGTGATGAGCCGCATGGACGTTATGCTTTCCATGGACTCGGCAAATATGCACCTGGCCTCGATTGTGGGGGTGAAGGTCTTTTCCATTTGGGGTGCAACGCATCCTGCGGCGGGCTTTTCGGCTTGGGGGCAGACTTCCGACACGTTCATACAGACCGACATGGACTGCCGTCCGTGCTCGGTTTACGGAAACAAAAAATGCTGCCGTGGCGACTATGCCTGCCTCAGGCGCATTGACCCCAACCGCGTTGCCGAGAAAATAGAGACGGCACTCGAAACTAAAAGACTTTCAAGACAAAGATGAGGAACTTGGGCTACTGCTTTCTGCGCGGGGTGATTTACGCGCTGTCACTGCTGCCCTTCAGGGTGATATACATTCTCAGCGACATACTGTATGTGCTTGTGTACAGGGTTGTGGGCTACCGCCGCAATATTGTGCGCATGAACCTGCGCAACTCGTTCCCCGGCAAGACGGAAAGCGAGCTGCGCGAAATTGAGCGCGGCTTTTACCATTCCTTTTGCGACAACATGGTGGAGATGTTCAAGCTCATTTCAATCTCGCCCGGGGAAATGCGCCGCCGAATGACTTTTTCGGGGAATGACGATATAGAGAAATCGCTCGAAACCCACCAGTTCTGCTTCATATACCTCGGGCATTTCTGCAACTGGGAGTGGATTTCCACGATGCCGCAATGGTTTGACTCGGGGCGCGTACAGTGCGGACAGTTGTACCACCCGGTTAAAAGCAAGTTCTTCAACAGGCTGCTGCTTGAGCTTCGCGGGCGTTTCGGGGCGGAGAACATCCCGAAGAAGGACGCGCTGCGCAGGATTATAACCATGCGGGGTGACAGGAAAAGGACGATCATAGGGTTCATAGCCGACCAAGGCCCGCGCTGGGTGAACATTCACGAGTGGGTGGGCTTCCTCAACCAGGACACGCCGGTATATACCGGCACGGAGAGGATTGCCAAGAAGGTGGGCGCAAGCGTGTTTTTTGCCAACGTGAAGTGCGTGAGGCGGGGATATTACCACTGCTCCCTTGAAAAGATTACCGATGATCCGCGCTCATATCCCGACTACAGGCTTACCGACACATACATGAAGCTGCTTGAGGAAATGATTTGCCGCAGCCCGCGAAACTGGCTCTGGACGCACAACCGCTGGAAGCGCCACCACGAGGACGAGCCGGCAAACATAGAGCGCCGCAACGAAAAGGAAAGCCACGCCTCGCAGGGGGCGTGACGCAGCGCGGATTGTGCATCCCCAAATTCCATTACCCCGGAAATTACAGTTTTCTCAAAACACCCCGAAAACTACATGGGATGTAGGAAAAACTATGTCCTATGCAGGAAAAATTATGTCTGATATAATCCGGACTACATCAGACCTTTTTTCGCCTTTTTTCAAACTTCTGAAAAACAAAACGTTACAACGAAATACTTTTGCGCGGTTTTATTTTGAAAATCATGGGGTTACGCCGTTTGCCAATGGTCGCTGTTTCGTGGGGGTTTGGCTGCGGCGTTTTGCCTGCGGTTATTTGCCGGTTATGATGTGCTTTATGCTGTTGAGCTTGTTGAGCGCCTCCATTGGAGTGAGGTTGTTGATGTCGAGACCGAGTATCTCGTCGCGTATCTGGGTCAGCACGGGGTCGTCAAGCTGGAAGAAGCTGAGCTGCGTGCCTTCGCGGGTTGACGCAATGGCTTGTGTCTGCTTCGACACGTTTTCCCCGGGCGTCGCCGCCTCAAGCTCTTTCAAAATCACTTCGGAACGCTTTATTATCGACGGCGGCATTCCCGCCAGACGTGCAACGTGGATGCCGAACGAGTGGGCTGTGCCGCCCGGCTCGAGCTTGCGCAGGAACACAATCCTGCCGTTTGTCTCGCACACGGTGATGTTGAAGTTCTTTATGCGCCCGAAATGCTTCTCCATTTCGTTCAGCTCGTGGTAGTGCGTGGCGAAAAGCGTGCGGGGATGCCCCTTCGGCCCTTCGTGAAGGTATTCCACCAACGCCCATGCAATGCTTATGCCGTCGTAGGTTGATGTGCCGCGCCCCAGCTCGTCAAACAAAACGAGGCTGCGCTGCGACATATTGTTCATGATGCTTGCCGCCTCGCTCATTTCGAGCATGAAGGTTGACTCTCCCGCAGAAATGTTGTCGCTTGCCCCCACGCGGGTGAAAATCTTGTCAACAACGCCCACACGCGCACTGTCGGCGGGGACGTAGCATCCCACCTGCGCCATTAGGGCTATGAGCGCGGTTTGGCGCAGGAGCGCGGACTTTCCCGCCATATTGGGGCCCGTGAGTATTATTATCTGCTGCTTTTCGGTGTCGAGGTAAACATCGTTGCTCACATAGCTTTCCCCCGGCGGCATCTGCGTCTCTATCACCGGGTGTCTGCCTTGCTTTATGTCGAGCACCTCGCTCTCGTCAACAACAGGCCGCACGTAGCGGTGCTCCTGTGCGCATACGGCGAAGGAGTGTAGGCAGTCTATTGTGGCTATGATTGCAGCGTTGAGCTGCAGTGGCGTTATGAATTGCAGCGCATAGCTTACGAGTTCCGAGTAAAGGCGGCTTTCGAGGGCGAGTATGCGGTCTTCCGCGCCGAGAATCTTCTCCTCAAGCTCCTTTAGTTCGGGGGTGATGTAGCGTTCCGCGCTGACGAGGGTCTGCTTCCTTATCCAGTTTTCTGGAACTTGCTCCTTGTATATGTTCCTTACCTCAAGATAGTAGCCGAACACGTTGTTGAAGCCAATTTTCAGCGACTGTATTCCTGTCTTCTCGCTCTCGTCGTCGCGCAGTTTGGCGAGAATGTCCTTGCTTGAATGCGAAATCTGCCGCAGTTCGTCAAGTTCGGCGTTATATCCTGGGGCAATCACCCCGCCTTTCGACACGAGCGACGGTGGGTTTGGAACAAGTTCCTGCGATATGCGGTCGCGCAGTTCTTCGCACAGGGCAATCTTTTCGCCCATGTTCACGATGTCCGGGTCGGAAGCGTTTGCGCATTGGCTTTTTATCGGGGCGATGCAGGCGAGGGCGCACTTCAGTTGCGCCATCTCGCGAGGGCTTACCCGCTCAAGCGCGATTTTTGACGTAAGACGCTCCATGTCGCCGATTCCTTTCAGGTTCTCGTCTATCGTGTCGCGGAAACCGGGGTTGCGGAAAAAGTATTCCACCACGTTTTGCCGCTTCTCAATCTGTTTCACGTCGCGCAGCGGAAACAGCAGCCAGCGCCTCAGCAGCCTGTCGCCCATTGGCGTGTCGGTGCGGTCTGTTACGCCGAGCAGGGTGTTGCCTCCCTCGTTCATGGCTTGCACTATCTCAAGGTTGCGCACGGTGAATTTGTCGAGCTTCACATACCTTTCCTCGTCAATGCGGCGTATAGATGTTATGTGTCCCGTATGTGTGTGCTGCGTCATCTCGAGATACTGCAAAACAGCCCCGGCTGCGGTTATGCCGTTGTGCATATAGTCGATGCCAAAGCCTTTGAGCGTGCGCACGCCAAAGTGCTTTTGCAGTTTCTCCCTCGAACTGCGCTCGTTGAATGCCCAGTCGTCGAGTTCGTAAACGTAGTATTTTCCGAAAATTTTCAGGAACTTGTCGCGCCGTCCCCTTTCCACGAGGACCTCCTTGGGCGAGAAGTTGGCGATCAGCTTGTCAACGTATTCCGTTGTCCCTTCCGCGCAAAGGAACTCCCCGGTCGAGATGTCGAGGAACGCAAGCCCGCACGCTCCGTTGCCGAAATACACGGACGCGAGGAAGTTGTTTTCCTTTGACGACAGGACATTGTCGCCCATCGCCACGCCTGGCGTCACCACTTCGGTGATGCCGCGCTTCACAAGTTTCTTGGCGAGTTTCGGGTCTTCGAGCTGGTCGCAAATGGCCACGCGGAAGCCCGCACGTATAAGCTTCGGCAGGTATGCGTCGAGGGCGTGAAAAGGAAACCCCGCCATTTCCGTACCCTTGCCGTCGCCTTTGGAGCTGCGGTGGGTGAGGGTTATTCCGAGAACCGACGAAGCCGTTACGGCGTCTTCAAGGTATGTTTCGTAGAAGTCGCCGCAGCGAAACAGTATCAAGGCGTCGGGATGCTCCGACTTGAAGCGCTTGAACTGCTGCATCATTGGTGTCAGTGTTTCGCTTGCCATTTGGATGGAAGGTTTTTGGTTTACGCAAAGTTAATGCTTTTTCGGGATATGGTGAAGCCGCCCCCGTGCCTAAAGTTTCGGCGCAAGGGCGGCTTCTGCGGGTGTTTCGTGCAATGGGGTTACTTCACGATTATCAGGAAGTAGTTCTTCTTTCCGCGCTGTACGATAATGTAGCGTCCGTCTATGAGGTCTTCCTCGGTTATCGGGCGGTCGAACTGCTGCAGCTTGTCCTTGTTCACGCTCACTCCGCCGCCCTGCGTCAGCTTGCGCATTTCGCCTTTCGAGCTGAAGCACTGCGTGGTCTCGGCAAGCAGGTCAACGGCGCGTGCGCCTATAGCCTGGTCTTTCGGAACCTCAAAGTGCGGCACACCGCCGAACACGTCGAGCAGCGTGCGCTCGTCGAGTTTCAGCAGGCTTTCCTTGGTGGCTTTGCCAAAAAGGATGTTCGATGCCTCAAGGGCGGTTTCATATGCCTCCTGCGAGTGAACCATCACCGTAACCTCCTTCGCGAGCAGTTTTTGCAGCTTGCGCTGTCCTGGGTCTTCGCGGTGCTCGGCCACGGCCGCGTCTATTTCGTCCTTGGAAAGCGATGTGAAAATCTTAATGTACTTCTCCGCGTCGTCATCCGCCACGTTGAGCCAGAACTGGTAGAACGTGTAGGGCGTTGTGCGCTCCGGGCTGAGCCAGATGTTGCCCTGCTCGGTTTTTCCGAACTTCCTGCCGTCGCTCTTCTTTATTAGCGGGCAGGTCAGGGCGTATGCGTCGGCTTCCGGGCCGAGCGTGCGGCGTATCAGTTCCGCGCCGGTGGTGATGTTTCCCCACTGGTCGCTCCCGCCCATTTGCAGTTTGCAGTTCTTGTGGCTGTAAAGGTAGAGGAAGTCGTAGCCCTGCAAAAGCTGGTAGGAGAACTCGGTGAACGAAAGCCCGTCGCGCGCCTCGCCGTTAAGGCGTTTCTGCACGCTGTCCTTTGCCATCATGTAGTTCACCGTGATGTGCTTGCCTATGTCGCGTATGAAGTTGAGGAAGCTGTAGTTCTTCATCCAGTCGTAGTTGTTCACAAGCTCCGCCTTGTTTGGCGCGTCGCTGTCAAAGTCGAGAAAATGGGACAGCTGCTGCTTTATGCCGGCGATGTTGCGGGCGAGCGTCTCCTCGTCAAGCAGGTTGCGCTCCTGGCTCTTTCCCGACGGGTCGCCAATCATTCCCGTTGCGCCTCCGACGAGTGCCAGCGGCTTGTGTCCCGCCATCTGAAGGTGGCGGAGCATCATTATGCCGCAAAGGTGTCCTATGTGCAGGCTGTCGGCGGTCGGGTCTATGCCCACGTATGCCGTTACCATTCCCTTGTTAAACAGTTCGTCGGTGCCCGGCATCATCTGATGGAGCATACCGCGCCATTTGATTTCGTCAACGAAATTCATCGAATGAGTTGTAATTTTTATTTTGATGAGTAATAATGTATATACAATGCAAAGTTACTATAAATTTGCGAGATAAGGGGGAAGCCGTTCGTTGTAAGAATGTGTGGGAATGTTTTCCGGCATTGCAAACGGCAAAAACGCCCGAAATTGTCTAACAAACTGGTTTACAGAGTAATAATCGTACAGAAGATATTCTTTATAACGGTTTGTTTTTCAGTGGTTTGAGAGAGGCGAAAAAAGGTCTGATGTAGTTTGAATTATATCAGACAAAATTTTTCCTACATAGGACATGGTTTTTCCTACATCAAATGTATTTTTCGGGCTGTTTTGAAAAGGACAATCGGTTTGGGGTTTGCAATAATTGTAGGGGCGTATTGCATACGCCCTGTATGCCACGGCATGAGCCGCGTTGCAAATCCGCGCAAATTGTCCCGAACCCGCACTAAAAAAGCAAGTGGGATATGCCCGGGTGTGCAAACACGGACATATCCCGCCTATGTTGTTTCCGTCAGGGCGGAATGCGGTTTTTGCCGCTTATTACTTCACGAACTTGGCGTTCTTGAGGTATTCCGCGCTCTCCGCCGAAGCCTTGAACATTTCGTCCATCACCTGGTCGTCGGAGTATTTGCTGCCATCGGCGTTCTTCTTGTCGCGAAGCCACTGCGGGGTCTCAATCTCCACGAAATAGTTCTTCATCTTGTTTTTGCGGAACTGGTTGAAAATGCCCTCGAAGTTGATTGTGCCGCTTGCCCCGATGACGAAATCGTCCTTGATGTGGAGCAGCTGTATGCGCTTGGGGTATTTCTTGAGATACGCCACGGGGTCCTGGCCGCCCTTTGTGCACCAGTAAACGTCAAGCTCGAAGCAAACGTAGCGCGGGTCGGTGTTCTCCACGAAGTATTCCCACATCAGCTTGTCGCTGTCCTTCAGTTTCTGGAACTCGTGCGCGTGGTTGTGGTAGCCGAGCGTCAGGCCGTATTCCTTTGCGAGCTTGCCCACACGGTTGAAGTATGCGCACATGCGGTTCATGCCGGCAACGGTGTAGTCTATCTGGTAGCTCGGCACAACGAAGTATTTGCCGCCGCACGCTTTCTGTATCTTGAAAAGCTCGCGCCAGCGGTTCATTATCTCCTCTTCCTTTGCCGGGTCTTCCTGTATGCTCGAGTGGGTGGAGATTATTTTGATGCCGTTGGCGTCGCAGATGCCCTTGAACTCGTCGGCGGGCAGCCCGAACACCTTGGGGTCGCCGCCCCACTGCACAAGCTCCACCTCGTTGTAGCCCATTTTAGCAAGACGCTCTATCGAAGCCTTGGGGTTCTTGTTCATAGCCCCCATTACGGTGTAGAGCTGGAAGCCTATCTTCTTTTTCGCCGCCACGCCCTGCGGCATGGAGAACGCCATTACTGTGATTGCCGCAAGCACATACGCCGTTACGGCACTGCGGCAGGTTTTGAATGATTTTTTCATTTGCTGTTTGTTTTTGTCGTTATTTTGTTTCTGCAAATATAGTAAATTCCAGTTGTTTGCAGTGCCGTTGCGCTTTGTTTGTTCAGGGAAAGCCGCATAAAAAAGTGCGCAGCCGCGTTTACGGGTGGCGGCTGCGCACTAAATGGTGGTTACTTGCTGATGGGGTATTCGTTCCTGTCGATAGGTAAATCTTTGTCAATCGGCGTGAGTTTGCATTTAATGGACAAAGGGGACTTTTTCTTCCCATTATAGCGCACGTCGAGCTTGACAGCCATACGTTTGCCTTCCTCTTCAAGAATATTAACGCCATAATTCAAAGGATCGTTACGCCGGTCGGCCGTTTCGATTGCCAGATATTTGAAATGCGCCTTGCCCTTTACAGGAATTTTCTAAAAAAAAGTCTTTTCACACGACGAGCCGCGAGGATCTGTACCCGGTCCCGGGTTATATCCCATTGCAACCAGTAATATAAATGATTCAATATTCTCATGTGATTTATCATAGTTGCACGTAAGAAAAGCACGAACCAGAGCCGAGTGTTCTTTTTTGAATACGACAGCCTTTTCGCCATACGTCTTGCACGAATCGGCAGAGGTCTTGTTTGCTGCAGAGACATTATTTATGGCAAGGATAAACACAGTCACAAAAACAGAGGCTAAAAACTTCAATTTTCTCATGTCATTTCGAAATTATATAAGGTTAAGTTGCAGTTCCAAACCGTTGAGGAAATCCACATAAAACTCTATCGCGTCCTCTATCTCTGAAATTTTTATGTATTCATCGGCTGTATGGGAGCGCGATGACTCTCCCGGACCGATTTTAATTGTCGGGAAAGAAAGCAGTGCCTGATTGCTGAGCGTGGGTGAGCCAAAAGGTTTCCGTCCCATTTCAACTGCGCGGCGCACAAGCGGATGCGAAGCCGGAATGTTCGATGAATTCAGACGGAAAGAGCGCGCTTTTGCCTCGCTTCCCACTGCGGAACTTATTATATCGAACAGCTCGCGGTTGGAATACAACTCGTTTGAACGCACATCGGCTGTGAAGGAACATTCGGCGGGAACAACATTGTGTTGTGTGCCGGAATTTATAATTGTAACCGTGGCGCGGGTGTCGCCCAAGTGCTCGGAATGCCGATGAAAGCGGATATTTTTTATGGTTTCTACATCTTCAAGTGCCTTGTATATAGCATTCACGCCCTCGTTCCGTGCGGCGTGTCCGGCTTTGCCATGGGCGGTGAAATCAATCACCATAAGTCCCTTTTCCGCCACAGCGGGCTGCAAGCCCGTGGGTTCGCCAATTATTCCCGCGTCGATGTGAGGAAAACTTTCCAAAGCCAGTTCTATGCCGCCTTTGCCGGAAACCTCCTCCTCGCACGAGGCGGAGAAAACAAGGTTGTAGCCGCGCTCCCTGCTGCACATTCCGATATACGCCTCCAAAAGCGATACAAGGCTGCCGCCGTCATCGTTAGCCCCCAAGCCATAGAGTTTGCCGTCCTCCACAACCGGGGTGAAAGGGTCATGACTCCAGCCTTTCGCCACCCTCACCGTATCGATGTGCGCGTCGAGAAGCAGGGTGGGCTTGCCGTCCGAATAGTCGCGGCATACGGAAAACACGTTGTTTCCCACGCGCTGCATTTTCAGGGTCTTTCTCCCGATGAAATCGGCAATTTTGCCGGCAGCGGCAGTCTCCTCGCGGCTGAATGAGGGTATGGCTATCAGTTCTTTCAGAAGCTCTACGGCCTCTCGGGTTGCGGTGTTCATTTTATTTGCTTTGGATTACCGCAAATTTACGAATTTCCGTTCAATGGCAAAGCGGACACCTGACAGTAAAACATTCAATATGGAATAGGGGGGATCGCAGGTTTGTCCAAGCGGTCAAAGCTGAGGAAATTTATGTTGGCGCTGTGTGTTCGGGGAAACCGCAAAACTTTGCTAGCGTATTGATTTGCAGAGTGATGCGCCGATTTTGAAGCGAAAATGTAAGTTTTTGTTTTCCAGATGTTTGCAATCAGCGAAAAAAGGTCTGATGTAGTCCGAATTATATCAGACATAATTTTTCCTGCATAGGACGTAGTTTTTCCTGTGTCCCATGTAGTTTCCGGATTTCCGCGCCATGATTGCAAAGGCTTCGTTATATCCCGTATGACATTTGGCGTTCCGTCATACAAATCAAGGGCAAAAACAGGGGATAAACGCGCTTTATTTCGTATATTTGCACGAAATTTGAGCTTATTATGGACCGACAGTATTTATCACGGTGTCCGGCGTGCGGTTCGGAGAACGTGGCTAGGAAGTTTACGGCTGTGGACTACACCGCCACAGGCGAGACTTTTGACGTTTTCGAATGCGCCGCGTGCGGAATGCGTTTCACCCAAAACGCCCCCATTGAGCAGAATGCGGGAAAGTACTACCACTCACCCGACTACATATCCCATTCCGACACCCGCAGGGGCATTGTCAACCGCATATACCACCATGTGCGCAGCGTCATGTTGCACCGCAAGGCAAAGCTCGTGGCAGAGGCTTTGGGCAGGTCGGAGGGCAAACTGCTGGACATAGGCGCGGGAACAGGCTATTTTGCCAACGAAATGAAAAGGAGCGGGTTCTATGTGAACGCCGTGGAGATAGACCCGGGGGCGAGGAAGTTCGCCTCGGAGCATTTCGGCATAACCGAAGAGGACATCACCGCCCTCGACAAGTTCCCCGACGGGAATTTCGACGCAATAACCATGTGGCACGTAATGGAGCACGTTTACCGCCTGTCGGAGGAGTGGCAGAAACTCCACCGGTTGCTCAAGGATGAAGGGCGTCTGATTGTTGCCGTGCCAAACTGCGCAAGCGCGGACGCGGAACATTACAGGGAAATGTGGGCTGCGTACGATGTGCCGCGCCACCTGTGGCATTTCACCCCCCACACGATGCGCCTCGTGGCGCAACAGCACGGCTTCAAGCTCATAGCCACCCATCCCATGCCCTTTGACGGTTTCTACATCTCCATGCTCTCCGAAAAGAACAAGGGGGCGGCGTTCCCGTTTGCAAGGGGGCTGTGGCAGGGGTTCAGAGCCTGGTCGAAAGCCTCGTGCAACAAGGATAGAAGCAGTTCGGTGATATTCATTTTTGAAAAACTCTCATAAAGCATAATATTCCGCACCATGGGAAAGAAGCATAAATCACGCAGCAATCTGAGGCTGAACGTAGCCACCTCGTGCATAAGCACCACGCTTGTGCTTGTGCTGATAGGCATTGTGGTGTTTTTTGTGAGCGTGGCGGCGAATTTCAGCCTACACCTGCGCGAGAACTTCACCGTTACGTTGATGCTCGACGACGACATATCAAACATCGAGGCATACAACCTGCAAACCCGCCTGCGCTCCATGCCATGCGCCGCCCACGTGGCGTACATTTCAAAGGAAAAGGCACAGAAAACGCAGCGCGAAGCCCTTGGCTGCGACCCGGCGGAGTTCAACGGCACAAACCCCATGCCGGCTGCTTTCGAAGTGAGGCTCAAGGCGGAGTATGCCAACGGCGACAGCCTTTCGAAGGTGATGCCGGCACTTAAGGCGGAGCACTATGTGATAGACGTTGACTACCCCGACAAGCTCATGGACAGCATAAACGAAAACATACGCAACGTGAGCACCGTGCTGCTTGTTGTGGCGGTGCTGCTGATGTTCGTGTCGTTCGTGCTTATAAACAACACTATGCGGCTCAGCGTGTATTCGCGCCGCTTTGAAATCCGCACAATGCAGCTTGTGGGGGCGCGCTCCTCGTTCATACGCCGTCCGTTCATGCGGAGGGCGTTCTGGGTGGGATTTATAGCCGCCGCGCTGGCCTGTGCGCTGCTCGCCGCAGGGATAAAGGCTCTTTTAGAGTTCGACCCGTCGCTTCGGGAAGATGTTGACTGGCAGGTGTGGGCCATGACATTAGGAAGCGTCATGGGATGCGGAATAGTGCTCATTCTGCTTTGCGCATACGTCTCGGTGAACAAATACCTGCGTATGCGTGCCGGCGACCTGTACCGCTGTTGAACCAAACTAAGAAAACTGTAACCAAAATGGATAAAAACAAACTCGCGTTCACGCGCAAAAACTTCATCCTGCTTGCCATCGGAATGGCAATCGTAATAATCGGCTTCATACTCATGGCCGGCGGAGGCTCGACGGAAAGCCGTTTCAATCCCGAGATATTCGACGCACGCCGCATCAAGCTGGCCCCGGCAATGTGCTTCGTGGGCTTCGTTGTGATGGTAATGGCAATTCTCTATCCGTCGAAAACGAAAAACGGCGGGGATGGCGAAACCCCGGAAGCCAAGTAAGCGGCCATGGATTGGTTTCAGGCCTTATGGCTCGGCATCCTGCAAGGATTTACCGAGTACCTGCCCGTGAGCAGCAGCGGACACCTTGCGATAGCGTCCCGCCTGTTCGGGGTTAATGCGGACGACAACCTCACATTCACCGTTGCCGTTCACGTAGCAACCGTTCTGAGTACGCTTGTGATACTCTGGAAGGAAATTGCGTGGATTTTCAAGGGACTTTTCAAACTTGAGTGGAACGACGAAACGCGCTACACGCTGAACATAATAGTCTCCATGATACCTGTGGGCATTGTGGGGGTGTTTTTCAAGGACTATGTTGAGGGCGTGTTCGGTTCGGGGCTCGCCATAGTGGGTGCAATGCTGCTCGTAACCGCGCTCCTGCTCACGTTCTCCTATTACGCCAAGCCGCGACTGAAAAAGGACATCAGCATAAAGGACGCCTTTATAATAGGAATAGCGCAGGCCTGCGCCGTGATGCCCGGACTTTCGCGCTCCGGCTCTACAATAGCCACGGGACTGCTTCTCGGCAACGACAAGTCAAAGCTCGCGCAGTTCTCGTTCATTATGGTAATTCCGCCAATCCTCGGCGAGGCGCTTCTTGACGTAATAAAAGGAATGAGGCACGGCGCGGAGGCCGCCGTCGGCGACATATCGCTTGGCGCGCTTGCCGTGGGTTTCCTCGCGGCGTTCGTAACAGGTTGCGTAGCCTGCAAGTGGATGGTGAACCTTGTCAAGAAAGGCAAGCTTATCTACTTTGCCGTTTACTGTGCGGTTGCCGGAATACTCACGATAGTCCTTTCATAAACCGTGCGGACGATGAACTTTTTTGATGGGGAAATACTCGCGTTCGACAAGCCTTACGGCGCAACGTCATTCAAGGTGGTTTACACCGTGAGGAACACCCTCACCGCACGGATGGACGGAAGGAAAATCAAGGTGGGACACGCCGGCACCCTCGACCCTCTCGCCACGGGCTTGCTGCTTATATGCACAGGCCGCGCCACGAAGAAAATCGAGGAACTGCAAATGCTCGACAAGGAGTATGAGGCGACGCTCCGCCTTGGTGCGACCACGGCGAGCTTTGATATGGAGCATCCCGAAAACGCCACATTCCCCACCGCGCACATAACGCGCAGCATGGTGGAGGAGACGCTGCGCAAGTTCGAGGGCGACATACTCCAGACCCCGCCGGTGTTTTCCGCGTGCAAGGTTGACGGCAAGCACGCCTACCATCTGGCACGCAAGGGCAGGGAGGTACAGCTCAAGGCAAAGCCCATACGCATATACGGCATAGAGCTTCTGGACTTTTCCATGCCCGAAATGAAAATCCGCGTTCACTGCGGCAAAGGCACATACATCCGCGCCCTTGCACGCGACATAGGTGAGGCCTTGGGAAGCGGCGCATACCTAACCGCCCTGCGCCGCACGCGTGTGGGGCAGTATATTGCCGACCAAAGCCTGAAACCGGAGGACTTCGCGCAGTGGCTCGAGGGCATAGACGTGGAAATACCCGACATAACAGGGGGAACTTCAAACAAAAAGCAAAACAATAATACAGCAATATGAAATTATCTCAATTCAAGTTCAAACTGCCAGACGACAAAATAGCGCTCTATCCGCCCCACCACCGCGACGAGTCGCGCATGATGGTGCTGCACCGCAAGACCGGTGAGATAGAGCACAAGATGTTCAAGGAGATAATAAACTATTTCGACGAGCACGACGTGTTTGTGTTCAACGACACCAAGGTGTTCCCCGCCCGCCTTTACGGGCTGAAGGAGAAGACCGGCGCGAAAATCGAGGTGTTCCTGCTCCGTGAGCTGAACCCCGAACTCCGCCTGTGGGACGTGCTTGTTGACCCGGCGCGCAAGATACGCATAGGCAACAAGCTCTTCTTTGGCGAGGACGGAAGCATAATGGCTGAGGTCATAGACAACACCACGAGCCGCGGACGCACGCTGCGCTTTCTCTACGACGGGCCGCACGACGAGTTCAAACGCCAGCTCTACGCCCTCGGTGAGGCTCCTGTGCCAAAGTTCATAAGGCGCGATGTTGAGCCTGAGGATTTGGAACGTTTCCAGACTATCTTCGCCAAAAACGAGGGCGCGGTAACAGCCCCCGCAAGCGGTCTGCACTTCTCGCGTGAGCTTATGAAGAGAATGGAGATTAAGGGCATAGAGTTCGCGTTCCTCACGATGCACTGCGGTCTTGGCACATTCCGCTCAACCGACGTTGAGGACCTCACCAAGCACAAGATGGACTCCGAGCAAATGGCTGTGGAGAAGGAATGCTGCGATGTGGTGAACAACGCCATCGACCACGGACACAAGATAATCGCTGTGGGGACAACTGTGCAGCGCGCGCTCGAAACCGCCGTGGGGGCGGACAACCACCTGAAGCAATACGAGGGCTGGACAAACAAGTTCATCTTCCCGCCATACGACTTCCACATCGCCAACGCCATGATCGCCAACTTCCAGCTGCCTTTCAGCACGCTGCTCATGCTCACGGCGGCATACGGCGGCTACGACAACGTGATGAACGCCTACAAGGTGGCATTGAAGGACGACTACAAATTCGGCCCATACGGCGACGCTATGCTTATAACAGACTGATGAACCACACCGTATTCCTTGCTTTCGGCTCGAATCTGGGAAACAGGCGGGAAAACATAGAGCGGGCTTTGGAACTCCTTAGGCAGGAGGGTCTGAAGCCCGTTTCGGTTTCGCAGCCAGTAGCCACCGCGCCCGAAGGCTTCGCGTCGGCAAACGAGTTCCTCAACTCGGCTGCCAAGTTCACCACAGCCCTTTCCCCGCACGAGGCGCTTGAGGTTACGCAGCGCACGGAGCGCATTCTCGGCAGGACGCAGAAGTCAGAGGGCGGCATTTACCACGACCGCACGATTGACATTGACATACTGTTTTATGACGACATTGTTCTGAACACGCCCGAACTCTCCATTCCCCACCCGCGAATGGCGGAAAGGATGTTTGTGCTGAGCCCCATGAACGAGATAGCCCCCGCTTTGCGCCATCCCGCAAACGGCAAAACTATACACGAGCTTTATATGGAGGCAAAACAGGGTAAGCGGTAGCATTTGCGGCGTATGCAATACGCCTGCAAATCTCGTAAAACAAAAAATAGCGGCTCTTCCCCAAACACCCCGAAAACTACGTGGGACATGGGAAAAACTACATAGGACGCAGGAAAAATTATATCAGACATAATCCAAACTACATCAGACCTTTTTTCACCGCTTGCAATCCCTTGAAAAACAAAAACTTGCAAAATCCTCACACTTAAAGACAAGCGTTTGCGAATCAATATGTTATGAAAAGCCGTGTGCTTTTTGTATAATTCAGAACTAAAAACAATCCGCCCCGCAATATCGGCAAGGCAGCCGGCACTGCGGGGCAGTTTGTTTTGTTATTGCGGGCGGGAGGGCTGTGCCGCTTGCAGCTCACGCAGTTTGAGGCGTTTGCATCCCCGCGCCCTGGCAAAGGCGTGTGCGGAGTTACCAGTAATCCTCCGCGTCAACTCCGGCATACACGTTCTTGGGCACCCACTCGAAGTAGTCGATGTCGAAGTTTGCGGCGGGGTTGGTGAGCACATTCTTGAACCTCACATAGTATGTCTGCTCCGGGTTCACGTAGCCCCGGAATATGATGTGGCGCAGTTTGTGGAGCGAGAAGCCGTCGTCGCGTCCGCTTGTCGTCCCAGCCGAACTGATTGAGCCGTAGCACTTGGGGCCTTTCATCACATCGTGGTTGCGCATATTGCGTTCCATGCGGGTGTTCTCCTCCTTGTCCTCCGTGTCGCGGAACCATCCGATGCGTTCCGTGTTCTCGTCATACCTCATGTCGATTGGCAGGCCTATTGCCGAGAGGTTGTTCTTGTCAGTTCCCACGTAAACCTGCATCATCCCTCGCGCCGCACCGTTCGCCACAGCCACGCGGAGTTCGTATGTACCCTCGTTGGGGACACGCGGAAGCTTGAATATCACATCGTAGTCGCCCTCGAATTGCGGCTCGTCCTGCTCGTATGCACGGCAGTTGGGGTTCCCGTAAACCATCATCAGCGAAAGGTCGGTCTCGTCGGTGAATGTGATGCCTTCGCAATATCCGTTGTATATATGGTAGTAGTTGTTGTTGGGAAGTGCGCGCATTCCGTTGGTCATCAGCTCCGGCTGTATGGCAAGCACATCGAAGCGTATGCGCTCGTTGAGCACCTTGCCGGGAACGTCCTCGTCGTACCACAGCACGTCGTCTATCGGGTAGTAGAAGCCGTTGAGAGCCTGAATGTCGCGCACGCCGTTGTTTGGCATCACAAGCACGCCGGGACGCGGCACAAGCAGCTCGTCGTAGGAATCCCAGTCATATTTTGCCACATACCGGTTGAGGCGCTTGCCGTCGGTCTGTCTGCCCTCGGTCATTTTCAAAAGGCGCGGGTACTTGCCCATAGTCTCCCAATACTGCATCTTGTCGATGCCAAGTTTGTTGGGGTTGGTGTAGGCGTATCCCACCTCGTTGTAGTGTATCACAAGTTTGTTGTACGACATCGAGCCTTTTACGATGTGGTATGCCACAAACTGGTTCACGGCGTTGTCGGGGCTTGTGAGGTCGTTGCTCGTGGCGTTGGGGTAGTAGGTCTTGCACACGGCGTTCACCCTGTCCATTATCTCGTCCCAGTTGGTTACCAGCCCGTTCTCCCTTTTGATTTCAACGCCCCACTTTTCGCACAGGACAGAGTCGGTTTCCACAAAGGCGGTGAAGCCGTAATATCTGTGCTGTGGCACGCGCCCGCGTATCGTCGCGCTGTTGTCGTAATCGGGCAGGTCGCGGTTTTCGTACTCCTCGTCCCTGATTGCCTGCAGGCTGTCTTTCCAGTTGGTGGCGAACAAAAGGTGGGAGAATATAAGCAGGTTGTCCTGACCGGCGATGAGGTCGGGCAATGTGCTCGAATAGGGCATCACCACGCGGTTCACCACGTGCATCCAGCCGTTCTCCGCCTCGTTGTCAGCACTCGTTATCTCCGAGAAGGCGTCGATGAAAATCCTCACCTTGCCCGTGGAGTCGTTCGTGCCGAAGGAGACGGTTGCGAAGCGGTCCGCCATTGTTTTGTAGTCGAACGTGCCTTCCTGGAACGTGGTCGTCTTGTAGGCTTCGTTGTGTTCGCTGTCGATTATGCTGTTGAACACGATGTCCTGCGCCACCGAGTCGGGAGTCTGGCTGATGTCGTAATTCGGGGTTGAGAAAACGGAGTCAAGATAGTGCTGCACGGCGGCGTTCGTGGGCGCAAAGACTGTGTAGTTTCCCCTCGCCTCGAGCAGGTGGTCCATTGTGGAGCCTTTCTTGCCGCTCTTGGCGTGCTGGAGCATCAGATAGTAATAACTCAAGTCGGGATCCTCTTTGATGTAATCGGCAACCGACTTCCCAGTGAACACGAAGATGTTTGAATCATCTACTTTGTCGGAACACGAGAAGAAGCTGAAGGCAAAAATAGCCAGCGTCAGCAGTCCTAAACTGATTTTTTTCATGGAATATATATTTTCTATTTTAATTTTCATTCAGTGGCTCGCGCCACAAAAGATGCTTAGAAGTTTTCAAAGGGCAAAGATGTGAATTTTTCCCAAACCAAGCAAATGCAGCACCCGTTTTTTTCACCCCTAAAACAAAGATTTTGAAAAAAGTACAAACGCTGCAAAATAATTCGCCCAATGCGTTTCTTGTTATGAAAATATGTGCTAACTTTGCAGCGAATATCTGACCGTCCGTTCAGGGGCGCGATTGTATTTGTTTGTTTGGTGGATAGATTTGAGCTGCTTGCAACCACTTGAAAACAATGCTAAAACAACGGCCGCGTTCAGGCCGTGAGGCGTTTCCGCAAAGTTTTCAGCCGGGAAGCGGCAAAGTCCCCGCCACACGAGAGAGAAATTCTAACCCGTGTGCAAAGGCGAATGCCCCGGCACACACAAATTATTTTATATGGCTTACTTATTCACTTCCGAATCAGTGTCAGAGGGACATCCCGACAAGGTGGCCGACCAAATATCGGACGCCGTGCTTGACGAGTTGCTTGCTTACGACCGCAACTCAAAAGTAGCTTGCGAAACATTAGTTACCACAGGACAGGTGGTAGTGGCAGGTGAAGTAAAGACAAAAACCTATGTTGACCTTCACGAGGTTGTGCGAAAGACAATAGGGCGCATAGGCTACACAAAGGCGGAATACAAGTTCGAGGCGGAGTCGTGCGGCGTGCTTAACGCCATTCACGAGCAGAGTGCCGACATACGCCGTGGCGTGGAGCGTGAAGACCCCATGAACCAGGGTGCGGGCGACCAGGGGATAATGTTCGGCTACGCCACAAACGAGACGGCGAACTATATGCCGCTTACTCTCGCGCTGGCAAACAAGATTCTCACCGTGCTTGCGGAAATCCGCCGCGAGGGAAAGGTTATGACATACCTGCGTCCCGATGCGAAGAGCCAGGTAACGGTTGAGTATGATGACAACAACAAGCCCGTGCGCATCGACACGATTGTTGTTTCCACGCAGCACGACGAGTTTGTCGAGGCAAAGGACGGCGGCCAAAAGGCGGCGGATGCCGAAATGCTCGCGAAAATCCGCGAGGATGTGATAAACATCGTCATCCCGCGTGTGCTTGCCGAAATCAAGACCGAATCGGTGAAGAAACTTTTCAACGGCGACATAAAATACTTCGTGAACCCCACCGGCAAGTTTGTCATCGGCGGCCCTCACGGCGACACGGGACTTACGGGGCGCAAGATTATAGTTGACACATATGGCGGACGCGGTGCGCACGGCGGCGGAGCGTTCTCGGGAAAGGACCCCTCGAAGGTTGACCGCTCGGCCTGCTATGCCGCACGCCACATAGCGAAAAACCTCGTTGCCGCCGGCGTTGCAGACGAAGTCCTGATACAGCTAAGCTATGCCATAGGCGTTGCGGAGCCGATAAACATATATGTAAACACCTACGGGACTTCACACCTCAACATCACAGACGGGGAAATCGCCAAGAAGATCGGCGGCATCTTCGACCTGCGCCCCTACGCAATCGAGGAACGCCTGAAACTGCGCAACCCCATCTATGAGGAGACGGCAGCCTACGGACACTTCGGGCGCGAGCCGCAGACGGTAACGAAACATTTCCACAACGCCTACTTCGGCGACAGGGACGAAACCGTAGAACTTTTCACATGGGAAAAGCTCGACTACGTTGACAAGGTGCGCGAGGCGTTCGGCATCTGAAAATAATGCAAACCATTTGCCCGGCGCAGCCACACGACAGGTTGCACCGGGCTTTGTTTTTTCACGGATATGGACAAAATAAAGAGAGTGGCCGTTTACGCCGCCTCAAGCTCGCAAGTGGCGCGGGAATACACCGGCGCAGCCGCCGCGCTCGGCAAAGCCCTCGCCGCAGAAGGCATCGAGGTTGTTTACGGCGCGGGCAAGGTGGGGCTCATGGGGGCTTTGGCCGATGCCGCGCTCGCCGCCGGCGGAAAGGTTACAGGCGTGATACCCGAATTCATGGTTGACAACGGATGGTGCAGGGACGGGCTGACAAACCTCATCGTAACTCCCGACATGCACGCACGTAAGGAAAAAATAGTATCTTTGGCGGATGCCACGATAGCCCTGCCGGGCGGGGTGGGCACGCTTGAGGAACTGCTGGAGATTATCACGTGGAAGCAGCTGGGGCTTTACTCCAACCCGATAGTCATCCTGAACACGCGGGGTTACTTCGCCCCCCTTGTCGCAATGCTCGAAAGGGCGGCAAGCGAAAGGTTCATGCGCGATATACACCGAAGCCTGTGGAGCATTGCCGACACGCCGCAACAGGCAGTTGAACTTGTGAAGTCAATCCCGCAATGGGACACCGCAATATCAAAGATGGCGCAAATGTAACGCCGCACGGATAAAGCCATTAAGTGCAGAACATGGAAATCATTCCGCCAAAAACGCCGCAAGACACGGTGGCGGGCTACTCGTTCGAGGAGACCGCCGACTCGCTTGCCGCCGCCCCGCCGCCCAAGCCCAGGACGGTGAGCGGAATACTGCGCCTGCTTCCCGCCGGCGCAACCCCCGAGCAGCAGGACTCCGCCGTGCAGGCGATGATGGACATACCGCCCGCCACGCATCTCTCCACGCAGCCCGACACCCTGTACATACCGGGGCTGAAAGGCTCGCCGGCCCATGTTGATCTGGAAAAATATGACTTGCGCAAGAACTATTTTTCCGACAAAGAGTACTTCCACCCCGAATTGCGGGTGAACCAGATAGGGATGGCGGCAGAGCCGGTAACCTACCGCCTAAGCAGCGACGACTACGTAACCGGGCTCCTGCTCGCGAGCTTTTTCATAGCCTCGCTTTTCATAGCGCGGAACATCGGAATCCTTGCCGACAGGACAAGGAACTTCTTCCGCTTCCACCATGACGGCGACTTTTCCATGAGCGCGAACCCCGAAACCAAGGGGCACGTGTTCCTCATACTGCAAACCTGCCTCACGCTCGCCATACTGTTTTTCGACTACACGCAGCTCAACCTCACCGAAGTGTTCAACCAAGTGTCGCCATACATACTGCTGGGAATGGACACCGCAATATGCTTCGCATACTTTGTGGCAAAGCTCGCGCTCTACAAGGTGGTGAACTGGGTGTTTTTCGACCGTGCGCAAAACAGGCAGTGGCTCGAATCCTACCTGTTAATGGTAACCCTGCTCGGACTGTCGCTCTTCGCCCTCGCGCTGCTTGTGGTTTATTTCGATTTGTCGTTCAAACCCCTTGGGATAACAGTCGTTTTGTTAGTCTCGACTTTCAAACTGCTGCAGTTAATCAAATGTAAACAAATCTTTTTCGCATACCGTTTTAGCGGTGTCCATTTAATTTTGTACTTTTGCACCCTGGAATTGATACCGGTGCTCCTGCTATGGAGGGCATTGGTCTATTTCAACGAAATATTGATAGTGAACATTTAAAGAAATGATCAAGAAGATTCTGGTGTCCCAACCCCAGCCAAGTTCAGAGAAATCACCCTATTTCAATATTGCGCAAAAGTACGGAGTAGAACTTGTTTTCAGACCATTCATAAAGGTGGAGGGCGTAAGCGCAAAAGATTTCCGCAAGCAAAAGGTAAACATACTCGACTACACAGCCATAGTGTTCACATCGCGCACGGCGGTGGACAACTTCTTCCGCATGGCGCGCGAACTGCGCATCACAATCCCCGAGGACATGAAGTACTTCGGAATCTCCGAAACCGTCTCACTATACATACAGAAATACGCCATCTACCGCAAGCGCAAAGTGTTCTTCGGCACGACAGGCAAGCTCCCCGAGCTTGTCGCGGTGATGATGAAGCACAAGGCGGAAAAATACCTCATCCCCATGAGCGATGTGCACGACGACCACATAAAGACCACGCTCGACGCCAAAGGCCTCAAGTACAAGGAAGCAGTGATGTACCGCACTGTGAGCAACGACTTCAAGCCCGAAGAAAAGTTCGACTACGACATGATGATATTCTTCACATCGGCGGGCGTGCAGGCGTTGAAGAAGAACTTCCCCGACTTCAGGCAGGACGACGTGCGCATAGCCTGCTACGGCAATTCGGCGCAAAAGACGGTGAACGAGCTCGGCCTGCGGCTCGACCTTGCCGCCCCCACCCCCGAAATGCCCTCGATAACGGCCGCGCTCGACAAATACCTCGCCGACAACAAATAATACACATCATATTATACATACGCGGGGCGGTGAAAGGAAACCTTTCACCGCCCCGCAGTGTTTCTGCAAACCTGCGCAACCGTCTGGTTTCCAAAAACTCCCACGACAAGTCAAAAGATGGGGGTAAGCTCCAGGGAAACAGCACGTTGCAAATTACGCAAAAAAGGTCTGATGTAGTTTGAATTATATCAGACATAATTTTTCCTGCGTCCTATGTAGTTTTTCCTGCATCAAATGTAGTTTTCGGGGTGTTTTGAAAAGAATGCGTGATTATGGTTATGCGTCATTTGCAGGGGCGTATTGCATACACCCTGCACGCCGCCGCATAAACCGCACCGCAAACCGCCGCCACAGAATTGCAAACCCGCACAATTCATGGCGTATGCCATACGCTCCTAAGGCGGTGCAATTCGTTGATTGGAAAGATATTGTCTGTGGAGACGTATTGCATACCCCTTGAATGCCACCAACCACCGCACAAACGCCGCAAGCCTTCATAGTTGCGCAGCAACGGCATACGGCTGTATATGGCGTTCTGTCAATGATAGATTTATGCCTTGCTGGCAATGCTTTCCGCTCAAATCAATATGCCTGTCTTGAGAATGTCGGCATATAGCGGGTTGCTTGTATCGTCAGTAAGCAGTACAGGCTCTATGAGGTTGCTCACCTTGCGTTTAAGTTTCCACAATAAGGGAGTGTCCTCAAAATAATTGTCGCTCATGCGCTCCACAACCACGGCAATGTCTATATCACTGTCCTCCGTATAATTGCCTTTGCTGAACGAGCCATAAAGATAAAGAGCCTTCAGGGGCAACCGTTCCTCAACTGCCGCTTTGTAGCGCTGTGCCAATATTATAGCCTGCTCTTTATCCATTTTCTTAGTTCGTCAGTTTTGCCCTTCATGCAGGTATTGTCCTCCATGCGTGTCTTGGCATTGTGTCTGGTGCAAATATAGATAATTTCTTACCGTATAAAACAAAAAAGCAGTCAAGATTTCTCTTAACTGCTTCTTTTTTCATTGTGGTACCACCAGGAATCGAACCGGGGACACAAGGATTTTCAGTCCTTTGCTCTACCAACTGAGCTATGGCACCAATTTGCGCTTTGCGGCATTGCCGAATTGCGAGTGCAAAAATAGGCGTTTTTTTGATACCGTGCAAATTTTTCGTCAAAAAAGTTTGCCTGTGCTGTGGTATTGCTGATTTTTTAGTAACTTTGCACCCGCAAAACGGAAAGTAGCGCAGTTGGTAGCGCACTACGTTCGGGACGTAGGGGTCGGGCGTTCGAATCGCCTCTTTCCGACACAATCCGTGGCAAGTCCTTATTGCTGCGGATTTTTTGTTTGCGCAATGCGGTTTGTGCGGTGGCGTACAGAGGGCGTATGCAATACGCCCCTATATATATACAATAATCATTTAATCATTAATTCGCATTGTTCGACAAATGGCGCAAAAGCTAATCGCGCATTTTTTCAAAACACCCCGAAAATTACATTTGATGCAGGAAAAACTACATAGGACGTAGGAAAAATTATGTCTGATATAATTCAAACTACATCAGACCTTTTCCCCGCCGTTTCAAGCCCCTGAAAGACAATTCGTTACAAAGGATGTTTCTTGCGTGGTTATTGCTTTGTAAGTCTGTGTGTTACGCATTTTTGGCTATACCGAAAAGTTTTTCGGCGGCAGGTTGTCTGCGCGGTGTTCCTTGAGGCGTTTCAGGAGGGCTTCGCCGAGGTTGTCCTTTGGCTTGAGGTTCAGCTTTGCGCGTATGTGCGTTCGCTGGCTTGTGATGTTCCCCTGTGTCTTGCCGAGTATGGCGCAGATTTCCGACTGCTTCTTGCCTTGCAGGATGAGTCTGCATATTTCCGTTTCCGAGACGCTGAGTTCCGGGAACGCTTCGGCTATCGTGGCGAGCTGGGTGCTCTTTTTCACGAGGTGGTCGTTGACGGCGGAGAAAAGCCTTTCCCGGCTCTGGTCGTCCATTATGCTGAGCAGGCGTATGGTCTGCTTTTCCGAAGGCTTTTTCTCCTTGCCCAGCTTCAGCAGCTCCATTGCCTGGCATTTGTCAAGCCCCAGCAGCCTCATGAGAGTTTTCTCGTCCTCGTGCAGCTCGGTGTTCTCCATTTGCAGCCCCTTGAAGTCGTCGAGCAGCTTTACGCCGAGAAAGGATATGAGCACGCAGATTATCGTGAAGAGCGGCAGGAGGTTGCTTATGTCCTTGTTTTCCGAGATTACGGAACAGGCCAGGTATGTGGCGAATATTATGAAGCTCATCGCGTGGGGGGTGTGCTTGAAGTGGCTTATGAGCGAAAGCATGAGCATTGCCACCGACAGCACCATGTCGCCGAGGATTACCACGCGGTAGTAGTTTTCGCCGGCATGGAACGCGCTGTAAACCATCGCTGCGGAGAAAGTGAACTGGGCGAGGTAAATCTGTATTTTGAGGGTGGCGGCGAGCGAGATGATGCGCTTGAGGAATGCAGTGTCCAATATGAGAAGCAGGGCGAGCCATACGGTGTTTATCTTTACGAACACTGGCTCGGTGTCAATCAGCAGTCCGAGAACGTTGAGCGGCACGATTAGCAGTATGCCCAACGTGGAGAACATCAGGACCGAGAATCTCTGCCTCTCAATGGCGTTTGTGGCGTACAGCCCCGACACCCTTTCCACCGGATTGCCGATGTGTTTGCGGAAAAACTCCGGCAGCTTGCCTTTCCGTTGTTTGCCTGGCTTCATGAACTGTTTCGTTTGGTCGGTACTGCAAAAGTAACGCTTTGCCGCCAAAGTGTGCCCCGCCGCAGAAAGACAATGGGGCTTTTGCCGTGGCGGCGGGAGAAAATTGCAGTGTCATGCCGCGTGTGCGGGCGGAAAGCGTTATATTTGTATAGTGATAATCAAAAAAACTGACAAGACAATGAAAAAAGAGTTGGTAAGCGGGAACGCTCCCGCTGCGATAGGGCCTTACAGCCAGGGGATAGAGGCAAACGGCTTTGTGTATGTGTCGGGGCAGCTGCCCATTGACCCGATAAGCGGTAAGTTCCCCGACGGCGGGGTGGCTGCGCTCACCAGACAGTCGCTCGACAACATCAGCGCAATACTTTACGAGGCAGGGCTGACTATGCGCGATGTGGTGAAAACTACGGTGTTTCTGACCAGCATGAAGGACTTTGCCGAGATGAACGAGGCGTATGCGTCGTATTTTGAGGATGCCGCCCCGGCGCGTTCGGCAGTCGAGGTGAGGGCTTTGCCCAAGGGGGCGCGGCTGGAAATAGAGGCGGTTGCTGCAAAATGAGGAGGATAGGCGTTTTTTGCTCTTCGCGCGGGGACATAAGGAAGGAGTTCCTCGACGCGGGGCGCGAGCTTGGCGCGGAAATAGGCAGACGCGGGGCTGAAATGGTTTACGGCGGCTCGAAGTGCGGGCTTATGGACGTTACGGCGCAAGCCGTGCGCTCCGCCGGCGGACGCACGGTGGGCGTGATGCCGCAGGTGCTGCTCGACAGGGGGCTTGGGGCGGATGCCGACCTGGTGTTCTACACCGCCAACCTTGACGACCGCAAGGCCACCATGCTGCGCGAGGCCGACGTGTTCGTTGCTCTGCCTGGAGGGATAGGCACGCTCGATGAGGTGTTCACCGTTGTGGCGGCAAACACCCTCGGCTATCACAGCAAGACCACCGTATTATATAATGTGTGCGGGTTCTGGCAGCCGCTGGTTGAGGTCCTGAGGAAAATAGAAGCGGAAAAGATGATGGACAGCCAGTGGGGCGGGCGGCTGAAAGTGGCATCGTCCCCCGAAGAACTGTATGGCATGATTTTCTGAATATCCGCAATAAAACAGGACATGAGGCAGGGGCGGCAAAAAAAAACAAATATTTTTTTGCAACCCCTGTAACTTTTCCCCAACCTAACCGTCTTTTAAGTAGAGAACGATGAAAAAGCTCAGTTTCCGCGATGATGTGCTGCCGCTGAAGGACAAAATCTTCAGGCTTGCACTCCGCGTAACGCTCAACAGGGAAGAGGCTGAGGACATTGTTCAGGACGTACTGATGAGAGTGTGGGACAGGCGCGGCGAACTCGCGGGGGTGGCTTCGATAGAGGCTTACAGCCTGACGGTTTGCAGAAACCTGTCGCTCGACCGCCTGCAGCGCAAGGAAAACTCAAATGCCAGCCTTGACGACGCGCCGCCAGCCGAAGCCGATGACGACACGCCCGACGAGCGGATGGTGCGCCGCGAACGGCTCGACAACATAAAAAGGCTCTTCGACAGGCTTCCAATCCCGCAGCGGGTGGCAATGCAGCTTCGCGACGTGGAGGGGAAAAGCTACAAGGAGATATCCCTGATTACGGGTCAGACCGAGGAGCAGGTGAAAGTGAACATCTTCCGCGCACGTCAGTACATACGCAAACAAATGGAGAAGATAGAGAATTATGGACTATAGTTATATCGACAAACTGCTGGAACACTATTGGCAATGCGCCACTTCCCTTGAAGAGGAAGAGATGCTTAGGGCTTTCTTCCGCCAGAAGGAGATACCGCAACGCTTTGAGCAATACCGCAGCCTGTTCAACTATGAGGATCTCGCCGCTTCGGAACGCCTTGGCGCGGATTTCGACGAAAGGATGACGCGAATGGTTGAGCAGCCGGTGGTCCGTGCGCGCCGCATACCGTTTGCCGTGCGTTTCAGGCCTTTCCTCAAGGCCGCCGCTGCCGTTGCCATAGTTCTCACGTTGGGGAACGCCGCCCAGCATTCGTTCAAGAACAGCGACGCAAAGGCTCCCGACTACAATTATGCCACATACAAGGACACTTACGAAGACCCGCAGGTGGCATACGACAAAGTTTCGTCCGCGCTTAAGGATATGTCGAAAGGCTTGCGCCAGCAAATGGAGGCAGACTCGGCATTGCGCGTTGACAAGACAAAGAGCGTTCAATGAAAAGACTGCTGACTTTTTTCTCGGCTGCGGTGCTGGCTTTGTGCTCATGGGCGCAGAGTGCGCAGGACTTCGCGGCGCGTTTCATGGAAAGCCTTTCGGGCAACGACGAAGTGAAATGCGTAACGGTAGGCCCGAAGATGCTAAACACGCTTGCAGACATAGAGGACGCGGGAAACCGCAACGGACTGAAGGAATGGACTGACGGAGTGAAGAGCATAAGGATTGTAACTTCCCAAAGCGATTCAGACGAGTTGCGAAAGGATGCCGTTGCAATGCTGAAGGCAAACCGCAAAAGATACTCGCCCTACCGCCCGAAAGGCAATGCCGATTATGGCGACTGCCTTTGGGTCAGGAAAGTCAAGGGCAAGACCGTGGAGCTTGTATATGTGGCCCCGCATTCCGAGAAAGGCTTCATGGTGATGGACTTCACAGGCAGAATAAGCGACGGCTTTGTCGAGAATTTAATGAGATCCGAGGAAGAATGAAGGCGGAATATCACAGGAAAGAATACGACTGACATAAATAGTAAAACAACCAACCGCCACGTTGCGAAACGCGGCAATCTTAAAACCAAAACGAAACCGAAAAGTTTCAATTCTCTCAAAGGTAAAACAACCAGTATTGATTATCTGCGATACAAGGGGGCTTGAAAAAGCTCCCTTTTTCGTGTCCGCGCTTTTGTGCGGGCAAGGACAAGGCGGGGCGTATGCATCGGCATACGCCCCGCCTGTTTATTTTGCGCTGTGCCTTCAAGCCTTGTTTTTGCGCCGCATTATCGCCGCGTCAACCGACTTGCCGCCGGCCCCCATGTAGAAAAGCACCGCGATGACGGCAATGTAAACAAAGGCAAGCTCCCCTGCGCCGAATATGTCGCATCCGTGTACGGCGACAAGGGCCACCGCAAGGTTCACAAGCAGTACCGCCGCTGCGGGACGCGTGAGAAACCCTGCGACAACGGCTATGCTTCCCAGCGTTTCTGCAAGCATGGAAAGGGCGAGCGACATTCCGTCGCCTATTCCAAGCGGGTCGGGAAACTGCGGCATCAGCATGGAGAAGTTCACAAGTTTCCCCAAGCCGTGGATGAACATCATCGCCCCGAACACAATGCGCAGCGCAAGCAGGGCGTTTGACGTTTTCGCGCCGTTGCTCGTGGCGAGCGCGGTTTCAAAAAGTTTTTCCCTGTCAATCATACTGTTTCCTGAACTTTTTGGGTTTTGCGGAAGTTACCTTCACCAAAAGTTCCAGCAGCTTCTTGTCCTGTTCCGGCGTTGTGGTCAGATAGCGGTGCCTGCCGTTTGGCGAGGGGGTGAAATGGTTGAAGCCTTTGTCGTCAATGCTTATCGTGCCCCGCCCGCTGAGGTTGAAAAGTTCCGGGTGCACGAGCCATATCACCGACATCACGTCAAATTCACACTGCGTATAGTTTGGGTCGGGGTTGTTCACGCTTGTTGCCACGATAAGCGGATGCGGGTTTGCCCACGTGAGCTTTTCCCTCATCAGCTTTACAGGGTATCTCACTTTTTCTCCTATTTCAAACGGGTTCTGCACTATTTCGCCCGGCCATTCGCTCATCACTTTTTTCATTGCCGGGATGTCGCAGTTCACGTTGTATTCGCTGAACGGGTTTTCGCGGTAGCAGCCCATCATGGTTGACAGCACCTTCACTTTTTTAGCCACGAGTTCGCGCCCGGTGAGCGGGGAGAATTTGTCGGGCTTGGAGTCGAGCAGCAGGGCGAGGTTCGTGGCGAAGCCCACGGAGATTATCGCCACGCTGTTGTCAGGCTGTTTGGCGAGTGTGCGGCGGTAGAACTCCACGGCATCCTCATACTTTCCCTTCTTTGTCTGTTTGAATGCGGGCTTGCCCTTTGAGTTGCGGCAAAGAGCCACGGAGTCGGCGTAATGGTTTCCGTCGTTGGGGCGCGATACGGGCGTGGGGCTTTTGGCGACCGGCACTTTGCCGTAGCCATACCAGTTGAGCGAGCCGTCAACGGCGGGACACACGTTCGCGCCCTCCTTGTGCGTGCCAACGCCAAGGAGCTTGAGCTTCCCAATATCGTTGTATTTGCAGATGAATTCGAGCGCGAGTGCGTCGTCGGCATCGTTTCCGTAGTCGGTTTCGTAAATCACGCTCATTGGTTGCGCCTGTGTTGCGCCGGTTGTCGCCAAAAAGCACAGGGCGGCGATTAATAGCTTTTTCATGGACTTATATTATTTTACGGATTACAAAGATATTAATTTTTCCGTTTGCGCGGCGCGGCACTTTGCCATATCGTGCTACTGCCAGACTATTCGCGAAATGGCAGATGCCGCCATAATCGCGTAAAGCCCTGAAATTTAGCGCAATGCCCAAGCAAAAGAAGCTCGCTGCAACGAATTGTCTTTCAATGGCTTGAAAGTGGCGGAAAAAGGTCTGATGTAGTTTAGATTATGTCTGATATAATTTTTCCTGCGTCCGATGTAGTTTTTCCTGTGTCCCATGTGGTTTTCGCCATGTTTTGAAAAAGCGGGCTGCTTTGGTTTTGCGCGGGTTGCGGGGGCGGTTCATTTTGAACGCCGCTATACATTATTTATAATTCATGTGGCTTACAGATTGCCCTATTCTTCGTAAATTTGCCGATTAAGCGGTATAACGCCCGCGCATCCCTTTTATGAGGCTGATAAGGAAACTCGACATATTCATTATAAGGAACTTCCTGACACTTTTGGCAGGGGCGTTCTTTGTATGCCTGTTCGTGCTGATGATGCAGTTCACATGGCGCTACATAGACGAGCTTATCGGCAAGGGGCTTTCACTGGACGTTTTCGCCAAGTTCTTTTGGTACATGGCCCTGTCGCTCGTACCCCAGGCCATGCCGCTCGCCATTCTGCTTGCGTCGCTCATCACTTTCGGCAACATGGGCGAGAGGCTGGAGCTGCTGGCAATGAAAACGGTGGGCGTGCCGCTTCTGAGGATTATGCGCCCGCTGATAATCCTTGTGTCGGGAATTTCGTGCGCCTCGTTCTATTTCCAGAACTTCACCGGCCCATACGCCGAACTGCAGCTGCGAACGCTGCTCCTGAGCATGCACGAGAGTGCGCCCGCGCTGGAGATACCCGAAGGCACATTCTATAACGGCATCCCCAACATCAACATCTACGTGAAGCACAAGCACAACGAGACGGGGATGCTCTACGACGTTATCATCTACAAAACCGACCAGGGCTTCAACAAGGCGCAGATAGTGCTTTCCGACTCGGCAAAGCTCGAAATAACGCGGGACAAGAAGTTCCTCGTGCTGCAACTGTTCAACGGCGAGCAGTTCGAGAACCTCCAGACAGGCACGTTGAACCAGGTTAGGGCGTATGTGCCTTACGACCGCGAGACTTTCAGTTACAAGAAGTTCATAATAGATTTCGACAGCAACTTCAACGTGCTCGACGCAAACGCCATCGGCAACCGCCCGGAGTCGAAGAACATGAGGCAGCTCGTGGCGGGCATCGACTCGATGGAGATACACGCCGACAGCCTCGGCAAGGTGAACTACGACTTCATATCCCGCATGGGCGGTCTCGGCCCTGTGCCGTCGCTCGACTATACCGGCTACTTCCCCCTGAGGGACAATTCGCTTGCGGGCGTTCCGGCGGAGCCTATAGGCAGCGCGGCAACGCAGTCAAGCAACCCCGACAGCTTCAGGATTGCGAGGGAGGCCGAGGAGGCCAAGGCGCAGAGAGAGCGCAACGCAAAGGCGGAAAAGGCAATCAAGGCCTACAAGGCGAGAGAGCCGCAAATCGCCGCCGCCGCAAGGAAAATAGACTTCGACAGCCTTGTGGCGTCGCTTCCCGCCGCAACACGGGCGGACATGGTGGCGCGCGGGCACGATGTGGCGCAGCAGATTGTAACCGACCTTGAGTGGGAGAAGTACGAGGTGGCTGACAACGACCTCCTGATAAGGAAATACAACATAGCCTGGCACGAGAAGATAATCGTGTCGCTAACGTGCCTGATATTCTTCTTCATCGGCGCACCGCTCGGCTCGATAATACAGAAAGGGGGACTTGGCGCGCCCACCGTGCTTTCGGTAATGATTTTCATTCTTTATTACATAATAAGCACCTCTGGCATGAAACTTGCCAAGGAAGGTACGTGGGTGATTGCGTTCGGCATGTGGATGAGCGTCATGATACTCGCGCCGCTCGGCGCGTTCCTCACCTACAAGGCCAACAACGACTCGGTGGTGTTCAACCCCGAGGCCTACCACAGACTGCTCCGCCGTGTGCTCGGCCTCCGCAGCCGCCGCCATGTGGCACGCAAGGAGGTTATCGTTTACGACCCCGACTACGCTTCGCTTTACGAACGCCTCGGCGTTCTTGCCGAACGTTGCAGGGCGTACAACGAAAGGGAAAAACTCTGGAGAATGCCGAATTATCTCAGCCACTTCTTCTATCCCAAGCCCGACCACGAGGTGGAGAAAATAAACGCGGAAATGGAGAGCGTGGTTGAGGAGCTGTCGAACACGAAAAGCCTCAAGGTGCTTGACGAGCTTAACCGCTTCCCCGTGATATTCGCCTCCGCCCACGTTTCGCCCTTTGCAAACGCATGGCTTAACAGGGTGTCGGGAATTTTGCTGCCGGTGGGGCTTTTCCTGTGGTTCAGAATGTGGAAATTCCGCCTCAGGCTGTTCCGCGACATGAAGCAAATTGTGTCGTCGTGCCAGAAGGAGCGGGAATACATAAGCGAAATGATGCCCGTAAAGGGTATGCCGAACGAAAACAATATGCAGAAAATATAATGACAGAGAACGAAAACTTCAAAATGGCAACTGTGGAAGAGGCGGTAGCCGATTTCAAGCAGGGGAAATTCGTCATTGTGGTTGACGATCCGGGAAGGGAGAACGAGGGCGACCTAATAACTTCCGCCGAGATGATAACCGAGGAAAAGGTGAACTTCATGCTGAAAAACGGCAGGGGCGTGCTTTGTGCGCCGATAACCATATCGCGGTGCAGGGAGCTCGGCCTGCAGCATCAGGTTGAGGACAACACAAGCCTGTTGGGCACTCCGTTCACCGTGGCGGTTGACAAACTTGATGGCTGCACCACAGGCGTAAGCACGCACGACCGCGCCGAAACCATAAAAGCCCTTGCCGATCCGAATTCCACGCCCGAAACTTTCGGCAAGCCGGGACACGTCTGCCCTCTATACGCCCAGGACAACGGCGTGCTGCGCCGCGCCGGCCACACAGAGGCTGCCGTTGACCTTACGCGCCTTGCCGGTCTGCGCCCTGCCGCAGCACTTATAGAAATTCTCAACGAGGACGGGACAATGGCGCGGATGCCGCAGCTCGTGGAAAAGGCAAAGGAATGGGGATTGCGCATACTGACGATAAAAGACCTGATGGAATACAGGATGAAGACCGACTCGCTCGTGGAAAAGGGCGACGAGGTTGACATGCCAACAGACTACGGGCATTTCCACCTTATTCCTTTCCGCCAGAAAAGTAACGGCAAGGAACACGTTGCCCTCATAAAGGGCGAGTGGGGTGCAGACGAGCCGATACTTGTGCGGGTGCATTCATCTTGCGCCACAGGCGACATCTTCGGCTCCAAACGCTGCGACTGCGGCGAGCAGCTCCACCGCTCCATGCAAAAGGTCGAGGAGGCCGGCAAAGGCGTTGTGCTTTACCTGAACCAGGAAGGGCGCGGCATAGGACTTATGGCGAAAATCGCAGCCTACAAGCTGCAGGAGGAGGGGTACGACACCGTTGATGCCAACATACACCTTGGCTACGACCCCGACGAGAGAGACTACGGAGTGGGCGCGCAAATCCTCAGAGAGCTCGGCGTGCACAAAATGCGGCTTCTGACAAACAACCCCGTGAAGCGCGTGGGGCTGGAGGCATACGGGCTGGAAATTGTGGAGAACGTGCCAATAGAGATACAGCCCAACAAATATAACGAGCGTTACCTGCGCACAAAAAAAGAGCGCATGGGACACACGCTGCATTTCAACAAATAACAAACCAAACATTATAACTATGGAAAAAGAAATCAAATTCGGAACCCCAATGCTCGAGGGCGTGCAAAGTGCCTACCGCGTGCTTATGCGCAAGGTATATATGTGGATGGCCCTGGCTCTTGCCGTAACAGGCTTCACTGCATTCTACATCGCGTCCAATCCCGGAATGCTGCAAACCATTTTCACCTCGCGCGGCATATTCTTTATGCTAATCATCGCCCAGCTCGCGCTTGTGTTCATCCTTTCGGCGAGAATAACCAAGATGTCGTTCCCCACGGCGGGCATAATGTTCGCCGCCTATTCGGTGCTTAACGGCGTAACAATGTCGTTCATCTTCATAGCTTTCACCATGAACTCCATTGCAGGGGCGTTTTTCGTAACGGCGGGGATGTTTGCCGTAATGTCGCTCGTGGGCTTTGCTCTCAAGAAAGACCTGAGCTCCTTCGGCTCGTTCTTCCTCATGGCTCTGGTGGGGCTGGTCATAGCGTCGGTAGTGAACATATTCTGGGCGAACAGCGTGCTGTATTGGGTGATAACATACGTGGGCGTGCTGCTCTTTGTGGGGCTTACAGCTTACGACACCCAGAAAATAAAGCATATGCTCATGGAATACGGCGACGAGGTGAACGACCACACGCAGAAGCTCGCCCTTTGGGGAAGCCTCTCGCTCTACCTCGACTTCATAAACCTGTTCCTATACATCCTGCGCTTCTTCGGGCGCAACGACAACTGACTTCCACCCAAAAGGGAAACAACATAAAATACATAAAGCAATGAACGAACTGTCTGCACGCTTAAACCGCCTTGCCCCGTCAGCCACACTGGTGATGTCGCAGCGGAGCAACGAACTGAGGGCTGCCGGCGTTGACGTTGTGAACCTCAGCGTCGGCGAACCCGACTTCAACACCCCCGAACACATAAAGGAGGCTGCCAAGAAAGCCATAGACGACAACTATTCGCGCTATTCCCCCGTGCCGGGCTACCCCGCGCTGCGTGAGGCGATAGTGGGGAAGCTGAAACGCGAGAACGGCCTTGAATACAAGCCCTCGCAGATAATATGCTCAAACGGCGCAAAACAGAGCGTGTGCAACGTCATAATGTCGCTGGTGGGCGAAGGAGACGAAGTGATAGTGCCAGCGCCATATTGGGTGAGCTACACCCAGATGGTGAAGCTCGCCGACGCAACGCCCGTAACCGTCCCCACAGGGCTTGAGCAGGACTTCAAGATGACCCCCGCGCAGCTCGGGGAGGCGATAACCCCACAAACACGCGCACTGATACTCTGCTCGCCGAGCAACCCCACAGGCGCAATCTATTCATATGGCGAACTCGAAGCCCTTGCCGAAGTGCTGAAGAAGCACCCGCGCGTAATGGTAATCTCCGACGAGATTTACGAACACATAAACTACATCGGCAAGCACGCAAGCATGGCGCAAGTGCCGGGCATGAAGGAACGCACCGTGATAATAAACGGCGTGTCAAAGGCATACGCCATGACAGGCTGGAGAATAGGCTTCGCAGCCGCAGAGGAGTGGGTGGTGAAAGCCTGCAACAAGCTTCAGGGGCAGTACACCAGCGGGCCATGCTCCGTAAGCCAGATGGCGGCCACCGCAGCGTTTGCCGGGCCGCAGGAGTGCGTGGAGGAAATGCGCCGGGCGTTTGAGCGCAGGAAAAACCTCATAGTGTCGCTCGCCCGCCAGATACCCGGACTCGAAGTCAACGACCCCGAAGGCGCGTTCTACCTCTTCCCCAAGTGCAGCAGCTACTTCGGAAAGAAGGACGGCGGCAATGTAATCAGCGACTCCAACGACATGGCGCTCTACCTTCTCGACAAAGCCCATGTGGCAACCGTAAGCGGCGACGCCTTCGGTGCGCCCGGATACTTCCGCATGAGCTACGCAACCGACGAGGGCAGCATACGCAAGGCCATGCAGCGCATAGCCGAAGCCCTCGCAAGGCTGAAATAACCGAGGCGAAACATAAAAACCCAAGCCGGGAGACATAAAAACAACAGTCTCCCGGCTTTTTCAGCCCCCTCCGCCCCGCGCCCGCTCCGACAACCCCTACGGTTTTTGCAAAATACTGAAAACCAGAGCATAGCCACGAAAGAATGAAATTGTGTAAGCATTTGGTTTCCAACACACTGCAAGGCAGCAAAAAAAGGTCTGATGTAGGAAAAATTATATCAGACATAATTCAAACTACATCGGACATAGTTTTTCCCATGTCCGATGTGGTTTTTGCGCCACCTGCATATACTTCCTCCTGCCCCAAATCCGCACCACCGTTTGCGAATGTCAATTATTTTGATGCAAAGCAATTCTTTACATAAACCATCACCCGAAGTGTTCCGTATAGTTTTCCATACATTATGTTTTGCGATTAGACGAACATATGTAAAATCAACAAAAATATAGATGGTTTATATTAATGAGATTAATTACGAAAAAATCCCGATCCATGAATAATGGATAAACAGGATTTTTTATATTTGCAGAGGAAACAAAAGTTATGTTTGATAATTAATAGGCAAAAGAGACAATAAATGGGTAAAGTTATGGAGAATTCATATTATATATTGACAAAAGAAAAAGTAATAATTGAACGCTTACACATCTGCACTTGGGAGTTTCCCCGGGCGTCATCTTATATAGAATTTGGCTTGGAATTTCCGTATGATAGTTTTACAGATGACTATATTGAATTTTATTTAGCCGCTCCATTTATCAAAAAGGGCGATTTTTTCAAATGCTTGCAAGAAAATCTTTCTAATAGAGAAAATGGACGGTTCATTTTTAATGATGTTGTTAGGGGCATTGAAAACGTGGGAGATGACCCTAGAGACGGAAGTATATTGAATTTTGAAACACGTGGCAACATAACTGTTCTCCCATGTGAAGCAAAGGCATACAAGGAATATGTATTACTAAAAATTAAAAAGCCCAGTAAATATAAAGGAAGTGCCTATTTTAGAGTTCTTGTTAAAATAGAAAAGAACTCTATTGCCATAAATAAAAAAGGTATTGCTAAAACCACTTACATTTATGATTTCAAAATTAATGAGACACGCAACCTCCCGCAAAGTATATATGATCTGAAGAAGGATAAAGTACTGAATATTTGCGAGGTCAAGAATTTTTTTTGCTTACATATAGTTCCTGATAGCTTTATGTTTAGTTTTATTGACTCTTCAAAACTGAAGAATATAAGGAAATTAGAGTCCTGGTCATTTCAAAAATATCTCCCAGATATAAAAGACATTAATAGAGATTGTTATAACATTATTTTTTTGAAAGATAACAATAATTCGGGCAAAAGAAGCTATTCTATGTTTACTATGTGTACAGAAGAAATCATAGGCTTCAAACAAATAGCATTAGCAATAGGAGCAAACATTTTGTGTAACTTATTATTCGCGTTTTCTTCTTTAAGATTTGCCAAAGATCCCCAAATTGAGTGGTATCGCCAAATCCCTTGGGAGTATTGGGCGGCTTTGGCGATATTGCTTATTTTATGTATTTATCCCTTTATCCCCTTAATAAAGAAGATGTTTCAAAAATGAAAGCATTATTAGACACTAATATAATTATTCACCGGGAAGCAAACAAAATCGTTTCTCAAGATATTGGCATTCTTTATCGTTGGTTAGATAGGGGGAAGTACATTAAGTGTATTCACTCCGCAACTATAGAGGAAGTAAAAAAGAATCCGAATAAAGAGACCGTTGATTTGTTCTTGGTCAAGCTCGAGAGCTATGAAGTTGTAGAGATACCTTCACCTGTTCGAGAAGAAGTTAAAGCAGTCTCAGGGCTGTGTGATACGACTAACAATGATAAAGTGGACACCATTTTGTTGAATGAGGTTTTTGTAGGCCGAGTTGATATTTTAATAACCGAAGATAAGAAAATTCATAAGAAAGCACTGCAACTTGGCATTCAAGATAAAGTTTTTACGATAGATTCGTTCTTAGAGAAAACTTTTGCAGAGCATCCAGAACTTGTCAACTATAAGGTCTTGAATGTCCAAAAGCTAAAATTTGGGAGAATTGATTTGAATGACACTTTCTTCGATAGTTTAAAAGAGGATTATGCAGGGTTTGATAAATGGTTTGTGAAGAAATACGATGAAGAGGCGTACATTACCATTAATTCTAATAATGGTATGCTATTGTCATTCCTTTACCTCAAAGTTGAAGATGAATATGAAAATTATTCAGATATAAATCCTATGTTTCTCCCTAAATGTCGCTTAAAAATAGGTACGTTTAAGGTAATTAGCAACGGTTTCAGGCTCGGGGAGCGATTTGTCAAAATAATATTTGACAATGCTTTGAAGAATCGTGTTCAGGAAATATATGTAACGATTTATGATAAGCGTCCAGAGCAACGCAGACTTATAGAACTGTTAGGGCAATGGGGCTTTGCCTTTTGGGGAAAGAAAGGGGAAGAATTGGTTTATGTCAGAGATTTTTCTCCAAAAATTGATGCTGAGAATTTAAAGGCCTGTTTCCCTTTTATTTCAAAAGATAAGAGTGCGTATATAGTTCCCATATATCCAGAATACCATACCGAATTGTTACCTGATTCTATCTTGAATACGGAATCACCAGAAGAATTTATTGAAGATTTCCCACATCGTAATTGTATCAATAAGGTATATGTTTCAAGGGCAATGGAACCATATCCTGATATCGGAGATATTTTGGTGTTTTATCGAACTGGGGGCTATTATAAAAGTGTAGTTACGACCATCGGTGAAGTAGTAGAAATAAAGTTTGACTTTCAAGACGAGGACGATTTTATTTTATATTGTCGCAAAAAGAGTGTTTATCCAGAACAAGCCTTAAGGAAGATGTGGAGATATTCTTTTAAGAAACCATTTGTCGTGAACTTCTTATATGTTTATTCTTTCCCTAACAGAATAAATATGAAAAAATTAATCGATTTAAATGTTTTGCAAGGAGTGAATGATGCTCCACGAGGCTTTAAGTCAATAACCAAAGAACAATTTGAGATTATTCTAAAAGAAACGAGAAGTGATGAAAGTTTTATTATCGGTTAAACCTGAATTTGTAGAAAAGATATTTGCGGGAACAAAAAAGTACGAATTTCGTAAGTCTCTGTTTAAGAGAAGCGAAGTAAAATACGTTGTCGTTTATGCTTCGGCTCCGATAAAACGTGTAGTCGGAGAGTTTGAAATAGACGATATTTTATCTGACGATGTGGATGTTGTGTGGGATAGAACCAAAAAGCATTCAGGCATTACCAAAACGTTTTACAAATCGTATTTTCAAAACAGGAAAACTGCAAATGCCATACAAATCGGGCACATAAGGAAATATGAAAAAGCAAAATTGTTGTCAGATTATAATATTCAGCAGGCCCCGCAATCGTTTTGTTATATAGAATAGTCGCTATGCCAATAAATTGGCTTATGAATAAGCAGCAGAAATAGTTCTTAACGTATTGCGACCATGGCTGTGAGACAAATGGTTTTCTAATTGCGGTGGTATGATTAGTTGCAAATAAAAGAGAATTATCCATAAGAATTTTGGGTTCTTCCGTTAAATGCATAGATAGAAGATATGAAAAAGTTAATCTTAGTTGGTTGTGTGATAGCAATGTTGGTTTCATGCAACGACAACAAACATTGGGAGTATAAAGTTGTAGAAGCGGTTGGTATACGAATTGGGGATCAGCGTGCAATAGTTTTTGGCGACCAGACGTCTATGCTCAACGAAATGGGCAGGGACGGTTGGGAATTAGTCAGTACATACACCGAAGTTGAAACGGTTTTCCCTAATTTCGGGAATTCCGAGTACGTGACAGGTATTCGTGATAATCATAGAACGTACGCAATAAATTTTGTGTTCAAGCGCCATTATGTCGGTAAAGGTGGTGCGGCAAAAAAAGAAAGCGCAGAAGAAAAACGGAAAAAAGAACATGAAAAGCTCTTTAAGGCTCTTCAAGAAGGGGAAACTGTAACTGTTCACATCGGAGATGAGGACGAATAGCCATTCAAATATTTCAAAGTGCAGTTGACGATTATCGCGAAAGTTGCAAAGCTGGCGGCACAGAACCCCACAAGCCCTACAGTGGCAACTTGAATGTTCGTCTGACACCAGAAATACACGGCAGGATAGCCGTGCTTGCCCAACAAGCCGGAACAACGATTAATGGGTACATTCGCCAAACGCTTGCCAAGGCGTAGGGGTAACTGTGTAGCCCTTTCCCGAATTTCAAGGCCGCAAGAGCACGAAACAGATTTTAAAATATTATGTGTGGATATAATAGATGGTATGAAATTATTTTTACTTCCCTTGGGCTACCCGGTAAAAGAAAAACGGCTGATAGCAACTGAACTATCAACCATTTTTAGTACCCAGACCCGGGATCGAACCGGGATGGATTGCTCCACTGGTGTTTGAGACCAGCGCGTCTACCTATTCCGCCATCTGGGCGTGATGCGTTATATGTGTGCAAAATTACGCTTATTTCCCGAAACCGCCAAGGCTTGCGCGCTATTTCTTGATTTTACGATATTTTAATGGTGTGTCTGGCTGCCGTTTCGGCAGAGTTTCATATTTTTATTGCGCGTTTCGGCGAGGGCGTGTATGTCTCGCTTTTGGAATTGCGAAAGTGCCAGAAAATAAAAACAAGACGATATGAGCAAGGATTTTTGTGTGATACTCGCGGGCGGAGCAGGACGGCGTTTGTGGCCGGCAAGCAGCGAAAGGATGCCAAAGCAGTTTCTTGACATCTTCGGCACGGGGGAGACCCTTTTGCAGTCAACTTACCGCAGGTTCGTAAGGTTTCTTGACCCTGGCAATATATATGTGTCCACCAACGCCAAGTATATCGGCATTGTGGAGAGCCAGCTGCCCGAACTCCCGCGCCGCCACATACTTGCGGAGCCTGTGAGGCTCGGCACTGCGCCGGCTGTGGCGTGGGCGAGCAGCCACATTGCCTACAAGGAGCCTGACGCCCGCATCGTGTTCAGCCCGGCAGACCAGTGCATAACCCTTGAAAACGAGTTTGAGAAAAACATACGCCATGCGCTCGACTTTGTGGCGGGTCATGAGGTTGTTGTTGTGATGGGCGTGCGCCCCACGATGCCCGCCACGGAATACGGTTACATACAAATGGGCGAGCTGCCGGACGGCAAGGGACTTGCGCCTGTGAAGTCGTTTACGGAGAAGCCTGACGACGCCTTTGCGAGGATGTTCATGGAGAGCGGAGAGTTTTTGTGGAACACCGGTCTTTACGTGTGGAACGCTCGCACGGTTCAGGCCTATGTGGCGGAGCTAATCCCCAACATATTGCCGCACCTGAAGGAGTTCGTGAACCTTTCGCGTGAGGAGGAGCAGGCCTTTGTGGAGAAATATTATCCTTCGAACCTTTACCTGTCCATAGAGCAGGTGATTCTCGAGCGCACCTCGAACGTGTATGTGGAAAGCTGCTCGTTCGGGTGGGCCGACCTCGGCACGTGGGAGAGTTTGCGCCGCGTAACGGCAAAGGACGATGCCGGGAACGCGGAACTTGGCACGCGCACCATAATGCACGGCTGCAAGAACAACGTGGTGAGGCTGTCGGATGGGCGCGTGGCTGTGCTCGAGGGGCTTGAGGACTTCATAGTGGCAGAGAGCGGCAACGTACTTGTTGTGTGCAAACGGGGCGACTCCAACCGTGTGAAGCTGCTTGCCAACGAGGCGCAGATGAAGCTTGGCGAAGAGTTCGGATGAGAAAATGCAGGGACGCACAAATTTTCCCTGCCGCAAATTTGTGCGTTTCAAATAAAAACCGTAATTTTGCACCGCTTAATGGGGGTTAAATCCCGACAAAGCCGGACTTGTAGCTCAGTTGGTTAGAGCAACAGACTCATAATCTGGAGGTCATAGGTTCAAGCCCTATCTGGTCCACGCTTCTGTTACAGCGGCTTGTGAGTAATCGCAGGCCGCTGTTTTTCGCTTTCGCATAAACAATGCACAAACAATATGTCTTTTGCGCAGCATAAGCCTGTCATAGAGCGGCATCGGTTTGTTTTTCATGTTTGCCCTTATTCCCGTCACTAACTGTACGCCCTCCTTACCCGTGAGCATTGTTCCTGCATTTTCGCCTCAAAATGTTTGCAAAACTCTTCAATAACGCAAAGCAATTCTGTAACTTTGTCTTTGACAGTCATAATTGTAGTGTTTGTAATCGGCAGATTATCAACTATAAATTTACAAATATTCTGTTAGGCCACCCGCTTTTTCACTTGATATTTTAGTTGTCTCTTATCCCGAATTGAGGTGGATTTTGTACCTTTGCAAAAGGTTGATAAAAGACTCGCGATGCATCAAAGGCAATCGGGTTTTGGAATTAACATTTAGAATAGCATATGAATATGAAGTATATTGCAGTGATTGTGCTGTTTATAGCAAGTCTGACAGGTGCTGAAGCCAAAAACAACATCAGCGTTGACTATACGGAGGAGTGCGAATTGGTCAGCGTTATAGCCCACCTTGCCAATGTGCCTGGATATGTATGGCCGGAAGGGCAGGCTGGAGTCATTGATTACTTTCACCAAGTAGACAGCACCTTCGCACCCTGGTCCAATCATCCCATCATAGCTTTTGTGAAAGACAGTCTGGTGAAGCAGGGATTTGGCTATCATGTTCCTGTTTCCATGGCACTACGCCTAAAGCTGAAGAATGGCAAGCTACATTATAATACGGACTTGGAGCCTGACTTCAACCATTACTATCGGAGCATTACTCCACGACACGAAAAAAAGCTCATTGCTCTACTTGAAGATTTCTATAAGAAAGCCCATTTTCATTCCTTCTTCAAGAAAAATCAGCCCCTCTACAATGCCTGTAAAAAAGCCATGCAACAGCAGTTGGTCAACAAGATTGATCTGGATTGGTACAAGTCGTTCTTTGGCCCTATCGGCAATGTATCTTTCCATATCTATCTCGGTCTGCTAAACGGTCCGGGCAACTATGCCATTCCGCAGAAAACCAAAGATGGCTCGGAAATCAAGAACGCATTCATTGGTTGCGCCGACCGCAATGCTGCAGGAGATATTTACTATGGTGAGCCTTATACACTGCCTGTCATCATTCATGAGTTCAACCATTCTTTCTGTAATCCTCTAAACGAGGAATTCTGGGATGACATCAAGGACAAGATGATTGCCTTCTACAATCAAAATGCCTCCTTTTATGCTCAGCAAGCCTATGGCGACCCACTCACGGTGGCCAACGAGATGTTCGTGGAGGCCTGCGTGATGAGATACCTTGCCACACACCCTGTGCAGTTCACACCGGAGAGCATCCAGAAAATCAAAAGGATTTATCAAATGCAAAATGCATCCGACGAGGAAATCGTGGCCGGCTATTACGAGACACAGATTAAGATCCGTGAAGTGTACAAAAAGTTCTTTATGATCCGTGACATCATGAAAGCATTGGAAGAGCGCGAGGCAAACACAGCCAGCTACCCTACCATGCGCGATTTTATGCCAAAATATATCGAAGCTATCAATGCTTATCAAGAAAAAGTAAAATAAAAGAGAACTGTCAAAGAGTAAATCCAGTCAATTCCTAATTTCTGCGTAAACAAACTGTTTGAGGTGAGTGTGCTTTTTTGAATTCCTGCAGATAGTATATGATTTTGTTTCTTTTGTGGTCTTATTCTGACATACAAAATAATTAAAGGCATTGAAGGGGGGCAAATGCATCAGTGGAACTTTTTGCTTTGTTTTTCTCTGCAAAAAGGCGTCTGCTTTGGAATGTGCGGCAACAAAAGTGATCTGGAAGGGATTCGAACCCTTGACCCACAGCTTAGAAGGCTGTTGCTCTATCCAGCTGAGCTACCAGACCTTGTTGCTTTTCGTGGCGCGAAGTTACTGCTAATTTTCGTTTTATGCAACATCACGGCTCAAATTAATGGGCAAAAGCGGCGTTCACGCCAAAATTTCAGGTCATGCGGCTGCCTGTTTTCAAATTATTTCCATAACTTTGCAGCGCATAACAGGGGCGTAGCCCAGTTGGTTTAGAGCGCTGCAGTCACATTGCAGAGGTCATCGGTTCGAGCCCGATCGTCCCTACGAAGAAATCCCGCTTTTTCAGGCGGGATTTTTCTGTGTTATAATTACTCGTACGCCTAATCCTTTTCAGCAGGCGTTGCAGTTTGCGCACGCGGCAATCTCCCCGCGAAAGCGTTTCTCAACGAGCCTTGCTATCCTGTCCCTTAGCGGGGAGAGCGATATTTGCGCCAATACCTCGTCCACAAAGGCGTATTCAAGCAGAAGCCTCGCCTCTTTTTCGGGAACGCCGCGCTGCTCCATGTAGAACATCGCCGCCTCGTCGAGCTGCCCCACCGTTGAGCCGTGGTTGCACTTCACGTCGTCGGCGTAGATTTCGAGCATGGGCTGCGAGTACATCCTCGCGTCCTCGCTCACGCACAGGTTGGCGTTGGTTTCCTGCGACTCGGTTTTGTCCGCCCCTTCGCGCACAAGCACCTTTCCTGCAAACGCGCCCACGGATTCGCCGTCAACCACGTATTTGTAAAGCACATTGCTGCGGCATTCCCCCACCTTGTGGTCAATCAGTGCGTTTGTGTCCACGTGCTGCGTTCCGCCGGCAAGCGCAAAGCCGTATGCGTCAACTTCCGCACCCTTGCCTTCGAGCGACACGTCGAGCTTGTTGCGCGTGAGTCCGCCGTGGAGCGTCATGCTGCTCACCGCCACCTTGCTGCCCTCATCCTGCCTTATGTGGCAATTGGAAAACCTTTTGTTCTTAGGCAAAGTCTGTTCGAGGGTGTAAATGTCCACCTGCGAATCTTTGCCGGCAAAAACCTCCATCACCTCGGTGGTGAGAAAGTTGCGGTCGTCGGCGTTGTGGTCGCAGAAAAGAAGCGACACATGTGCGCCGTCCTCCGCAATGACAAGAACCCTGCGGTTTGCCATCAAATCCACATCGGAGCGGAGAATGTTGACAACCTGCACGGTGCGCCCCACTTTCACCCCGCACGGCACATAGACCACGAGGCAATCCTGCGCGAACATGGTGTTTAGGGCTGTAACTGCGTCTTTCCCCACACCGGCCGCCGTGGCATAGTATTTTCCTGCAACGCCCGGCTTGGTTTTTTCAAAGTCTTTGACAGAGCCGATGAAAACTCCGTCGGGCAGGGCGGCGCGTGGGACTATTTTATTGTAGAAAGCGTCGTTTTCCACAAAATACAGGGACGTGGACATATTCGGCACGTTGCAGCGGAAAACCTCGTAGGGGTTCACGGGAAACTCCACGCGGCGGATGTTCAGGCCGTAGTCGGGCGCGAAAGCCCCGCTTGTGTCTGTGTATTTGTAACGCTCCACCTTTTGCGAGGGCAGCCCTTTCGCCTTGAACGCGTCAAACGCCCTTTCCCTCGCGCCGTTCAGCACGCCGCACGAATAGTTGCAAATGTCGTCGCGGTTCTGAGAGAACAGGTCGGCATATTGTTGAGAGCTTCCGTTCATTTCTCCAGTTCCGCTTTAATCCAGTCGAAACCGCGCTCCTCAATCTCGTCGCCAAGCTCCGGCCCGCCGGTTCTGACTATTTTGCCGTTTATCATCACGTGAACTATGTCGGGTTTCAGGTAGTCGAGCATGTGCTGGTAGTGGGTAATCACAATCGCGCTCGTGTCGGGCTTGCGCAGCTTGTTGAAGCCTTCCGCCACAATCCTCAGCGCGTCAACGTCAAGCCCCGAGTCGGTTTCGTCGAGAATGGCGAGCTTGGGTTCGAGCATCGCCATTTGGAAAATCTCGTTGCGCTTGCGCTCGCCGCCGCTGAACCCCTCGTTCACGCTGCGGTTCGCCAGCTTGCTGTCAAGCTCCACAACCTTGCGCCTCTCGCGCATCAGCTTCAGGAAATCGGCGGCGTTCATCGGCTCAAGCCCCTGGTATTTGCGCTTGGCGTTCACCGCCGCCTTCATGAAGTTCACCATGCTCACTCCGGGGATCTCCACCGGCTGCTGAAACGAAAGGAATATGCCCTCGTGGCTGCGGGCATCGGGCGTGAGGGCGAGGATGTCCTTGCCGTTGAACTCCACCGAGCCGTCTGTAACCTCGTATGCGGGGTTTCCGGCGAGCACATTGCTGAGCGTTGACTTGCCGCAGCCGTTCGGCCCCATGAGGGCGTGCACCTCGCCGTCGTTTATGACCAGGTCCACTCCCTTTAATATTTCCTTGTCTGCCACGCGGGCATGGAGATTAGTTATCTTCAGCATACTGTATCTGTGTTTGTTAAAGCCCATGCAGGGGCAATTCCTGTTTCGGTATGCAAAGATAGCCATTTATTCCCTACTATCCCCACGCCCCGCCAAGGCAATGTGCCGCCAAAGGCAAATGCCCAACAAATTGCACCGCCGTAGGGGCGTATGGCATACGCCCTGAATAGCGCGGATATGCGATGTTTGGCAGTGGTTTGTGGTGCGGCTCATGCGGTGGCATACAGGGCGTATGCCATACGCCCCTACAATTTCCGCAAAACCATAATCGTCCGCCCTTTCCCAAACTCCCCGAAAAATACATTTGACGTAGGAAAAACTATGTCCTATGTAGAAAAAATTATATCAGACATAATTAAAACTACATCAGACATAATTTTTGCCGTTGCAATTAATTAAAAGACAATAACTTACACGGTTCTGTCAAATTAAGGACAATTCGCTGTGAACCAGCGGCTTGCGCAGGGTTTGCACTTTCGGGCAGACGCAGCTCCCTTTGACGGAGAAAAATCATGCTTTGTCAGTTCTGCTAAGTTTGCAGAAGTTTTCGCGATGTTAGGTTTTTGACATTACCAACCCCTTAAAAATGCAATAAAATGCGCCTATAAAAATTTTTCCGTGAAAATCGCGGTTTTTGCAGCCTGTTATTAAAACGGAATGTATATATTTGCGCAGTAGTGCCGCCGATGCGGACAGGCGGCAATTAAACCACACCGATAGTCTGCCATGGATATGTATGGAAAAAGCCCCTTGCAAATGGGCGCAAAACCTTTATGTTATGATAAATCTAAAAGACACCGCTTTTTTGCTTTTGGCAAAGTTCGACTCCTTTGTCAGGCTGGAGAATGCACTGGCGGTAACGGAATATCTGTCTTCCGAGTTTGACACCAAAATACATTTCCTGAAAGTCGGAAGCAGAAACTCCGGGATTTTCCATAAATTGATGCCCAAAAGCGTACAGTATGATTTTGTGGAAGACAAAGACCCTGTGCTGCACAGAACCATGTACATAAACAAAATGCTAGATTCCGCCACGGAACGCTATGTTTCCGTATGGGACATAGATGTGATTGTTCCAGCACAACAGGTGGAAAAGGCTGTGGAGCTGTTAAGGGACGGAGCGGATTTCTCATATCCGTACGAACATGACTTTTTGGACACTTCCGAAGAGATTAGGGAAATGTACCTTGAAAACAGAAGCGCTGAATTTTTGCTGCAACACAAGCAGTTCATGAACAAGCTGTATCCGCCAAACCCTGTGGGAGGGGCTTATATGGCAAACAGGGAATCCTATATAGCCAGCGGAAAAGAAAACACCCGGTTCTATGGCTGGGGGATAGAGGACGGGGAAAGATATATGCGCTGGCTCTCAAAAAACATGAAAGTGGAGAGGGCAGAAGGTCCCTTGTTCCATCTTACACACCCTAGAGGGACTAACAGCACAATGCCGAATGTAGATGAGACGGTGATAAAGAAAAGAATATATTTTTCAGCATTAAGAGGCAAGACATGGACAGGTTTTTAGGAGAACGCATATTGGAATTGCTTACAAGCTATAATTATAAAAATCTTGGGCTTTTCACTGGAAAGACAGGCGTGTGTTTGGCTCTTTACTCGCTTGCCAAAGGTTTTGACATGGCAGAGGCGGAAAACGCCGCCAGACACTCTTGTGGACGAAATGGCGGCCGGGCTTCCAAGTGTGAGAAGCACCAGCTTTGACAAAGGGTTGGCTGGAATAGGCTGGGCGGTGAATTTGTTGAATGAGGCAGGTTATATTGCCGGGAACATAGATGAGATTTTGTGCGATGTTGATGCTGCCATTTACAAAACGCTTACGAGCAAATCTTACAACATCCCTTTGTACAGCACGAGCGGGTTGGTCGGATATTTGGCTTATCTGTCTTGCAGGTTGGGAAATCCGAACCACAGAAAAGATGGCGATTTGAACCGCTTTTGCACAGCCGCTTTAAGAATAACCATTGACAAGATCCAGAACATAATGCCGTCCGCTTTTTCTGTAATGTCAAAAGATTTGTACATAACAGCCTTATGGGAATTTCCTCTGCTGTTCGTCCTTTTAAGGAAAGCGTTGGAACTTGGTGTGTATTCCCACAAGATTTCCAGCATGGTGAACAATTGGGAAATCTACATGAAAGGCAATGTGCCATATTACAATGTAAACAAGCTTATGCTTGCAACGTCAATGGCGTATTTGAACGAAATCCTTTCAAGCAAAGAGATAGAAAGGCAGATAGACATTCTGGTGTATTCAGTGGACTTCGACCAAATAGAAAAGGAAATAGATGACAGGATTGAGAATGTGAACGAAGGATGGTTTTTGAGTGCGTTCGTGCTGTATCGGGCAACAAAAGATATAAGCAGAGGACACATGAAATACGGCTTGATAGAAAAGACGCGCAAGCAAATCGTCCAAAAATACTACACGAAATTCATCTCAAAGGTAAAGAAAACGTACCTGTGTGAAAACTTGAGTTTGGTGAACGGCTTGGCGGGTGTTACCTGTATGCTTGCTTTATGCCCGGATGCTTTTGAAATCTGACATGTGTATAACTAAAACAATAGAAAAATGAAAGAACTGAAGAAATTGAATGTGGGGAACATCGATGAACCACAACTTCTGCAAACAGAACAGGACAACGATGAATCGGAAAAGAGGGTGAAAGAACCTATCTACGGAAGCGACGAAGCGTGCTTCTACAACTGTTTGGCGTATGCGGCGAAAAAATTCGGCTGGAAATGTTCTCCTGGAAAATTTGCAGATGACTACTATGACGGCAGTATGTATAATTCCATTTATGGAAACAACAAAAAATGGTCTGGAACGGGATGTAAAACGGAAAGTAGAGAAGGGCCGAACGTTGGAATGCCAAGCGGGCTTGCATATGTTCCTAACCCTGTAGCATACAATTATATAGAGAACTATTTTACCACAGAGGGAGGAGGATGGAAGCGAGAAGAAAATGAGGTGAAAAAGCTGATGGAACCAGGAATAAGCGGCTATGTAATGGGAGTCATCCAGACGAGAGACAGCAATGGTTGTCTGCCGCCATCTTTTTCTGCCAACAAACATGCGGTTATACTGCAATACATATCGGCATCGGGAGAATATCATTACTATGACCCCACGAATGGGGAATATAAAAGTTGTATCCCTTCGGACGTGCTTTATGCCGGCAAGATGACAGGGGTGAAAGAAGAAGTACTTGAAAAGAAGAAAAAATGAACAGGATATACGGTTTTGCCGCCGCTTGCGCTTTGTGCCTTGCGTGTGCATCGTCTGCCGAAGCCCAGGTGATAAAGAACTTTTATGAGATTTATCAGGACCCAAACGACTCGTGGGATACAAGCTGGACTTATACCTTTAATCGTCTTACGCCCTCGTCAAAGAATGTTGATGTGGTGAACGGCATTTTGGTCAAGAGCACGATAGGCTTGGATCGCCACTATCTTGTGGACCCGGACACAACCGATTCGCCTGTGAGGTTTCCGATGTGGGTGAAAGGCGTGGGGAACAACAACGACTCCGTATATGTTGCTGAAACCCCAGATATGGCAGAGGACGAAATTGCTTACGTAATGTTCGGAAACATGAAATGCAACGGCGGTGTGGATGTTTACAGATACACAAAGGAGAACCACCGCCTTGTTTCCCTTGACGAGCTAAGACGCAAGTGTTATCCCAAGTTGGAGGGGGATGTGCTGTATATGATTAACAAGCATTTCATAATGGTTTATGCGGATCTGTACAAGGTTGACGAGACATTCATAAATCATATCGAGCTGATAAATTCGCAGGACATCGATGTTCTCAAGGACCGCAAGCCTTTCTGGATATTGCGTATATTCACCAAGACCGACCGCAATAATTGGGCGGAAATCCCCAACGGCTACGGTTTGGATAAATATTGGTAAAAACATGATTATGGAAAAGACAAGAAAAGTGTTGCTCGCGTGCGCTTTGGCGTTTGCCTCGTTTGCAAACGCGCAGTACAGGGTTGTGCACGATCCCGGCGAGCAGTTTGAGTATATGACGGACTACCAGTGGAACAACTGGAACAGGGGCTTTATAGTTGGCGGCGTTTTTGTGAAAAACTCCATAGGCGTATATACTGCGGGGCTGAAAGAAAAATATATCAAGTACCCGCTTACGATAAGGGGCGTTGGGGCGGAAAACGATTCGGTTGTGGTTGAAAAGAATCCCAGGGACACGGAGCAGAACTATGTTTCCATAAAGGGTTTCCACTGCACGCAGTTCACGAATTACGAACCGAACGATCCCTACTCCGGAGAACTGCGCACCCTTGAACAGGTGCGTAAAAGATTTTGCCCCGAAGTGAAGGGCAGGGTGGTTTACATGATAAACAAGTTCTTCATAATGGAACACGAGGATTTGTATAAGGTAACCCCAGGGTATATCTACAAGGTTGAAAAGGTGAAGTCCACCGACATAAAGGTGCTTTCGGATTTGCCGGAGTTCACCGTGATAAGGATATTCACGAAAACGCCGCACAATATGTTCCCCGAACAGCTGGGGTTGTTCCCGGATTTGTAAGGGCGCGTTACAAACTTGACGAGGGACTTCATACATCATGTGGAGCTTGCGGGATGCGGTTTGTGCGGCGGCGTGCAGGGCGTATGCCATACGCCCCTACAATTATCGCAAAACCGTAATCGCCCGTCATTCCCCAAACATCTCGAAAAATACATTTGATGTGGGAAAAACGACATAGGACGTAGGAAAAATTATATCAGACATAATTAAAACTACATCAGACCTTTTTTTGACGTTTTCAAGTCCCTGAAAAACAAATCGTTATACCGGGTGTCTTTTGTGCGGTTATTTCTTTGAAAATCAATGCTTTGTGTGATTTGGGCGGTGTTTGCGGCTTTGCGGAGAATTTTGCCGTGGCGCGATATTGGAATGGCTGCGGTTTGTGCGGGTTTTCCGAGGCGCGGGTGCGGAAACGGCATGGCCTGCGGGCATAAGGCAATAAATGTTTGGGCTTTAGGCAAAAAAAATGGGAAAGCCTTTGCTCATTACGCGGAAAAAGTATAATTTTGCACACGTTCAGGAGTGAGGGGCTTGCAAAAGTTCCTCACTCGTTGTTATAATCCAAGAGGTCTGAAGCAATGATAGACAAAAAGAAAGTTGAGAGCATAGTTGGCGAATGGCTGGAGGGGAAGGAGTATTTCCTTACCGACCTTACGGTCAGCGATGACGACCGCATTGTGGTGGAGATAGACCACAAGGACGGCGTGTGGATTGACGACTGCGTGGAGCTTAGCCGCTTTATCGAGGGGAAGCTCGACCGCAACGACGAGGACTACGAACTCGAAGTGGGCAGCGCGGGAATCGGCCAGCCGTTCAAGGTTCACCGCCAGTATGAGAACCATGTGGGCGATGCCGTGGAAGTTCACACCACAAGCCGCGAGAAGCTCAAGGGCGTGCTGAAGGCCGTTGACGAGAACGGCATAACCGTCACCATGAAGGTTAAGTTCAAGCCCGAGGGCGCGAAGCGCGCCAAAATGGCGGACGAGGACAGAACTCTCGGCTTTTCGGAGATTGACACCTGCCAGGCTGTGATCGACTTCAAATGACGCGCTGCCGCGCAGCACGCAGCGGACGGCGGCCTTGACATGGGGCGCAGCCCCTTTACCCTATTGACAATAAAAACAGAATATAAAATGCCACGCAAGAAAGACGTAACAGAAAGCATGATTGACATCTTTTCCGATTTTCAGGACAACAAGAAAATCGGACGCACCACCCTTGTGGGGGTTCTCGAGGAGAGCTTCCGCAGCGTGCTGGCAAAGATGTTCGGAAGCGACGAGAACTTCGACGTTATTGTGAACCCCGACAAGGGCGACCTCGAAATCTACCGCAACCGCATAGTTGTGGGCGACGATGACGTTGCCGACCCAAACAAGGAGATTTCGCTGAGCGACGCGCACAAGATTGACGCCGACTATGAGGTGGGCGAGGAGGTGAGCGAGCCGATAAACTTCGCCAAGTTCGGCCGCCGCGCCATCCTCACGCTGCGCCAGACTTTGGCGAGCAAGGTGCTTGAGCTTGAGCACGACTCCCTTTACAACAAATACAAGGACCGCGTGGGCGAGATTGTGAGCGGCGAGGTTTACCAGGTTTGGAAAAACGAGATGCTCGTGGTTGACGACGAGGGCAACGAGATGTTCCTGCCCAAGGGCGAGCAGATACCCCGCGACTTCTTCCGCAAGGGCGAGACGGTGAGGGCCGTCGTGAACCGCGTGGAGAACCCCAACAACAATCCCAAGATTTACCTCAGCCGCACGGCGCCGGAGTTCCTCATACGCCTTCTTGAGGGCGAGGTCCCCGAAATAGCCGACGGCCTCATCACCATAAAGAAAGCCGCGCGCATACCCGGCGAGAGGGCAAAGATAGCCGTGGAGAGCTATGACGAGAGAATTGACCCCGTGGGAGCTTGCGTGGGCGTGAGGGGAAGCCGCATACACGGAGTGGTGAGGGAGCTTCGCGGAGAGAACATCGACGTGATAAACTACACGCCCAACGAACAGCTTTTCGTGCAGCGTGCGCTCGCCCCCGCAAAAATCTCGAACATAAAGCTGAACGAGGAGGAGCACAAGGCGGATGTGTTCCTGAAGCCGGAGGAGGTTTCGCTCGCAATAGGGCGCAGCGGCATGAACATAAAGCTGGCGTCCATGCTCACGGGATATACAATAGACGTTTACCGCGAGGTGAGCAGCACTCCCGAGGAGGATGTTTATCTTGACGAGTTCTCAGACGTGATTGACCAGTGGGTTATCGATGCCATCAAGTCTATCGGGCTCGACACGGCAAAGGCCGTGCTCAACGCCCCGCGTGAAATGCTCATCGAAAAGGCCGATTTGGAGGAATCCACGGTTGACGATGTGTTGCGTATATTGAAAGCAGAATTTGAGGACGAATAAGCAGTTTATGAACATAAGACTAAATAAGGTTATAAGAGAACTCAACGTGGGAATCGACACGATAGCCGATTTCCTGCGCGAAAAAGGCTTCGAGGTAAACGCCACCCCGAACGAGAAAATCAGCGACGAGCAGTATGACATGCTGAAAAAGAAATTCGGGGCGGACAAGGATTTGCGGAAGGAGGCGGACAAGCTGCTTCAGAGTACAAAGGTGAAGAACGCCAAGGAGAAGAAGGCCGCCGCACCGAAACCGCAGGTTATAAAGACGGAAGTCCCCAAGGATATGCGTCCCGGACTAAAGACCGTAGGCAAAATCGACCTTGGCAACCCTGCACCGAAAACTCAGGCAAAGGAAACGCCCAAGCCCGAAACTGAAGCGCCAAAACAGCCGGCTGTCCACGCTCCCAAGGCGGAAACGAAGCCCCAGCCTGTAAAGGCGGAGGCAAAGAAAGAGGATGCCGCCCCGAAGCAGGAACAGGCGGAGAAGCCGGAGAAGAAAGCGCAACAGCCCAAGCCGGCGGAGAAACCCGCCCCGCCTGTGAAGAAACCCGCCCCGGCGGAAGAGGCGGAACCTGCGGCAGCTGCGGAGGTGAAAAAGGACAATGCAGACCAGAAGCAAAAGGACATACAAAAGAAGACCGACGCAATAGGCAAGGTTGAGGATGACGGCATTTTTCATTTGCACTCAACCGTGGAACTTGCAAAGCCGAAGGTTCTCGGAACGATAGACCTCTCGACCATAAATCCCAACACCCGTCCCAAGAAAAAGACCAAGGAGGAGAAGAAGCGCGAGCGCGAGGAGAAAAATGCCCAGGGCGGACAGCGGCACAAGCGCAACCGCATAGGGCAGGAGCGCGTTGACGTTAACGCCGTCGGGCAGCAGATAGGCGGAAACCGCAGCAATAACAATAATGGCGGTAATAACGGCGGCAACAACGACAACCGTAACCGCAACAACAATAACAACAGAAACAACGACCCGCGCCGCCAGAAAGGCAAGGTTCACAAGGTGCAGCCACTGAAACCCGACGTTTCGGACGAGGATGTTGCAAAGCAGGTTCGCGAAACCCTTGCGCGCCTCACCAACAAGAGCCGTGGCAGCAAGGGAGCTAAATACCGCCGCGAAAAGCGGGAGAATGCCCGCGAGATAGCCGAAATGGCTGCTTCGCAGGAGGCAAAGGAGAGCAAGATACTTAAGCTCACCGAATTTGTAACCGCTAACGAACTGGCGGCAATGATGAACGTGCCTGTAACGCAAATTATCGCCACTTGCATGAGCATAGGCATAATGGTGAGCATCAACCAGCGTCTCGATGCCGAGACTATCGACCTCGTGGCAGAGGAGTTCGGATTCAAGACCGAATATGTGAGTGCCGATGTTACCGAGGCGGTGGCCGAAGAGGCGGACAACGAGGAAGACCTCGAGCCGCGTGCGCCGATTGTTACCGTTATGGGACACGTTGACCACGGCAAAACATCGCTGCTTGACTACATACGCAAGTCGAACGTGATTGCGGGCGAGGCCGGAGGCATAACCCAGCATATAGGAGCGTACAACGTAACACTGGAGAACGGAAGGCACATCACGTTCCTTGACACCCCGGGACATGAGGCGTTCACGGCAATGCGTGCGCGCGGCGCCCAGGTTACAGATGTCGCTATAATAATAATTGCTGCCGATGATGGCATAATGCCGCAGACTAAGGAGGCAATCAGCCATGCAATGGCGGCAAACGTTCCAATGGTGTTTGCAATAAACAAGATAGACAAGCCGGGAGCGAACCCGGACAAAATAAAGGAAGGGCTTGCCAACATGAACTACCTCGTAGAGGAATGGGGAGGCAAGTACCAGAGTCAGGACATTTCGGCGAAACAGGGGCTTGGAGTGAGGGAACTTCTCGACAAGGTGCTTCTCGAGGCTGATATGCTCGATTTGAAGGCAAACCCCAACCGCAAGGCTACGGGCACAATCATAGAATCCTCGCTCGACCGTGGGCGCGGCTATGTCGCCACTGTGCTGGTGAGCAACGGCACGCTCAAAATCGGCGACGTGATGCTTGCCGGGACGAACTATGGGCGTGTCAAGGCCCTTTTCAACGAGCGCGACCAGCGCATCGAGAAAGTAGGCCCTTCGGGAGCTGCCACAGTTCTCGGACTTAACGGTGCGCCTCAGGCCGGCGACGCTTTCCACGTAATGGAAACCGAGCAGGAAGCGCGTGAGATTGCCACAAAACGCGAGCAGTTGCAGCGCGAACAGGCACAAAGGGCGCATTCCATTCTCTCGCTTGACGAGATTGGCCGCAGGATTGCACGCGGCGGAACAAAGGAACTCAACATAGTGGTCAAGGGCGATGTTGACGGTTCGGTGGAGGCTTTGAGCGACTCTCTCGAAAAGCTTTCAACCGAGAAGATAAAGGTCAACGTAATCTTGAAGAGCGTGGGACAAATCTCCGAAAACGACGTTTCCCTTGCCGCAGCTTCACAAGCCATCATCATAGGCTTCCAGGTTCGCCCGAGTGCGCTTGCCAAGAAACAGGCCGACCAGCAGGGTGTGGAAATCCGTATGTATTCCATCATCTACGATGCCATCGGCGAGGTGAAGCTCGCAATGGAAGGTATGCTTGAGCCTGTGGTCAAGGAAGAGGTTACCGCCACGATAGAGGTGCGCCAGGTGTTCCACATCAGCAAGGTTGGCTTTGTTGCCGGAGCGTTTGTCAGCGAGGGAAAGGTTTCCCGCAGCGACAAGGCACGCCTCATACGCGACGGCATCGTAATACAGACCGCGAACATCGCAGCCCTCAAACGCTTCAAGGACGATGTCAAGGAGGTTGGTGCAAACTTTGAGTGCGGCATCAGCCTCGCCAACTGCAACGACCTCAAGGAGGGCGACATAATCGAGACGTTCAAGCAGGTGGAGGTTAAGGCAACCCTCTGATAATTGTAGCGGATATGCCATTCATAGACTTTGTTATTCTGCTGCTCTTTATATGGGCAATCTACAGGGGATGGCGGCAGGGCTTCCTGAAGGAAATATTCTCTATGGTGGGCTTTGTCGTGGGGCTTTTTGTGGCGGCGGGGCTTTATTCGAGCTTCGGCGGCTTTCTGTCGCCGCGCATAGGTGCGTCTCCCACCGTTGCCAACATTCTGGCGTTTCTCGTGCTGTGGATAGTTGTCCCCATTCTCCTCGGCCTCGCGGCAAACCTGCTCACAAAGGCGTTGAAGGGAATGAAGATAGGTCTGCCCAACAGCATTCTCGGGGCTGTTGTGAGCGTTGTGAAATACCTCATACTCATGAGCTGCGTGTTCAACGTTATGAGCTTTCTCGGGATTGTGGGACAGGACAAGGCCGAAGAGTCTTACCTCTATGAGCCGGTGAAAAACAGTCTCGGCTATGCTTTCAAGGCATACAGCGAAAGCCACCAGCAGGACAATGCAGCAGCAGAGGACACCGTTTGCACAAACACCGACAGCGTACAGTAAATAAGGCACGCAGGGAGGATGCGTTTCTCCCTGTGTGCCGTCATTGTAACATTTTGACGATGAAAAAAACTGAAAACCAATCTGCAACGCCCGCTGCAAGCGAGGGTAAAAACGCCTTTGTGCGCAGTGTGGCAGACAAGAAATACGAATACGGCTTCACCACGGAAATTTCAACGGACGTAATCCCCATCGGGCTTGACGAAAACGTTGTGCGCACCATATCCATGCGCAAGGGAGAGCCGGAGTGGCTTCTCGAGTTCCGATTGAAAGCCCTGCGGTACTGGCAGACATTGAAACAGCCCGCATGGGGACACGTGAACCTGCCGCAGATTGACTATCAGGCAATATCGTATTACGCACAGCCCAAGACGCACGACCGGAAAAAGGAACTTGACCCCGAACTCGTCAAGACGTTCGACAAACTGGGAATACCGCTCGAGGAACGTCTCGCGCTCGGCGGAGTGGCTGTGGATGCAATAATGGACTCCGTTTCGGTGAAGACCACATTTCAGGATAAATTGCGCGAACTCGGCGTGATATTCTGCTCCATAGGCGAGGCGGTGAAAAACCATCCCGACCTTGTGAGGCAGTATCTCGGCAGCGTGGTGCCCTACCGCGACAACTTCTATGCCGCGCTCAACAGCGCGGTGTTTTCCGACGGCTCGTTTGTTTACATTCCCAAAGGAGTGCGATGCCCTATGGAGCTGTCGTCATACTTCCGCATCAACGCCCGCAACACGGGGCAGTTCGAGCGCACGCTTATAGTGTGCGACGACGCGGGCTATGTTTCCTACCTCGAGGGATGCACCGCGCCCATGCGCGATGAGAACCAGCTTCACGCCGCAATAGTGGAGATTATCGTGAACGACGATGCGGAGGTGAAATACTCCACAGTGCAAAACTGGTATCCCGGCAACGCCGAGGGCAAGGGCGGTGTTTACAACCTCGTAACAAAGCGCGGGGCGTTGCGGGGCAGGAACAGCAAACTGTCGTGGACGCAAGTTGAGACAGGTTCGGCAATAACGTGGAAATACCCCTCGTGCATTTTGAAGGGCGACAACTCACAGGCGGAATTTTACAGTGTGGCGGTTACCAACAACCACCAGGAGGCGGACACCGGCACGAAAATGATACACCTTGGCAGCAACACGCGCAGCACCATTATAAGCAAGGGCATTTCGGCTGGCAAGAGCCAGAACTCATATCGCGGTCTCGTGAAAGTGGGCAGGAACGCCGGCAAGGCGCGCAACTACAGTTCGTGCGACTCGCTTTTGCTGTCGCCCACGTGCGGCGCACACACGTTCCCATATATAGACGTGCACAACAACACCGCCGTGGTGGAGCATGAGGCCACCACATCCAAGATTTCGGAGGAGCAGATGTTCTATTGCGCTTCGCGCGGCATTGATCCCGAAACGGCGGCGGGGCTGATTGTGAACGGCTACGCCAAGAATGTGCTCGACAAGCTGCCCATGGAGTTCGCCGTCGAGGCGCGCAAGCTGCTTTCCGTGTCGCTGGAAGGAACGGTGGGGTAGGGCGCACGTAAGCTGTAAACGCCCAACAGTCAAGTATTCAATAAACAGCACCGCTGTAGGGGCGTATGGCATACGCCCTGAATTGCACCAGTTTGCAATGTTGCGATAAAGGTTTGCGCTGCGGCTCATGCGATGGCGTGCAGGGCGTATGCCATACGCCCCTACATATATACCGTATTCAATAAATAAACACATACATCGTTCATATAATTCCGCAAACCCCAAAAGCGGTTGCTTTCCCAATCACTCCGAAAATTACATTTGATGTAGGAAAAACTACATAGGACGCAGGAAAAATTATATCAGACATAATTCAAACTACATCAGACCTTTTTTCGCCGTTTGCAAATATTTGAAACACAAAAACTTACGCGGAGTGTCTGAAATCAAGCTAAATTTCTGTGTTTCATGGCGTTACGGCTTTTCTGCCTTTGTGCGTAAATTCCGCATGGATTTGTTTGTGCGCAGGCGCGTTTTAAGAATAAAGAATGCCGGTTTCCTTTGGTTTGGAAACCGGCATCGCCTTGTTTATGCCTGTGTTCTGCGGGGTTATTGTTTCAGCAGTTTCTTCAGCAACGGCAGCAGCTCGTCCGCCATCTTCTGGTGCTGCCTGTAGCTGGGATGCCAGCACGCCCCATAGCCCAGGTCGCCTTTCTGCGGCGAGAAGTCGAGGCGGTATATCTTGCTGTCGCCCGCGCTTTTGAAGTCTGCCGCAATGCGGTCGAGCGTCTTTTTCTGCAACTCGTTGGTCTCGCCCTGCAGCATACTGCCTGTGAGCAGCACAATGGGCACGCCGGGATAATGGCCGCGCACAATGGTGAGGAACTCCCTGTATGCCTTTTCGTATTTCTCAACCTTGTAGCCCGGGCCGGAGAAGTCGTTTGTGCCAAGGTTGATGCACACCACCTCGGGACGGAAGCGCGAGAAATCCCAACGCTCGGAATGGTCCTTGTAAATGGTGTAGGGGTATTCAACCGCCATAACGTCGGGCGAACCGTCTATCGGAGCACCGGCATTGCGGTAAACGCCGATGCCGCTTTTGGCAATGGCGGTGTGGAGAGCGTCGAGCTTGTCGCTCACAATGGTGGCGTATGTAAGGTAGTGGTTCTCGCTCTCAAACTCAAAAGGATCGTTTTTGCTGAGGCTTTCGTTGCCGAAGCCGCAGGTGATGGAGTTGCCGATGAACTCGATGCGGTGCTTGGGCAGCGCGGGCTTGAACAGCTTGCAGCCCTCGTCGAGAATGAAACCTCGGAAGTCGCCCTTGCGGTCAAGCCCCTCGATGATGTACATAGCCCTTACGGTGTGCTTGCCCGGCGAAAGCGCGGTGGCAAGGTTGACAATGGAGTCCTTGGGGGCGTTGAAGCCCACCTTGAAAGCCTTTTTGCCGTCAATGCTCACCATGAAGTAGCCCGTCATTGGCTTGCAGACCATTTTCAGCGATGTGCCGGTGAACCCTGCGCGTATTTCCGTGCCGGGATAGTTGAACATGGGAGCGTCGGGATTGCGGAAGCTCACGCGCCCCACGTAAACAATGGATTTGTCGGTGGGCTTCACCCACTCGCCTTCGGGCGGCAGGGTAACGCCCGCCATTGCCGAGGCGGCAACAGCCAGTGCGGCAGCCATGAAACAGTTTCTTATTTTCATATAGTCAAAGTTTTAGTTTTCTTCACCCACAAAGTTAGGAAAAAAGCGAGAGCTGCGGACGCCAACCGCATGGCAAAAACGCTAATCGACCTCAACCGTTGTATTTGCAGCCACGTTAGCCTGAACTTCATAGCCGGCGGGCATAACAGCTTTCGTGCCAGGGATAAGAAAACAAGGCCAGAGGAATATTCCTGTAGCAACAGCAAGGACGGTTCTGTTATTTCCGCTTATATGCACTTCTGTATTGGTAAGAAACAGTGGATCGCCCGATGGCAGGTTCATTGTAGTTATGGTAATTCCCAAACGTCCTTTTGTTCCTGCAACACTGCTTTTTTTCGCCTCAACCACCTTGCCTTTCACACAGGTCCCTCTGGGAATTACAACGGCATTGTCCACGCAGACATCCTGCATTACGCGGAAATCCACAAGCTGCCCTTCCAGCACATCGGCAGCCTTGACTTGGTTTACCGACTGCAAGGGAATTATCGTCCCAGCCTTAATTGTCACTTTGCGTGCCGAGATGCAAAAACACCCGAACAGCATTACCAAAAACAACGAACCTAACTTTTTCATAGATAAATATATTATAGAGCAAAAATACGTAAAAATCTAAAACTGCAAACACGAACCATGGGACAATATCATGCCACGAATAAATTAGGTAATTTTGCAGCGCGATTAATAATGTCCGCTGTTTTGAAAAGAAAACTGATTGTTCTTCATGGGGCGAGGATGCGCAGGTGCTGCACCGACGCTTTTCCGAAGTCTTGCAAAATGACTTTGTGGCTGCTCAAGATGATGATTCCCATATCTCTCATCGTAACCTTGCTGCAGCATTTCGGGATAATAGGTTATGCCGCCCGCTACATCGACCCCGTGTTCCGCCTTATAGGGCTTCCGGGCGAAAGCGCGGTGGCTTTCATCACCGGGGCCGCGCTCACCACCTACGCCGGCATAGCCGTGCTGCTTTCGCTCACGCTCACGCTGCGTCAGGCCACGATAATTTCGCTTATGATGCTGCTGTGCCACGCGCTTCCCATGGAGTGCACCGTAACCCACCGCACCGGGTCATCGTTTGTAGGGATGGTGGTCTTGAGAATAATAATGGCTTTTGCGGCGGCGTTCTACCTAAACCTCGTGCTGCCCGATATGCCGCAAAGTTTCGGCTTTGGCGCAGCCCCTCAAGCCGATGCCACGCTTTGGGAAGTCGCGGAGGGCTGGGCGGTGGCAAACGTCAAGGTCTCGGTGATGATGTTCGCAATAATTCTCGCCGTGATGATTTTGCAGAACGCGCTTCAGGCTTACCGTCTGCTCAATGCCATTTCAAGGTTTCTGCGTCCGCTGATGCGCTTTTTCGGACTTCCCGCAGACGCCGCCTATTTCTGGCTCGTCGGCAACACGCTCGGGATTTCATACGGCGGCGCGGTGATGTTCGACTGCATAAAGGGCGGGGAAATTTCAAGGGAGAAGGCGGCGGCTGTCAACAGGCATCTGGCGATGAACCACTCCATAATCGAGGACACGTGCGTGTTTGGCGCGATTGGGATAAGCGTGTTCTGGATTATATCCACCCGCGTGCTTTTCGCGCTTGTCGTTGTTTGGGGCAGGACGCTCCTGCTGCGCCTTATGCGCAAATGCCGCGCATGAAAAAGGCGGCTGCAAAAGTTTGCAGCCGCCCCAAATGATTAACCGTAAGAGTATGGATTTACTGTTCTTCTGACGCTTTGTCCTCTTTCTGCTCCTCTTCCTTTTTGCGGAGCTTCCATATTATGAGGAATGCGGCAAGGAGTCCCAAGCCCATGCCCAGCACGATGCAAGCGGCAAACTCGAACCCGCTGTTCTCATTTTCGAGATCCAGTCCGCAAAGCAGCGGTATGAGTACGCCCAACGCCATTCCCACAAGGGAAAGCCCCCATGTCAGGCTCGCGAACTTTTTCTCCTTTTTCCTTTCCGGCGACTTTTCGGCGATAATCACCTTTGCCGTTTCCGCGTCGATTTTGTTCTCGATAAGGGCTTTGCGCAAATCCACGTCGGCGTTCTTCTCCTTTATCTTGCTGTGGTAGTACCAGGACATTACTGTTATGGGAACGCCCAGCGAAAGGATTATGGCAAACATGCCTTGCAAATCTTCTATCATCTCGTTTCTTTTTATTTGTTAGACTTCACCCTTATGACAGACGCACCGGGGAATTATTACAGCTTTTCCGAAGAAAATTTTGCCACACATCCCGCCGTCGATGAAATGAGTATCAACGCCGATACGGCGAGAAAGGCAACGACAAGTTTGGAGTCCGCGTTTGCCATTGCATTGTGAATGCTCCACACGCCGCCCAGCACAACCAAAGGCGCACCGAACGCCACCGCTGCCATTCTCGCGAGCCGCCGCGCCGTAATCCTGCGTTCCGAACGGTTAATCTGCCTCATCACGCTGCGGTTTATCTCTTCGAGCATCGCATCGCGCTCAAAGCTGTCCTTAATCAGTTTGTCAAGTTCCTTATCGTTCATTTTCCAAGGATTTTAGTTGTTCTTTCAGTTTCTCTCGTATTCTGTGCAGCTTCACGAGAACGTTCGACGGCGACAGTTTCAGCTTTTCCGCTATCTCTCCTGTTTTCATGTTCTCGTAATAGTGCAGCCTTATTATTTCGCGTTCCTGCACGGGCAGAAGTCTTACGGCCTCGCGCAGTCGGGCGAGTTTCTCCTCGCGCTCCTCCGAGAAGTCCTCCTCTTCGGCCACGTCGTCCGTAAGCGGCGCACTGTTGCGCCGCTTTATCTTGTCGAGCAGGTTTATAGCCAAGTGCGAGGCAATCACCGTGAGCCACGGGGCGAGAGACTCGCCGCCGCCCCACGAGCCAAGGTTTGTGTACGCCTTTATAAAGGTCTGCTGCGAAATTTCCGCCGCAAGTTCCCTGTCGCGCACTATGGCGAGAGCCTTGGAAAGCACCACGCCCGAATACTTAGCCACAAGCACCGCAAAAAGCCTCTTTTCGCGGTGCTTGAGAATGCGCTCCACTATTTGTAAATCGTTCATGCAATCTATGGTGTCTGCTCCTTTATGACAGACAACCTGCGGGATTATTACAGCGTCGGCGGAATTTTTTCCGGCATACTCGCCGCCGGTCCGCGCTGTTTGCAAATCTAACAAAAACATTCGTTTCGCGGAATGCCAAATCGCGGGAATTTCATAACTTTGCACCGCATAATGTGCGTGTGTATGGCGGCGCATTATCCATCAATGTCAGACAAACAAAGAAACAGGTCATGAATAAGAAGAAAATCCAATTCAGTCTCGTTTACCGCGACATGTTCCAGTCGTCGGGCAAATACCAGCCGCGCAAGGACCAGCTTGAGCGCGTCGCGCCCGCAATCATCAAGATGGGATGCTTTTCGCGTGTGGAGACCAACGGCGGGGCGTTTGAGCAGGTCAACCTCCTTTACGGCGAGAACCCCAACAAGGCTGTAAGGGCATTCACAAAGCCGTTCAACGAGGCGGGCATAAAGACCCATATGCTCGATCGCGGACTTAACGCGCTGCGCATGTTCCCCGTGCCGGCAGACGTGAGGAAGCTCATGTACAAGGTTAAGCACGCGCAGGGAGTTGACATCCCCCGCATATTCTGCGGTCTCAACGATGTGCGCAACATTATCCCGAGCATCCATTACGCGCTCGGTGCCGGCATGACCCCGCAGGCCACGCTTTGCATCACCACATCGCCCATCCACACGGCGGAATACTACAGTGCCGTTGCCGACAAGCTGATTGAGGCGGGCGCGCCCGAAATATGCCTCAAGGACATGGCGGGCGTGGGACAGCCGGCAATGCTCGGCAAGCTCTGCGCAATGATAAAGGCAAAACATCCCGAAATTATAATACAGTATCACAGCCATACGGGACCGGGGCTTGCAATGGCTTCTGTGCTCGAAGTGTGCAAGAACGGCGCGGACATCATCGACACTGCCGTGGAGCCGCTTTCATGGGGAAAGGGACACCCCGACGTAATCTCCGTGCAGAGCATGCTCAAGCACTACGGCTTTGAGGTTGCAGACATCGACATGGACGCTTACATGGAGGTGCGCAAGCTCACCCAGGAGTTCATCGACGATTTCCTTGGCTATTTCATGAACAAGCAGAACCGTCTGGAGAGTTCCCTGCTTCTCGGCTGCGGACTTCCCGGAGGCATGATGGGTTCGATGATGGCCGACCTCAAGGGCGTGCAGAGCGCGATAAACCACAACCGCGAGGCAAAGGGCGAGAAACCCTACAGCGAGGACGAACTTCTGGTGCGCCTCTTCAACGAGGTGGCATACGTTTGGCCGCGTGTGGGCTACCCCCCGCTTGTTACGCCGTTCAGCCAGTATGTGAAGAACATCGCCCTTATGAACCTGCTTTGCGAGAGCATGGGCAAGCCGCGCTATTCGATGATGGACGACAGCATCTGGGGAATGATTCTCGGCAAGAGCGGAAAGCTGCCCGGAGAGGTGGCCCCCGAACTTGTGGAACTGGCAAAGGAAAAGGGCTTCGAGTTCACGACCGACGACCCGCAGGGCAACTATCCCGACGACCTTGCACGCTTCCAAAAGGAAATGAGGGAAAACGGCTGGGACGAGGGAGAAGACCAGGAAGAACTGTTCGAGTTCGCGATGCACGAGTCGCAGTATCGCGACTACAAGACCGGCGCGGCAAAGAAGCGTTTCCTCGAAGACCTGCAAAAGGCTAAGGACGCGCAGACCGGCGCGGGACTTACCGCCGAGCAGATTTCGGAACTCAAGCACCAGAAGGCCGACCCCGTTGTTGCGAGGGAGAGTGGAAAGTTGCTTTGGGAAATCCAGGGCGAAGGCGAGGCGAAGAAAGCCATCGAGCCTTTCATCGGACAGAAATACAACGACGGCGACACGTTCTGCTACATTGAGAACAATCACGGCTTCATATCCGAAGTTCCCGCCAACATGGGCGGCCGCCTCGTGGAGATTTGCGCAAAGCAAGGCTCAAGCGTAAGCCGTGGCGACGTTATAGCATACATCGAAAGGGTCTGAGAAAAACAGCCCCGCTTCAACATACGAAAAGAGAGCGTCCCGGCGGCGCTCTCTTTTTGTTTTCCGCCGCCAGTTGCCCACGCCCCGAAAACTACATAGGACATAGGAAAAACTACGTCCTATGCGGGAAAAATTATGTCTGATGTAATTCAAACTACATCAGACCTTTTTTACGCCCTTTGCAACGCCGTGGAAACCAAAACGTTACAGAGATTTTTGCTTCCCTGTTTATTTTCTTGAAACCCAAGCGGTTATAATGTTTCCTCGAAAATCGGCAAACAGCCGGCGGAAGCCGGGAAAACTTCATCGCTTTTTTCGGCAACGCGGCTTTTATTGCTATATTTGCAAAGCAAAACAAACATTCCAACATCATGAACAAAAAACTTACAATACTATTTGTCGCGCTTATCACGGCAATGTCGGTGTCGGCGCACAAATTCGTGCTTGCAACCTACAACATCCGTCTGCAAAGCGAGTATGACGCAAACCGTGGCGAAAGCTGGCAGCAACGCTGCCCCTATCTTACGAAGCTCATACGCTTTCACGGGTTCGAGATTTTCGGCACACAGGAGGGCTTCCTCAACCAGCTCGAGGACATGAAGGCGCAGCTTCCCGGCTACGAGTACATCGGCGTGGGGCGCGATGACGGCAAGAAAAAGGGGGAGCACTCCGCAATATTCTACGACACCAACAAGTTCGAGCTTCTTGAGAGCGGCAACTTCTGGCTAAGCCCCACGCCCGACCGCCCCGGCTTGGGATGGGACGCGGCTTGCGTGAGAATATGCACTTGGGGCGTTTTCAAGATAAAGGGCACCAAGTTCAAGTTCGTTTACTACAACCTGCACATGGACCACGTGGGTGTAACGGCACGCGCCGAGAGCGCGAAGATGATTTTGAACCGCATAAAGGAGGACAAGCACAGGCTGCCGGCAATCCTTTCGGGCGACTTCAACATCGATCAGGACAACGACGGCTTCAAGCTGATAGACAATTCGGGCATTCTCAACGACGCCTGCCGCATTGCCAAGTTCCGCTACCTCAACATGAGCACCTTCAACGACTTCCACCCCGAGGGGCTTGGTATGGATAGGAGAATAGACCACATATTCCTCACCAAGGAGTTCACGGTTGAGAAATACGGTGAGCTGACCGATGTTTACCGCACCGAAACGACCGATGCGAACGGCAGGAAAGTGGCACGCGCCCACACGCCGAGCGACCACTATCCGATAATGATTGTGGTGGAGACAAAGAAAAAGAAGTAAACGCCCCACAGAGGTACGCTGAAAACAATGCGCCCGATGCAGCCAAGGCTGCATCGGGCGCATTTGTTATGGGCAAGGCGGCTTTTTATCTGCGTACCCTTGCACGCGAAGCTCTGCCCCTTGCCTGCATTCCGTTGAACATTTCCTTGATTTTTTTGAGGTATGCATCGGCATACTGGCGGTTTCCGAAGTCGTTGGGGTGAGTGCCCTCAATCATTGACTCCTCGGTGAACTTCAAGTCTTTTGCGGGCAGGTAGTACAACCCCGTGATGCCCTCTGCACGGAGCTTGTCGTAGGCCTCGCGGAAACGCTTGTTGCCGTTTATATAGTCCATGCAGCGTTTCTTGCGGAACATCGTGTCCATCGGCACTGAAGCCTCCACCATAAGTATCGGCGCAAGGCTTGCCTTGCGCAGCTTCCTGATGCCGCCGCAGGCGCGTTTCACAATTTCGTCGCCGAGACCGTAGCTGTTTGGCATAGGGTCTATGATGAACGCGCGCGCATCTATTTCAGACAGGAAGTCGAATACCGCAGGTTCCATGAGGGCCGAGCCGGAAAAGCCGAGGTTCACAACCGGCCAGCCGCTTTCTCGCGCCACGATGTTGGTGAACATAAGCCCCGGGCGCGAGGGCGACGCGCCGTTTACGATTGACGAGCCGTAAACAACAATTGGCTTGGCCCGCTTTTCGCGCTTGTACGAGAAACTCGCGCCGTTGTCAACGCCCACCATAATGCTTTTCACCTCGTTGTAAGGCGGAAGGTAAACGCGGAACTCCGCCCCCGCCTCCAAACCCTTGGGGTAGCTTATTTCGCGGTACGTAATCTCCGCAGTGTCGCCACGCAGTTTCCAGTCCATGTGGTTTCCCACCCAGTGCAGCCCGCCTTTCGCGTCAGCACCGTAGAGGTCAACTCCCGAATGGTTGAGCCACGCCATGTTCAGGTAGCCCGGTTTCTGTCCCATGACATACTTCACCCTGATGTTCTTCGAGTTGGTGGTGAACCTGAGCGAAAGCCCCGCGCTGAGGTGGGAAAGCCCCCAAACGCTTTGCGTAACCTTTCCCTTGTATCTTTCGGGCAGACGGTGGAAGTTCTTGCCCAGTTCCTTGTTCCACGCACGTCCGCACACGAAAGGCTCATCCCCGCAGTTCTCCATAGGAGAGTGCCACTGTGTTTGCGCACACAGAGGCGCGGCGGCAAGCGCCAGCATCAGCAGCGCCGTGATTTTCTTCTGCAATGTCATATCGTTTCCGTTTTCGGTAAGTTAGTGTCCTGTCTGTGTCAGATGGCGGTTTCCGCATCCGCCTCTGGCGTTACAATCAAACCGTCGCGCATATGTATTGTGCGGTCGGTTTGCGACGCGAGTGCCTCGTCGTGGGTAACAATGACGAAAGTCTGCCCGTAGCGTTCGCGGAGGTCGAAAAACAGTCTGTGAAGTTCCTCCTTGTTCTTGGTGTCGAGGCTTCCCGACGGCTCGTCGGCGAAAATTATGTCGGGGTTGTTGACAAGCGCACGCGCCACCGCCACCCTTTGCTGCTCACCGCCCGAAAGTTCGAGCGGCTTGTGGTTTTTGCGGTCTGAAAGCCCGACGAAACCGAGCAGCTCCTCAGCGCGGGCGAGTGCCTCCTTGCGCCCGGTCTTTGCGATGTAGGCGGGGATAAGCACGTTCTCCTCGGCGGTGAACTCGTTGAGGAGCTGGTGCTGCTGGAACACGAAGCCTATTTTCCTGTTGCGGAAACGCGCAAGTTCCTTCTGCCCCATCCGCCCTACGTCCATTCCGCAAAGCTCTACAGTTCCCGCCGAGGGGCGGTCGAGTGTGCCCATAATCTGGAGCAGCGTGGTTTTCCCCGCGCCGCTTGGTCCGACGATGCTCACTATTTCGCCTTTTCCTATGTGCAGGTCTATGCCCCGCAGAACCTCAAGGTTTCCGAAACTCTTGTGAATGTCTTTCAGGTTTATCATGATTGATTATTTTTTGTCTGATACAAGATGCGTGATGACGTATTCGGCGAGAAAACACCCGAACGCCGCCGGCATATACGACACAGTTCCTGCGGTTGTCTTCTTGTTTCGCTCGCCCTCCACCGCCTTTACGGCGTTCATGTCGGGCGTTTCCTCCGAAAACACTACGGGAAGCCTTCGCCTTGCAAGCCCGCGTTTTTTCAACGCCTGCCTCACGGCGCGGCTCAGGCCGCAGTTGAACGTGTCCCAGATGTTTGCAAAGCGGATTTTCGTTATGTCGGTCTTTGCCCCCGCGCCCATGGACGAGACGATGCGCATCCTGCGTTTCATTGCCTCGCTTATCAGAGTTACCTTGGGCGTAATGGTGTCGATAGCGTCAACAACAAAGTCGAAACTTCCGCCGTCGAGCAAGGCGGGGATGTTGTCCGCGTCGAGGAAGATGTTTTCCGCCCTGATTTCAAGCTCCGGGTTTATGTCCTTTAGCCTTTGCGCCACGAGCGCGGCCTTTCCAAGCCCCACGGTTGAGTGCGTTGCCGGCAACTGGCGGTTTATGTTCGAGAGTGCCACGCAGTCGGCATCGGCAATAGTGATGTTTCCCACGCCGGCGCGGCATATCATTTCGGCGGCATAAGCCCCCACGCCGCCCACGCCGGCTACAAGCACGCTGCTCTGCGCCAGCCTTTCTACCGCGTTGCCGCCAAGGAGCAGCTCCGTGCGCTCTTTCCAGTTTTTTTCGGGCATTGCCATTCGTTCAAAGCGTTTTTACGCATATTATCCTTGCAAAGTAACGAAAAACTTTACACCTGCGGCGCGTTATCAGCGGAAAAACGATAATTTTGCAAAACTTCGGAGAGAAAAACCGACAGATTTCTCCGACAAAATTCACGTAAACAACAAAGACCAAACAAGCATGAATGTAGCTATCGTAGGAGCAAGCGGCGCGGTGGGGCAGGAATTTCTGAAAGTGCTCGCACAGCGCGATTTTCCGATTGACAGCCTCCGCCTTTTCGGCTCGCAGCGCAGCGCGGGGAGCAAATATGTTTTTCGCGGCAAGGAATATGAAGTGGAACTTCTGCAACATAACGACGGTTTCAAGGGCATAGACATAGCTTTCACGTCGGCGGGCGGCGGAGTGTCGAAAGACTTCGCCAACGACATAACAAAGTTCGGGGCTGTGATGATTGACAACTCGAGCGCGTTCCGTATGGACGGAGACGTGCCTCTCGTTGTGCCGGAATGCAACCCCGAGGACGCGCTCAACCGTCCGCGTGGGATAATTGCCAACCCCAACTGCACCACGATAATGATGGTCGTGGCGCTGAAACCGCTCGAAAACCTCAGCCACATAAAGCGCATACACGTTGCCACATACCAGGCGGCGAGCGGCGCGGGCGCGGCGGCGATGAAAGAGCTTGAGCAGCAGTACCGCCAGGCTCTAAACGGCGAGGAGATAACCGTGAGCAAGTTCCCCCACCAGCTTGCCTTCAACATGATACCGCAGGTTGACGTGTTCACCGACAACGACTATACAAAGGAGGAGATGAAGATGTATAACGAGACGCGCAAGATAATGCACAGCGATGTTGTTACAAGCGCGACCTGCGTGCGTGTGCCGTCCCTCCGCTCCCACAGCGAGAGCGTTTGGATTGAGACCGAACGCCCCATAAGCGTTGGCGAGGCGCGCAAGGCCGTTGCCGCCGCAAAGGGCGTTACCCTCGTTGACAACCCGCAGAACGGTGAATATCCCATGCCGCTTTTCACAGCCGACAAGGACGATGTTTATGTGGGACGCTTCCGCAGCGACCTCGCAAATCCAAACGGACTGACATTCTGGCTTTCCGGCGACCAGATACGCAAGGGCGCGGCACTTAACGCGGTGCAGATAGGCGAGTATCTGATAGAGTCGGGAAACCTGAAATAAGCATCCGTAAACAGGCAGCAAGGTGCAAGATTTCCCATATTTGGGCAGTTTTGAATAACACTCTGATTGCCAAAATTTTGCAAGGGAGCGGCAGCTTGTTGTAAGTGAATGTTTCCCAGCAGGTTGCAAGGGCAAAAAATTATGTCTGATGTAATTCAAACTACATCAGACATAATTTTTCCTGCATAGGACGTAGTTTTTCCTATGTCTTATGTAGTTTTCGCCACTTTTCAGCAGAACCTGTAATTGCAGGGAAACGCACAGGGGACATAAAACAAAAAAGGCACAGGTGGAAACCATCTGTGCCTTTTTGTTCAAGTAGCGGGACCCAGGATTGAACTGGGGACCTCATGATTATGAATCATGCGCTCTAACCGGCTGAGCTATCCCGCCATTCGCGCCATACGGTTGCGCAAACGCGGTGCAAAAGTAAGAAATTCCCATTAACAGGCAAAGCATTCGGCTGTATTTTTTCGCTATCTTTGCATACAAATTACGTTTTAACATCAAAACAATTCGGTTCTGGATATGAAAAAAGCGGTTCTCGTTGTTCTTGTATTCATTATAATGCAGGTTGTAGTGCCAATAGTAACCACGTATATCCTTGGTGCTTACGGCATGAGCTTTGGCGGGGTTGACAAGGTTTCCGGGCAGATTTGCAACCCTTACGTGCTTTCGGGGATGATGCTCGCCATCTATGCGCTGACAATAGGCGCACTCTACAGCTGGCGGCTGCTGTCGCCCCGGGCGGGGATCGTGCGCCGCAGGACGGTTTTGCCGCTGGCGGTGGCGATACTTGTCCTGGCTCTTGTGCCGATGAGCTATGTGGAGGAGCTTCTTGACCTGAGCGACAGCCTTGGCGGGAGCATGGAGTCGCTGATGCACAACCCGCTCGGCATATTCTGTTTGGCGGTGGCAGGGCCTGTGGTCGAGGAGCTGGTGTTCCGCCGCGCATTCCTCGGCTCGCTGCTTGAGGGCAAGGTAAAGGCGGTGGTGGCGGTGCCGATAACCGCGCTCGTGTTCGGTTTGGTGCATTTCAACCCCGCACAGATTCCGGCGGCTTTCGTGATAGGCATATTGCTCGGCTGGCTGTATGTGCGCACGGGAAGCATTATACCTTCCGTGGTCTGTCATGTGGTGAACAATTCGCTTTGCGTGGTTGTGGCGCTGTGCGTCTCGAAAAACGCCACGTTCTCCCTGCTTGTGGGCGGAACGGTTAATGCCGTGGCGATATCTGTGGCGGCGGCTGTGATTGCCGCGCTGCTCATAAGGACTTACAACAGGAAAACTGCGGCTTCGGCAGAACCCGCTCACGAAATATTGCACGATGAAAATTGAGGAATTTGAAATAATGGCTCCTGCAGGCTCGCGTGAGTCGCTTTTCGCGGCTTTTCAGGCGGGCGCGGGTTCGGTTTATTTTGGCGTGGGCACGCTGAATATGCGCTCGCACTCCGCAAACCATTTCGGCATTTCCGACCTTAGGGAGATTGCGTCGCTGTGCCGCGAGCGCGGGGTGAGGAGCTACCTTACGGTGAACACAATAATTTATGACGATGACATGCGGCAGATGCACGAGATAGTGGATGCCGCGTGCGAGGCGGGGATAAGCGCGGTTATAGCCTCCGACATCGCCGTCATAACGTATTGCCGCGAAAAGGGCATGGAGGTGCACCTTTCCACGCAACTTAATATAAGCAACACCGAAGCCCTGCGCTTTTACTCGCAGTTTGCCGATGTGGCGGTGCTTGCAAGGGAACTTAGCCTTGACAAGGTGAAGCGCATACACTCGGACATACAAAGCGGGAATATCTGCGGGCCCAAGGGGGAGCGGATGAGGATAGAGATGTTCTGCCACGGTGCGCTGTGCATGGCGGTCAGCGGAAAATGCTACATGAGCCTCGACAACCTTAATCACAGCGCAAACCGTGGGCAGTGCCTTCAGGTGTGCCGGCGCGGCTACACCGTGCGCGACCGCGAAACAGGCACGGAGCTGGACATAGACAACAAATATATAATGTCGCCAAAGGACTTGAAGACAATTCGCTTTCTCGACCGTATGGTGGATGCGGGCGTAAGGGTGTTCAAGATTGAGGGGCGCGCACGCGGCCCTGAATATGTGCTTACGGTGGTGAGATGCTACAAGGAGGCATTGCAGGCTATTGTTGACGGCACATTCACCGAAAAGAAAAAGGACGAATGGGACGAACGTCTGGCAACGGTGTTCAACCGTGGCTTTTGGGACGGCTATTATTTGGGGCAGCGGCTCGGGGAATGGAACGGGAAATACGGAAGTCTTGCCACGGAGCGGAAAGTTTATGCCGGCAAGGGCGTGAAATACTATTCCAACCTCGGGGTGGGCGAGTTTGTTATAGAGGCGGCCGAAATCCACAAGGGCGACAAGCTGCTTGTTACCGGCCCTACCACAGGCGCGGTTTATTTCAACGCTTCCGAGATACGCTATGACATGAACCAGGTGGAGACGGCGGAGAAAGGCTGGCACGTTTCCCTGCCTGTGGACGTGAAGATAAGAAAGAGTGACAAGCTTTTCCGAATAATCCCCGCCGAAGAGGCGCAACAGCAATAATTTTTTTGTTATGGAAAAAAATAATCGTTTTTTGGCGGCAACGCTCTGCGCAATGGCTTTCGCCGCAATGGCACAGGCGCAAATCCACAAGACTGTAACCCTGCGTGACGGCTGGACTTTCTCGAAAGACGGCGCGACGTTCCGCGCCGTAACATTGCCTCACGACTGGGCCATATCGGGGAAGTTTGACAAGAACAACGATGTGTGGAGAAGCGAGAGCGTTGTTGACGGCAAGAAAGTGGTGCACGAATCCACCGGCAACACGGGGGCTTTGCCCTGGCCGGGGAAAGGGGAATACCGCACCAAGTTCAAAGTCCCCCGCCCTTACACTCATGCCGAATTGCTCTTTGACGGCGCAATGGCGGAGCCTGAAGTGTATGTAAACGGAAAACTTGCCGGGAAATGGGCGAACGGATATAACGCTTTCCGCATTGACGCCACGCCGTTTTTGAAAGGAGGCGAAAACTCGCTTGTGGTAAAGTTGAACAATCCCGGCTTGAGCAGCCGCTGGTATCCCGGCGGCGGAATTTACCGCCCGGTGAAGCTGATTCTTTCGGGCAAGGACGTAATTGACACATGGGGCGTTTGGGTAACAACGCCAAAGGTTTCCGAAAAATCGGCAACAGTCAGCGTTGATGTGGTTTTGCGAGACGGAAGTTCTGAGGGGCTGAAAGCTGAAATTTCTGTGTTGTCGCGGGGCGGAAGGGAAGCCGCAACCGCAAAGGGAGATTTCGCCGGCGGAAAACTGAAGGCAAGCCTGAAAATTGGCAGTCCCGCGTTGTGGTCGCCCGAAACGCCAAATCTTTACACACTCCGCACACGCCTTATAAAGAACGGCAAGACGGTTGACGAAAACCTGACGCGCTTCGGAATAAGAAGCATTTCGTTCACAAAGGAAAAGGGTTTCCAGTTAAACGGAAAGACGCGGAAATTCAAAGGTGTGTGTCTGCACCACGACCTCGGGCCGCTCGGCGCGGCAGTGAACGAGGCGGCGATAGCGCGTCAGATAAAAATAATGAAGGACATGGGCTGCGACGCCATACGTACCTCGCACAATATGCCATCGACGATGATGATGGATCTTTGCGACTCGTTGGGAATGCTGGTAATGGCGGAATCGTTCGACAGCTGGATGACGGGAAAGACAGCCAACGCCTACAGCCGCTTTTTCAACGAATGGGCGGAAAAGGACCTGACAAACGAATACTACAACCACAGAAACCACCCCTCGATTGTGATGTGGAGCATCGGCAACGAGATACCCGACCAAAAGACAAAGGAGGGCGCGGAAGCGTGCCGCAGACTTGTTGACCTGCTTCACAGGCTCGACCCCACACGTCCCGTTACGGCGGGAGTTGATGACGTGGCGGGGGCGACACGCAGCGGATATTTCAAGCCGCTCGACATCCCGGGCTTCAACTATCACACGCAGTGCTACGAAACCTATATAGATTCACTTCCGCAAGGCTTTCTGGTGGCAAGCGAGACGGCTTCAACGCTTAGCAGCCGTGGCGTTTACCATTTTCCTGCAATACACACGACAAACGGCAGCACAAATCCCGACCGGCAAGTTTCGAGCTACGACCTGTACAGCGGCTCGTGGAGCAACATTCCCGATTACGATGCATGGTATCAGGACAGAAAACCGTGGATTATCGGCGAGTTTGTATGGACAGGTTTCGACTATCTCGGCGAGAACTTCCCATACAGCAGCATGTGGCCGTCGCGCAGCAGCTATTTCGGCATAGTTGACCTCGCGGGTCTGCCCAAGGACAGGTTTTATTTCTACCGCAGCCGCTGGAATACCGATGACAAAACCCTGCACGTCCTTCCCCATTGGACGTGGCACGGCATGGAGGGCAAGACAGTTCCCGTGATGTGCTACACAAGCTTTCCCGAAGCCGAGCTGTTTGTGAACGGAAAAAGCATGGGAAAGGTGAGAAAAGACCCGACAAAGCTCTTTGACGCAAACCGCATCAAGTGGATGGATGTAAAGTACGAACCGGGCGAGATTAAGGTTGTGGCATACGATGCGGCTGGAAACCGTGCGGCGGAAAAGGTTGTGCGCACCGCAGGAAAGCCCGCCAAGCTCGAGCTAACGCCCGACCGCAGTGTGATAAAGGCTGACGGTGATGACATATCGTTTGTAACGGTCAGGATGCTCGATGCCGACGGGAACGAATGTCCCGATGCTGACAACGAGTTACTGTTTTCCGTAAAGGGCGCGAAATATCAGGCGGCCTGCAACGGCGACGCCTCATCGCTCGAACCTTTTGAGGAACCGCAGATGCGCCTTTTCCACGGTGAAATGGTGGTTTTGGTGCGCTCGACCTCAAAAAGCGGCAATGCCGTGCTGACGGTAACGTGCAAAGACGAACCTTCCATTGCCGCCCAAGCCGTAATCCGCGTGGAAAAGCCGGCAAAACAGCGGTGAAAACAGGAAAAAATTGAGCGGTTGCTATAAAAAGACTATAATTGCAGATTATGAAAACGGCATGACAGGAACGATAGTAAACACCGCCTGCATAATCGCGGGCACATTGGCGGGCGCGTTGCTCCACAGGGGCATAAAAGAGGAGTACAAGCACACGCTCTACACCGCTCTTGGGCTTGCAAGTCTGGCAATAGGTCTGAACGCCACCATATCGCATTTGGCCGAGAGCGAATATCCTGTGCTTTTCATCATATCCCTTGCCGTTGGCGGGGTGGTGGGAACGGCCATAGACATAGACGGACGTTTCAAACGTTTGGTCAACAAACGTTCAAAATCCGGGAAATCATCGAAGAATCTTGCCGAAGGACTTTCAACGGCAATTCTTCTTTATTGCATCGGCCCTTTGTCAATGCTCGGGCCTGTGATAAGCGCGTTGAAAGGCGACCACACTTTTCTTTTCACCAACTCCACGCTCGACCTCGTAAGTTCCACGGTGTTTGCCTCCACATACGGGATAGGGATGATACTTGCCGCTCCGGTGCTGTTTCTGTGGCAAGGTATGTTTTACACCGTGGCTGTGATTTCAAGCACAGCCATAAGTAATGCCCTCATGGCGGAGCTGCTTATAATCGGCGGGCTGATGATTACCGCTTCGGGGCTTTCGCTTCTCGAACTGAAGGACTGCAAGACGCTTAACCTGCTTCCCGCGCTGCTTGTGCCTGTTGTGTGGTTCGTAATTAAAGGTTTTTGGGGGATGTAAACACCGATGAAACCTGAGAAAATAACGATAAGAGCGGCCATGCCCGATGACGCGCCGAGGCTTTTGGAGATATACGCGCCATACGTGGATAACACTTCCATAACGTTTGAATACATTGTGCCGGATGTTGCGGAATTTCGTTCCCGTATTGCCAAAACTTTGGTAAACTATCCTTATTTGGTTGCGGAGAGCGGCGGCACGGTGCTGGGCTACGCTTACGCCGGGGCGTTCAAGGAGAGGGCGGCATACGACTGGGCGGTGGAACTGTCGGTTTACGTTGACAGGGAATTTCGCGGACATCATATCGGGTCGGCTCTGTATGCCAAACTTGAGGAAATACTAAAAAGGCAGAATGTAACGAACCTTTATGCCTGTGTAACGTATTCCGACACGGAGGATGAGCTTCATGACAACGGCAGCATCCGATTTCATGAAAAAGAGGGTTTCGCGCTCACGGCGCATTTCCACAGATGCGGCTACAAGTTCTCGCGGTGGTGGGACATGGTTTGGCTGGAAAAATTCATCGCGCCGCATTCAAGCCGAATGCAAGGTTTCATACCGTTCCCACAACTTTAACAGTGCAAGGTTATAGTAATCATGCGAGAATGCGAATGTTTTCGGAATTGTATAAAGCATTGAATTACAGAGAAATGTCCATATCATAAATGTCTGGTGTAAAGATTTGTTTTTCAGATGTTTGCGATGGACGAAAAAAGGTCAGATGTAGTTTTAATTATATCAGACATAATTTTTTCTACGTAGGACATAGTTTTTCCCATGTCCCATATAGTTTTTGTGGCTTGCGTTTTGCGCCATTTGCAGTGGCGTATTGCATACGCCCTGTACGTCACCGCATAAGCCGCATTGCAAACTGTTGCCGTAATGTTGCAAAGCCGTATGCTTGCAAACGGCACAACCCTGCCCTCGCGGTTTTCAGGTTTTTATATCCCGAACTTATGCTATAAAAGTGGCTGTGCCTTTGGCGAATTTGATATTAATTTCTAATTTTGCACGAATGTGTGCCAATGCGTGCCGTTGGCAGGGAAAATGCGGCGAATAAATAACAAAACAAAATAAAGTAAAGATTCAATGCGCTACAAGACAGTCAACAACCTATTGGGTTGGATAGCGTTTGCCATTGCGGCATTTGTCTATTGCTCGACCATTGAGCCGAGCGCAAGTTATTGGGACTGCCCGGAGTTCATCTCCTCGGCATTCAAGCTCGAGGTGGGACACCCGCCCGGAGCACCCGTTTTTATGATTACGGCAAACCTGTTCTCGCAGTTTGCAAAGGATGTGAGCCATGTGGCGATGATGGTCAACATAATGTCAGCCCTTTTGAGCGCGGCGTGCATATTGTTCCTGTTTTGGACAATCACCGACCTTTCGCGCAAGCTCATTGTGAAGGATGACTCAAACCCCACCCTCGCGCAGACAATAGAGATAATGGGCGCGGGGCTTGTGGGTGCTTTGGCCTACACGTTCAGCGACACATTCTGGTTCAGTGCCGTGGAGGGCGAGGTTTACGCTTATTCGTCAATGTGCACCGCATTGGTGTTCTGGCTCATCCTGAAATGGGAGAACCGTGCCGATGACGCGCACAGCGACCGCTGGCTTGTTTTGATAGCTTTCATCGTGGGCTTGAGCATCGGTGTGCACCTTTTGAACTTGCTTTGCATCCCCGCCATCGTGCTTGTTTACGTTTACAAGCACAAGCCCGACCTCGGGGCGAAAGGCTCGCTTCTCGCGCTGCTGGTTTCGTTCGTCATTGTGGCGGCTGTGCTGTATGGCGTTGTGCCGGGCATCGTCAAGGTGGGAGGCTGGTTCGAGCTTTTGTTCGTGAACGGCCTCGGCTTCAGCTTCAACACCGGTACTGTTGTGTATCTCGTAATTCTTGTGGCGTGCATCATCTGGGCAATATTTGAAAGCCAGCGCGACAAGAGCCGCAAGGCGATCGCCATATCAGCCACGCTTTCCGTAGGGTTGCTCGGCATCCCTTTCTACGGCGACGGCGTAATGAGCGTTGTGATTGGCGTGGTTGTTCTGGCGGTGTTGTTCTACGTTCTGAAGCGCAAGGGAAAGAAAACAAATTTCCTGGTTTCATCGAGAATTGTGAACACTTCGCTGCTTTGTCTGCTCATGCTGATGATTGGTTACTCCTCGTTTGCGATAATCGTGATACGTTCGGTGGCAAACCCGCCCATGGACCAAAACTCGCCCGAAGACATCTTCACACTCGGAAGTTACCTCAACCGCGAGCAATACGGGTCGCGCCCCTTGTTCTACGGGCAGGCATACACTTCACAGCCCGCCTACCAGCCCGCCGGCAACGGAATGCTAACTTGGAAGTGCAAGGAGGGAAAGCCCATCTACAGCCGCAAGGACAAGGAGAGCGAGAACGAAAAAGACTCATACGTTGTTGTAGGGCACAACAACGAGTACGTATATGCCCAGAATATGCTGTTCCCGCGTATGTACTCGGGCGATCATGCCAAGGCGTACGAAAGTTGGATGGGAGGAGTTGAAGGACGTCAGGTTCCTTATGACGATCCTACAGGCAGAACTTCGTCAGTCAAGATGCCAACGCAGCTGGAAAACCTCAAGTTCTTCCTCTCGTACCAGCTGAACTTTATGTACTGGCGTTATTTTATGTGGAACTTTGCCGGCCGCCAGAATGATATTCAGAGCATGGGCGAGAAAGACCACGGCAACTGGATTACGGGCATAAGTTTCCTCGACAACGCACGCCTTGGCGACCAGAGCCTGTTGCCGGATTCGCTGAAACAGAACAAGGGGCACAATGTGTTCTATTGCCTGCCGCTTATCCTCGGTCTGATAGGCTTGTTCTTCCAAGCTTACAGGGGCAAGAAGGGAATCCGCCAGTTCTGGGTGGTGTTCTTCCTTTTCTTCATGACAGGTATCGCAATTGTAGTCTATCTTAACCAGACGCCAACGCAGCCCCGCGAGCGCGACTACGCTTACGCCGGCTCGTTCTACGCTTTCGCAATATGGATTGGCTTTGGTGTTCTCGGCATTGTTGAGGGTTTGAAGAAACTCAAGCTGGGCGGCGCGGGCGTTGCGGCGCTTGCCTCGCTCGTGTGTCTGCTTGTCCCGGTGCAGATGGCATCTCAGACATGGGACGACCATGACCGTTCGGGCCGCTATATGTGCCGCGACTTCGGGGCCAATTATCTTCTCACCCTTCCCGACAAGGGCAACCCCATCATCTTCTGCAATGGCGACAACGACACTTTCCCGCAGTGGTACAATCAGGAAGTTGAGGGCGTCCGCACGGATGCGCGTGTCTGCAACTTCTCCTATTTGCAGACCGACTGGTACATTGACCAGATGAAGCGTCCCGCCTATGCGTCGCCCCCATGCCCGATAACCTGGAACAGGTCGCAGTATGTCTCGAACGGAGAGCATGAGATGGTTCGCATTGACGCTTCGCAGAAGGCTGCGCTTGCAGAACTCAACCGCCAGCACCCGGGAGAGAATATGTTCGAGCTTTCATATATAATGAAGAACTTCGTTCTCAATCCCGACCCTGATATGCGCTTCATCCCCACCGACAGCCTTGTGCTCACGGTTGACAAGGAGGCGGTGCGCAAGTCGGGAATGTGGTTGCAGGACAGCGTTGAAGGCGGAGTGCCCGACCGAATGGTTATTTCGCTCAAAGGACGCTCGGCGGTTTTCAAGAGCGAGCTTATGCTTTACGAGATGCTCGCGCAGAGCAATTTCAAGCGTCCTATGTATATAGCGGTTACCGTGGGTTCGGAAAACTACGGAAAGCTCGGCGACTATTTCGTGAAGGAAGGCATGGCAAACCGCATCACGCCGTACAACACCGCAAAGAACGGCAACACGCTCGACCCCGAAAAGTGCTACGAAAACCTGATGCACCGCTACAAATTCGGCGGATTGAAGGACAGGGAGTTGTACATTGACGAAAACGCGATGAGAATGTGCTGGGGGCACCGCCAGTTGTTCGCACAAACAGCCTTGGAGCTTATAAAGCGCGGCGAGACCGACAAGGCAAAGGCTCTGATAGCAAAATGCGAGAAGGAAATCCCTGAATTCAACGTGCCTTACGTATGGCGCAGCGGCGCGATAGACCTCGGCAGGGCGATGATGCTCACCGGCAACACCAAGCGCGGCGAATACCTTATAGGCAAGGCCGCTACCGAGTGCGAGCAGTACCTGCGCTGGTATCAGTCGCTTTCCGCTTCCGACCTCGCAAGCTACCGTTACGAATACAGCGTATGCCTTGAGGTTTTGCAGAATGTAATGGCAACATACCGCAGCCTGAAATCGCCTAAGGAGAAGGAGGTGGAGAAAACCCTCTACCGCTATTACGAGCTTTGGCAGTCGAAGACCGGCACTGACCTGTTCCAGTCGCGCGGAGGCGCGGAAGCCGATATGTAACGCGGCGGCACCGTGTGCGAGTAAATGATAATCGAGCAACCTGCAATGTTTCTGCGATGGCTTTATCCCCATGCCCTATGGAGAATAAACCCGCACGAAAGGGCTGTTTACCTCACGTTTGACGACGGGCCTATTCCCGTCGTCACTCCGTGGGTGCTCGATGTGCTGAAACACTACGGCATTCACGCCACGTTCTTCATGGTGGGCGAGAACGCCTACAAGCACCCCCACGAACTGGCTATGGTGAGGGACGCGGGGCATCGCATAGGCAACCACACCTACAACCACATAGGCGGCTTGAGGCACGGCTACCGCTCCTACCTGCGCAACGTTGACAAGGCCAATATGCTGCTGCATACCGACCTTTTCCGCCCGCCCCACGGTTGGCTGAAGTGGGATCAGTACAAGGTTGTGGGGCAGAAGTACAAGATTGTGATGTGGGATCTCGTAACCCGCGACTACAGCATACGCCTCAACGGTCGCGATGTGCTGCTCAACGTCAGGAAATACGCCCGCAACGGCTCAATCATCACGTTCCACGACTCGCTGAAAAGCGAGGACAAACTGTTGTATGCACTGCCAAGGGCGATAGAATGGCTGCAGTCGCAAGGTTTCGCGTTCAAGACCATTCCGTAAGAAAATAATAACAAGGGAGATTTAAGAAAAGCCCGCCAACTGTTATTCCGGTTGGCGGACTTCTTGTTCATGCGTATTTGCAATTTGAAACGGAATGATATAACCCTGTGATTGCCTGAGAGTTCCAAGGAAAGAAAATGATATTGTAACTTATTGTGAATTAAATGTTTGCAACTGGCGAAAAAAGATCCGATGTAGTTTGAATTATATCAGACATAATTTTTCCTACATAGGACATGGTTTTTCCTACATAGGACATGGTTTTTCCTGCATCAAATGTAGTTTCCGTGGTGTTTGGGATAAAGCACAGGTTATGGGTTTTGCGCCATTTGCAGGGGCGTATGGCATACGCCCGTTACGCCACCGCGTGGATGTGTCGCATTAATTTTGCAAACCATTACGGCGACGTGTCAAAATCCGAGCCATTCGTCCTAAATAATGTGTCTATGATGCATTTCTTTTCGTGTGGAATGGGACGGAAATCCGATTGAATGAAATTTTCCTTCATACGTTTTGCTTTTGGTTTCAAAGGAAAAACCGCTAAAATGCCGAATATTTACTTTGTTTTATGAATATTATTGTTGTGTTTTGTATGGGGGGGGGTAAAAACAACACTTTTTACAACAAAAAACAACAAGAGATAACATATATTTGCGTAAAACTTTTTATATGCAAGCGATATGAAACAAAAATCAATTATGGCCGCAGCGGCTTTTTGCGCCGCCTTTGCGATGCCGCCTGGAGCGGCTTCTGCCGACAACAAGGGCAAAATTTACAGGATAACATTCGCGGGACGGGGCGACACAACTCTGGTCAGCAATGTTACCGTTGAGAACCTGAGCAACGGGAAGAGCGTTTCGCTCGGGGGGAAAGACACACTTGTTTTGGTTCACCCCTCGGAGTTCAGTGCTGTGGGCGTGGACAACGCAACGGCAGGCGATGCCGGCGACATGAAAATCGACGGCGGGCTGCTTACGGTGAAAACCGCCGTGCCGTCAAACGTGAACGTGGCGATATACACCGTGTCGGGCGAACTGGTTCACAAGGACGTGGTGGCAACGACATTCCAGAGTGCGGCGCTTGCGCTTCCCGCCCTGGGCAAAGGCATCTACATCGTGAAAGCCACCGCGCCGGGGCTTAACAAAAGCGTCAAGTGGCTCTGCAACGGCAGCAGTAACCTGCCCGCGCTCAACCTTGGCGGCGAAGACGGCGATGCGGGAGCAAAGATGACAAGGGTACAGACGCTTCCCGCGATTGCCACGTATGCAAGTCCGTTCAAGGCGGAATATTTGGAGTACACCGAGGGCGACATACTGCGCTTCACGGGGGAGACGGGCAAGATGCGCACAATAATGATGAACACGCCCCATTCGAGCCACCCCGTGTATTTCGACTTCTTCAAGTGCGAGGATGCCGACGGCTACAACTACACCATAGTGCGCGTGGGCGACATGATGTGGATGGCGGAAGATTTGCGGGCAACAAACGTGAGCGGCGTGAGCAAGGTAAGCAAGGTTGAGGATTGGGGCGGCAGCGACGACAGCCAGGACGCCAAACTGTATTCTCCCTCCACAGGCAACGTATATTACTCAAAGGCGGCGGCGCTGAAAGCACTGCCCGAGGGCTGGAGCCTGCCCACGCTCGGCGAGATTGACTACCTTGTGAAAAAGACAACAGACTACTACGGCAGCGCGGGAAAAGCTTTCAAAAGCCGTGGCAACGAATGGGGCAACCGCGTGAGCGATGTTGACGAATATTCAGTTGGCATCACTCCGGCGGGATACATAAAGAACGGCGCGATACAGGATGCTGGCAACGCAGTGCTGCTGACGCGCAGCACCAAAGGCCTCAAGCCCACTTCGTTTGAGATTTCCGACAATTCCGACGAGCTGACTATGACCAACGGCTACGACATCCATAACCTCGGCTTCCACGTTCGCGGTGTGAGGAGCGCACCTTCGGCATACACCCCGATGCTCAGGAAGTTCGGCATGGTGCCGCAGACAAAGGCCACCAAGACAAGTGACGAAAGCGACTACGGTCCGCTCGGCAAGCTCTACACCATGCTTGACGGCCGCCAGAGCCTTGCATTCGACTACAGCGGCGGGCAGCTTAACAGCGCGAACGCCGAGAAACGCTCGGGAATACTCACGCTGCGCAACCCGAAGAACACCGGGCTTATGGAAGAGGACTTCGACAACAACGGCTTCATAGGGCAGGAGAACGCAAGCACGCTGCGCAAAATGGCCGCAATGACGGTGAACGGACGGCAGTATATAATCGAGGCTAAATGGAGGTGTCCGTTCCAGCTTTGGACAAGGGTGGACGAAAACGGGAACATAATCCGCACGGACAACCATGACGAAATCGGTTTGACATACTACTGGGCCGACGCCAGTAGTAGAGTTGTGGACATCGAGATATACGGCGACTCGGCGATGGGCCACAAGCTGATAAAGACATTCACCGTTACGGGTCTGAATTACGACGACAATCAATTCACAGAGACTTTCCCCTATTTCCTGTATAACGGACGCACCACCGAGACGCGCTACGATTTCGCCACGCGCTATTTCCAATTGCTTACCGCCGACTTCACCCGCGACGGGACGGACGAGATTGTGGTGTGCTTTTTCGGATATATGACAATCCTGGATGGGAACAAAGTGCTGAACGGCACCAAAAATTCCTGTCAATGGAATGAATGGAACAATGCAAGAAACAGCGCGGTATATGCGTTTGACTCGTTCAACCGTTGGGATCGGGGATATGATTCCTATACTGTGGCGCGTCTGGCCGTGGGAGACGTGAACGGCAACGGCACTCCCGACCTTGTGATGCTGAGAGCCCGTAACAATCAGTACATAAAGAAGCTGGATTTAGTGGCCGTTGACTTTACGCAAGGTCCGTACTATGGTAATTGGGAGGGCGAAATGTGCCTCAGCTATGACCATGTAATGGGGAATGCCATGTACTTGCAGCTTGGCGACATACCGGGCGACAGGGTCGGCAAGACTTGGTTTCTCGATGTGAAGGTGGGCAACGTTACCAACGGCAAATACCCCGACATAGTTACGCTGCACCGCGAATACAGCGACAAGTCGTATGCACAGTCCGCAACGCTCGGAGTATATCAGTACACTCCCGACGGAAGTTATGGACTTGATGGACCGGAGTTCAAGGCGATTCCCGTGGAGGGCGGCACTGTGAGCGGCGGCTTCCGCAGCAACGCCGGCTGTGCGGGCAACTGCAACGTAACTCTTCTGTGCACGGAGCACGGCATTTCGTCAAACCGCGACATAATTGTAGGCGCAGACCTTTGGAGGTGGGACGCAAACGCTGGCAAGGTGAAGTTCGACCGCCAGGTGCTCGACTGGATGGACACCGGCAATTATTCCATATTCGCCGACAACATAATTCCTGTAAACATTACAGGGGACAGCCAGCCCGAAGCCGTTTACTATTTTGCAAGCATGAGCACGTCAGACAGCGCGGGCAAGCGTTACCTTTACTCGTTCCTTGGCGCGAACTACCTTACCTGGTACAGCACCGGCGGCACGGAAGACCATTTGCTGAACTGGAAAGAATGGGAGTACAACACCCAAAAGTTCAAATACAACACGCAGGGCAACCAATGGAGTTCAAACAAGGAATGCGAACTTATGTGGTGGTTCGGCACCAACAATGGGGAGTGGGGCAACAATCCCGCGATGTGCGCCGTGAACATTAACGCCAGATGCAAGACGCTTGAATACAAGTCAACGCAGAAGGCATTCAGCGAGCCGACCATATACGCCATGATAGCCGCGCCGCCAACCTACCTTTACGGCGAATACGAGAAAGCCCCGAGCGAGGACTATGTAACAACCTGGGGATATTCGCGCAGCCACGGCACCGAGACCACAAGTTCGGGCAGCATATCGGCATCGATAATCGGAGGCTTCGAGTATGAGTTCTCCGTCCCGCTCGTCGGACAGAAAGTGGGCGGAGTTGATTTCACCGCGAAGCTGCAGAGTGAGTTCTCGAAGTCAACCACCGCAGGTTCGTCTGTAACCTACAGCCAGACATACGAAGCGAGGGACGACGACCGCGTAGTGATGCAGGTAACGCCCTACACGCTCTACACATACGAAATCACCAATGCGGCTGACCCCGATGAGATAGGCGGAGATTATTATGTGGCAATCCCCGGCAAGCCCAAGACAATCGGTCTCGGTCTTGCAGACTACGAGGCTCTTGTGGGCGACGCCCCGGGTGCGCCCTATCTTGGCAATGTGTTCAAGCACACGATTGGCGATCCGTTCTCCTATCCCAGCAAACCGGGCGAAATAAACGGCTGGGGTGTCATGTGGGGCAACGGCGATGAGAACAGCTACGTAACCACTGGCTCGGGCGGTGCAACCACACGCGAAATATCCATCGAGAAGTCCTCGTCAACCTCCACAGGTTTCTCGTTCTCCACCGAGACGGAGCTTGTCGTTACTGCGGGATGCCTCAAGGCCGGCGTGGGCTTCGGATACAACCGCTCCAACGAAATCTCCCACACCGAGACGGAGGGCTTCGCCGTGTCGGCAAGCGTGCCGGGACTTGTGGTGGGCGACACCAATCCCGACCGCACGTTCTTCGACTGGAACCTGTGCTGGTACAACCATAGTGCCGGCGGACAGAATTTCCCTGTGGTCAACTATGTGGTGAGGCCCATGAGCTTCGATTCAAACAAGAGGAAATTCTGAAACACCGCAGCTCCGTGCCGCTTGCGTGGCGGCGCGGAACTTTTCCGCAAAGTCTTTTTCTGTTACCACTTTCGGGGGAACGCATTCCGTAATGCCGCCCCCAATTAAAAGGCAGACCCGCAACTCTGGCAAAACAGCCGGAGTTGCGGTTTTTTTTCAGAGTTTTATTGAGCGGAAAATACAGTCCGCCCATTTCATTCCCCGCCCTCCGTTTCCACAAATCCGTGCCGCTATCTCGCGGATTCTGTGTAATTTTGCACGATATGGGAAATTTTCAGACAACAACCCTTTCAAACGGGCTGAAAGTGATTTTCGAGCCATCCCCAACAGGAGTGGCCTATTGCGGCTATGTGGTGTATGCCGGCACGCGCAACGAAAGACCCGGCGAGGACGGCATGGCGCATTTCATTGAGCACGTGAGCTTCAAGGGCACGGAGCGGCGCAACTCGTGGCATATAAACAACGCGCTCGAAAGCGTTGGCGCGGATCTCAACGCCTACACCGGCAAGGAGGAGACCGTTTACTACACCGCCATACCCAAGGGTGAGCTGCCGAGGGCGATAGACGTGCTTAGCGACATGGTGTTCCACAGCAGCTACCCGCAGCGCGAAATCGACAAGGAGGTGGAAGTCATCTCCGATGAGATAGAAAGCTACAACGACAATCCCGCCGAGCTGATTTTTGACGAGTTCGAGGAACTTCTGTTCAAGGGTCATCCGCTCGGCAGGAACATTCTGGGCAACGCCGCCCGCCTAAAGACCTATACAACCGCCGATGCCGTGGATTTTGCACGGCGTTACTACCGTCCGGCAAACTGCACTTTCTATGTTTATGCCGATGCCGATTTCGGGCGAATTGTGAAACTGCTCGAAAAGGCTACGGCGGGGCTTGACCCTGCGCCGGCTGTTAAGGAGGAGATTGCGCTTCCGGCATACAAGGCGCAGGAAGTGGTGCATGACAAAAAGACCCATCAGGCCCACGTGATAGTTGGCGCACGCGGGTTTTGCGCAACCGACAAAAGGCGCACCGCCTTCTTTTTGCTCAACAACATTCTCGGCGGGTCGGGAATGAGTTCCCGCCTCAATGTCATCTTGCGCGAGCACAGCGCGTTGGTATATACGGTGGAAAGCTACGTGTGCTCATACGCCGACACTGGGGTGTGGGGCGTTTACTTCGGTTGCGAGCCAAGGAACGTGCCGCGCTGCCGCCGGCTTCTGCTTGCGGAGCTGAACCGCATGACTTCCGTGCCGCTCACCCCCACACGCCTTGCTGCGGCAAAACGGCGGATGTTGGGGCAGTTGCAGCTTTCGCGCAACAGTTTCAACGGATACGCAATCGGCATGGGACGCTCGTTCGCCAAATACGGACGCCACCGCGACATCGACGAGCAGTGCCGCGCCATAGAGGCACTTTCGGCGGAGGAGGTGATGCTGGCGGCAAGAGAGGTGATAACCCCGGACAATCTCACGACTTTGATATACAATTAATGTCAAATGTTGTTTTTGTGCGGATAGCATAGGCGTGCGCCACGCACCACTGAAACGCGCAAGGCACAATTAATGAAAAAATAGCACCGCCGTAGGGGCGTATTGCATACGCCCGGATTGCGCGGATTTGCGGTGTCGTGGCGGCGGTTTGTGCTGCTGTTCATGCGGTGGCTTACAGGGCGTATGCAATACGCCCCTACAAATGGCGCAAACCCCATGACCGATGCCTTTTCCCAAACACCACGGAAACTACATTTGACGTAGGAAAAACTATGTCCTATGCAGAAAAAATTATGTCTGATGTAATTCAAACTACATCAGACATAATTTATGCCATTGCAAGCCTGTGAGGCACAACAACTTACGAAACCTTGTCCGAAATGCGTAACTCTTTGAAAGTCAGCGGTTGGCGGATAGCCGTCTGCCGCCCGGGGTTTTTCAGAGACTTTCCTTGATGGTTTTTATCATTTCGTCGGGAGTGAGGGTGCTTTGCTCGTGGCGTTCCATGCTCTTGAGCGTAACGTTTCCCGATTTCACCTCGTCCCCGCCTACCAGCGCCACGAACGGTATGCTGTTGTCGGCGGCGTATGACATCTGCTTTTTCATCTTTGCGCTGTCGGGGTATATCTCCGTGCGTATTCCAGCACGCCGCGCCTTTGCCGCAAGCGCAAGGCATCGCGCCGTCTCGCTTTCGCCCCCGAAGTTGGCGAACAGCAGCTGCGTGCCGGCTTTCGCCTCCTTTGGGTAAAGGTCAAGACCGTTGAGCACATCGTAAATCCTGTCTGCGCCGAACGAAATGCCCACGCCGCTAAGTCCCGGCATGCCGAATATGCCGGTGAGGTTGTCGTACCTTCCGCCGCCGGTTATCGAGCCGATGGCGTAGTCGAGGGCTTTCACCTCGAAAATGCAGCCAGTGTAGTAGTTCAGCCCGCGTGCGAGGGATAGGTTGAACGTTACGCTGTTTTTGAGCTGCGAGCTTTTGAGCGCGTCAAGGACAAATTCCACCTCGGCAATGCCCTTCATGCCGGTTTCGCTGCTTTCAAGCTGCCTGCGCATTACGGCGATTTTCTCCTCGTTGCTTCCCGACAGGGCTATGATAGGCTCGAGGTCCTTTATTGCCTCTGCCGAAATCCCCTCTTCAAGAAGCTCTTTCTCCACACCGTCAAGCCCTATCTTTTCGAGCTTGTCAATAGCCACGGTAACAGCCGTGATTTTGTCGGCAGCCCCGATTTTTTCGGCAATGGCGGCGAGCAGCTTGCGGTTGTTTATGTTTATGTCCACGCGGATGCCGAAGCGGCTGAACACCTCGTCGATAATCTCCACCAGCTCCACCTCGTTGAGCAGCGAGTCGCTGCCCACCACATCTGCGTCGCACTGGTAAAACTCGCGGTAGCGTCCTTTTTGCGGGCGGTCGGCTCTCCATACGGGCTGTATCTGATAGCGGCGGAAAGGCATCTTGATGTCGTCGCGGTGCTGCACCACAAAACGCGCGAACGGCACTGTGAGGTCATAGCGCAGCCCCTTCTCGCAAATTCTGGCTGCGAGCCTGCCCGCGCTTTCCTGCTGCATTTCTTCGGGGGAAACGCCGTTGAGGAAGTTGCCGCTGTTCAGAATCTTGAAAAGCAGCTTGTCACCCTCATCGCCGTACTTTCCCATGAGCGTGGAAAGGTTCTCGAGCGCCGGGGTCTCTATCTGGCGGAAGCCGTAAAGCTCGTACACTTCGCGGATTGTGTTGAAAATATAGTTGCGCTTGGCCATTTCCTGCGGCATGAAGTCGCGTGTGCCTTTGGGTATGGAGGGTTTTGTTGCCATTTTGTGATTTGTTTTTTCGGTTGCAAAATTACGCTTTTCCCCTCATATCTCGGGAAAAAACGAACGCATAAAAGCCTTTGTGTATGCTAAAAGCGTACATTCCGCGTTTTATATACAGTAACGAAACATTGAACGCGATGAAGGACAAGACTGTCGGTAAATGGAAAACCCTTAAAAGCGAGTATCTCATAAGGCGTCCGTGGCTCACGGCGCGGAAAGACTGTGTGGAACTTCCCTCGGGAGTTGTGCTTGACGAGTATTACGTGTTGGAATACCCTGCGTGGGTGAACGTGATAGCCCGCACTAAAGACGGCAGCTATGTGGTCATACGCCAGTACCGCCATGCGCTGGACGACGTGTTTTGGGAAATAGTGGCGGGCGTTGTTGACGCTTCTGACGAGTCGCCGCTTGCTGCGGCAAAACGCGAGCTGTGGGAGGAGACGGGCTATGGCGGCGGCGAATGGCGGCTTGTGGCGAAAATCGCCCCCAATCCCGGGGCAATGAACAACCTGTGCTATTGCTTTGTGGCGGAGGGCGTGGAAAAAGTCTCTGACCAGCACCTTGAAACAACGGAGGACATAGCCGTGCACCTAATGAGCGAGGAGGAAGTGAGGCGCGAAATGGCAAGCGGCGGCTTTATGCAGGCGCTGATGCTCGCGCCGCTCTACAAGTATATGTATGAGATGAACGCTATGCCGCCGGCAACCGGTGGTAAGACGGAGTAAAAAACTACGGCTTTCCGCATTGTCGTTCCCGAACCGTGAACCGCAAAAAGACAAATTCGACAACATCAAAGTAATGCCCAGATTATCAAGTTTTTGCTTGATCTACAAAACATTCTGTAAGAAATTGTTTTTCAGATGTTTGCAACGGCGGAAAAAAGGTCTGATGTAGTTTTTTCTACATCAGACATAATTTTTTCTACATAGGACATGGTTTTTCCCATGTCCCATGTGGTTTTCGTTCCACCTGCTGACACAATTATTGTGCCTCAATTACGAACCCATGCAGCAAACAGGGATTGCTTTTTATTTCTACCACTGCCTTGTGGAGGTGATAAGCGACCTAAACTTACTTCCATCGCTGCTCTTGTAACAGGTATTCCTTAAAAGAAAAACGCTATGCAAAGGCAATGCTAAAGATTACCTACAGGCAATGAAGTGAGAATAAATCATTATCTTTACACTCGGAAATAATATTTATGGGTATTAGCCGCTTGAAATTAATGCTTGTAGAATAGAAAGAACGAGCAGATAACTGGCAGAGCAGTTAAGAATAAATTATTCTATAAGAATAGATTTTAATATGATTAGATTTCAGTTTTTTCCACGTTCCATCGGTGTCGTAAAGCCTATAGAAGATGTGTTGAAAGCATTCAAAAAGGTTGAAACCAAAATAGATTCGCAAACTTGCAACAAGAAATCAGACGATGTGCTTGCTGCCATAGAACCATACTTGACGAAACTCAAGTATAATGTGGAAAAAGACAAAAGCAATAAAGGGAAAATAGATGTCCCTGTTTTGTTTGGCAACAACAATACCATTGACAAATCATTTTATGCTGACGCGATAAGTTGTGATGGAAAAGTCGTGATTGAAGTAGAGGCTGGACGGGCGACGGAAAACAACCAATTTCTCAAAGACATCTTTGAAGCCTCAATGATGTTTGAGGTTGAATATTTGGTTTTAGCAGTCAGAAATATTTACAGGGGACACGATGATTTCGAGAGGATATACACATTTCTTGAAACGATGTATATTTCAAACAGAATAAAACTTCCCTTAAAAGGAATTTTGTTAATCGGTTATTGATTTGCCGCAAATGCAAACAACGACTATTCAGCAAAAATATGATGCTTTCATAAAAGGGTGTAAAACTATGCCTAAAGTCGTTGAAGTTACTATTGAATGGAAAGACAACCATGAACGACACAACTATCTCATTTCTCTTGACGACTGTTGGGCTGACGGGTCTGCCTACCCATATCGCAACACAAAAGCAGGGCTTCTCACAGAAGAAGATATATTTTATCATGCAGGCAGTATGAAAGGTTTGTACGACCTTATTGCTTCAGACGGTGAGGACTTCAAAATTTTAGATGTTATAGACTTTTACTAAGTATCTCAGTCCTAATTTTGAAATCACAGAAGACAGCACAAAACACGCATATTGCAGTGTTTTGTTTTTCAGACACTTGGAATTGGAGAAAAAAGGTCTGATGTAGTTTTTTCTACATCAGACCTAATTTTTTCTACATAGGACATGGGAAAAACCATGTTTCATATGGTTTTCGGAATGCTTGGTAAAAAAGTCGCAGCTTTCAGTTTTGCGCCATTTGCAAGGGCGGTGGCAACCGCCTTGCGGATTGCGTTTGCTTTTTATTTTTGCTTGGGTTTTGCGGGGATGATTAGCGACAGGCCTATGCTCACCACCAGCACGGCGAGGATAAACACGAGCGATGCAACAGCATCGATGTGCAGTACGCTGTGGGTGAGGAGTTTTACACCGATGAACAGCAACAGTATGCAAACGCCTGTCTGCAAATAGCGGAACTTGTCCGCTACGGCTGCGAGGAGGAAAAACATCGCCCTAAGTCCGAGTATCGCGAAAATGTTTGAGAAAAACACCACGTAAGGGTCGAGCGACACGGAGAACACGGCGGGGATGCTGTCGAACGCAAATATGAGGTCGCTGAACTCTATGACCAGCACCGTAACAAACAGCGGGGTTATGCAGAGCAAGCCTTTCCCGGTTTTTTGCGTGCCGTCGGGGATTTTGTAGCCGCTTTCGGTTTTTTCCGCCCTCACGAAAAACTTGTCCCCCACAAACGACGGGTAAACGCGGAAGTGCTTTGAGAGAAACTTTACGAGGGGATGCTTGCCCACATCAATGCTCTCTTCCTTGTCGCGGTTGAAAAACATCTTTACGCCGCTGTAAACGAGGAATGCCCCAAACAGATAAAGCACCCAGTCGAAGCGGCTGATGATTGCCGCCCCTGCAAAGATGAACACGAAGCGCAGCACTATCGCCCCGAGTATGCCCCAGTTGAGCACGTGCTGGTATTCATCCTTGCCCACGCCGAACGAGGCGAAAATCATCATCATTACAAAAAGGTTGTCAACCGACAGTGTTTTTTCTATAAGGTATCCCGATATGTACGAGACGGTCATGTAGTGGCGGTACTCCTGCAGGCTGCCTTCAAAGTCACTCGGGTCAAGGGCTATGTGTGCCGCATATTTGCCCGCCACCGCCTGGAGGTCGGCAAAGTTGTGTATGCCGTGAACCATGTCGCCGTGGAACCACAGGAATGCGGAAAAGGCGAGGGCCAGCGTTATCCAAACCGCCGTCCATGCGCCCGCCTCCTTTATCGACACTGCGTGCGCCTTACGGTCGATTACGAGCATATCCACCACCAAGATGGCGACAATGAACACAAGGAAGCCGCCAAGAAAGATTAATTCTGAAAGATGCATGATTTTATGATTGTATTGGTTGTATTAAGTGTGTTACGTGATTTTGTGGCAAGCCCCCTTAAAAACCATAGCGGATATGGGAAAAACTACGTCAGACGTAGGAAAAATTATATCAGACATAATCCAAACTACATCAGACCTTTTTTTCTCCACCTGCAAACTTCTGGGAGACAAATCGTTATGCAGGACGTTGCTTGCATGGGCATTTTTCTGGAAACCAATGTTTTGCGCGGTTTGAATGCTCTCGCGGTTTTGCCGGAAGCCATCAGGCGTTTCGTAATTCAAGCGCGGCGTTTTCCGCCGCCTCCATTATCTCGCGCTCTCCCGGGCCTTTGTCGTTGATGCCGCACAAATGGAGTATGCCGTGGATTATCACGCGGTCAAGCTCGTCATCGTACGAAGTGCCGAACAGCACGGAGTTCGACCTCACCGTGTCAAGGCTTATGATTATGTCGCCGTTTATGGTTTTCCCCTCATCGTCATCAAACGTTATTATGTCGGTGAAGTAGTCGTGTCCGAGAAACCTGCGGTTGTAGTCAAGAATGGTGGGGTCGTCGCAGAACATATAGTTCACGTCCCCTACAACGCGCCCGTGGCTTGCAGCCACACGCCCTATCCAGTCGCGGTAGTCAAAGCGCGAAAGCGGGGGCAATTCCACTTCGGTGGAGGCAAATGTTATCATTATCCAAGCAATATTTTCAGTTCATCAGTCGAAAAGCGAGGGTGCGCTGTCCTTTTGCCTTGGCATACGCCCCAGATGACGGTATGCAAGGTCTGTAACCTCCCTGCCGCGTGGGGTGCGCACGATGAAGCCCTCCTTGATGAGGAACGGCTCGTAAACCTCCTCCACAGTCCCCGCGTCTTCGCCTATTGCGGTGGCGATGGTGGAAATGCCCACAGGCCCGCCCTTGAACTTGTCGATGATTGTTGTGAGTATCTTGTTGTCTATTTCGTCAAGACCGTAGCGGTCGATGTTCAAGGCTTCGAGAGCCACCCTTGCGATTTCAAGGTTTATGCGTCCCGAGCCTTTCACTTCGGCAAAGTCCCTTACGCGGCGCAACAGGGCGTTGGCTATACGCGGCGTGCCGCGGCTGCGCGAAGCTATCTCGCCGGCGGCGTCGGTGTCTATTTCCACGTTTAGAATATGGGACGAGCGCACCACAATCTGCGACAGCACAGAAGCGTCGTAGTATTCAAGGTGCAGGTTTATGCCGAAGCGGGCGCGCAAAGGGGCTGTGAGCAGTCCGCTGCGTGTTGTCGCGCCTATCAGCGTGAACGGGTTGAGGTTTATCTGCACGCTGCGCGCCGAAGGGCCTTTGTCTATCATTATGTCAATGCGGAAGTCCTCCATGGCAGAGTAGAGATACTCCTCCACCACAGGGGCAAGGCGGTGGATTTCATCGATGAAAAGCACGTCGTTGGGCTCGAGCGACGTGAGCAGCCCGGCAAGGTCGCCCGGCTTGTCGAGCACAGGCCCGGAAGTCAGCTTGAAGCCCACGCCAAGCTCGTTGGCTATTATGTTTGAGAGGGTGGTCTTTCCCAATCCCGGCGGGCCGTGCAGCAGAGTGTGGTCGAGCGATTCGCCCCTGCGCCGCGCCGCCTCCACGAAAACGCGCAAGTTGTCAACAACCTTTTTCTGTCCCGAAAAGTCGTCAAACCTCAAGGGGCGCAGGGTGTTCTCGTATTCGCGTTCTGACGGGGAGCCAGTCTGCTCTGTGCGTATGTCGAAAGTGTCGTTGCTCATTGTCATTGTTTATTCTCCAAAATCAAAAGGCAGCTGCGGCTCGTCGGCGGGAAGCTGCGTAAAACTGCGGCGGTGGTATTTTGTTATGCCGTATTTGCGTATTGCATCACGCTGCCCGGCGGTGGGGTAGCCTTTGTTCTTGCGCCACAGGTATTGCGGGTATTCCCTGTCTATGCGCTCCATATAGTCGTCGCGATAGGTCTTGGCGAGGATGGATGCCGCCGCAATCGACAGGAATTTGCCGTCGCCCTTTACGATAGTGTCGCAAGGTATGCCGCCGTAGGGCTTGAAGCGGTTTCCGTCAACGATTACAGCCTCGGGGCGCACCTTGAGCCGGTCGAGGGCGCGGTGCATGGCAAGAATGGAGGCGTTAAGAATGTTAATCTCGTCAATTTCCTCCGGCAGCACCTCGCCAACCGCCCATGCCAAAGCCTTTTTCTGTATCTCCTCGCGCAGGGCGTAGCGTTTCTTTGCCGTGAGCTTTTTGGAGTCTTTAATCTCTTCGTTAGCGTATCCTTCGGGGAATATCACCGCCGCCGCAAACACGCTGCCCGCAAGACAGCCTCGTCCGGCCTCGTCGCAGCCTGCTTCAAATTTCACGTCGTGGTATCTCCCGGCAAGCATAATCAAGCGCTCCTAAACTTGTCAAATGGTAACTGCCGTACCGCTGCACGAAACCATCAGCATACTTCCGTTAGAACCTACTGTCTCGTAGTCGATGTCTATGCCCACTACGGCATTAGCGCCAAGTTGCTGCGCCTGCTCCGCCATTTCGGAGAGCGCGGTGTCTTTGGCCTCGCGAAGCACGCGCTCATAGCTTTTGGAACGTCCGCCCACAATGTCGCGTATGCCCGCAAAAAAGTCGCGCACAAAGTTTGCGCCGATTATCGTCTCTCCGGTTACAACCCCATAATAGGTCTTTACCGGTCTGCCTTCAACGGCGGGTGTTGTTGTAAGAAGCATTTCTGTATATTTTTATCCGCGCAGGAATATGCGCGAAAATTATTTTGTTCAAAACATTTTCATCACTCTTTCAATGCCGTCGGCGAGAGCGTCAACTTCCTCTTTTGTGTTGTAGAGACCAAACGAGGCACGTGCCACGCTCTGCACGCCCAGACTTTCCACAAGCGGCTGGGCGCAGTGATGCCCTGTACGTATGGCTATGCCGAGCCTGTCAAGAAGCGTTCCGAGGTCAAGCGGGTGGATGTTTCCCACCACAAACGAAAGGACAGCCGATTTGCGTTGCGCCCTGCCAAAGATGCGCATTCCTGGAATGGTGTCAAGACACCCGGTGGCGTATTCAAGCAGTTCGTGTTCGTGTGCCGCTATGTTGCCTATGCCGAGCTTTTCCACGTAATCAATTGCCGTGGCGAGAGAGTGGCTTCCAACATAATCGGGAGTGCCGGCCTCGAACTTCAATGGGGCATCCTCAAATTCGGTATGTCCGAAATGCACGTTCTTTATCATCTCGCCGCCACCCTGATAGGGAGGAAGCTTTTCAAGCCATTCGGCTTTGCCGTAAAGCGCGCCGATGCCCGTAGGCCCGTAAACCTTGTGTCCGCTGAAAGCATAGAAGTCGCAGCCAATATCCTGCACATCGACCTTTGTATGTGGCACGCTCTGCGCTCCGTCTATCAGCACCGGCACATTCTGCGCGTGGGCAATGGCGGTAATCTCCTTGACGGGGTTGACCGTCCCGAGAACGTTCGACACATGGGTTACGGAAACCGCTTTTGTGCGTGCGTTGAACATTCTTTCGTATTCGTCCATGCGCAACTCGCCGTCCTCCGTGATAGGAATAACCTTTACCTTTATTCCCCTTCGCATTTCGAGCAACTGCCAAGGCACAATGTTGGAATGATGCTCCATTGCCGAGACTATAACCTCATCGCCCTCTTTCAGGAAAGCCTCGCCAAACGACGAAGCCACGAGGTTCAGCCCTTCGGTTGCCCCGCGTGTGAAGACAATCTCTGCCGGCGATGAAGCGTTAAGGAAACCGGCGACTTTTGCACGTGCGGCCTCATGAAGTTCGGTTGCCTGCTGCGAAAGGAAATGCACCCCGCGATGCACGTTGGCGTTTTCCGAGTAATACTCGTTCGCAATGGCATCAACCACCGCACGCGGCTTTTGTGTTGTTGCACTGTTGTCAAGATATACGAGCGGTTTGCCGTAAACCGTGCGCGACAGTATCGGGAAATCTTTTCTTATCTGCTGTATGTCGTACATTACTTATGTGCTTTTATTTTGCGAGCCATGCTTCCGGGTTGAGTTTCGAGGTCTCGCGGCGGAGCTGGAAATGCAGGGTGCAGTTTCCCGATGCGTCGCGTGCCACACCGCCCAAAGTCTGCTTTGTGCGCACTTTCTGCCCCTTGCTCACCGAAACGGAGGACAGGTTGCAATATACGGAAATGTAGCTGCCGTGGCGCACCAGAACGTTTGAGTATCCGCCAAGCGAGAACACCGCCGACACTTCGCCGTTGAAAATGGCGCGTGCCTGCGCTCCCGCCCTGCCGGTTATGTTTATGCCCTTGTTGTCAAGCTGCACGCCCGAGAGCCCGTCAACATTGTGAACTCCGTAGTGCTGCGTAATCATATATCCGCCCGAAATAGGCATGGGCAGCCTTCCCTTGTTTGCCGCGAAATCATTAGAGAGTGCGCGGTCGGCCTCTTCCATTTTGAAAACTTTCATGTCCTCCACGCTTTGTTTGGTAGTGCGTGCGGAGGCGGACTTTTCCTTCTCGCGGTTTTGGGTGTCCTGTCTGCCGCTTTTGCTGTTTTTTCCGCCTTGTGCCGAGAGCTGCTTGCGGTGCGCCTCTTCGCGGGCTTTCTGCTCGGCGATTTTCTTTTGCCGTTCCAGCTCGCGCTTACGCGCCTCTTCACGCCGCTTCTTTTCCGCAAGTATCTGTTGCTGGATTAATGCATCTATTTTTGAGTTGAGCGAGGAATAGCGTTTCTTGTCCGCTTTTATGGCGCTTTGCACCTGGCGTTGCTTTTTCTGCAAGCCGTTGACAATCTTTGTGCGTTCGGCGTGCTGGCCCTCAAGTTTGTTTTGTTCTGTAATGCCTTCGTCCAAAAGTGCATTCTTTTTATCGCGTGCTTTCACCACCTCTGTGTGTTTGGCGTCAACTTGGTCTTGCTTCCTTTTTACAAGCTCCCCCTGTACGCGCTGGTATCTGGCATATTCCCTGACGTACCTTAAACGGTGCAGCATTTGCGTAAAGTTGTCGGCGGAGAATATGAACATGAGTTTGTTTTGTGTGTTCCTGTTGCGGTAGAGGTATAGCATGGCGCGGCGGTAATGCTTCTTGCGAAGCTCCAGTTCTGATATCAGTGTGTCGAGCTGGGTTTTCAGAATGGAAATCTTGCCGTCAAGTGCGTTTACATCTGCCGAAATAGCGTCGATATACTTTTTTTGGGTGCTTATCTGCCCATTGAGAACTTTCAGGTTGCTCAACTGCGAGCGCACGTCCTTCTTCAAGGATTTCAGCATTCCCTCGTTCTGTGTTATCTTTTTCTGGAGTGTGGCACGCTGCGACTTCAATTTGTTTATTTCCTTGTTGCTCTGTGCGCAGACATCGGAAAATGCCAAGCACAGCACGGCGAGGAAAGGAATTATGCGGCGGCAGTTCATTGTATCGTGGAGAGTTTTCTCATTACTTCGTCTATCGTACGCTGCTTGTAGCTTGAGGGCACTTTTGTGCGGGTTTCCCATTTAGCGTTGTCAGACAATCGGCTCAAGTCTATCGTCATGTTTATGTCGTGCTTCCCACCCTTGGCTTCAAGGCTTATCTGAGTGGGGAACTGCTTCCCGTCAAAATTGACAAAGCTTCCATACTTGCAAACAAGGCTTTCCTTTGCGGTGATGTCTTTCGGGTTTACCGTTACGCGGTCGAGCAGTGCGCTCGCGGTTTGCGTCAGAAACTCATAATCAAGTTTGGGCGATGAGGTGAGGCTCAACAAAGTGTGGTCGCCGCTCGATGCTACAGTAAAGTCTTTCAGCGAGGATTTCACATCGCGTGTGCCGGGTATGAAAATCTCGTTCCAGAACAAAGACTGCAACACATAGAAGTCAAGGCTCGCGCTTTTCAGGAAACTTGCATCAGAATAAGTTGCCTGCACATACTGTTTGTTGAAACGGTCAACAAGCAGCACATGGTCGGGCGTGAATTCCAACCGCGCCACTTCCATTCCGAGAAACGACATGGAAAGCTGTATTACATCGTCGCGCTTCATCTTCAGGCTTCCGCCAAGCGTGAAACTTTTTGTCCCGCTTTTCAGCTCCACGCTCGCCTTTGCGGTTATGTGTTGCGCAGTTTGAAAGTTGTCTGTTACTTTCTTCGCATAAGCTTCTGCGGTGGAAGCCTTGCCAGCCGAGGCTGTCTTGGTTGCGTTTTTTGACGAACTGCATGCGCCGAACAGTGTAACGGTCAATGCCATTGCGCCGGCAAGCATTATCTGTTTCAATATTCTTTTCGTTTTCATTGCGATGTCAGTTTGCTATATATTTCCTGAGTTTTATCTTTCTGTTAAGCGTTTTCGAGTCTCCTCCCGCGCTCTTTGCCTTGCGCCACATGGCGAGAGCCTCATCGGTTCTGCCTTGCATGGCATAGATGTCTCCCGCGTGTTCGTAAATCGAAGCGTTCCCCTTTTCCGACGAAATGTTTTTCAGGGCTTCTTCTATGAAAGTTGCGGCTTCGGCATAACGCCCCTGCTCAAACAGTACCCATGCGTAAGTGTCGAGATATGTCGCACTCTTGGGCTGCGCCTTGATTGTCTTGAGGCTCATGGCCGCCGCTTTTTCAAGGTCGCGCTTTTTCAGCGAAAGGAAATAGGCGTAATTGTTCAGGGCATTTATGTTGTCATCCTTGTAAACAAGGGCCGAGTCGTAGGCCTGAAAGCACAGTGTGTCCTTGCCCAATTCGTGATACACATCCCCGAGCAGGGCGTAAAGGTCGGAGGCAAGCCCCGTGTTTGTGCTGCCGCTGATAAGTGCCGTGCCTTTTTTAAGGGTTTCCGCCGAACGCTCCTTTTGTTTGAGGCTGAATTGCGCCAGTCCGCCATAGAAATAATACACAAGGTTTTCCGGCTCGTACTGTATTCCGTCCTCGCAGAGTTTCGCCGTTTCGTCCTCAAGGTTTTTGGTTATGCAATATTGCAACAGTTTTATTCTTATTTGTGAGTATTCCGGCTTTGCTGTCAACAGTCTGCGCCAAACTGGGGCCATACTGTCGGTGGGGGCTTTCAGCAGGGAGAGGTAGCCTTGGTAGATGTCGAGAAACGCGGGGTCGCAATCGTCTTTCGCAAAAATGCGGCGGCAGGCGGGAAGTGCGGCAGTGCTGTCCACAGTGCCGCGACATCCGCTCATTATCATGGAGTTCAATGCCCCGATGCGTGCCTTCACGCTCATTTTTTCGTTAAGGGCGATGGAATTGGCGGCTTCGAGGTATGCGGGAATGTCGTTTTGTTCCAGTTTCCTGTTCATTATTGCGCGGTTTGCCATTTCGTTTGAAGGGTCGGAGGCAAGAACCGCCTTGTATTCCGCCATTTCCTTTTCATACTCCTTCATGTCGCCATAAGCTCCGCCGCGAATCACGCGGTAAGTGTTGTTCGAAGGGTCGGAGGCTATAAGCGAGTTTACCAATACGAGCGAAGAATCATTCATCCCCGCCGAGGAAAAGGCTATTATCTTACGCAGCGTTATCTCGTCGCTCTTGCCCTCCTGCACTTCCAATCGCGAGAGGGTCTTTATGAGGGCGTCCCAGTTTTTCTGGTTGCTGTATATTTCGGCAAGACTGTAAAGCAGTTCATCGTGTTCGGGAAAACGCCGCGACATTATCTCATACCGTTCCACCGCCTCCTCGCTCATTCCGCGACTGTCGTAGTACTCCGCGAGCTGCTGCTGGAAATAATAGTTGTCGGGTTCCAATTCCACGGCTTTCTTTATGTAAGTGCCTGCATCGTTCAGCGAGTCAACGCCGCCTGTTGCCTCAAGCATAAGCCCCATTGCCGAAAGGGCTTCCGGCGCATTGGGGTTTATCTCCAAGGCGTGGCGCAAAAGGTCGAACGAGGCGGCGTAGTCGCCTTTCTGCTTCTGCACCACCGACTCAAGGAAAAACTCGTTGAACCTGCGCTGCCGTTCATAGTCCGCCACGGTCTCCTTTGCTGCCGCGCTTTTCTTGCCACGGCTTTTTTGGGCGTAAACCTGTGGGGCGACAACAGCCACAACCGTTATCGCCACCAAAACTTTCAACAATGCGTATTTGCCCGACCAGCGTCTTGCCATTGCCTTAGCTGATTGCCGTTACTTTTTCCCGGTATGCCCGAATCCGCCTTCGCCGCGTTCGCTGTCGGCAAGGGTTTCCACAGGCAGCCATTCCACCTGCTCGTGCCGCGACACCACCATTTGGGCTATCCTGTCGCCGTCGTTCATAGTAAACTCCTCATTTGAAAGGTTCACCATTATCACGCCAATCTCCCCGCGATAGTCCGCGTCGATTGTCCCCGGGGTGTTTAGCAGACTTATGCCGTGCTTCAACGCCAATCCCGAACGAGGGCGTATCTGCGCCTCATAGCCGGCGGGAAGTTCGATGAAAAGTCCCGTAGGCACGAGCTTGCGCTCCAAAGGCTTCAGCACCACAGGCGCGTCAACGTTGGCGCGGAGGTCAAGTCCTGCGCTTTGCGGTGTTTCGTATTGCGGAAGCTCATGGCGGGAACGGTTAATCACTTTTATTTTCATAATTATAATATGCGTAGTCTGTTCGTAAATTGCAAAAATAAAAAATTCCGCATTAACTGCCAACTTTTGCGGGCTGCTTGCAAGCGTTACGCGTGTTTTCGCTAATTTTGCACAAATGGTTGCAACGCGAAACACTTTCCGCAAGCATGAGCGGCTTACGCTGAAGCGCGAAATCGACGAACTTTTCACCCCCGGGAGCAAGAGTTTCGCCGCATACCCCATACGCGCCGTTTGCCGGCTTGCCGCTTTCGACGCCTCTGACGTAAAGGTGCTGATGAGCGTCAGCAAGCGGCATTTTCACCATGCCGTTGACCGCAACCGCGCAAAACGCCAGATGCGCGAGGCTTACCGCACCAACAAGTCCATAATAACCGAGGCGGTGAACTCGCTTAACGCCGCCGGGGAGCGGCGTTCGCTGAACGTGGCTTTCATCTGGCTGTCGGACGAGCCGCAGGGCTCCGCGCTTGTGGAGCGCAAGATAAAGAACCTGCTCCACCGTATGGCGGAAAGCCTTCCCCAAAACACCGAAGCCGCTTCCGACTGAAAAGCCGTTGGTCATGAAAGCAGCTGAAATCGTGCGCACAGTCCTTGTAACGGTTCTTATTATTCCAGTGCGCCTTTACCAAAAAATCATATCCCCACTCACACCCCCTTCGTGCCGTTTCACGCCCACCTGTTCGCAATATGCCGTTGAGGCGTTGCAAAAGCACGGTCCGATAAAAGGCTTGTGGCTTGCCATAAGACGTATATTGCGCTGCCACCCTTTGGGAGGAAGCGGCTACGACCCTGTGCCATGAAAAGCGAAGTCCATTTTTACATCGACGTTCATACCCATGCGCCCAACGCAAACGCCGCTCTGTCGGTGGTTGACGCGAACGGTTGCGACCCTGTGCCGGCTGCCTGCAACGGCATTGTTTATTCCGTGGGGATACACCCTTGCAATATCCCCTCAAACCTGCATGATGAAATCCGGCGCATTGGTCTTTTGTCCCAAGCGGGGAGAATTGCCGCCATAGGCGAGTGTGGCTTCGACCGCACGTCAAACCATTCCGTTGAACAGCAAAAACAGGCTTTTTCGGAACTTGCCGCAATATCACGCAAAGAGGGAATGCCCATGCTCATACACTGTGTGCACGCGGCAGACCTGCTGCTGCAATACTCAAGACTTATGCCCCGAGAGGGTATGTGGATTGTCCACGGTTTTCGCGGCAAGCCCGCCGCCATGTCGCAGTTGCTCAACGCCGGGTTTTCGGTTTCGTTCGGGGCGAAAGCCAACCCGGACAGTGTGGCTGCCTGTCCTGCCGACAGGATTTTCCTTGAAACCGACACGGCAATGCCAACTTCATTGCGCGAAACGTACAGCAGTTTCTCGGCATTGCGCGGAGAGAACCTTGAAAGTGCGGTTGCGCGGAATTTCGGGCGAATATTCGGCGTGGCAAACTCCATTGGATTGGAAAATAATGAGTAATATTGCACCAAATATAAGTTTGCACAAACATACCACAGAAGTTATATGACAAAACAAAGCTGGATTGAGAAGGGATATGCCGACGAGCCGGTTCCCGCAGGAACAGACCTCGCCAAAGAGATAAGGAGAATGTGCAAGGAGAAGAACGCCGTTGTGCTGGCGCACTTCTATACAACAGGGGCTATTCAGGACGTTGCCGATTTCGTGGGCGACAGTCTGGCTCTTGCGCAGAAAGCCGCAAAGACCGATGCAAAGATTATCGTGATGTGCGGCGTGAACTTCATGGCCGAGACCAACAAGATTCTGTGTCCCGACAAGACGGTTCTTCTGCCCGACCTCAATTCCCACTGCTCGCTCGCCGAAAGCTGCCCCGCCGACAAGTTCGCCGAGTTTGTGAAGGCGCATCCGGGCTATCAGGTGCTTTCGTATGTAAACACCTCCGCAGCGGTGAAGGCCCTTACCGACGTGGTGGTTACGTCGGGCAACGCCAAGGAGATAGTTGAGAGTTTTCCCAAGGACGCAAAGCTTATTTTCGGTCCTGACTACAATCTCGGCAACTACATCAACTCCATAACCGGGCGCAATATGCTTTTGTGGAACGGCGCGTGCGATGTACACGAGCGTTTTTCGGTTGAGAAAATCGTGGCGCTGAAATCGCAACACCCCAACGCGGAAATCCTCGCCCACCCCGAATGCAAGGGGGCGGTGCTGAAACTTGCCGACTATGTTGGCTCAACCGCCGCGCTGCTGAAGCACGCAAAAAGCAGCGGTGTAAAGGAGTTTCTCGTGGCGACGGAAAGCGGCATACTGCACGAGATGCAAAAGTCGTGCCCCGACAAGAAGTTCATCCCCGTTCCGCCCGACGACAGCACCTGCGCGTGCAACGAATGCGCCTATATGCGCCTCAACACAATGGAGAAGCTGTACAACTGCCTGAAATACGAATGGCCGTCAATAGACGTAAGCCCCGAGATAGCCCAAAAGGCGGCAAGGCCAATAAGGCGGATGCTTGAAATAAGCGAAAAGATAAAGCGGTAAGAAAATAGGCTGTGCGCCATAGCCTACCAAGCCTCCGCGAAAGCGGGCTTGCGGTTTTGCGTATGCCCGGTGCGTGTGCGGTTCTCGCAACCTCCTGATTTTCAAAGGGAAGCCTCTTTTTAGAAGATTTTTGTAAGTTTTTGGCTTTCAAAGCCTTGCAAGCGGTAAAATTATGTCTGATGTAGTTTGAACTACATCAGACATAATTTTTTCTACATAGGACATAGTTTTTCTCACATCAAATGTAGTTCTTGGAGTGTTTGGGAAAAGGCAGGCGATTATGGTTTTGCGCCATTTGTAGGGGCGTATTGCATACGCCCTTACTCCATCGCTTTTACCACCGCTTGACCTGCAACTACAAACATCGCAAACCGCCGCCATGACATTGCCAAATCGCGCAATTCAGGGCGTATGCAATACGCCCCTACGGCGGTGCAAATTGTTGGTTGACTGTATATTGTAAAATTGTTGGTGTATTACGTATGTCTTGTGCGCCGCCGTTTTCACCAACGCTTGAACCGCATTTGTCTTGCGCGGATTTTTTGGCAATATTGCCACTTTTTCCGCGCAAGACAAACGAAGTTTCTGTTTCAAAGTGCGTTCCGCGCCCTTGACGTTACCTTATAGGGTGGCGTTTAATGCCCCATGCGGGACGTGTCAACGGCTTTTACTTTCTTCTCCTTGTAGCCGCCGAATTTATAGACAACGGAAAATTCGCCTGTCGCCCCGTTGGCAATTCTCATGCGGTAGTTCTGGTTTCCCTGCACGGAGCGCGTGTCGATTTTGTTGTTGAAGATGTTGCTGCCGCTTATGCGCACTCCCCACTTTCCGTCGGCCGATGTCCATTGCAGCTTCGCGTTCATCAGGAATATAGGACTGATGTCATACACTCCCTGTATGGCTTTGGTCTGGAAGAACGGGTTCAGGATAAGGCGCAGGTCCTGCTTGCGCAGAAGCCTTGCTGACGCTGTGCCGCCGAACATGGCGGTGAGCCTCTTGCGGTCGAACGGCAAATCGAAGAAGTGCCGGCTCTTGTCGTGCCTGTACATTCCAGTGGCAAATACGTTGCCGTTAAGCCACTTTCCCGCCCTGAATATGGCGGATGCCTGAAGTCCGTAAATGTTTACGTAGTTGAAATTCGTCTCCTTCATTATCACCGCCATGCGGTCGGTTGTCTGGTATGGCAGTTGCACGGAATAGTCGGGCATTAACTGGGCGAAAGCCGACAGTGTGTAACGCCGCTTTATCTGCCACATAAGGTTTATGTCGTAGCTGGAATATGGCTTCAAATTCGGGTTGCCCCAAATCTCGCTGTAGGCGGAAGAATAGAAAACGCTGCTCATTGTTGACCAGTAGCTCGGGAACTTTGAGTCCGAGCTGAACGACAGGCTTAGCACATGGTCATCGTTTACGTTCCACAGGGCGTTTAGCGAGGGGTATATGCGCCACTTGTCCCACAGGGACGAATGATATTGTTCGGCGGCAACGGATGCCTCGAGGCTTACGGCTTTTGTAATCTGCTTGCTGAACCCTCCGTAAAAGTTCCAGATGCGCTCGAAAATGTCAACACTGCTCGAAGCGTCCGGCAACACGTTGCCCGCCTTGTCAAGCGTGGTCTGGAAGCTGGTGTTGTCGGTGAACTGCCCCTTGACACCATACGACAGTCCCCAGCCGTGCGGCAGGGAATGTGTCTGGTCGGCGGTGAACATCCACTTGTTTATTGTCTGCCGGCTGGCGGTGCTTAGGTTGCGCTCCGTTTCCGAATCGCTTCCGCCGGAGTGCATCGTGTTGTCGAGCCTCTGGCTCTGCGGCGTGCGGTAGTGGGTGTACGAACCGCTTATGTTAAGCCCGAAAGGCAGGGAGTAGTTCAAATCGACGTTGTGCAGATATACGTGGCTGTCGGTATGCGTGCCGCCAATGCTTGAGCCTGTTGTGCGGTGGCTTGCGCAGCCTTTGTCCCATTTGCCGGTGTATGCGGCTTCAAGGCGGTGGTTCTTCGCGAAGGCGTAGTTCATGCCGAGGCGGTAGTCGTGGGATATGCCGAAGTCTTTCTGCAACTCCTTGTCGTAATAATAGGCACGCTCATTCCCCAGCGGGTGTCTGGCCTTGTGCGAGAGCTTGCCGTATGAATTGCCGTCGGCGAACGAGTATTGCGCGTCCAGTCCGAACTTCCCCCTTTGCAGGGCAAGAAAACCTTCGCCGAAGCCTTTTGAGTATTTGCTCTGACGCAGGCCGCCCCTTATCTGTCCCGACAGTTGGTTAGTGCCGGCATAGTCTTTCGTTACAATGTTTATCGCCCCGCCGCGCACATGGAGCTGCGGCGGGGCCGCAAGCATCACCTCCGCCTTTGCAAGCTGCGCCGACGGCATCGCCTTCAGGCGTTCCGCCACCTGCTCCTGCGTGAGCGTTGTGGGCTGTCCGTTTATTATGAGCGTTACCGCGTTGCCGGAGAACTTCATGCTGCCGTCGGCGTCGCTCACGCCGGGTATGCGCGTCAGGGCTTCGTATGCGTTGTCGGCGGGCAGTTGCTTCATAAGCAGCGGCATATTGTAGGAGAGCTTGCCCCGCTCCGCCTTGACTATGGGGCGCACGCCCTTGACCATGACCTCGGGAAGCCCGTGCAGCATCTTGTCAATCGACAGCGAGTCATTGGGCGTTTGTTCTTGGGCGTTGATATTCGAGACCGCGCCCAGCAGAAAACATACAAAAAACAATTTACAACGATTATCCATGATATTTTATCGCTTTTTTGATGTAATACAATGCAAAAGTACATATTATTACCCCCCCCTGCGGATTTTAACACATTTAACCTTGCTTTGCAGTCAACAAGCAATGCCTGATGCATAAGGAGTTGGTTTCAAAAGGAATAAACATATAAAATATGCTCAACATAATGAGTTGCTTTTCAGTTGTTTGCAAACGGCGAAAAAAGGTCTGATGTAGTTTTAATTATATCAGACATAATTTTTCCTACATAGGACATGGTTTTTCCCACGTCCGATGTAGTATTCGGGGTGTTGGGGAAAGGCTGTCGGTATTTGTTTTTTGGGAATTATATGAACGATGTATGTTGTTTATTGATTGCACACGGTATATATGTAGGGGCGTATGCAATACGCCCTGTACACCACCGCGTGAACCGCATTGGCAAACACCGCCAAAACATTGCAAGCCGGCGCATTTCATGGCGTATGCAATACACCCCTACGGCGGCGCAATTCCTTGGGTGATTGTGCGTCGCGTCTTTGTGTGGTGTATTGCATTCTCCCTGAATGCCACCGCCCACGCGCAATCAAGGGCAGAACAACCCTTGGCAAGCCTTGGGAGACCTGCCACGGATGCCCGGATTATGCTTTGCCTTTTAACGCTTGTACTCGGGCAGGGAGTCTTTCCATTCCATGAAAGGGTGGATGCGCAGCGAGGAGTTGTAGAACCTTCTGTCGCCGGTAACTTCGCGGGCTATGAACGCGGGCTTCTCAAAACTCTCGTCTGTTGACGCAAGCTCCACTTCCGCCATTGTCAGCCCCTCGTTGTCGCCGTAAAACTCGTCCACCTCGAACACGTGTCCCATGAACGGCACAAGATAGCGGCGTTTGTCGATTATTCCCGGCTCGCAGAGCGACATGAGCCGCCTTGCCTCGTCAAGGGTTATCTCTTTCTCGAACTCATAGCGCGAAAGCCCGCCGTCGAGCGAGGGGCCTTTTATGGTGAGATAACCTTTGCTGCCGCGGATGCGCACGCGCACCGTCCTGCCCCTGTCGCTGCAGATGTAGCCCTGCACAATGCGGGTTGACGAGGACGCGAGATTCTTGTATTCCCCGCGGACGAGGAACTTGTGTTCTATCTCCAATGGCATTGCCAATACCTTTTTGCGAATTTCCCGCTTTACGTTCCTGTCAGTCCGAAAGCAGCGCGGCGCACACTATGCACACCACCATCAGAACCACAAGGGCGATGAAAATTCCGTTTACAATTCTTCCGGCCTGGCGGTTCTGCTTTTTGCGCCGTTCGTTGGCCTTGCTTCTTCTTTGTTCACTCATGGCATATTTATTTTGGGTTTGGATTTGTTCTAAACAATGTCCTGCGAGTCGGCGAACTCCATAAGGTAGGCTTTGATGAAGCCGTCGATGTTTCCGTCCATCACGCCGCCCACGTCGCTTGTCTGATAGCCCGTGCGGTGGTCCTTCACGCGGCGGTCGTCAAACACGTAGGAACGTATCTGACTTCCCCATTCAATCTTCTTTTTCCCCGCCTCTATCTTCGCCTGTTCGGCCTTGCGCTTCTGCAATGCGCGGTCGTAGAGCTGCGAGCGCAGCAGGCGCATGGCGTTCTCGCGGTTTTCGAGCTGCTTGCGGCTCTCGGTGTTCTCGATGAGGATTTCCTCCTCTTCGCCTGTGTCGGGGTCAACATACTGGTAGCGCAGCCGCACGCCTGTCTCCACCTTGTTCACGTTCTGTCCGCCCGCGCCGCCGCTGCGGAAAAGGTCCCAGCTAACCTTTGAGGGGTCAACGTAAACCTCTATGGTGTCGTCAACAAGCGGCGTTACGAACACGCTTGCAAACGAGGTCATGCGCTTCCCCTGCGCGTTGTAGGGCGAGACGCGCACAAGGCGGTGCACACCGTTCTCGCTTTTCAGGTAGCCGTATGCGTAATCGCCCTCCATTTCCATTGTGACGGTCTTGATGCCGGCTTCCTCGCCGTCCTGCAAGTTGCTCACCGTTACTTTGTAGCCGTGGGCTTCGCCATACCTCATGTACATTCGCATGAGCATGGAGGCCCAGTCCTGACTCTCGGTGCCGCCTGCGCCGGAGTTGATCTTGAGCACGCACGACATCTGGTCCTCCTCGCGGCGCAGCATATTCTTCAGTTCAAGAGCCTCGATTTTCTCCACTGCCTTGGCATGGGCGGAGTCAACTTCCTCTTCCTCCACCATTCCTTCCTTGTGGAAGTCCACGGCAAGCGCAAGTTCCTCAACGTCGGTGCAAACTTCCTTGTAGCCGTTCACCCAGCGTTCCAGCTCCTTGACGGTTTTCATCTGTTGTTCGGCCTTCTTGGGGTCTTCCCAGAAATCCGGGGCTTGCGTGTGCAGTTGCGCCTCCTCGAGTTCTATCTTCTTTCTGTCGATGTCAAGATAGCGTCCGAGTTCTGCGGCGCGGTTTTGTATCTCTTTCAGCTGTTCAGAGGTTATCATATATTCTATACTTCTTGTTGTCGTAAATTGTCTCTATCTCTTCGGCGTATTTCCGCTCCACGGCGTTCCTGCGTATTTTCAGGGTTGGCGTGAGGCATCCGTTTTCCACCGTCAGCGGCCCGGCGATGAGCATGAACCGCCTTATGCGGCAGAACGGCGGGAAGCATTCCTGTATTCTTTCTATGCGTCCCCATATCGTGCGCCGGCTTTCCGCCGGGTTTTCCGCGCCGCCGCCCGCCGGGTGTTCCGGCACTATCAAAGCCCCGACGAACTTGCGCCCTTCGGCAACCACCACGGTTTGGGCAATCATCGGGTCGGCGTTCATCGCCGCCTCTATCTGTTCCGGGGCGATGTATTTGCCGTTCGAGGTTTTCATCAGTTGCTTTATCCTGCCGGTGATGAACAGTTCGCCGTTTTCAATGCGTCCCGCATCCCCCGTGTGGAACCATCCGCCGCCAAAGGCTTCGGCTGTGGCGGCGGGGTTGTTGAAATATCCGTGCGCCACGGTATTGCCGCGCAAAAGTATCTCATCTCCTTCGCCGATCTTCACTTCCAGTCCGCCTATCGTCCTGCCCACGGAACCCGGGGTTATGCTTTGCGAAAAGTCGTCGCAGCTCACGGTGGCGGTGGTCTCGGTAAGCCCGTATCCCACGAGCATCGGCAACGCACAGGCGCGTGCAAACTCCTCTATGTCCTTTGCCACCACAGCCCCTGCGGTGGGCATCACGCGGGCGTTTTCAAGTCCCGCCTCGCGGCGCACCATTGAAAGGGCGGTTTTGTCGCATTCGGCGTATTCGCGCTCCAAATCTTCGGGAACAGGCTTGCGGCGGCAAACGTAACCGACGTTGCGCCGCCGTCCTGTTTCAAGGCACTTTTCCCACGTTTCCCTGACATTCGCGGGCTGCGAGCCGATGTGCGCATACACCGTCTGGCGCAGCTTCTCCCAGAAATGCGGCACGCAGCACATTGCTTCGGGGCGTATCTCCCTAAGCGCACGCTGCAGGTGGCTCGCCCGCTGGTTCACCACAAGCACCGCCCCGCATTGCAGGCAGAACAAAGCCCACGCCCTTTCGAATATGTGGTTGTAGGGCAGGTATTCGAGCACTTTCCAGCCCTCGCCAACCTCTATGCGCCCGGCGTTCTCCATGAATGCGGCGGAATACATTCCGTGGGTTATCACAACCCCTTTCGGCTCGCCCATTGTGCCGCTGGTGAAAATGATGTCGGCGGCATCGTCCGCGCATGGCTGCGCGAGGTTTTGCCTAATGCGCCCGGGCGCGTTTTTAACAAACTCCGCGATGTGGCGCGTGGTCTTGTCGTTTCTGCGTATCGCCACTTCGGGGTCGAAAACCACAACCCGCCTCACGGTGGGGCATTTGGCGTAAAGCCCCGCCGCCATGGCGTATTGCTCCGCGCCTCCGGCGAACACGAGGCGCGCACCGGTGATGCGGGCTATTGCCTCAAGCCTCGCCGTACACGTGCCGGGGAACACAGGCACGACCACAATGCCCGCCTTGTAGGCCGCCAGGCTCACGTAGATGCACTCGGGCATATTCTCCGAAAGCACGATGATTCTCTCCCCGCGCCCCACGCCCGCCATGAGCATTGCATTGCACAGGCGGTTTGCCATGGTGTCGGCATACACCGCGCTCACACTGTGCCAAAAGCATACGTATGGGTTGCGGTACATAAGTATTGCGCGATACCCGTATCTTTCGGCAAGAGCGCGGGACAATGACGATAGCGGCACACCCAAGAACATGGCAGTCTATATTTTTCACAAAGTTACACATTTATTCAATGCTGCAATGCTGCAACCCGATTTTTTTGGTTTTGCGGGATTTTTGTCCAATGTCCCAAGCCGTATAAAACAGCCCCCGATGAATATTCCGCACGCAAATAAACAACAATTTGCACCGCCGCACAAACACGCAATAATCAAGCAATAAATAGATTGCACAGCCATACAAATGCACATATGCGATTAATCAATGAATTGCACCTCCGTAGGGGCGTATTGCATACGCCCTGAATTGCGCGATTTGGCAATGTTATGGCAGCGGTTCGCGTTGCGGTTTTGGCGGTAGCTTGCAGGGCGTATGCAATGCGCCCCTACAATTATTGCAAAATCACAATCGCCCATCCTTTCCCAAACACCCCGGAAACTACATGGGATATGGGAAAAACTACATAGGACGTAGGAAAAATTATGTCTGATATAATCCAAACTACATCAGACCTTTTTTCATTCTTTGCAAGTATTTGAAAAACAACCCCTAACAAAGAATACTATAAATCTGATAAGATTTTGGTAATCAGGAGGTTATTTTTGTGTCGGCAAGTTTGCCTTTTTGCGGTTTATGGTTCGGTTTATTGCATACGACAGCAGTATTATCACTGCAAACGCCGAAATCAGTGCAGTTGCGAAGCCGAGCCTTTCAAACACTTTCAGCTCGACAAAGGTTTGCAGTATGGGGAAGTGCAGCAGGAACACCTCGTATGTGAGGTTGGGTACGGAAGCCGACAGCGCGGAAAGCCGTCGGCTGCCATACGCCACAACGGTTATGGCGCACGCAATGGCGAGCGGCTCTATGGGGCGCAGTTGCGAAAAGGCGGAACACAGCCCCCACACCGCAAGACCAGCGGGCAAGGCTGCCGCCTTGTGGCGCAGCAACGCCGCCCTTAGGTGCACCGCCGCCATTCCTGCGGCGAAATACATCATCTGCCCCGGCAACTGGCGGCGGAGCACGTCATATTTCTCCACCCCCGAAGCGTGGTATAGGTGGGTGAAAAATTCGGCATAGGCAACCGAAAGCACGTACAACGCCGCTATAACCCACAGCGGTCGGAAACGGCGTGAAAGCCACGCGATTGCGGGGGCGGCGGCGTAGAACATCACCTCCACTTTCATTGTCCAAAGCGATGAGTTGACCGCATTGACAGAATGGGTTTCAAACACTCCGGGAAGGGTGGGGGAGAGAAAATTGAGGAACGTGAGGTTGGCGGCGAGGTATTTCCAGAAGCCTTGTGAAGTGTAGTAGCTGGCGCACGGCATTACAGAGAACGCCGCAAAGGCAAGCGCACAGGCAACAACGACCAGGGCGTATGGCGGGAAAAGTTTCCGCAGCCTGCGCAAATAGAAAGCCCGCGCCCCGGGGCGGGCGGCAAACCCTTCGTATGTCAGCATTCCGCTGAACACGAAGAACACGCTTACAATGGCGTGTCCCTTTACCGGGGTGATGAAACTGTGGCGCAGAAGCACACAGGCGTGGAAGCACACGAGGGAGACGGCGAAAAACCATCTCACCAGCGTTATGGCATTGAAGTGCCGCGCCATTTGCCCCATGACTTCAGCGCACCACCACTATGCGGCCGCGTGCGCCGTGTTTGCCGTCAGACGTTACGGCAAACACATAGTAAACGCCAGAGCCTACGCCTGCGCCGCTGTTGTCCTTAACGTCCCATTTGTAGAAACCGTTGCTTGTCTTGGCAGTGCGCACAAGCTGCCCCCCCGTGGTTGTTATCTTCACCTCCGCGCCCAAGGGAAGTCCCTCGATGGTTACGTCTCCGTAGAAATCCGGGCGCACAGGGTTGGGATATATCTTGAGGTCTTTGTCCTTGAACGACTTTCCTGTGCTTACCTTGCCGGCATTGTAGCTCATAAGTCCCTTGTCTGTGCCTATCATAACCTCGCCTGTTTCCCTGTTTACGGCGAGCGAAAGGATTTTGTCGCTAACCAGCGGGGAATTTGAAGTGGTGAAATGGTGAACAGTCTCGATGTTGTCGGCACTGATAAGGTAAACGCCGTCGCCGTTGGTACCGAACCATTTGCGGTTTGCCTCGTCAACGGCTATGGCTGTGATGGGAACTCCCGTAAGCAGGTAGTCGGCATAATCCGTGCCGTCGTTGCGCGGAACTTTCACCTGCTCGAACGTGAAGTTGCTGTTTGCGAAGTTTTCGGGGTCGTTGATGAGGAAAGGGCCTTCGACAGTCCCCACCCAAATGCGCCCGTCGTTGTCCTTGGCAATGGCATCGACGGTGTTGGGAGTGTAGGTAGTGCCGTCCTCGTTTGTAAAGCGGAAGCGGAAGGTGAATGTGTCGTCTGACGTGTCGCCGATAGTTCCGTTCACGTCCAAGCACGCCACGCCGGCGTTGTGGCTGCTCGTGGTGCGGCGGTGCGTAAACCACGCCCTGCCGTCATTGTCGAAAACAAGGTGGTCGAACGTGGGGTATTTTGCCAGCTCGTCAATATATATGCTGCGCCATGTGCCGTCGCGCATCATTATTTTCAAAACGGTGTCAACCTCGCTGTTGAGCATCCACAGGTTCCCGTCGCTGTCAAACTGCAAGCCGCCTGTCCTGACGTACATGAAAGGCTGCCAGGCGTTGGGCAGGACAGTTTGCAAAAGGCTGTTGCGGTAATCGTAATGGTTTGCGTACTTGCCGTTGCGGAACTCATACAGCCCGGTTTCGCCGGAAGATGCAAAAACACGGTCTGGGTCATTGGGATCTTCGGCAACGCCCGTAAGGTTGCGGTAGAGCATATTTGTGTGAGACGAAACGGTGTCCTCGAAATTGAAGAATTTTCCGTTTTGATAACTGTAGAGCGTGCCGGCGAAGTCCTGCCGGTTATAGTTGAGCGAGCCGCCCGCCACGAGAATGCGGTTTGACGGACTTACATTCATGAATGCGCAATAGTTGCGTATCGGGCTGTTGAGGGTGATGCCTTCTGCCGCTGCTTTGAGCATTCCTGTTTCGTCGGCCTTGTAGGGCTGGATGCCGTTGAAGCCGCAGCTTGCCCAATATGTGCCGTCGGAGTAGGAGAGATATTTGAACGGGTTGCTGCCGCATATCTTGGTTTTTGTTCCATCGGGCGACACGGCGTAGGCGGCATCGGAATTGCCGAAGAACATATATGAGGCGTTGTCGGCGCAGAAAAACGTGGCGGGAACATTGTCTATCGCCACAAAAACGCCGGTTGACGGGTTTATCTCAAAGACGTGCTGGGCTTGGGCGTAAAGCCTGTCCCCCAAAACTCTAAGCTTTGTGAAAGCCGGGTCGTTGAGCTTGGACCATTTTGAGGGGTCAAGAAGATTTTCCGCTTCGTTCCCCTGCATTACTCCCGAGGGAGTGGCTGCCAGAATTTTGCCGTTCAGACGGACTGCACTGCTGACAGTGCCGATTCCGTATGTTTTGGAAAACTCAAGGCGGGAAATGTCGAGTACCGAAACGCCCGAATTTGTGGCTATGTAGGCTTTTTTGCCCGAAACGGTTATGTCGTTTACCGTCTTGTCGGCAAGTGCGCTGTTCATAAGCTGAGGGAGGTTTGACATTTTGTCCTGCCCGGGGAAAAAGATATCGATATTGGAATTGGAATATACAAGCACGAAACATTCCAGTTCCTCGCAGTAGGCCATGTGTTTTATGTCGGCGTCGCCAAGTCCTGTGGTCTTGTCGTAAATCTTGGCTTCGCTGTCGGAAGGTGAGTATGAGAATATGGAGCCGTCGCAGAGCGAGAACACTTTGCCGCACGCCGGGATGTTGGCAAGCGAGTTGTGGTATGCCCCGTAGAATGTCCAGCGGCTTTCGGCTTGCGCCGCAAACACCGCAGCGAGCATTAATAGGATAAGAAATGTTTTCTTGCGCATTTCTGGTAATGTTATTATGTTAATGTGCCTGTACGCGCCTTCAGCATTCGTGGCGCGAGGCAAGGTATCCGGCAAGTTTCTGCGCGGCTCGTGCGCGGTGGCTCATAGAGTTCTTTATGTCCTCCCCGAGTTCGGCGAAAGTCTTTTGCTGCCCTTCGGGAATAAACACCGGGTCGTAGCCAAAACCTTCCGTCCCGCTTTTCCCGCGTGCGATAACGCCTTCGACAACACCCTCGAAAAGATGTTCCTTGCCTTTCTCTATTAACGCAATAACTGTGCGAAATCTTGCATTGCGGTCGTTATTTTCTCTTAAAGCGTCAAGCAGTTTCACCATATTGGCTTCGGGATCGTGGCGGTCGGGGTAGGCGTAGCGCGCGGTGTGAACGCCGGGAAGACCGTCGAGTGCGTCAACCTCAAGTCCCGTGTCATCGGCGAAGCAGTCGAGCTTGTAGTTGTCGTAAATGTAACGCGCCTTTATAAGGGCGTTGCCCTCGAGCGTGTCGGCGGTTTCGGGTATGTCGGCTTCGCAGCCGATGTCTGCCAAGCTGAGAATTTCTATTTTCGAGCCGAGAATGGCGCGTATTTCTTCAAGTTTGTGAGCGTTGTTTGTGGCGAAAACCAGTTTTTTCATTGTTACAGTTTTTTAGAATGACACAGTTCGTATTGTGCTAAGGCTGTCTGCCGCGTTTTTGTGCACAACCTGTATCTGGGGGAATATGTTGTCGCGGATTTGTTGCGTATGGCTTATTATCCCGACTTTGCGCCCTTGGGCGTTGAGGCTTCCCAATGCGTGTATAACCATGTCGAGACTTTCGTTGTCAAGGTTGCCGAAGCCTTCGTCGATAAACAGGCTGCCGATTGACAGGCGACCGTTTGAGAGGGATGACAAGCCGAGCGCAAGCGCAAGGCTAACCACAAAAGTTTCCCCGCCCGAAAGACTGGACACCGGGCGGCTTTCATCGCTCATGTAGCGGTCGGTTATTTCGAGGTCAAGTGAGTCTTCGGCTTTGCGCAAACGGTAGCGCGGCGAAAACAACGCCAGTTGGGAATTTGCGTGGTCCACAAGAAGCCTTAGAGTAGAATTTTGGGCCACGCGGCTGAAGGCCATTCCGTTTGCAGAGCCTATCAAATCGTTTAGCTTTGCCCATTCGCGTGAGTTCTTTTCAAGTTCGTCAAGCCCGGGCTTCATTTCCCTCATCTTTTTCGTCCCTTCCTCGTGGCGTGAAAGCCCAATTTTTATATCGTCCAGTTCTTTCTGCACCTGTTCCCGCTTTTGGCGCGTCGTCTCTATGTCGGAGGAAATGCTTCTGCGGGTTTCAAATGTCCTGTCGGGGTGTTCTGGGCGCGACTGCCAAGCATTGAGTTGCGCTTGTGCCGCCTCCATTCTGTCGCAGGCCAAGGAAAACTCGTTTTCCACCTTTTTCAGTTCGGTGCGCATGGAGTTCCAGTCGTAACTTGAGTTGAAAATTTCCGCAAGTTCGTTAAAGCGCACCGAGGAATGGTTTTGGTTGAACGCGGAAATCCATGTGTCTATTTCGGTGCTTGTGCGCAGTTTTTCCTCTTCGAGTTTCCGAAGTTCCTCTGACAGCTGCCTGTGTTGCGCGTTCACAGTCCCGAGAGCCTTTTCCGCATCGTGAAGGGAAGCTGTCTTTTCTTCCACGTCCTTTCGGGCGGCTTCCATGCGCTTGTGCAGGTTTTCTTCGGTCTCAATGGGGCTTTCGTCGCCAAACATCTTGTAAATGCTGTTTTTGTTTGCGGAGACCATGTTGTCAATCTCCTCGATTTTGGCGTTAAGTCCGTGGATTGCTTCGCTGGCTGCCTGTAGGCTTTGCCTGAGCATTTTCACTTCGTTTTCAGTTTCGCCTTTACTCTCCTCGATTTTCTTTATGTTTTCGCGGCATTCGTTCCATTTGTTGTAGAACTCTGAAATCCGCTCGCGCAGCAGTTTTGGATTTTCGCGTATAAGCTGCCGCCAGTCGGCCACAGTCAGGAACTTTTCCAAATCAAGGTATATTTCGTGGGCGTTGTCGGAATTGCCGTTTATGCTTTCGGCAATGGTGGCAAGGTTGCCCTCGTCCACGCCTTTGTTCATAAGCATGTCGGAGCGTTTTTTCTGAAGTTCGGCGAGGGTGTTTGAGATTTTCTCCATGCTTTGCGTGCAACGCTCTATTTCCGCGTGGCATTTGTTGTACTCGTCAAGACGTTTGCGGGTGTATTCCGCCGCCTTTTCCGCGTTTTCAAGCAACTGTATTATTATAATGCGCCTTGCCGCCGCGTCCACCTTGCCGGAACTGTCGGAAAAGGTCTTGTCGAGCTGGGCATACAGCAGTTCCCATTCCTTGCGGTATTTTTTTATTCTCGCGTCTATTTCATCGCGCTTTTTCAACAGACTGCGGTATTTTTCAGCGTCAGAACTTTGCATGGTCTTCATGTTGCTGAACTTTTCCTCGCTGGCGTTGTATCTTTCGCGGGCTTCATCACGTGAGCGTTCGGCGTTGCTCACCACCTCGTTCAGACGCTGTTCGGTTTCACTGTGATACGGGTGGTGCGTTGCGCCGCATACGGGACAAGGCTCGCCTTCTTTCAGGTTACGGCGCAGTTCTTTCACGTTGTCGGCCTGTCCCATGTTGAAATACTTTTCGTGTATCTCGTATATCTGCCTGCATTTTGTGGTTTCCATCTCAAGGTCGCGCAGCTGGCTTTTGCGTGCCTCTATGGTTATGCTCACGCTCGAGATTGCGCTTTCGTTCCGCTCGTTGTCCTCGTATTCGGCGGAGAGCGTCTCCCAAAGGCGTTTTGCGCCTTGGAGGCTTGTCTTTTGGGTGAAAGCCTTGTTGTAATCGTCTTGCAGCATACTGTTGTCAACGCCAAGCACGCTGTTCTGTAGCTGCGTCCTTCCCTGCTCGAGCGATTCCTTTTGCTGAAGGGCCGAGCTTATCTCGCTGTCAATCTTCTCGAGCGCGGTTTTCAGCGTTTCCAGTTCGGCGTTTATCACACTCTGCCGCTTTTTCATGTTTTCAGATTCCGAGAGCAGTGTGCCGTATGTCCTTATTTTTTCAAGCACAGAACCGTATTGTTCGAACATGGCCTGGTGGGACTGCAGCGACTGCATGGCGTTTTTGCAGTTTTCCGCCTGTCCCTCGAATGCTTTCTGGCATTTAAGGTTTTCGGCGATTTTCTTTTCTATTTCAGCAACTTCTTTCCTTTTCTGTTCAAGTTCTGCGGCTTTTTCATTCCTTGTGCTTTCGCATATTTCTATTTCGCGCAGTATTTCGTGCGCTTTTTTGAACAGCGGCTCTTGCTGCCGCAGTGAGCTGTCGTATTTTGAAAACTCCTTTTTTGCCTCGTCAAGCGCCGATGACGCTGCGGCTTTTCCGCGTGCCTTTTCGTCTTTCTCTTTTGACAGACGCTCCAGACTGTTTTGGGTTTCGGCTATTTTTATGTCGTCCCTTTGCGCGGAGACGACCTTGTCCCTTATTTCTGCCACGTCGTCGTAACGCTGTAGCTTTTCGCGTTTCAGCGTCATGTCCACATTTGCGCGGTTTGCCTTGTTGTAGGCTTCGGTTGCGGCTGCGGCTTTGGCTTCAAGCTCCTCGTAGGTGTCGTACCATGCAAGCTGTTTTTTCAGGTATTCTGTTTTCTGGTCAAGCAGCTTCAGTTGTGATTCCGCAAGGTTTTTGCGGTTGCCGGTTTCCTTCAGTGTGGTTTCGTCAAGGGTCTCTTTCTCGTAGTGCTGGTATTCCGCCTGTCTTAGTCTGAAATCTTCTCCCGCCTTTTGGTTCTGAGTGTATATAACGGAGGAAATCTTGTTGTATATTTCCGTCCCGGTGATTTTTTCCAGCAGTTTTGATTTCTCGTCGCGGCGTGCGCGCAGGAAGTTCGCAAAACTGTTTTGGGCGAGGATTACCGTGCGTGTGAACTGCTCGTAGTCAAGTCCCACAAGGCGCAATATCTCGTCCTGCACATCGCGCGGGTCATACGTTTTCCTTTTCGGCTCCGTCTGCACAAGCGAGCGCGAAACGGTGTCGAAAGTCCCGGTGCGCTTCACCCTCACGCTCCACGTGGCGACAAAAGTCCCCTCGCGGGTTATGAACTCCACGGCGCACGAGCCTTCCGTCTCCCCACGGCGCATCACGTTGCGCGTGTCATAGCTGTGGAGTTTCGCCGCCGTGCCTTTGTCGGGCGCGGCAACCGGCGACACATTCCGCTCGCGCAGCGCGAAGCGCGGGGCGCGGTTGTATAGGGCCAGGCAGATGCAGTCGAGTATGGTTGACTTTCCGGCTCCCGTGTCGCCTGTTATGGCAAAGAGGTCGGCCGAGCGCAATGGCTCTTGGGTGAAATCTATTACGTGTTCGCCTTTGAGCGAAGTTATGTTGTTTATGATTATCTTGCGTATGTACATGGCTCTTACTATTCGTCCTCCTCGTTTTCTCTGGCAATTTTCACGGCGGCGTTGAATTTGTCCGCAAGTGCCTGTGGCATTTCCCCGCCGCCGCAGCGGCTTTTGTATATGGCTTTTGCCATGAGCAGCGGGTCGAGCCGGCGCAGCTGCTCCTCTGTTGCCGTTTCCAGCCTCTCGCGGTCTGTTGTCGCGATGTTCATGTTGCGGATTGCGCAAAGCATGGCGGCGCGCCCCTCAAAGGCTTCCTTGATGGAGTGCACCGTTGCCGGGTCGGGGATTTCCCCAAGACGCACTTCGACATACGGACAGGACGAGCTGTCGTCTTTCTTTCCGGCCTTGGGCAGCGACTTCGCCGCTTCAATGGCTTCTTCGGGGGTTGCAGTCCCCTTTTGCGGAATGGTGACGAGCGTTCTTAGGGGAACGTATTCCACAGGGTTTAGGGTAACTGTGCCGTCCGTGCCTATGTTCACCACATTGACGCCGTGCCTGTAGCCCCTTTCGCCAAACGACATCGGCAGTGCCGAACCCGAATAGCGGGCGTGGTCAAATCCCGCCACGCACTGCGCCTTGTGTATATGTCCGAGAGCCACGTAGCTCATGTCGCCGCAGAACTTTGAGGCGTCAACGTTTTCCTCGCCCCCTATGATGATGCGCTCGCTGTGTTCCTCGCCGCTTATCTCGCTGCCGGTGGCGTAGAAATGCGCGGCAAGCATCATGCGCCGTTTTTTGCCGTAGTCGTGCCGCGCCTCGCTTATTAGCGTCTGGAAGAACTTCCCCATGCTTTTGCTGAAGGAACCCTCACGCGGCAGTTCCGGCTGGCGCAGGAAAGGCACGGCGAGGCACACAACTTCATCATCGGCGTCATGGCGTGAGTGCAAGGGTATCATAAGCTCTTCGAGCTTGGGATTGCCCTTGTCGTCGGTGTGCAGGCATCCGCGCACCTGTATGCCCTGTGGGGCGAGTATCGGGGCGGAAGCCTCAAGGCGCGCCGCACTGTCGTGGTTTCCGGCGATTACGACAATCTGCAATCCCGGGTTCTCCACAACGGCGCGGCTGAGAAAGCCGTAGTATATGCGCTGCGCCTCCGCCGACGGGTTGGGGTTGTCAAACACGTCCCCTGCCACCACTAGCGCGTCCGCTTCGTGTTCCCTTATTGTCTGAAGAAGGAAGTTAAGGAAGTGGCGGTGTTCGTCAGAGCGGTCGTAACCGTAAAACGTGTTGCCGATATGCCAGTCGGCAGTATGTATTATCTTCATGTTTCAGTAGCCAAGTTATACCGCATACAAAGATAAAAGTTTTTTCATAGCGGAGTGCAATGCCTTCCGCACAAAATTTTCAATGGCGCATTGAAAAACGCATTCTCAAAAAGGTGTGTTTGCACACCACGCCTCAGCCATATTCCTCACGAAATCGCGAAAATCGCGAAAAATCGCACAAGACTTTGAGTTTCAAAGCAATAGCCGTACGGAGATTGCTTTGTATAACATTTTGTTTTCCAGAGACTTGCAACTGGTGAAAAAAGGTCTGATGTAGTTTGAATTACATCAGACATAATTTTTCCTACGTCCTATGTAGTTTTTCCTATGTCCGATGTGGTTTTTAGGGCGTTTTGAAAAGAATGTGCGATTATGGTATTGCGCGAATTGTAGGGGCGTATTGCATACGCCCTGTACGCTACCGCTTATACCGCGTTTGCGAATACCGCCACAACATCGCAAATCGACGCAATTTAGGGCGTATGAATACGCCCCTACAGCGGTGCAACAATTTGAAAAATTGTATTTTGTGTAATTTAATTGCCCCTGACTTATGCGCAGTCTTGGTCTTCCTCAATATATTTCGGGGACTCCCCGTAATCGTTCTCATACGCGTCGCTGTCCGCGCACAGGAATACGAGCAGGATTACTTTCCATGCCAAGGCAAGCAGCCCCCAAAGAAGGTATTTTGCGATGAGCGTTTCGGGCGTTGTGTCCATATTGTTTTGCAGCACCATAATACCAAACGTTTCATAGAGAATGCAGACAATCAGCGAGCCTTGGATGATTGCGCCAACTCCCCACCACCAGCCGCTGCGGCCTGTGTCGTGCAGACGGCGGAATGTGAGCGGTATTGCCATAAGCCCGGCAATCCAGCCCAATACAGGTATAACCAAGCCCACGGCATAGACCACCAGCATTGTCCACCAATACTCGGAGCGGCGCGCGCGTCCCGAAAACTGGAATATCTTTTTTGTCGAGGCGTTGAGCGCCTCCGAAAACCCCAAGGATTGTGTCTCTGTCATCTTCGCGTTTTTATTTTGTTCATTTGCAAAGATATGAAATAAAAAAGAACGCACCACATAATTGCAGGACAGTGGTGCGTTCTTCCTAAGAAACTTACTTTTTAATCAGCAAGCTTTGCCTTTATGAACTCGCGGTTCAGGCGTGCTATGTTTGCCACGCTCTCGTTCTTGGGGCATACAGCCTCGCAGGCGCGGGTGTTGGTGCAGTTTCCGAAACCGAGTTCGTCCATCTTTGCAATCATTGCCTTCACGCGCTTCTTTGCCTCTACGCGGCCTTGGGGAAGGAGCGCGAACTGGCTCACCTTGGAGGATACGAAGAGCATTGCCGAGCCGTTCTTGCAGGCAGCCACGCACGCGCCGCAGCCGATGCAGGTTGCGCAGTCCATGGCCTCGTCTGCCGCCTCTTTGGGGATGAGTATGGCGTTTGCGTCGTGCGGTGCGCCTGTACGCACGCTGATGTATCCGCCGGCAGCCTGGATTTTGTCGAATGCGGAGCGGTCAACCATGCAGTCCTTTATCACAGGGAATGCCGCCGAACGCCACGGCTCAACGGTGATTACCTCGCCGTCGTGGAAGCGGCGCATATAGAGCTGGCAGGTTGTTGCGCCGGTCTCTGTCTTTCCGTGGGGAGTGCCGTTGATGTAGAGCGAACACATGCCGCAGATGCCCTCGCGGCAGTCGTGGTCGAAAACGAAAGGTTCGCTGCCTTCCTCCACAAGCTGCTCGTTGAGAATGTCGAGCATCTCGAGGAACGAGGTGTCGGTTGGGATGTCGCGCATCTCACGCTCGTCAAAATGTCCCGGGTCTTTGGGGCCGTCCTGCTTCCAATATCTTATTTTGAAACTTATTGTATTAGCCATTTTAGTTTTGTTTTTAATTGTTAGTAAGAAGTCCGGGCTTTTTCTTAGCTCTTGTAGTTACGTGTCTTGACTTCAATAGCTTCGTATTTGAGCGGTTCCTTGGTAAGCTCGGGGGCTTTTGCGTCGTCGCCCTGATATTGCCAGCAACCCACGTAGAAGTAGTTCTGGTCGTCGCGCTTAGCCTCGCCCTCTTCGGTCTGGTATTCCTCGCGGAAGTGTCCGCCGCAGCTTTCGTTGCGGTGAAGCGCGTCATAAGCGATGAGCGAGCCCATTGTTATGAAGTCGTTGAGGCGGATTGCCTTGTCAAGCTCCACGTTCAAGCCTTCCTTTTTGCCGGGAACGAAGAGGTTTGTCTCGAACTCCTTGCGGATTTCGGCAATCTTCTTGAGGCCCGTTTCAAGCCCCTCCTTGGTGCGCGCCATGCCGACGTACTCCCACATAACCTTGCCGAGTTCCTTGTGTATTGCGTCAACCGACTTTTTGCCCTTGATGTTCATCAGGTGATCAATCTTGTCCTGCACCGCCTTTTCCGCAGCGTCGAATTCCGGGCGGCTGGTGTCGAAACGGCCAACGGTGATTTGGTCGCTGAGATAGTTCTGTATGGTGTAGGGAAGCACGAAATACCCGTCAGCAAGACCCTGCATGAGAGCGGAAGCCCCAAGACGGTTCGCACCGTGCTCGGAGAAGTTGCACTCTCCGATTGCGAATAGGCCGGGGAGGTTGGTCTGCAGCTCATAGTCAACCCAGAGACCGCCCATTGTGTAGTGGATGGCGGGATAAATCATCATCGGGTTGTAGTATTTCACGCCGTTGATTTCCTTTACGAACTCGCCGGGGTTAACGTCGGTAATCTCCTCGTACATGTCGAAGAGGTTGCCGTAACGTTGGAGAACGACATCAAGGCCAAGGCGGCTGATTGCCTCGGAAAAGTCGAGGTAAACGGCAAGTCCGGTGTTGTTCACGCCGAAGCCGGCGTCGCAACGCTCCTTTGCCGCACGCGAAGCCACATCGCGGGGAACGAGGTTGCCGAATGCGGGGTAGCGGCGTTCCAGATAGTAGTCGCGGTCTTCCTCGGGGATGTCGGTGGGCTTAATCTCGCCTTTCTGCAGTTTCTTTGCGTCCTCGATTTTCTTGGGAACCCAGACGCGGCCGTCGTTGCGCAGGGACTCGGACATGAGTGTGAGCTTGGACTGCTTGTCTCCGTGAACGGGGATGCAGGTGGGGTGTATCTGCACGTAGCATGGGTTTGCAAAGTATGCGCCGTGGCGGTAGGCCGCCATTGCTGCGGAGCAGTTGCAGCCCATTGCGTTGGTCGAAAGGAAGTATGTGTTGCCGTAGCCGCCGGTTGCGAGTACCACAGCGTGGGCTGCGAAACGCTCGAGTTTGCCCGTTACAAGGTTTTTGGCGATGATGCCGCGTGCGCGGCCGTCAATCATCACCACGTCCTGCATCTCGTAGCGGGTGAAAAGCTCCACTGTGCCAGCGTGAACCTGGCGCATCAAGGCCGAGTACGCCCCGAGAAGGAGCTGCTGGCCGGTCTGGCCTTTTGCGTAGAATGTGCGGCTCACCTGCACGCCGCCGAAAGAGCGGTTTGCGAGCAGCCCGCCGTATTCGCGCGCAAAGGGAACGCCCTGTGCCACGCACTGGTCGATGATGTTCGCGCTCACTTCGGCAAGGCGGTAAACGTTAGCCTCGCGTGCGCGGTAGTCGCCGCCCTTAACCGTGTCGTAGAACAGGCGGTAAACAGAGTCGCCGTCGTTCTGGTAGTTCTTGGCGGCGTTGATGCCACCCTGCGCAGCGATGGAGTGTGCGCGGCGCGGCGAGTCCTGGATGCAGAAGTTCAAAACGTGGAAACCCATTTCGCCGAGCGATGCGGCTGCCGAAGCTCCGGCAAGGCCCGTTCCCACAACAATCACGTCGAGCTTGCGCTTGTTGGCGGGGTTCACCAAACGCTGGTGAGCTTTGTAGTTGGTCCATTTTTGCGATACAGGACCTTCTGGAATTTTTGAATCTATAGTTGACATATCTTTGTTTCTTGTTTGGCGGGGACTGCGTGGCGGCTGTCCCCAAGTTGTTATCTATATGCTTTGTTGCAGACGGTTGGAAGCCTGTCAGCACGCGCCGCCGCAGAGGGCGAACTTCAAAACCACTGCCACGAATGCAAGCACCACAACCGTTACGTAAACGGAGCCTATGGCCTTCCAGCGGCAGAACCATGTCTTGCCGTTGAGGCCGAGGGTCTGGAACGCGCTCCAAAAGCCGTGGGTGAGGTGGAACCACAGTGCGGCGAGCCACACGATGTAAACCAGCGCGTAGATTGGGTTGCCGAATGTCTGGGCGATGAACCCTGCGCCGTCGGTAGGCTCAATTCCGCAGGCTCCGGCGTTGCCGGTGAGTTCGGCGAGCATCATGTTGGCCCAGAAGTTGTAGAGATGGAGCAGAAGTCCGAGCACCACGATGATGCCGAGCACGAACATGTTCTGCGAAGCCCATTCCACCTTTTCGGGGCGTGCCGTTACGTTGTAGCGGCTTGTGCCGCGAGCCTTGCGGTTCTGCAGCGTGAGGATGAACGCATACACAAAGTGCAAAGCCACCAGGAAGGCGAGAGCCAGCGTGCCGGCTACGGCATACCAGTTGCTGCCGAGAAATTCACACACGCCATTGTAGGCGTCCTCGGAGAAGAGCACCACGATGTTCATAGCGGCATGGAATGTCAGGAAAAGAATCAGGGCAATGCCGCTTACCGACATGACCACCTTCTTTCCAACAGATGAATCATATAACCACATAGATTGTTGGATTTAATTATTGATGTTAATGTTTCGTTGTTAAAAGCATTTCTAAAGTGTTTGCAAAGTTATACAATTCCCAAATTTCCACAAAAGGCAAATGGCGAAAAAAGCAGGGTTTCGGGAATCAAAAACAGTGTGCCGCGACAACGTGAAAACTACGTGGGACGCAGGAAAAACCACATCAGACATAATTTTTTCTATGTCCTATGCAGGAAATTTTATATCAGACCTTTTTTCTCCATTTGCAAGTATCAGAAAAACAACAACTTGTAAAGTTTTTGAAAAATCGGCGCAAAACATTGGCATTCATGGTTTTGCGCGTGAAAGTGACAAATTCCCTCACTTTTCGGTTATTGCGCGGCAAACGCGGTCCTGGAAATTGCGTGCGTTGCGGTCGTGGAGCACTCCCTGGTTGAATATGGCGAAGGCGAGTTCGTGGCCCTCGGGCGATGTGGCGTAACCCGCGAGGGTGATGACCCCTTCGAGTGTGCCGGTTTTGGCGTGCACATTGTATTGCGCCGCAGTGCCGCGCATCCTCCTTTCGAGCGTGCCGTCAACTCCCGCCACCGGCAGGGCGGGGTAAAGGTGGTCGTAGATGTTCGAGCGCGAGCGGGCATAGACAAGTGCCTTCATAAGCAGTTCGGGCGAGGCGTAGTTGTAGAGCGAAACCCCGCTGCCGTCGGCAACCACGTAGCGCGAGGCGTCGAGCCCCATGCGCGAAATCATAGCCTTCACTTTTGCCGCCGAGTGCTTTGCCCCGGCGTAGTCGCGCCTGTCCTGCGCCCCGAGCTGGTAGAACAGCGATTCGGCGTATGTGTTGTCGCTTTCCTTGAGCATGGGCATGAGTATCTGGTCTATGGTGTGGTACCGCGTTATGGCGCATTTGGCGGTGCCGACTTTCCTTATGGAGTATGCCGGAGTGAACTTCACGCCCTGTTCGGAGAGTGCGCTGAAAAATTCGTCCATGAACCTGTCCCTGCCGTTGTAGAGCAGGGCGCGCAAGGGGGGCATGTCGTCGTCCCAGCACCATCCCTCGCCCCATTTCAGGGTGTCTTTCACTGACACGTCCGCCCTTATCTCCCCGGCAATGCTGTCTATGCCCATTTCCCTTATTGCAGCGGCAAAGGCGCGCATGTCATCGTGCCCGAACATGGGGTCCATCCCCGCCTTAATATACACGTTGCCTTTCAGCACGGAATCCTCCACCGCCCCCTCGGTGTAGAGCGAAGTCTCGAAGCGGTATGAGCCGCCGAGCTGCTGGAGAGCGGTGATTGCGGTGAGCACCTTGGCTGTGCTTGCCGGGCGCATGGTCTGGCGTATGTCCTTGGAATACACGAGCGAGTCGGCTGTGATGTCATACACGCCTATTCCCGTGAACGAGGTCTCGAACATTGGGGCGGAAACGAGGCGGTCTATGCGCTGCCTTACCCTTTGCGCCCACGGCAGGAGCGAGTCCCCGGCGGCGGCAACGCTGTCTTGAACGTCGGCAACCGTGTCGCCCCGCGCCACAACCGTGGTGTCGGCGGGGGAAAGGGGGATGACGGTCTGTGCGCCGCCATGCGGCTGGAGCGCAAGGGACAATATGCCTAAAACGAAGTATCTTAGTTTCATCGGGTTGCAAAATTACTAATTTTTTCAGTAAACGCCCGCGCCGCAAGCCTTCTGGCGCGGTTAGCAAAACCGCCGCGCCGTGCAAATGCCGCCTTAGGTTTGGGGTGCACACAATAAAAACTCGTTTTTTCGGCGGCAAAAACCATGGGAACGCTCATTTTTCAGTAGTTTTGTAGCACGATAAAAACAGAAGGCAGAACAATGATTCGCAAGTTTGATTTCCTGGTTATAGGCTCGGGCGTGGCGGGAATGAGCTACGCCCTCAAGGTGGCCCGCAGCGGCAAGGGCAAGGTGGCTCTCGTATGCAAGACAACGCTCGAGGAGGCCAACACCGCCAAGGCGCAGGGCGGGGTGGCGTCGGTTACGAACCTGAAGCTCGACAACTTCGAGAAGCACATCAAGGACACGATGATTGCCGGTGATTACATAAGCGACCCGAAAGCCGTGGAGCAGGTGGTGAAGGGCGCGCCCGAGGGCATAAGGTTTCTCGTGGAGAACGGCGTGCATTTTGACAAGAAAAGCGATGGCAGCTTCGACCTGCACCGCGAGGGCGGGCATTCGGAGTTCCGCATACTCCACCACGCCGACGACACGGGCTTTGAGATACAGCGCGGCCTTATAGAGGCTGTGAAGCATGAGCCGAACATTTGTGTGCTTGAGAACCATTTCGCCGTGGAAATAATAACGCAGCACCACCTTGGCATAGAGGTTACGCGCCGCACGCCCGACATCGAATGCTACGGCGCATACGTGCTCGACCCCGACACAAAGCGCATCGACACCATACTGTCAAAAGTAACCGTTCTCGCAACCGGCGGGGCGGGGGCGGTATATGCCACAACCACCAACCCAAACATTGCCACCGGCGACGGGATAGCAATGGCATACCGCGCCAAGGCAACGGTGAAGGACATGGAGTTCATACAATTCCATCCCACCGCGCTGTTCCACCCCGGCGAGACCCATCCCGCATATCTCATAACCGAGGCAATGCGCGGCTATGGCGGCATTCTGAAACTGCCTAACGGCGAGGAATTCATGCAGAAATACGACAAGCGCCTGTCGCTCGCCCCACGCGACATAGTGGCGCGGGCAATAGACCACGAGATGAAAATCCACGGTCTCGACCACGTTTGCCTTGACGTTACCCACAAAGACCCTGAGGAGACCAAGAAACATTTCCCTAACATATACAAAAAATGCCAGTCGATAGGAATTGACATAACAAAGGAGTACATCCCGGTTGCGCCCTGCGCCCACTATCTTTGCGGCGGCATAAAGGTTGACTGCAACGCCTGTTCGTCAATCCGCCGCCTGTATGCCGTTGGCGAATGCTCGTGTACGGGCTTGCACGGAGGCAACCGCCTTGCGAGCAACTCGCTAATCGAGGCGGTGGTTTACGCAAAGGCTGCCGCCGACCACAGTCTGGCACACATCGGCGAATACGGATTTAACGACAATGTGCCGGAGTGGAACGACACCGGCACTATGACCAATGAGGAAAAGGTGCTGATTGCGCAGGATGTCAAGGAAGTGGGGCAAACAATGTCTAACTATGTTGGCATTGTGCGTTCCGACCTCCGCCTTCACCGTGCTTGGACGCGCCTTGACCTTCTGTATGAGGAGACCGAGGAGCTTTTCAAGCGCGTAAAGGCAACGCGGGACATCTGCGAGCTGCGCAACATGATAAACGTGGGCTACCTGATAACGCGCATGGCGATAGAGCGCAAGGAAAGCCGGGGGCTTCACTACACGGTGGACTATCCCAAGCACGCCTACGACCAGAAATAAAAAACTGCCGCACGGAAACCATATCATATTAAATATAATGAGGTACGCCGACGTAATAGTGCCTGTTCCTTTGGACGGGTGCTTCACATACAGCATCCCGCTCGAAATGGAGCGGGATGTTGTGGTTGGCGGGCGCGTGGTGGTGGAGTTCGGCGTGCGGAAGAAATATTCGGCGATAGTGGCAGGCGTTCACAACACCGCACCCGATGCCGGTTTTGGGGTGAAGCCCGTTGCCGAGGTCATAGACACCGCCCCCGTTGTTACCCCTGCGCAGATTTCTTTCTGGAAATGGATTGCCGGCTACTATCTTTGCTCGTTTGGCGAGGTGATGACGGCGGCAATGCCTGCGGGGATGAAACTTGCAAGCGAGAGCATTGTTTCCCTAAATCCCGATGACGACGGAAACGCTGTGCTTACGCCTTTGGAACAAAGGGTTGCGGGCATTATTGCCGCAGAGGGAAAAATAAGCATAAGCGCACTTGAAAACAAAACAGGCAGCAAAAATATAATGGCAACCGTGCGCTCGCTCTACGACAAGGATGTCGTGAGGGTGAACGAGGTTGTGACGGCAAAATACAAGCCGAGGCAGGAGACGAGGGTTGAGCTGGCGAAAGAGTTTTTTAGTGAAAAAAAACTGGAAGCACTGAAAATCTCGCTTTCAGGCCATAAGGCGCAACTGAAACTGCTTGAGGAATACCTGAGGATGAGTTCCGCCGTGGCGGCGATAAAGCTTAGGAACCGCAACATACTGCGCCCGGTTGCCAAGGCGGCACTTGTCAAGGCGGCAAGCCCAAGCTCGCTGAAAACTCTCCAGAAAAACGGCGTGCTGCAAGTAATAAAAGTTGACGTAACCCGACTAAAAAGCGAGAAGCGCGAATGTATGCCGCCCCAGCCGCTTTCAAAGCCGCAGAAGTGTGCATACGATGCTATTGCGGCCTCGTTCGCGACAAAAGACGTCTGCTTGCTTCACGGCGTTACTTCGAGCGGGAAAACCGAGATATACATCCATTTGATAGCACGCGCCCTTGCCGCCGGGCGGAGTGTGCTGTATTTGCTGCCCGAAATAGCCCTCACCGCACAGATAACAAACCGCCTGCGGCTGTTTTTCGGGGACGAAATGGGCGTTTACCATTCCAAATTCCCCGACTGCGAGCGGGTGGAAATTTGGAAAAAGCAAATGTCCCCCAAGCCCTACCGCCTGATTGTCGGGGTGAGGAGCTCGCTGTTTCTTCCCCACAGGAATTTGGGGCTTGTCATAGTTGACGAGGAACACGAGCCGTCGTACAAGCAGGAAGACCCTGCACCGCGATACAATGCCCGCGACGCGGCAATAGTCCTAGCCTCGGTGCAGGGGGCGAAAACCGTTCTCGGCACTGCCACGCCAAGCCTTGAAACTTATTCAAACGCCAAGGCGGGCAAGTATGCGCTAGTAACTCTTTCCGAAAGGTATGGCGACGTGCTGCTGCCCGAAATCCGTGTTGAGGATGTCAAGGAACTGCGCCGCAGGAAGATTATGAAAACTTCGCTGTCGCCCGAACTTTTAAGCGAAATGGGAAAGGCTCTTGAGGCGCGGCAGCAGGTGATATTGTTCCAGAACCGCAGGGGCTACGCCTCCTATCTCGAATGCCGCGACTGCGGTTGGATTCCGAAATGCGAGAAATGTGATGTGAGCCTCACCTGGCACAAAACTTTCAACCGCCTTTCCTGTCATTATTGCGGCGCGACCTACAGGGTGCCGGATACTTGCCCGGAATGCGGCGGTACGCATATAGGAGACCACGGAGTGGGAACGGAACAGGTGGAGGCGGATGTGAAGGAGGCTTTCCCCCAGGCGCGCACCGCACGCCTTGACCTTGACAGCACACGTGGGCGCACGGCATACGACGACATCTTGTCGGCATTCCGCAACGGCAGCACCGATGTTCTTATAGGCACGCAGATGGTGTCGAAAGGGCTGGATTTCGACAGGGTGAGGGTTGTGGGAATACTCAATGCCGACACGGCGATGAACATACCCGACTTCAGAAGTCACGAAAGGGCATACCAGATGATGGCGCAGGTGGCGGGGCGGGCAGGGCGCAGGAACACGCGGGGCATAGTGGTTCTGCAAACCTCGCAGCCGCAATCTGAACTTGTGGCGCAGGTGGTCAGGAACGACTATGCGGGGATGTACAAGGCGCAGATGCAGGAGCGCGGGCTGTTTGTGTTTCCGCCGTTTTGCAGGCTTATTTATGTTTTTGTAAGAAACCGCTACGCCAACCGCGCCGACGATGCTGCACGCGCCCTTGCCGAAAGGCTGAAGCCTGTTTTCGGCGAGAATATGCTCGGTCCTGCAAGCCCGCCGGTGTCCCGTGTGAAGCTCGAATACATACGTCAGATAATGCTCAAGGTGTCCCCTTCGTCCCCGGCGGGCAAAGTGAGGGAATTTCTTAGAAGTTGCGCCTTGGAGGTGCAGCGTGAGTTCCGCGTGAACATATATTTCGATGTTGACCCGCTGTAACGCCGCATTTTGCACGGCTGCCAGATGTGCGGTTTTATAAGCTGCGGAAAGCAAAACATGAAACAAGACAAATAAAACGGCGGTTTTGTGAAATAAACTTTTCGTTTTGCAAAGCCGTTTCGGATTATTAAATATCTTTGTGGGAAATTAGGGCAATGTACCTTGGCTTCAGCCTTTGCTTGCGCCTGTATGCGGAATCTTTTGGGCTGGTCTGTGTCATGGAATGCCTTTTTGCAATTAGATATACAATCCGAAAAATGTTTTTCTTATGAAACGAATAAGGAGTTTTGTGCTTGCGGCAGCAGTGTCGTGCCTTGCGGTGCTTGGCGCGGAGGAGAGCGTTGCCCGCAAAACATACACCAACCCGGTGATAATGCAGACCACGCCAGACCCGACGGTGATACGCGCCGGGGACGGCTTTTTCTATCTTTACGGCACGGAGGACACCTACAATTTGCCCATTTACCGTTCGCGCAACCTTGTTGACTGGACGTTTGTGGGTACGGCTTTCACTGATGCGACGCGCCCCAAATGTGTGAAACCCTACACGCAGGGCATGATTTGGGCCCCCGACATTAACTATTTCAACGGCCAATATGTGCTCTACTATTCCATAGGCGTGTGGGGCGAGGCGTGGAAGTGCGGCATTGGCGTGGCTACTGCCGAGCGTCCCGAAGGGCCTTTTGTTGACCGTGGCGTGGTTTTCATGGGGCGCGACCTTAACGTGGGCAACTCCATCGACCAGTTCTACATAGAGGAGGGCGGAAAGAAATACATGGTTTGGGGAAGCTATTGGGGCATTTACATTATACAGCTCACCAACGACGGTTTGCGTGTCATGCCGGGAACTTCGCCAAGGAAAATATGCAACTCCCAGCTTGAAGGCTCATACATACACAAGCGCAACGGATATTATTACCTCATAGGCTCAAACGGCAACTGCTGCCAGGACAACGGCAATTACGACGTTGTGGGCTACAAGCTGATATACGGACGCTCCAAGAGCCTTTTCGGGCCTTATCTCACAAAAGACAACAAGCGCATGATTGACAGCCCCGACAATTACGAAAACCTGCTTTTGCCAAACGACATCTGCCTCGGTCCGGGACACAACGCCGAATGGATTGAGGACGACAACGGCGACACATGGATGCTTTATCACGGCTATCTCAGGTCGGCTCTCGAAAAGCAGCGTCTTGTGTGGCTCGATCAGGTAAAATGGAAAGACGACTGGCCGTACGTGGAGAACAACGGACCCTCGAAAACCTCGGAAGCCCCTTATTTCAAGGGCGTGGATTAGAATAACCCCAACCTAAAAACAAGTATGCTCAATCTTACTGCACTAATAGTAATCGTGTTTATTGTGGGCTATCTCTTCATAGCCCTTGAGAGTGTAACCAAAGTAAACAAGGCGGCTGTTGCGCTGCTTATGTTCGTGGCGGTGTGGACGCTCTATATGTTCAACCCCGGGCAATACATCCCCGATGTCCCCCACGACGGCATAGCCTCGGCCGTGGGCGGGATAATCGAGCGGCATCTCGGCAGCACCTCCACGACGCTGTTCTTCCTCATGGGCGCAATGACCGTCGTTGAGGTGGTTGACCAGCACGGCGGCTTCAACTGGGTTAAGTCGGTGATGCACACAAAGTCGAAGCGCGGGCTTATGTGGAGGATTGCCTTCATGACATTCGTGCTTTCGGCCATTCTCGACAACCTCACAACCTCTATTGTCATGATTATGATTTTGCGCAAGCTCGTCGCCGACCACAAGGACAGGATAGTCTATGCCTCGCTCGTGATTATAGCGGCGAATGCCGGCGGGGCGTTCTCGCCCATCGGCGACGTTACCACCATAATGCTCTGGAACGCCAACATGATTACCGCCGCCGGCGTTATTTCGGAAATCCTTGTGCCGTCGGTCGTGGCTCTCGTCATCCCCGCCCTGATAATGCAGACAATGCTGAAGGGCGAGCTTGTCTCGCCTGAGGAGGCGGCGGCTTCTGAAGAGGAGATAGACGATTTCTCTGCGGGGCAGCGCAAGGCGGTGTTCTTCGTTGGCGTGGGCGGATTGATTTTCGTCCCCATATTCAAGACGCTTACCCATCTTCCGCCGTTTGTGGGCGTGTTGCTGGTGCTCGGCGTTTTGTGGACGGTAACGGAGATTTTCTACCGCAACCTGCGCCGCACCTACGAAACGGGCGGCATAAAGAAAAGGGTGTCGAAGCTCCTTTCACGCATCGACATAACCACCATCCTGTTTTTCCTCGGCATACTCATGGCCGTGGCGTGCCTCGAAGAGGTCGGAGTGCTTGCGGCATTGGGCGGCACGCTCAACGCGGCGTTCGACGGCAACCATTACATTGTCAACGGCATAATAGGGGTGCTTTCATCGATAGTTGACAACGTTCCCCTTGTTGCCGGCTGCATGGGAATGTATCCGGTTGCCCCGGCTGGCGACTTCGCAATCGACGGCGTTTTCTGGCAGTTGCTTGCCTATTGCGCCGGGGTGGGCGGAAGCATACTCATCATCGGCAGCGCGGCTGGCGTGGTCGTCATGGGCTTGGAGAAGATAACGTTCGGCTGGTACATGAAGCGCGTGAGTTGGATTGCCTTTGTCGGCTATCTGGCGGGAATAGTCTGCTACTGGCTCATAAGGACGTTCGTTTTCTGACAATTGAACGTTGGGCTTTGTGCGATAAATTAATCGCGTAAGGCGCGAAACGTCAAAAGAGTTGCGCCTCCGTAGGGCGTATTGCATACGCCCCGAATTGCGCGGTTTTGCAATGTTGCGGCGGTGTTTGCCTATGCGGTTTAGGCGGTGGCATGCAGGGCGTATGCCATACGCCCCTACATATATACCGTTGCAACCAACAGACAACATACATCGTTTATATAATCCTCCAAAACCCAAAATCAACATGATTTTCAAAACACCCCGAAGACTACATAGGACATGGGAAAAACTACATAGGACGTAGGAAAAATTATGTCTGATGTAATTCAAATTACATCAGACCTTTTTTTGCCCCTTTGCAACACGCTGAAAAACAAAAGCAACGGAGGACGCAAAACAACGCAATCTTTCCGAAACATTACGGTTGGGCGTGGCAGGGTTTTCCGATGCTTTTGCACGACTCGTTGTGCAGCGTCCCTCCCGCGCAATCTCGCGGATTTTTTGTATTTTTGCCTTTTGAAGCCGCCATGTGTTTGCGGCGGCAATCCGTTACGTTTATGGCAGAAGAACTTTTGAATTTGGAAAATCCCGCCGGGGGCGCACAGGCGGAGGTGAAGTATGACGAGAGCAGCATAAAGCACCTTGACGACACCACGCACATACGCACGCGCCCCGGTATGTACATAGGGCGTTTGGGCGACGGCTCCCACGCGGACGACGGAATTTATGTGCTGCTCAAGGAAACCATCGACAACTCCATTGACGAGTTCAAGATGAACGCCGGCAAGCGCATAGAGATTGAGATGAACGACGACAAGTCGGTTTCCGTGCGCGACTATGGGCGCGGCATCCCGCTCGGCTCGCTCGTGGATGCGGTGAGCATGCTCAACACCGGCGGCAAGTACGACACTTCGGTGTTCAAGAAGAGCGTCGGCATGAACGGCGTGGGCTCCAAGGCCGTCAACGCCCTGAGTTCGCGCTATGAGGTCTGTACGCGCCGCGACGGGGAAATGAGGACGGCGGTTTTCGAAAAGGGCAAGCTCGTGAGCGACACCACGGCGAAAACCTCCGAGGAGAACGGAACTTACGTTTACTTCCGCCCCGACGATACGCTGTTTAAGAACTACCGCTTCCATTCGGAGTTCATCGAGGCGATGTTGAGAAACTACACATATCTCAACACAGGGCTTGTGATTATGTTCAACGGGCGCAAGATTCAGAGCCGCAACGGTCTCGAGGACTTGCTCGCCGACAACATGACAACCCCCGCGCTCTATCCCATAATCCACCTTTCGGGGCAGGACATAGAGATTGCCTTCACCCACACCTCACAGTATGGCGAGGAATACTATTCGTTTGTCAACGGCCAGCACACCACGATGGGCGGAACGCACCAGAGCGCGTTCAAGGAGCACGTGGCAAAGACGCTCAAGGAGTTCTACGGCAAAAACTTCGACTATCAGGACATACGCAACGGCATCGTGGCGGCGATAGCGGTGAACATAAGCGAGCCGCAGTTTGAGAGCCAGACAAAAATAAAGCTCGGCAGCCTTACGATAAGCGAGAACGGCATCAGCGTCAACAAGTTCGTTGGCGATTTCATAAAGGAAAACCTTGACAACTACCTGCACAGGAATCCCGAGATAGCAGACGCCATACTCGAGAAGATACAGGCTTCGGAGCGCGACCGCAAGGCAATCGCCGGAGTTACCAAGCTGGCGCGCGAAAAGGCAAAGAAGGTGAACCTCCACAACCGCAAGCTGCGCGACTGCCGCTACCATTTCAACGACGCCAAAGGCGAGTTCCGCGAGGACAGCTGCATTTTCATCACCGAGGGCGATTCCGCATCGGGAAGCATCACAAAGAGCCGCGACGCCAACACACAGGCGGTTTTCTCCCTACGAGGCAAGCCGCTCAACGCCTACGGGCTAACGAAGAAGGTGGTTTACGAAAACGACGAGTTCAACCTCCTGCAGGCTGCGCTCAACATAGAGGACGGACTTGAGGGCTTGAGGTACAACAAGGTGATTGTGGCTACCGATGCCGACGTTGACGGAATGCACATACGCCTGTTGCTTATAACGTTCTTCCTGTGGTTTTTCCCCGACCTCATAAAGAAAGGGCACGTTTACATACTCCAGACACCGCTTTTCCGCGTGAGGAACAAGAAAAAGAAGTCCGGCGCGGCAAAGTCAAAGGTGGAAATCGCCGACAGCGCGGCGGGGGCGGCGGTGCTGAAGAAAAACCGCAGCGGCGGGCGTTCCGAATACGAGACCATATACTGCTACAGCGACGAGGAGCGGCGCGAGGCGATACGCAAGCTGCAGCCCAACCCAGAGATAACGCGCTTCAAAGGTCTGGGCGAGATAGACTCCTCCGAGTTCAAAAATTTCATCGGGCCTGATATGCGTCTCGACCAGGTTACGCTGAGCAAGAGCGACAATGTGGGCGAAATGCTTTCGTACTACATGGGCAAGAACACCCCCGAACGCCAGAAATTCATAATAGACAACCTTGTGGTCGAGGAGGACAAGGCGGAAGACCTCGAACGCGGATAAACAATTCGGCAATGGAAAGACTGGCAATTTTCCCGGGCAGCTTCGACCCTTTCACAATAGGCCACGAGGCGATGGTGAGGCGCGGCCTTCAGCTGTTCGACCACATATTCATAGGCATCGGCGTAAACAAGGAAAAGTCGGTGCTTTCGGAGACGGCAAAGCGCGTGGAAACCATAAAAGGCTACTACAGGGACGAGCCGAGGGTGAGCGTGCAAAGTTATGATGACCTTACGATTGACTTTGCGCGGCGAATGAACGCAAAATTCATACTTCGCGGCCTGCGCTCGGTCAAGGATTTCGAGTACGAGCGCGACATGGCCGACATGAACCGCAAGCTGACGGGCATAGAGACAGTCATACTCTTCACCGAGCCGCCGCTCGCGGCGATAAGCTCAAGCGTGGTGCGCGACTTAATCTCACACGGTCTCGACGTTTCCGAGTTCCTGCCGAAAATGAAATAGTCCGGCGCGGCTTGCGGCAAACGCTTACGCTTGGATATGCCGCATAACCTTCCGGCATCCAATCTGCCGGCAAATTGCGCCGCCGCAGGGGCGTATGCCATACGCCCCTACAATTACCACAAAACCATAATCGCGCATTCTTTTCAAAACGTCCCAAAATTTATGTCCGATGCAGGAAAAACTACATAGGACGTAGGAAAAATTATATCAGACATAATTCAAATTACATCAGACCTTTTTCCTTTGCTTGTAAATGCCGGGCAGCTTTGCCGCGCTGTTGGCGGCCGGGTGCGCATTTTGCCGCGAAAAGGGCTAGGATGACGGCAAATTTTCATAATTTTGCATCATAAAGCGATGTAAAGGGTTGCACTCATTGTATTTCATATACGGGCTGAGCACCATGTTCTATCTCATGATGACGTGGCTGTTCTGGCGCAAGGGCGCAGACAGGCTTTCGCGGCTGGTCTGCCTCCTCATGTTCGTTACCTGCCTCGAAAACTTCACGGACCTCGTTTTGCTTGCCGTGGGGATGTATTTCGACAGTCATGTGTGGAACGTAACGTCCGCCGTTGACATGATTGTCGTGCCGCTCTACGGCTTTGTGCTCAGCGAGCTGGTGCGCCCCGGCGGGAACAGTGTGCGCTCCATGCTGCTTCAGACGCTCCCTTTCCTGCTGCTTCCCGCCCTTCTCGCCGCCACGGGCCGGTGGGAGGTGTACTACCTCAACATCGCGCTTGCCGCCGTTTTCGGCACAACATACCTCGTGGCCACGCTCATTGAGATACCGCGGTACCACCGTAAGCTCAAGGGGCTTTTCTCGTACGAGGAGAACATCAACCTGCGCTGGCTGCGCACAATAATCATATTTTTCTACGGAATACTCGCCCTATGGATTGTTGACAGCGTTGTGCGCCATGTTTTCAACGAGTTTGTCTATATGGTGTGTTCGCTCGTGATGTGGATTTTCATAAGCTATTTCATATACCGCCACGAGAATGTGATTGACGAGCTGCGCCCGCCGCGCAAGGCGGCAGGGGCAGCGGACGGAAGCTCAAACGGCATAGGCGCGGCGTTGCACAGGCTTTTTGTGGAGGAGAGGCTGTACCTCACTCCCGGACTGAAACTCTCGGACGTGGCGAAGCGCATAGGGACAAACCGCACGTATCTCAGCCAATATTTCAACCGCGACAGCGGCACTACGTTCTACGAATACGTGAACAACCTGCGCATAGACCATGCCGAGCGGCTGCTTGCCGACACCGATGACACATTGGAGAAAGTGGCGGAATGTTCGGGCTTCAACTCCCTTTCCACGTTCCTTAGGGCGTTCAAGTCGCGCCATAAATGCTCGCCGACGGAATACCGCAATAGCGGCCCCCCCCCCCCCGATAAGTATTTTTAACACAGATAGTTGTAAAAACAAGCGGCGTTGACCCGGCATTTCCGCATTGCTTCCGCCGATTGCGCGGGTATGGAATTGTGCAGCACATTCCGACGGCAGGAAAATAGAGGTTAGGGCGAAATTACGCAAAAGCCTGTATTATAGGATTTTAGTCAAATCCCGAAAATTTTTGTAACGATTTGTTTTTTAGCGCATTGCAAGTGGGCGAAAAAAGGTCTGATGTAGTTTGAATTACATCAGACATAATTTTTCCTACGTCCTATGTAGTTTTTCCCATGTCAAATATAGTTTTTATGGTATCTGGGAAAGGCTGTCGTTTATGGTTGTGCGGAAATTATATGAATATGTATATTACTTGACGATTGCATACGGTATATATGTAGGGGCGTATTGCATACGCCCTGTATGCCACCGCATGAAACGCGCCGCTATTTTTTCGGGCCGTATTTGTCGCGGTAGGTCTGGGGCGACAGCCCGGTGTATTTCCTGAACTCGTTGTGGAAATTGCTGCGGTCGTTGAAGCCCACCATGCCGTATAGGTGGGAGATTTTCAGGTTCTTGTCGTTGCGTATAAGCTCCTGCGCATATTGCAGCCTCAACGCCATGCGCCACGAGCGGAACGACGTGTGGTGCACATACTTGAAGTAGGCTGAGAGCTGAAGCCTCGTAACCCCCAGCTCCTCGGCAATCTTGTCGGTGCTCGTCTCGATGCGCAGGTATCCGCGCCTCCTCACCCAGTTGTTAAGTTCGATTTTCAGCTGGGGCATATACCCTTCGGGCGACACGTCAATGAGCTTGTCCTGTTTGCCGTCATTGGGCTGCGCCTCCGCACGTATGAAAAAGTCCCCCGTAACGCTGTAGTTTATCACCGTTGACGCAACCCATATATAATATACTGTATAGAACGCCACGAACACGTTGTAGCCGAGGTTCCGCAGCGGCACTATCGCGAACACGAGGGCGAACACCCCCACGCCGAGCGCGCTGTAGAACAACGCCTTCACGGGGCGCAGGTAGTGGTCAACGTTCTCGTCGTAGAAGCTTTCGAGCTGCTCCTGCGCCGTGCGCGACAGGTCGCGGAACGACACAGTGTGGATGCAAAGCTGCACGCAGTATGCCGCCACAGCCGCCGGCCACGCTATGTGGAACTCGTGGGGAAACCAAACCAGCGTGGCGGCAAGCGCGGCCACGGCAGCCGTTACCGCCGCAAGCACGGTGGTGAACTTCCTGCGCGACACGCCGCCCGGCGAGGCAAGCACCGAGGCGGTGTAGGTGAAGAGCAGGGCCTGGTATGAGCCCACGCAGAGCGTGGTGAGCGAAAGCAGCGTGGGGTTCTCGTCCGAAACCTTGAAGTAGCCCGAAAGGGCGAGAATGGCGAAGGTGGCGAACAAAATCCACCTCGCCCTCGAGACGGCCGCCCACTTGCCGCCGTGCGGAATGCGCGTGAGCGCAAGGAACACCGCCGCCGTGCCTATGATGGTGGACGACGTTATGGAAAGCACGTAATGCGTTGTGAGGTCTATCATAACTCGAAACTCGCGGAAAGCAAAGGTAGCGATTTTCCGCCACTCCGCATTCCAAAAACGCGAAACAAGACCCTCGAATGCGAATTTTCGGATGCCGGAACGCGTTTTCCGCCATTTTTCCTGCCGGAAAACACCCAATATCGATATATATATATATATTTGTAGCGAATTTTCTGTGGCGGACAGCCATGAAAACAAATGCCCGCCGTGGCGCTTGCTCCATACAGCGCAGTGCGGCCTCCCCGGCCACGGGGGTCAACGGGCGGACGGGCGGATGAAATTGAATTCATCAACTAAACCAATTTATTAATAACTATTTGCAATGAAACAGATTGTACAATGGCTGGCAAGTACGTTTGCCATGCTGCTCGTCCTTTCGTTTGGGGCGGGCGTTCAGTCGTTGAATGCGCAGGAGCTTACTGATGGCTACTACTACATCAACACCACAGTGTCCGACTATGCCGGCCAGGGTTTGTGTTGGGTATCCACAGACAAGACTCCCGACCGCGTTCACGCCAGGGTGCACAATGCGGGCAGGAAGGTTACGAAAGACGACCTCCCGTTTGTGTTCAAGTTCACGAAAGCCGAGGATGGCACTCACTACACCATCCAGAACTTCGTAAACAAAAGGTATTTCGGCCGTTTTGCCGATGCTGAGGACACAAGTCCCGGCGGCGGCTTCGGCTATGTTGACGATGCCACGAACTTCTCCGTTACCGATTATAACGGTACTGGCTACATAATAGAGTATGCCGGCGACCGTTATCCCGGTGCCGGCGGTGTGGTTCACGCTCAGAGCGACTGGTATGCCGGCTTCTGGGGCGATGCCAACAATATTTATGCGCACAAGGTTTGGAATCTTGTGCCGGTTGACGAGGAATCGCTTTTCAACCCGGTAGAGGTAACTGAAATCGACGGCAATACCGAGGACGGCTACTATTACATCAACTTCGACGGTCTTGAGGACGCTACCACCTGCATGGTTCCCGTTCAGGACGGCGACTTGTGGCGTCTCGGCGCATATCCCCGCGAGGAGGCCGACTTCGACCCCACGTTCGTTTGGCACATAACCAAGAACGCCGACGGCACATACGCGCTGAAGAACCTCGGCGCGCAGGACCTCACTTTCATAGAGACTGTGGGCAAGGGCGAAAAGGAAAGCCCCTACATCCTGATGACCGGCGTTAATCCCGCAAGCTTCACGTTCAAGTACATGAGCGACGGAAGCATCTACATCTACACAACCGACAACGCCTACAACTTCTCCGTAAGTTCCGACGGCAATATGTGCACGCTCAAGGCGCAGAACACAAATTCCGCAGCCCAGTTCGTGCCCGTTCCTGCCGAAAAGATTACCAACGCTCTCAAGCTTAACGCGGCCATTACCACCGCGCTGGGCAAGCAGTTCACGGTCGGTGCCAACCCGGGACAGGTATCGCAGGAGGACTACGACACCTTCAACGCCGTGCTTGAGAAGGCACAGGCGGCAAAGGGCAGCGAGGACGACAACTCCGCGCTCATAGCAGAGCTGGACGAGGCTACCGAAACCCTGCAGGGCAAGATAATCCCCGTTGAGGAGGGCTACTACACCTTCAAGAACGGCGAGAACGACGTTTACCTCAAGCCTTATTTCCGCGACAACATTTGGTATCTCGGCCACGATGCGGTTGATCCCTTCATGGACGCTTCCGCAGTTTGGCACGTTGTGAAGAATGCCGACGGCAACCTCGTGCTCAAGAACTGCGGCACGCAGGACTCCACCTACATCAAGTCCAACGCCTCGGGCAACAACTGGGGCTTCGTCCAGATGTCGGGCACAAGCAAAACCTACAACTCCTTTAAGCACCAGTACAGCAACGTGTTCAAGCTCTATGCGAGCGACAACGGAAACTTCTGGAACGCTGACGGCGGCAACCGCATCTCCTCCAACAACGACTACCACCCGCTCGACGGCGTATGGTACGTGGAGAAAGTTGCAGATGCCGACATTCCCTTCTTCACCAAGCTCAACGAGGCAATCACTGATGCAGCCGGCGTGGTTAAGGACTCAAAGGTAGGCCCGAACCCGGGCGACAACCTCGGCGACGCAACAGAGCTTAACGCGGTGATCAGCGAGGCGCGCACAATGTACGAGGAGGCTTCGGCTTCCGACGGCGAGGTGGACGGCATGATAGCAAAACTCGCGGAGGCTGTGAAGAACTTTAACGAGCAGGACCACTCGATGCGCGGCATCGACGACGGCTACTATTATATAGTAAGCACGCAGGACGGCTTCCAGGCTAAGGGCAAGATTGCAATGTATGTTCCGAGCAACACTTACCTCAGCTGGAAGGTTCTCGAAGAGAAGAACGGCCAGTACCTGTTCGAGATAAAGAATCTCGGCGACGGCACATACTCCGTGCAGAACGTGGAGTTTGAACGCTACATCACCAGCAACTCCGCAAACGGCGTTGCAACCGCATTGGAGCAGACCGTGCCGCAGAAGTTCGAGTACAACAACGGCACATGGCTTATCTCCAACACTGTTGACAACGGCGTTTACACCCTCAAGACTTACAAGACTGAGGCAACAGGCGTCATCAACATAAACGACGGAAGCAACATAAAGGACTGGACTCTCAAGAGGGAACTTGACCAAAAAACCATTGACAGCATTAAAGTAGCTTCTGCACCTGTGCGTGTAAGAGAGGACATGATACGCGCACTCCAAAAAGCAGAGCCTGCTTATAAGGGCGTGTTCAAGTATGTGGGCGACCACAACGACGGACTTCTTAAGGAAGTTAACGAGACCAATCCTCTCGAGGGCCAGATTTGGGGCACGCAGGTGGACGACACCTACACAAGCTACGCACACTTAATAGACGGCGACCTCAACACCTGCTTCCAGAGCTCCTGGGACAAAGGTACGTGGGGCGATGCTGTTGAAGAGGGCAAAGGCCAGCAGTGGTTGCAGGTTGACCTCCGCAGCAACCCCGTTGACAACTTCGAGTTCTACTTCGGCCTCCGCAACAACGACTGGGGCTGGAAGGAATGCTGGAGCAACATCGACATCTACGCGACAAACGACGCCGGCATTGCAAGCCAGGAAACCCTCAATGCAGCCGACTGGACATACGTGGGCAACTACAAGGATATTACCTCGTACATCAAGCCCGACGATGCCAACATGAACAGCACCGGACGTTACATTTACTATTCGGTAACGGGTCTCGACCAGGCTTATCGCTACCTGCGCTTCGTGGTAAGGAGCACAATCGTTCCGCAGTCGTGCATGATGTACACCATCGGCGATTTCCAGGTTTACAAGCTCGTCCCGGACGAGGAGAACTCTCCTTACGCATACGTTGACGGTCTGAAGGATCTCGCAGACGAGTTGAAGAAACTCATCGATGACGGCAATAAGAAAGTTGATGAGAACACTACAATCACTCAGGAAGAGGTTGAAAAGATGATAGAACTCACCAACAAGGTTGTGGCTCTCACTCCGAACACCGAGCCTCTCGACACAAGGATTGCGGAGGTTAAGGCATACATCGAGAAGTTTGGCGACAACGACGAATGGGGCGATGTAACCTCGGAGCAGTATGGTACAATTCTCGACGCTGCCGATGAGGCAGACTCCTATGACCACGAGCGTCCTACAGTGGCTGACCTCGACAGCCGTCTTGCAGCTCTCAACGCTGCGTTCGACCTCTACAAGAGCCAGCAGAAGCAGCCCGAGGCAAATGTGTGGTACTACATTTCGAACATGGACCAGGAGCGTGAGGGCTATGATCAGGATGGCGACGGCGGCACGAGCAACAGCATTTACAGCCGTTTCTGCTACGGCAACGTAATCCTTGCTCCTACAACCAACGCCACAAAGGACGCTTATTGGTCAGAGTGGACGAATGCTGTCAAGTGGGGCGGCTACGACCACGCAAGCGCAACACGCGATGAGAGCGTTGCTACCAACCCCTACGCTATGTGGCGTCTCGTGAACATGGACGTTGAAGGCGAAAACGATACATTCTACGCACTCCAGAACCGCGCTACGGGTCTCTACCTCGGCAAGTACGGCAACCAGAGCGGCACTGGCGGTATGTCGGCAGAGCCTGTTCCGTACCGTGTGGTTCTTTGCAGGAGCGGCGCGTTCTTCTTCAATTGCGCAGACAAGGTGGCCAACAGCAACAATATACCCCTCCACGCCGACGGACGCAGGATTCTTGTAAGCTGGGGCAGCAGCGAGAACGGTCCTTCCTCATGGACTCTTGAGCCTGTTGACGAGGATGTTGAGAACCTCGAGATCGACATCCAGAACAACGCTGCGACAATCCTCGCCCTGCCTTACGCATACGGCGATCAGGCAACGGCGTCGCTCAATGCTGACAACGGCGTTGTAACCTACGGTGTCAAGGGCGTTTCCGAGGACGGCAGCAAGCTGCTTCTCTACAAGAAGGACAACTTCGCAGCCGGCGAACCCATGATAGTTGTTGCCGGCGAGATAGGCAGCCTTGAGGGCGATGCTGACGCTACAGTCAAGATGTTCCTCCCGCTCGCAAACGAGTACAGCCTCGTTTCAGCGGCGGCCAACGGCCTTGTGGGCGTGTTCGACTACACGCTTCTTCCCGCAAATGTGGGCGTAATCCAGGGCGACTCAATAGTAGCCACCGAGGAGAATGTAACGGCCCTGTTCGGCCAGAGCGGCTATGTTGACGCAAGCCAGATAACCAACATGGAGGGCGTTGACACCGACCTCACGCTCAAGATCAAGGGCGACATCGTTAACGGCATCACAATCGTTCCCGCAGCCGCAACAGGCAGGGTTAACGTTTACACCACCGACGGTGTGCTCGTGAAGAAGAACGTCAAGGCAGCCAATGCCAAGGACGGTCTGAAGAAGGGCGTTTACATCATCGGCAGGGACAAGGTTCTCGTGAAGTAAACCATAGTCCATCATAAAAGAGTCCCGCAAGCCTCCGTGGTTTGCGGGACTTTTTATTTTTAGGCGGAAACGCGCCGTTTTGTCACAATCCGCTGTAAAACAACAAAATAACCTCAAATCAAAACATTCTTGTAAGACGTTGTTTGCCAGATGTTTGCAACCGGCGAAAAAAGGTCTGATGAAATTTGGATTATGTCTGATATAATTTTTCCTGTGTCCTATGTAGTTTTTCCTACATCAAATATAGTTTTCGGGGCATTGGGGAAAAGACAACCGTTTTGCTTTTGCGGGAATCATATAAACGATGTATGTTGGTTGTTGATTGCAACGGTATATATGTAGGGGCGTATGGCATACGCCCTT